>JYMV01008151.1_pt1 | contig 83201 bp, 76 predicted proteins | sample 338911 | NCBI WGS metagenome assembly JYMV01 (sample SAMN03354496, study PRJNA234377) | hydrothermal vent metagenome | biome: Deep sea; feature: Hydrothermal plumes at the Eastern Lau Spreading Center, Western Pacific Ocean; material: Seawater | place: Tonga | collected 2009 | depth 2000 m m | reverse complement strand
CGCCATCATCCGAGGTTACCGAGCCAGTAATGGTGGCTTGGGCCATCAGGGCCATCGGAAGAATCAGAGCCAGCAGAGATAGGTATAGTTTTGATTTATTTGTCATTGCTATTGTCTCCTATTTGATATTTGGGAAAGTGTTTGTGTAAGTCAAGTTGTAATATTTTCCGAAGTTTATTAACTTTTTTTATTGGAATCTACCCTACCTGTCGTTGTCCACATTCCTTAATCGGGAAGAATTTCAATACTTCAGGTAAGAATTGCAAGTAATTTACACAGCTATTTAATTAGAACCGTAATACATTTCAACCCCAATTTGGGCCCTTAGCTCAACGGTTAGAGCACCGCACTCATAATGCGTAGGTTCCAGGTTCAAATCCTGGTGGGCCCACTCAGTTGCGTTCCTCCATCATACTCTGTATCCTACTGACAGCAACCCAACATTCGCAGGGTCTGCGTTCCCTAGAAGAAATTTATTCTCTCAAATTTGGAATGAACCGAGACGAGGTTGTGGCGGCGGTGGAGTCTATGAGTGATTCAGCCGTTACTGAAGTTGAACGCAAAGGCTATCTCATTTTTTCAACAAGAAACGCCAAGGTTGATAAAAATCGGAACACAGACCAGTTGAGGTTGTTTATTGGGAATGAGTCAGGTCTTTTCGCCGTTGAGGAGGAGATTTTTCTCAGATGGGATCACCAGCGCCCGGACAGTGAAAATATGGAGGCACACAGGATCTCTCTGGAGGAAATCCTGAATCGGCTAAAAAATAAATACGGCCCTCAGAATTTGCTAGAAGAGACGGAAATTGGCGTGCGGTACAGAAAAACCAATTTTGTTTCATCCTCATGGAAATTCGCCAACAACCGCTGGGTTCACGTCATGTATGAACCTCAAGACTGGGAACTTTTCCCTGAGATGATGAAGATTGTGATTATCTACAGGGATGCGGGCCTGGACACGAGGCCGAATTAGCCGGACAAATCGCCAAGCTCTTTAAGGAGTTCAAAACGGTAGATCCCTGAATCGTGGCCGTCCCCCCATGTAAGCTGGAGGGCATAGTAACCCACCGGTTTTACACGCAGAAGATTTTGGCCGGCTTCTCTCTTTGGCTTCCCTGATCCCACATACAGATTGCCTAGGGCGTCTGTTTCGCCAGAACATTCGGCACAGGGACAGTTGTTCCTGAGTGTTTCGAAAGAGATGTATGACTCCTCCCCGTTCTCCCATTTTATGACCAGGAGATCGTTGACAATTTCAAACTTGTCAAGTGAGATAAAGGTCACAGTTTCACTCTCTTGTTTCACGCGTTGACAACGGTTAAATTTGCCTCCCTCGATAGGGACAATCCAAGAGTCAATCTTGGGTTCGTAGCTCAGTTGGTCAGAGCGCTGCGCTCACATCGCAGAGGCCGTAGGTTCAAATCCTGCCGAACCCACAAATGTTGAGCGCAAAAACAAACCTGCTGCTAATCTGTCCTTTCATATTCAAAACAGGCAGTCGAACCTTCGAGGTCCAGCCTACCTAGCGTGATAGAGCTTGGCAAAAACTTCGGTTTACAAGCTCTCAATCAAAGATTGTTCTTTTCGCACTTTCAGGTGCGTTTTTTATTCACGTATGAGTAACAGTATGAGTCTACTTGAACAGTTGATCAAGCTTCAGGGAATTGACACCGCCATCATGGAGATTGAGGAGCTCCAAGGCGATCTACCCATGAAAGTTAAAGAACTGACCACCATCATGTCAGAGCTGGAAGCAACCATCATCTCGGCGGAGTCAAAACTCACTGAAATTGAAATTGAGATCAGGAAAATGCAGACTCTCGAGCAACAACGAAAAGACAAGATTGACCAGCTTCAGGATCAGCTCTATCTCGTAAAGACCAACAGAGAATATGACGCTCTCATGGCTGAGATTGACTTTCTTAAGGTGGAGCTCGATAAGGAGGAAATGTGGGAACTGGAATTGAGCGAGGAAAAAGACCAGCTTACTGAACAACTCGAAACTGATAAGTCCAAGAATGAAGAGATGTCCCAAGAGCTTGGAACTCAGAAAAAAGAGCTTGAGAGTCATATTTCTGAGACTGAAGAGGAATACACTGAACTTTCTAAGTGCCGGGAAAAGGTAGTCACAAACATTGATCAACAGAACCTGACGTTATACGATCGGGTTCGCGGCGCAAGGGAAGGTGTGGCAGTGGTACCTGTAGTGAATCACGCCTGTGGCGGCTGTCATTCCCGGATTCCTTCTCAGCTCGAAGCGGAAATTCGAAGCGGCGACACTATGAAACAATGCAACAGTTGCCGAAGAATTCTCTATTGGGAAGAAGCTGAAGTTCTTTCCTAACTTTTAATTGCTATTTGATATCAGAGCCGGTCGTGTGGTTACCTTGTCTGCCTGCCGGCGGACGGGGAGGAAAGTCCGAACACCACAGGACAGGATGCCTCCTAACGGGAGGGGTTCCGGTACTTCTGTCCCGGGGCACGGAAAGTGCAACAGAGAGCAGACTATCCCGTGTTCGGGATACAGGTGAAACGGTGGTGTAAAAGACCACCAGTCCCGGTGGAAACACCGGGAGCTTTGTAAACCCCATCCGGTGCAAGACCAAGTAGGAGAGCATGAGGTGGTCCGCCTCACTATGACTCTCGGGTTGGTCGCAAGATCCCGACCGCGAGGCCGGGACCAGGTGAATGATCACAGTCTCGATTCTTCGGGATACAGAATTCGGCTTATAGACCGGCTCTGATAAAATTGTTCCTCTACCTAATTATGGCCACCTGGAAGATTAAGGCTCCCGACCCCTCCCTCGTCTTCCACCTAGTTAAAGAGTTCAAGACATCCGAGATTATCGCCCGCGTTCTGGCGAATAGAGATATTGAATCACTGGAATCATCAAGGTCGTTTTTCGACCCAAAACTTTCTCATCTCCACGACCCCTTTCTCATGAAAAATATGGATATCGCTGCCGGAATGGTGGCGGAAAAAGTAAAGAGCGGTGGCCGGATTTTCATTTTCGGCGATTATGATGTAGACGGTACCACCGGATCGTCAGCCCTCTTTCTTTTCCTCACATCATTAGAGTGTGATGCCAAAGTGTACATCCCCGACCGGATGAAGGAGGGGTACGGTCTATCCAGAGAGGGCATCGATGTCGCCAAAGACTGGGGCGCTGACCTGCTCATCAGTTGCGACTGCGGGATCAATGCCACAGATGAAGTGGCTTACGCCAACGATCAAAACCTGGAAGTGATCATCACCGATCACCACATGCCTGATGAAAATCTTCCTGAGGCTACCGCTATCCTGAACCCGAAACAGTCCGACTGTTCATATCCATTCAAAGGTCTTTGCGGTGGTGCTGTTGTCTTTAAACTGATTCAGGCCGTATCGCAACTACTTGAGCTGGATGATGATCTAGCCCATCAATATATCGATCTCATCACACTTGGGACGGCTGCGGATATTGTACCACTGACGGATGAGAATAGGATAATTGTAAAGCACGGTCTGAAAAGCTTGACAAATACAAAAAGACCCGGCCTCCGGGCATTACTGGAAGTAAGCGGCCTTGGGGAAAAGGAACTGACTGTCGGCAGGCTCCTTTTTTTTGTTGCGCCCAGAATTAACGCCGCCGGTCGGCTGGGTGATGCCATTAGGGCTGTACAACTTATGAGTACAGAAAACTTGTCTGAATCCCTGAAACTGGCACAGGAACTGCACGAGGAGAACCGCCAGCGGCAGGACATTCAGCAGTCCATGGTGAATGAAGCCATCATGAAGGTCAACGCCGAAGTCGACCTGGAGAAAGAGAAGGCCATCGTCTTGTGGGATGACAATTGGCACGAGGGTGTCATCGGAATTGTGGCATCCAAGATTAAAGAAACGTATCACCGTCCTGCCGTTATTATATCCTTATCCAATGGCACAGGTAAAGGGTCCGCCAGGAGTGTTAAGGGATTCGATCTTTATGAAAACCTGACCGAATGCAGGGAATTACTGGACGACTACGGAGGGCATCCCATGGCAGCCGGCCTCACAATTAACCGGGAAAATTTGGATGATTTCCGGTCACAATTTTCTACCCTTGCCGGTAAGACTCTTGCCGATGACGATCTCGTAAACTCACTTGACATTGAGGGAGAAATGGACTTAAATCTCATTGACAGCAGGTTCATGGATTTCCTGGAAAAGCTTGCACCTTTTGGCCCCGGAAATATGACTCCTAAATTCATCACAAGGCATGTAACTCCCGCCGGAAATCCACGACTCGTAGGGAATGGTGATCACATCAAATTTCGCGCGAAACAAGGTGAAACAAGTTACGATGCCATAGGATTCAACATGGGCAAGCATTATGAGAAACTGATTACGGGAAAATTCATTGACATCGCCTATGTTGTGGAAAAAAATGAGTGGCAAGGAACAACATCAATACAGTTGAATATCAGAGACATTAAGTAGAACCGACATGATCAGATCAAAAATCAAAGGTGTTGGCCATGCCGTACCCGAACGGGTGGTAACCAACGCTGATCTGGAAAAACTGATGGATACCACTGATGAGTGGATCACCGAAAGAAGTGGCATTAAGAAAAGACACCATGTAGACGGCGATATCTCCGCTTCAGATCTCGGCGTGGAAGCGGCACGAAGTGCTTTAGAGATGGCACAAGTGAAACCTGAAGATGTGGAATTGATTATCTTCTGTACTATTTCATCAGATTATTTTTTCCCGGGCAGCGCGGTACAAATCCAGGAAAAGATGGGGATGAAAAATATAGGTGCTTTCGATCTTCGGGCGGCTTGTTCAGGGTTCATTTACGGTCTCTCCGTGGCTGATCAGTTCGTTCGCACAGGTGCACATAAAACAGTTCTTCTCATTGGTGCTGAAGTTCAAAGTGTTGCCCTCAAATTCGATACAGAGCACAGGGATATGGCTGTCCTTTTCGGCGATGGTGCAGGCGCAGTTTTGCTCCAGCCAAGTGATGATGAGGGCGGTGTGCTTTCCACACATCTCCACTCCGACGGTGCACATTTGAAAGACCTGTGGCTACCGGCGCCCGGAAGTAACTACAATCCGTTTATGAGTAAGGATTTAATTGATAAAGATTTGCACACACCTTCTATGAACGGACGCGAAGTGTTCAGGAGTGCCGTCACCCGGTTTCCTGAGGTCATTCAGGAGGCACTTGATCATAACAACCTTTCCATGGAGGATGTGGCACTCATAATTCCCCATCAGGCCAACTTGCGGATAAGCCAGGCAGTTGCAAAACGTATGGGAATCGGTATGGACAAGGTTTACAGCAATATTCAAAGATTTGGCAATACCACAGCCGCTTCTATTCCCATCGCCATGTCGGAGGCTCTCAGCAAAGGCAAATTCGGTGCCGATGACAACATTATACTTGCCGCATTTGGTGCCGGATTCACCTGGGGTTCGGCAGCTATTCGTTGGTAACGGAAGCTGAACAGTAATAGATTCAATTCTTGCTTAAGACCACCAGATTACCGTGATCGATTTTTTCCTTTCTAAAGAACAGCGGATGATCCGCGAAATGGTTCGCGATTTCACAGCAAATGAGATTGCTCCCATTGCCGCCGAATTGGATGAGAAGGGAGAGTTTCCTGCTGAAATCATCGCAAAAATGGGAGAGCTGGGTCTCATGGGTGTTCCATTCCCGGAAGAGTATGGCGGCGCCGGTATGGACTATGTGAGTTACACAACAGCTGTCTATGAGATAGCTAGGGTGTGTGCCTCAACTGCTATTACCATGGCTGCGCACACATCCCTCGGAATGACACCCATATACCTTGTTGGCAGTGAAAAGCAAAAACGGAAATACATACCTCCCCTCGCTTCCGGGAAAATGATTGGAGCATTCGGCCTGACTGAAGCAAGCGCCGGTAGCGATGCGGCTGCTACCAAGACGACTGCAGTGAAGGAAGGCGATGAATGGATCATCAACGGAGGCAAAGTTTTCACCACAAATGCCGGTGTAGCAGGTGTCCTTTCAATTACTGCAAGAGTAATTGAGGATGATGAAAAACAGGGGATTGGCGCTTTTATTATAGAAACTGACAATCCGGGCCTAAGGATCGGGCCGAAGGAAAAGAAGATGGGATGGAACGCCTCCGACACGCGGCAAATTTTCTTTGAAGACCTCCGGCTTCCTGATGAACAGCGCCTTGGCGATCCGGTTGATGGTTTTAGGACATTCCTGAAGACGCTGGTGGGAGGCCGGATTTCTGTGGGCGCCCTCTCCTGCGGAACGGCGGAAGGAGCATACACAGCCGCTCTAAATTATTCTCACGAGAGAGAAGCTTTTGGCAAACCTATCCATAGGTTTCAATCCGTCGGGTTCAAATTAGCCGATATGGCCACTGAGATTGAAGCGTCGAAGTTGCTTGTTTACCAGGCGGCTAAGAAGTACGATGAAGGACACAATGTTGTTAAGGAAGCTGCCATGGCAAAACTGTTCGCCTCCGAAACAGCCATGAAAACAACTACAGAAGCGATTCAGGTTTTCGGTGGTTACGGATACATAAAAGAATATCCCGCCGAGCGGTTTTTCCGGGATGCCAAGGTGCTCACTATCGGCGAAGGAACCAGTGAGATCCAAAAGATCGTTATTCTCCGGGAAATCCTTAAATCCCTTGATACCACCATTTCTGTTTAACTTTCAGTCGTTATGTCTCCTCTCCACCTGAGACGAACAAGAAAAAAATCCAGAGAGGAAAAAAGGACGGTCATCAACCGCATCCTGATCTTGGTAGGTCTTGTTGTGGCCGTCTCCTTCTTCTTCCCCAGCGGCAAAGCCTTGGAGTACAACTATGAACTGGGTGACGTGACCCGAGAGGAAATTGTTGCCGAATTCAATTTTCCCATCCTTAAACAAGAACAACAATTGGAAAATGACCTTTCGGAAGCCATCAGGATAGAGGCATTTCGGTTCGAGCGCCGGCAGGAAATTGTGGAAACTCAGTCAACAGAGATTGAGCAGTTCATGGTCGCCATAACTCATTTGTCTAAAGCGAGGTCATCTTATCAGGAAACACTTCAACTTCTTTGGGAGAAACGGTATGGCGAGGAGGAGGAAAAAATTAAGACTCGAGCTGTCACCGACAGCGCTGCCCTTTCCGTGCTGGAGGAAGAATTCACCGGGAAATATCCTTTTGACCTGAACGACCCGGAGTGGAATCAATTCATCTCCATGGAGCATGAGGACGGAGAAGAGATCTACCTCGATTCACTGACAATGACGATCTTAAACATCGCCAGAAATAGATGGGCTGTAGGGATATTTGACATAACGAAAGATGAGATAGAAAGCAACGAGATTGCTGTGGCATCGAAAGATATTTCTGAAATCATGGCCAAGACAGATTTTAACGACCTCGAAGAGGCTTGGACTGAAGCGAAAAAAGAGGTAACTGACGCTTTTCCTGAGAATGAATTGCTCCGGAACATCGGCTACAAGATCATTGTGGATTTCTTGAAACCAAATGTGATCTTTGACAGAGAATTGACTGAGCAACGACAGAATATCGCTACGGCAAGGGTTCCTCGCTATCAGGGAATTATCATGCAAAATGAGCGAATCATTGATGCCAATACACGTGTCACTTCTGAAACACTGCTGAAATTGCATTCTTATCAACACGCCATTGAACAACAGGAACGGGCTGAAAGAGGTTTGGCTGCTGTGCTCCCGTGGCTCGGCCGGTTCATTCTTGTGACTGCCATTCTTTCACTCTTTTTCGCTTCTATGAGAACATATCGGCCCGATCTTTTCTATAAGAACAATATCCTCCTCCTGTTCAGCACTCTATTTTTACTCATTGTGGCGCTGTCTCATCTATTTGTTCTCACATTCGATTTTTCTGAATATCTCATCCCGTTCACAGTGGGCGCCATGGTTCTGACAGTCCTGTTCGATGGTAGACTTGCTATGACTGCTTCTGTGGCGCTGGCGGTACTTGTGTCATTCATCATTGGAGGCAAACTGGATTTTGCTATCATCGCGCTCTTTACCAGCATGGCAGCCATCTACGCTGTGAGGCAGCTGAGAACAAGAGCTCAACTGTTTACGGCCATTCTTTTCATCATTATTAGCGGCACCGTCACCCTTGTGGCCATTGGTATCATCAAACGACTCCACTGGACAGACATCGGAAACAATATGCTCTACATGACCATCAGCGGTGTACTGGCACCTTTTATTACATACGGCATCAGCGCACTGTTTGAAATGATTTTCGGAGTCACTTCCGATTTGACTCTCCTGGAACTTACTGATTTTAACCATCCCCTTCTCAAGAAACTCTCCCAAGAGGCTAACGGTACTTTCAATCATAGCGTCGTTGTTGGGAATCTGGCCGAGTCGTGCGCTAATGCTGTGGAGGCCAACCCTCTGCTCTCTCGGGTCGGGGCTTACTATCACGATATCGGCAAACTGACGCGACCTGAATACTTCATTGAAAACCAGTTCGGAGGTGAAAATCCGCACGACTCTCTTACACCGTCACTTTCATCCAAGATCATCGTAGGTCACGTGAAAGATGGTATAAAGCTTGGAAATGAATATCGCCTGCCTCCAGCCGTAGCCGACTTTATCCCCATGCACCACGGTACATCGCGTATCGATTACTTCTATAACAAAGCCCTGGATCAACAGAGCGAAGAAGCGGGAACATTAAGCGAGGAAGATTTCAGATATCCCGGTCCAAAACCCAATACCAAAGAGACAGGGCTCCTTATGATCTGCGAAGCTGTAGAGGCGGCGGTCAGATCCCTCAAAAACCCAACCCTCAACAAAATTGAATCTATGGCGGACAAGATCATTGAAAAGAAATTGAAAGAGGAGCAACTGGATGAATGTCCTCTAACAATGAGTGATCTGAGAAGAATAAAGGGTGACGTAGATGGCCGACATGGTATGATGTCTGTTTTCCGTGGCATTTACCACCTGAGGATCGAATATCCCGATCAGAAGGAGGAACTGCAGGAAGAAAACGTCTCTAAATGATCTCCATAGATGTTGAAGTGGTCGATGATGAGTATGAGATCGACCCAGCTCCTGTAAAATCACTCGCTCAAAACATACTCTCTCGTGGGGGCCAGTCAGATGGTCAGTTAACTGTCATCTTTGCACATGATGAGCTGCTGAGAGAGCTGAAGAATCACTATTTCAATAAAGACGTTTACACGGACGTCATCGCCTTTCGATTGGATAAAAGCGGTGAGCCGTTTGAAGGCGAGGTTTACATCTCGCCAAAAAGGGCCGCCGAAAACTGCACAAAATTCAGCGAACCGCTGGAGCGGGAGCTTGCAAGACTTGTCTGTCACGGATGCCTTCATCTGTTGGGCCGCAACGACAAAACGGAAAAACAAAAGGCCTCTATGAAGGAAGAAGAAGACCGACTACTTAAGGAATTTGCTCTCAAACAAATCCTGATACAGTGATCCTGGAGAAGATTGTCCTTTTTCTGGTCCTTCTCGCCCTGTCGGCACTCTTTTCAGGAGCCGAGGCAGCCTACTTTACTCTGAAGAGAACGAGACTTTCCGGCCAACAGAACCGGCGAACGTTAGCGCTACTTGAGAATCCAAGGCACCTCCTCATTACTCTCCTCACTGGTAACACAATCGTGAATACCGTCATGGCGATCCTTGCAGCACTCATCACCGCCGACATCGCGGTAAAGCTCGACGTGAATGTGGCCCTTCTCATGGTTGTGGAGACAGTAGTTATCACACTTACGATTTTGTTGCTCAGCGAGATCACACCGAAAATAATGGCGATTCGGAATTCCGAGCGTTTCGCCAAAACAGTTTCGTTGCCCATCCGGATACTTTCGCTTATCCTATATCCCATAGCAATCCCACTCTACGGCTTTACCCATCTCCTGGCAATAATCCTGCCTTTCAAGAGAGAGTCCCTTTTCGACTCGGAGGACGAACTGATGACTCTGGCCGACCTAGGTGCCGAGAGCGGCTCCATTGAGCAGGAAGAAAGTGAAATGATCAAGTCAGTATTTGACTACGGGGACACTACCGTTCGGGAAATCATGGTACCAAGAATTGATGTAGTGGGTATTGATCGCGAAGTAGCTCTTGAAGAAGCCATCAAAACTATTAAAGAAACGAAGTTCTCAAAGTTCCCCGTGTACAACGGTAATCTCGATTCCATCGAGGGAATTCTATATGCCAAAGACGTCCTTTCGCGAATGAACAGTACCAGCAAAGATCCCGACATAATCTCGCTCTGCAGAGAACCGTACTTTGTACCGGAATCGAAGCAGATCGATTTGCTCCTTAAAGATTTCCAGCGCCGACGAGACAATATTGCCATTGTTGTGGACGAGTACGGCGGAACTGCGGGTTTGGTGACCGTGGAGGATATTGTGGAAGAGGTAGTGGGTGAGATTCGTGATGAGTTCGACAAGGAGATACCCATGATCTTCTCAACGAGAAATGACAGCTGGCTTGTGGATGCCAGAATCCCCATCAATGACCTGGAAGACGAACTTCCCATCTCTTTTGAGAAGGAACGTGAATTCGACACGCTGGGCGGATTCTTCTTCTCTGAGTTCGGAGACATTCCACTGGTGGGTACATCCATTACACATGACAGTTATAGATTTCAAGTTCGAACCATGGAAGGTAACAGAATACTGAAAATCGAAATTTCAAGAGAGGAGACACCGGATGAATAACGGTGAGCGATTTGAAAAACTTGTGAGAATTGTAAAAACACTCCGTAGCGATGATGGATGCCCGTGGGATCGGGAACAGACACACGACTCCCTACTTCCTTATTTTCTGGAAGAAGCCTATGAGGTTATGGAAGCTGTAGACAGTGAAAACTGGGGAGCTCTCTCTGAAGAGCTTGGCGATATGCTTCTTCATGTCCTATTTCAGGCGGACATCGCCGAACAGGATAGTGAATTCAAGCTCGAAAAAGTGATTGATCAGGTCAGTAAGAAACTGGTACGGCGCCATCCTCACGTGTTTGGAGACAAGAAGGCGGACGGTCCTTTCCACGCTAAGCAAAACTGGGAAGCGGCCAAACAGGCGGAAAAGAACCGGGAATCAAGACTGGATGGGGTCCCCGTCACACTCCCCGCTCTCGTCAGAGCTCAGCGATTGCAAGAAAAGGCTGCCTACGTTGGCTTCGACTGGAAAGAGACGGACCAGGTGTGGAATAAAGTTCACGAAGAACTGGAAGAACTGAAAGACGCAGAATCAACTGGAGTAAGAAAACACATCGAAGAAGAAGTGGGTGACCTCTTTTTTGCCCTTGTCAATCTGTGCCGATTTCTCAACGTCTCAGCAGAAGATGCTCTGAGAAAGGGGAATCAGAAATTCACCAGACGGTTTCAGGCAGTGGAGAAAGAACTGAAACAACGTGGGACAAATCTTGAAGAAACTAGTTTAACGGAGATGGATGAGATTTGGAACAGTCAGAAAGAGACTGCTTAGGGCCTATCCCTCAACAATCTTGATATAAACTTTTCTTGTTCGGGGTCCATCGAAGTCGCAGAGAAAAATTCCTTGCCATGTTCCCAGAACAAGTTTCCCATCTTCGATAAAAATGTTCTCCGATGAACCGATCATGCTGGTCTTGATGTGACTGTCGGAATTCCCCTCGTAATGTTTGAAACCACCATCCTGTGGAACCAGTTTGGCAAGATGCATCTTAATATCCCGGGCCACATCTGGATCAGCGCTTTCATTGATGGTGACGCCGCACGTCGTGTGGGGAACATAGACGGTGACCGTGCCGGTGGTGACGCCACTTGTTTTAACCTCGTTCGCCACTTGTGAGGAAATATCCACAAGGTCGACGCGCTCATTTGTCTTTATAGAAAGAGTGCTCATCAATTATTTGCTGCAGAGGTACTTAGGCTCACAGATAAAGTTAAACACATTTATCTCGCATGGTTGTATCCGAAAACTCTTTGTGTCTCTGCGCCATTGTGGCTAAAAATAAGCGGCCACACCGAATTGGACGCCCGCAGTCCGGACAAGATTATCGGTGAAGTCTCTCATCCAATTGTATTGATAGACGATCTTGAGCACAGCGTTTTCCACCGGTCGGAAACTGTTAGCTATAGTTAATCTTACCGTCTCATCGCCGATGTTTGTCTTCGTCGATTCAAACTTGCCCACATTTAAGTCTACCTTTTCAAGCCGCACTGTGGCGATCATCCTGGAATTGTCGAAACCGAAAATTCGGCCTCGGAGATAATCAAAGTTGATCTCCGTATAGACACCCCACTGCTCTTGTCCGAACAGTTCATCCAATCCTTCCGGTACATCCACAGTGGCGGAAACAAACTCACTTCTCAAGTGGAAGCGCTTGATCTTGAGATCATAATCTGTGGCGATGATGCGGAGGTTTCGCTTTTCGTCCACCATCATCCCCTCCATCTGATAAGAGTTATATACGCCCCCATAGTAGGAAAAACCCACCTCACCGAAAGAGCGGTTCTCCACCTTCAGTCGTCCCGTGAATGAAGGTACGCCGTTGTTATCCTCTTCCAAGATCTCCATGGACTTACCGCCTGAGATGCGCGTCGCGGCGTCTTCGTTGGCCACGATGCCATCTCCAAGACCGTTTACCATGTAGATTTCGTAGCCGAGGCGATACCGGCGATTGAGATACCGCTGGCCGAAGAAACCCATCCCCATTTCAGAGAGCGTCGCAGGAATGATCTGAGTTGAGACGAGGGGGCGATCGATGATGTTGTACTTGGGGCTGTCGTGCTCAACATTGAAGCGTCCCAGGGGCGGCAACAGGACGCCCATCCTGAAATTGAGAAGGGGATCAAATGTCATGTCGAGAATGGCTGTCTCCAACGCGATCTCCTCCGTGCCGTGTTCGAACTCAAGCTCGGAGAAAAAACGGATGTTCCCAGAGATGGCTGAGTAGAGAAAAATGTTGAATCGTCTCGCTTCGAATGAGAGTCCCTCAGTGATACCCTCTTCCACAAAGTAGTTGCTGTTTGCCTCAAAGTAGCCTCCGATGGCGGCGTTGGCACCATAGGAGAAGACGAAGGGGCGATCGTATATCCTGTGCTGTGTTGAGTCAGTTTGTGCCGAAAGCAAGGCACCGCTCAGGAGGCAGACCAAAACGATTCTGATCGGTTTCACGGTTCCAGCGAAATAACGAGGTTCCCCTCGCCAACTTTAGTAATAGGGAACGATTTTAGATTGACTTCTGCTGGACCTTTCAGCACGGTGCCGTCAAAATCGAACTGGCTTCCATGGCAGGGACAGTCAAGGGAGTACTCAAATACCTGCGGCCGGCACGCCTTGTGAGTACATCGTAAAAGCACTGCCGTATAACTGCCGTCTTCATCTTTGTGAACAGCGATGGGCGACTTCAGAAATCCTGTTTCGACAATCACAAAGGTTTGATCGGCGAACGCCTCTTCAGAAAACCGGAGGTCATTACCCTCTTGAAACGGTGTAATTGTCGGCACAGTTGAACAGCCGATGATCGTGAAGGACAGCCCCCCGCACAGAGTGGCAGCACCGGCACCGCATGCCGCCTTCATGAACTCCCGCCGACTCGGCATCAGAGCGACTCCAGAAATCTAATGATCTGCACCTGCGCCTCTTCAGCAAGCTCCTGAAAATTCGCCCTGCTATGGGCACCTTCGCCACCATGCAGGCGGATCACCTCTCTCAGATCCGAGTTTCGCCCATCATGGAGGTAATAGGGAACACCACCGAGGGTCTCCTTAATGAGACCAAGGCCCCAGAGTGGCGTGGTCCTCCATTCCGATCCCGTTGCACTCCCCTCAGGATAGTTGTCTGCGAGCTCATCTCCCATATCGTGAAGGAGCATATCTGTGTACGGATAAAACTTTTTGTTAGACAACACTTCAATGTCGGAATCGCCAGTCCTCAACTCAACAATGTGACAATCCACGCAACCAATTTCGGAGAAAAGTGCCTTTCCGGCCAAGACGTCTGAATCGTCCTCATGGCGGGGCGCCGGCGGTTTGAGTGTTCGAAGATAAAACACGACGTTAGACACCGTTGCCGATCCCACTTCCGGATCGGCCACACCGTCACCACTGAACTGGCCAGCGGCGGGGTTATGGAGATCGGTAGTGAAAAAATCCGAAGTGATCCCCATATCATCAATATACGCCCCGGCCGTTTGATGAAGCAGATCGATGGTGGTAGCCTTTCGACCAAATCTGCCCAAAAACTTCATGCCGTTGGGCAGATGGTGCGGTTTCGGTGAGAAGAACTCCGGTGGTGTGACATAATTGACACGCCCACTGATCCCATCCCCATCAGAATCATCGGGATCGGCCAGCGACAGTAGCGTGGAGTCGGGAACCGCCTCGAGAAATCCTATTCCTGCAACGATGGGCGCGCTCCGGACGGATACACCTGTGGCCGCCGAAGGAAGCACCTCCGCCGGATAACCGGGGATGGATCTGTCCTGAAGCTGTGGCCCACCGTAATCCTCCATATAATCGAATGAGCCGTCACCTAGCCTTCTTCCGAATCTTGTGAGGTTTGTAGCCGGATGCCCCTTTCCGTCACCGACGTGACAGCTGGCGCAAGAAGGCATGTTAAACACAGGGCCGAGCCCCGTCTTTGGTGAAAATATGTCACCAAACGCCTCATCGCCGGCGGCGAACGTCGCCTTCTGCGCTAGTGTGAGCCCTACTATTGGACCGTCTAAGATGAGATCGGCTTCAGTTTCCTCTGGGAAAAAACGGCCGCACCCGGAGAAAAAAAGCACAAGAAATATGAGACCGATGATGGAAAGCCGGTTCATTAGCGGAGATACCTATGGCTATCCCAGTCCCACATCAAGGGTCATCATGATAGTAAATCCAAGCATGGCGCCGATGGTGGCCAAATCTGTATTCCCTGCATACTGAGATTCGGGGATCACTTCCTCCACCACCACAAAGATCATGGCACCGGCAGCGAAGGCCAACGCGTAGGGCAAAATTGCCTGTGCAGAAATGACAATAACCGCACCGATCACAGCAGCAACCGGTTCCACTACTGCTGAAAGCTGACCATACCAGAAACTTTTAAATCGCGAAACACCCATACGCCTCAGAGGCATGGCAACTGCAAAGCCTTCGGGGAAGTTTTGGATACCAATACCAATAGCAAGTGCTATGGCGCCCACAAGTGTTGCCGAGGGCAGGTCGGCACCCAAGGCTCCAAAGGCGACGCCTACAGCCAACCCCTCCGGTGCGTTGTGGAGTGTAATGGCCAGCACCAGTAGGGTAGTTCTGTGCCACGCGGTCTCCACTCCTTCAGCTGTATCTTTTGGATAACCGATGTGAAGGTGAGGCAGGATCTTATCCATGATAAATAGCACCACACCGCCCAGCATAAATCCTACTGCCGGCGGGAGCCACGACGGCACGCCCATACTCTCGGACATCTCAATTGCCGGCTGAAGAAGTGACCAGTAACTTGCGGCAATCATGACGCCACCAGCGAAGCCGAGCATGGTATCCAGTATTTTCCGGCTCACCGTCTTAAAGAAAAAAACGGCCGAAGCGCCCAATGCCGTCATGCCCCACGTGAAGATGGTGGCAAGGAATGCCTGCATAACAGGTTCGAGAGAACTAAACCATCCGACCATTTCTGCTAATCTTTATTACTATCCTTCTGACTTATCCATAAAAATCGTGTCATAGAGTAACGCCGCTGCCGCACCTCCAAAAAGCGGCCCTATCCAATAAACTAGCTGATCACCCCATTGGCCACTCACCAAAGCGGGGCCAAAGGATCTGGCCGGGTTCATTGAAGCGCCAGTAAGGGGACCTCCAGCAAGAATATCTACAGTTACCACCAATCCTATTCCGAAACCAGCGATTGACTTAAAAGTACCTCGCCCATCCACAGCTGTCCCGAAAATGACAGCAACAAGAAAAAATGTGAGTAGGAATTCGATCCCCACCGCCGCCGCCATATCCACACTTGGAGCAACAGACTGGCCTCCCAAAGATGCATTCATTGCACCTGGGACAAACTGTTTCAGTGCAAATGCCGCCAAGACCGCTCCCACCAGTTGGGAAACAATATAGAAGCCCCCTTCTTTTACATCAATCTTGCGAGTCACCAAAAAACCGAAAGTAACAGCTGGATTGATATGACCACCTGAGATGTGCCCAAACGCCGAGATAACAATAGCTACCGTCAGACCGTGGGCAAGTGCTATACCGATGAGTCCGGCCTGTCCATTGATGATGGCTGCTCCACCAATAAATGTGAGAAGAAAAGTCCCGATTAATTCTGCCAAACTCTTTTTGCCTAAATCATTCATGCTTATTGCTCCCTTTTGATTATTGTGACTTACAAATGCAATCTTCGCATGTCCCTGTGAGCTCCAAAGAAATATCAATGATCTTCAACCCAGAATTTTTTGTTAGAAGATCAATAATTTCTCGGTTTGAAACATCCACATTCTGTAGAATACCGCAAACATCACAACGGAAGTGTTGATGTCGGCCTGTCTCACAATCGTAACGAACCATCTTTCCATCCTGCACACAACTCAGTTCCCCCATTCCCACAAGTTGATTCAAGTTGCGATAGATCGTCCCCAAACTAATCTGAGGCATCCGCTTCCGCACTCGACTGTAAACATCATCAGCAGAAGGATGAAGATCCATTACTTTAACCGTTTGCAGAATGGTTTCTCGTTGTCTGCTGTATCTCATGCTTGGTGAGTTTAATAATGGGATCACGGTAAAACAATAGAAATAGTAATCATTACTATTCTTAAAACTTTTGTCTTGATTACAGGTTGACATTAAGTTAGAGTACACAGGAATTTGTCTGAACGAAACTTTATGAAGAAGGTGCTATTTCTTTGTACGGGGAATGCTTGTCGTTCCCAAATGGCGGAAGGGATTCTGAGAGATATGGTCGGTGACCGGTTTCAAGTTTTCAGCGCCGGTACTCACCCCATGCGGGTTCACCCTGCCGGCATAAAAGTGATGGCGGAATGGGGCATCGATATTTCACTTCACACCTCTGACCTTGTGGATGATTATCTAGGCGCCGGAATGGATATTGTCATCACCGTTTGTGATAATGCAAATCAACTGTGCCCTACTTTCCCAGGAGACGTAGAACGCATTCACTGGTCGATAGTTGATCCGTTCGTGAACTGGTCCGATGAGGATTATCTGCTGGAGCCGTACCGTCAGACCCGGGATTCGCTGCGGGCCCGGATTGAAGAATTCCTGGTTGACAGAAATTGAATTTGGTACATACGATCATCCTTCAGCTGGTTACCACAACACTGATGGGCCAGAATCGGCATCTACATTGTTAAATTTGCCGCTGTAGAACTGGGCAACTGCCAACAGGCCGAATGGGTGGAGACTGTGGTACTGGCTGAACCTTTACGATGATTGCATCTTGAAGAAACAGCAGTGTAAATTGATAGCTCGAGCGGAAACAAAGCCACTATTTTCGGCAAAAATTCAAGGTAAAAACATGACATGGCAGCACCTGTAAAAAAGAAAACCACCCAGTCCAGAAGGACTGCGAGTCGTGGTTATGTAAAAAAAGTAGATTATGAGAGGGAGCTATCTACACTTTTCCAGATTCTTGGGAATGAAAATCAAATCCTTATGCGGACGGATCAGAAAGCTTTTACACTGCTCTCCATTTTGGGTGTCTTTATGGTTTTCTTCATCGTTCACTTCTTGAAGGTACAAATGACCTGGTTAATTTTCCTGTTTGTGATGGTGTATTTTGTCGCGGCTCTGGTTAGCATCATAAACCTTATCCTTGTCATTGTTCCCAGAGTCCATACTGAAAAATCGAAGGAGCAGGATGAAGAATCAAATCCCCTTTTCTTTGCCGGTATAAGTCAATACAAGAGTGCCAGCGGTTATGCCAGACATCTCCGTTCAATAGCCCAAGACCGCGAACAGACAACTAATCTGTTTGCAAAGCAAGTCTACTCCCTCGGTATGATCAACACCTATAAGTACAAACATTTAAGGAATGCTATTACCGCCTTTATCGTAGCCATTTCAGCCGAACTTTCCATCATCATGGCCATGGCTTGGGCACGGTCTCTGCCCTTCTTGATCCAGAAGTTCCCGATACTCGAAAGCTATCTTTCGCTGTCTTTTTGAAAAAACTTCTTTTACTCTCATTGATATGCTTAATAGCTGGATGCACTGGTCCAGCACAACAGGGTGAACCGGGTCCACCAGGTCCTCAAGGCGAACCGGGCCCACCAGGAAAAAACGGTTCCCTTGGTAAACAAGGTCCTCAAGGATTACAAGGACCTGCCGGAGAGTCTGTCAACCCTGAACTGATGAGTAAATTGCGGAGTGCTTTAGAAGAAATTAAAAAGCGTGATAATTCCCCGGGAGCAAATCGGGAGACCATTGTAGCCGTTGTGTCCTACCAGTTTGGCATTGCCCCTCCCATTGTGGGTTTCGCTGCCATGACTAACCTTGGTAACATCTACAAAATGGCTAACAAGAATGTGCTCACCGTAGGTAACTCATTCAAGAAAACCATTCGTGTCGACAGCCGGGATGATTTTGTTTCGCTGGCGCTACTGCCCAGCCAAGATGGATCTCAACCGTTCTATCTGGCTATGACCAAGAACGGCCGCCATTATGTCTCCAAAGACCTGGATAGCTGGACCTACCAGTCCGTGGCCCCTCTTTCCAGGTAACCCCCTCCAATGAAATGAAAAAGGGCCCTTTTCGGCCCCTTTCTTAAGAATATTAGATTAGGAAAACAATTAGAATGCAAAACCTACTTTTAACTGCGTTTCGGCAAAACCACTTTTCCCAGCATAAATATCTTTGCCAACATTATAGCGAAAAATAAAATGTGTATCAAACATTAACACTTTAAATCGCAAACCAACTTGAGCGTGGAATGCACTTCCTTCCAATTTATTGTCATCTAAATAGGTAATAAGTTGATCCTCTAAATTAGTTGGTTCGAATGAGGTATTAATCAAATCGTCCCCCAACAGTTGTTTCACCATATCTACATTTGCTCTAGGAGTTGAAACATGATTAGTCATTCCCAAGCCAGCAGACAAAGCTGCTTTAGCGAGAATTGGGATTTTAAAAGACATTAGATCTTTTTTGACAGTAACTCCAGTTGAAGCTCTGCCCCAAACAAAATCAATTGAATCTATTGTAGCAAATTGATTCCCAAAACTGAAGTTATATAGTCCTCCTGCAATAGACCCTTCAGCTTCTACGGCCCATCCAGCAAAATCAAAAAAAACATACCCTCCAATACCCGCAGGACTTTCCGCCATCTCATAAGATTTAAGGTTAACGGCAAGAAGGCCTTCCCCATCAGTGTATTCATATGCTCCCAGTTTTGCAAAATCTCTTAAACCATGTATCCCAAAGCCAACAATCCCAAAAACTGATGTAGGCATGATACAAAGCAAACCCAGTGTGATTAATTTTGAAAAATGCATATTACCTCCAAAAATTTATCTAACATTATTGGAGTTTACACAAACTACCGCTCATAAATAAATCTTTACTTAGTTTGGTCTGGGGAATTCGTTATAAACTTGAAATTATTGATCAATTAAATCCCAGCGAAATAAATTATGGACAATTTCATTGATACTCCTTCGGCCCTTTGTCTAAATTGACCTTTCAACACTATCAGCCTGTGAAACTCTACACCCTTATTCTTGCATCGGCTTTTCCTCTGATAAATACCCTTACGGCCCAGGATTACGTCTGGCCGGTGAAACTGGGAAGGGTTGTCTCCTCTAATTTCGCTGATCCGAGGCCCAGACGTTTCCATGCCGGTCTCGACATATCTACCCAAGGGACAAAAGGACATGAGGTGGTGGCCATAGACAATGGCTATGTGGAACGAATAAGGGTCTCGTCTGACGGATACGGGCGGGTTCTTTACCAGAAACTGAGCGATAACAAGACGGTGGTCTATGCCCATCTAGACGGATTCACAGAGTTAATTGATGCAATCGTCCGTGTAGAGCAGGGCCGTAACCGGTCATACGAAATAGATAAATATTTCCGTGCCAACGAGATGCTTGTGAACAAGGGTGATTTCATCGGCTATTCAGGTGATTCGGGCGGCGCCTTCGGTCCTCATCTCCATTTTGAAGTGCGAGATACTCTCAACCGCCCAATCAACCCATTTACAAACGGCTTTGGTATGGATGACAGGCACAGGCCCAAACCGGATAGGCTCGCCTTCATTCCCCTCAGTATCGATGCAGTAATTAACGGCGGAACTCTGCCTCAAATCTTCCCTCTTCACAAGAAGAGCGCCGCACTGTATGAATTACCTGACACAATTCATGTATTCAACACTGTGGGGTTGGCGCTGTCTGCCATCGACGAGATCACAGGTTTTAACATCAAATACAACATCACCGGATGTGCCCTCTTTGTGGATGATGTTGAACAGTTCCGCCTTGAGTTTGACCATTACTCTTTCACAAAAAACCATCTCACGGAAATGACTGTAGATAACTCACTTCGGAGACTGAATGACGGCAATTTTTACCGCCTTTTCACCATGAGTAGTGAGGCTAAGTCAGATTTTGTAAAAGGGAATGGTCATGGAAGACTCACTCTTTCTCCGGGGTACCACACCATCTCACTGCGTCTATTTGATCATGCCCGGAATGTGTCACTTATTCAAGGGACTCTCTACTTCGCACCGCCAACCCGTGTGAGAGCTGAGATCCTTTCCGAGACAACTTCCACCATCACCATAGCTATACGTCCTGATGGAAGTCCTTTCCCCATCACCGATTTTGTCTGCTACGCTTTTAACGCTAAAGGGTATCCTGAAGTAAAAGTAGACGCTCTTTCGAAAGAAAGAGCAGACCGTGCACTCTTGGTTGAACTGCCCAAGAAGCTTACGAAAAACAGGATCCTTCAATTCATCGGAATTAACAGTTTGGGAGGAGTCAGTGAAGCATATCATCTTCCCTTTGTTGCTGAGGAGGCGGACCACATGACCACTTCCTTCCAGCTGTCTGTCTCCCACCTGGAAAAATCGGTGATTCTCGAAGTTGCGGCCCGGGGCTATTTCCAACAGACAGCAAACCTCTCTCTCAAAGGAAGCAAACTGGTTAACCTACCTTTGAAACAGGTGCGGCCCGGTGTTTTTCACTCCTCTCCGCTCAAGCCTCAGGATTTGGCGGGGAAGGAAGAAGCAACTTTTACTATCTCCAGTTCGGCTGTGCGGGAGATGAGGTTCCACCTCAACCCGGAACTTTCTACCGGTGCGGAGACAGTCACTGCTTTTTCCGGTGATGGGAAATGCTTTCTCAAAACCATGGAACACACCTTTTACGACACCACCGCTTTTTGGATCGAAGTTGTTGAAAATCCTGTACCCCTGGAAACAGGACGTTTTACGAGCCGGGTCTATCAGCTCCAGCCTTTTGACAGAGCGCTGAAAGACAGTGCCACAGTGAAAATTCTGCTGAAAAAATCTGAGTCTGCTGAAAAAAAGGGGGTTTTCTATTACGATCAAAAAGAGGGGTGGACTTACTTACCATCGAAGTTTTCCATAGTGGACCGATTATTTTCAGCGCCACTTTACAGTTTTGAAGCAGTGGCCGTAGTTGAAGATACCGTACCTCCCCGCATTCACGATTTCTCCCCGGGACCAAACGCCAACTATTCCAGCAAGGACTTCACCACAATTTCGGGAAAGGTTGAAGATGACTTGGCAGGCATCGGACGGGATAAGGATATACAGATGATCCTTGATGGAGAAAGTCTCTATTTCGAGTACCATCCCATAAAAAAAGAGGTTCGCTATCGATTAAACGGTCTCCTCGATGCGGGCCAGTATCAGCTGGTGATCACTGCCACCGATCAGGTAGGAAACAGGGCCACAAAAGAAATCACATTTTCAGTAAATTAGCGTGGAGCAATGATTCCCGTGACACTCCGGCGAATTAGATAAAATGTTCTTCCCATACCGCGCTGACAATCCCAGGGTCCTCATCCCTTATGTCACTTACGCTCTGGTGGCCATCAATGTGGCTGTGTTTTTTCTGCAGATGGTGGCACCGAGGGAATTAACCACTGTCTTTGCCATTATTCCAAAGATGGCGACTGTCGATTTTGGTCACTTCACCCTGACGCTTCTCACTTCCATGTTTCTTCACGGAAGTATCACTCACCTAGGAGGTAACATGCTCTACCTCTGGATATTTGCCGACAATGTGGAAGGAATCCTGGGTCACGTGAAATTTACCATCTTCTATCTTGCATCTGGTCTTGCAGCTGGCATAGTGCAGACCCTTGTGGACCCCATCTCTATCATCCCCATTGTTGGTGCCAGCGGCGCCATTGCAGGTGTCCTCGCCGCCTATATGATTCTTTTCCCCCACGCAAAAGTCCACACATTCCTTTTTCTCTTTTTCTACTTTACGTCAATCAGGATTCCAGCGTTCTATGTTTTGGGTTTCTGGTTTCTCATGCAACTCACCAACGGCTTGTCAGCCTTTGGGGTGGATACTACCGGTGGTGTGGCGTGGTTCGCTCACATCGGCGGCTTCCTGGCGGGACTTGGACTGATTCAGGTATTGCGAAGAATAAGGATCAAATCAATCTGATGGAGACCATTGTTAAAGCTGCCATCGAAGTGCGAAAATACGCCCACGCCCCTTATTCAAACTATACCGTCGGGGCAGCAGTTGAGACAGATGAAGGTAAAATTGTAACAGGTTGTAACGTTGAATCAAGCAGCTACGGCTTGACCATATGTGCCGAAAGAGCGGCGATATGTTCAGCCGTGGCTAAAGGTTACAAAAATTTCAAACGCCTCGCTATATCTTCCAAAGGGAGTGGTGGTCCTTGCGGTGCCTGCCGCCAGTTTATATGGGATCTTTGCGGTGATGTTCCCATCATCATCATAGGAGACGACGGCTCAACGGAAGAACTTCAAAGTGGGAACTTACTTCCCAGAGCTTTTGATGACAGCTCACTCACCAAAGGCAATTCAGACTAAATTTATTACTTTCCTCTAGCTTGATTTGCAATATAGGACTTATACTGGGCATCATTCTCGAGTATATCAAAAAAATTTAGAATATAATTCCTCGCTTTTGAAAATTCCCTTCGATCATCAAAATCATCTTCAAGACCATTTACTACAGCTAACATTTTGTCTTTGCTACCTAAAAATTGATTCCTCACTTCATCAAACACCTTTTGGTCTCTCTCGAAACCTCGGTATTTCCTCTCTGTTACATAAGAGATATTGAGTTTTTCATTAGCAACTGCATAGCTTGCATCAACCAATCCTGACATATCAAAATCATAAGGCAATGGAATAATCTTGAAATCAGCATAGAGAAGTTTCCCGTTATGTTGGTAAGCCACTGAAAAATCTGTATTCCCAATCATAAATTGAAAGAAAGCATTTTGCACCGAAGCCAATGGATCCATTGCCAATGGATGGATGAAACTTTCAACAACCTTGCCACCATTTCTTTTAGCAACTCTATTATCATCTTCTATCAAAAATGCCTTTAGTTGGTGACTTTTTGTTTTTCTTCCTCTTATTTCTTCAAAATCGAGGTTGAGTAATCTCGTTTTGAAATGATAAGGAGAAATCACTTCATATAACTTGTAAGCAAGATATTCTTGAAGAACATTATCATTGTTTTCTCGCTCCTTCAAGCAAGGAAGAACCAATTTCAGTTTCTTATTACCTTTAAATAACGTTTTTTTAGCATCAGATTTTTTTATCTCTATTTTTATGGGGGTATAAAAGCACGTCTTTCGCCTGAAATTTCCCCGGGACCTTATGGCAACAGGAATTCCTTTCCATTCACTTTCATCATCTAAATAAGAAAGTTTTGTATCGATAAAAGTGGAATCGTTTGTATTTCGTTTAACATTCTTGATTGAATAACTCATCTTGACTAAAAGGGGTTCGTCATTCCGGAAAAGCTTTGTCACTTCTTCGAGTTCTTTCTCTCCCGCATCCTGAGCATTTAATCCAGCAAGAACCATCAAAAGAAACAGAATCCAGATGGATGATGTTATTTGTTTTATCATAGTTTTCCTTTTAAGTTATTTTCCCCCTGAAAATAATACTTGGGAATAGGTAGGAATAATCTTGATTAAGTTTCTTGGCATAATAAACCACCGTACCCTGATAGCGATGGTTATTACACTGGCTAGTTTGCTCTTCTCCTATCAATACACATTAATCTACAATATTGATTTAACATTAATAAGTATAGCTATAATCTTCCCACTGGTATTCACAATTCGCGGTTCTTTTCAAAGAAGAGAAAATGCTCTGGAACATTTAAGCCTTTTTAGGGGAGCTCTAAAAGCCATTTATTACTGCTTTATGGGTAATAAAAAGATGGACCAAACCAATAAAAACATAGTTTCAGGCATTCTTACTGATATCAGTGACAGTTTAATGGCACACCTCCAAGGCAATGATTTTGAAACCGACCAATTTGATAGAATTGTTAACCGAGTGTTTGAGTTTACAGAAGAACAAAAAGAATTTATATCGGAAAGACTCAGAATAAGGATTTATCGCTTTATGGAGCATGTACATGAGTCCATTGATAACCTGATAGCCATTGATATCCATAGAACTCCCATTAGTCTTAAAGCATATTGTGAAGCTTACATTTATATTTTTCCATTAGTCTATACTCCTACAATCATAAACAAGGTTGGATTGGATACCCCTGTTGTAATCACTTATTTTATTGTGTTGCTCAGCGAATTTATGTTGATATCATTGTACAACATTCAGGATCAACTGGAATATCCTTTTGACAAAGAGGGTCTGGACGATATCAATATTGAGATTTTTAAAATAGATCGCTAATTATAACCATAGATCTGTTACCGGGAGTTTCCGATTCTAGTTCCTCTTTCAAAAAGCAGGAGAAATGAGTAAGAGTGTCCTCATAGGCATTGGTGGCGGTACTGGTTCAGGAAAAACGGCTGTCTCAGAGAATATCCTGAATGGCTTTGACGAAGATGAAATTGGCATCATTGCTCAGGACGCCTATTACAAGGATTTGAGTGATAAGCCATCTAAAGAACGTGCCAAAACCAATTTTGACCACCCGGAAGCCATCGATTTTGACCTTTTGACGGAACATCTGAAAAACCTAGTTAACGGTGAACCGGTTGAAATTCCCGTCTATGATTTTTCCACTCATACAAGGGCCAGGGAGACAAATCGGCTGGATCCCCGCCCTACCATCGTACTGGAAGGGATCATGGTACTTACCAATGAGCGTCTCCGGGAGCTGATGGATATCAAAATTTATGTGGAGACAGACGCAGACGTCAGGTTCATCCGGAGGCTTCAGCGGGACATCAAAGAACGAGACCGAACTGTGGAAGACGTCATTGAACAATACATGAATACGGTTCGCCCCATGCATGAAGAATTTGTGGAAATAACCAAGAAATATGCAGATATTATATTACCCAAAGGGGGCCGTAATGCTGTGGCTGTGGATCTTATCCAAACAAAAATCCAAGCACTGTTGAAGGAGAAGATGCCGAACAACTGAAAATTACTACTGTTTGGCGTCTGCCCATGACGCATCATTTCGTTAATTAAATGCCTACCCCAAGTCCACAAGAATCAGGCTGGATCGAAGTGATATGTGGGAGTATGTTCAGCGGAAAGACCGAGGAACTAATCCGGCGCCTTCGCCGGGCTCAGATCGCCAGACAGGCGGTGGGTATATTTAAGCCCAAAGTAGATACCAGATTCAGCGAAGACCACATCGTTTCCCACTCCGAACTTCGGATGGAATCTCAAATTGTTGAATCGGCGGAAGAGATCATCGAAAAAGCGCCGAAAGATAAAGTTGTGGGAATCGATGAAGCACAGTTTTTTGACAGCATACTTATTGATGTTTGTAAAAAGCTTGCTGAACAGAAGAAGCGCGTTATCGTTGCCGGACTAGATAAGGACTTCCGTGGCGAACCGTTCGGTCCCGTGCCTGGTCTTTTGGCAGAAGCCGAATATATCACCAAGACTCTGGCCATCTGTATGGTCTGCGGAAGCCCCGCTAACTACACGCAAAGGCTTAGCCGGGAAACGGATCAGGTTGTCATAGGTGAAATGGATAAATACGAAGCACGTTGCCGACAATGTTATGAACCACCGAAGAAATAATGGATAGATTTACAGGAATTATTGGTGTCGTAGTTCTGCTCGGTATCGCTTACGGGATGTCCAACAACCGCGGTGCCATTTCGAAACGGATCGTCCTTTGGGGACTCGGGCTACAACTTTTCTTTGCACTGTTTATCCTCAAAACACCCATCGGACAGCCGTTCTTCTCTGCGGTGGACAGAATCTTTAAAAAACTGCTGAGCTTTTCTGATGCCGGCAGCGATCTTCTGTTCAAATCATATAGCACGGGTGTTGTTGAGGGTCCGCTCCTGAACTTTGCATTCAGAATTCTTCCCACCATTATCTTTTTCTCTTCCCTTATGGCAGTGCTATATCATCTTGGCATCATGCAGTGGGTGATCCGGTGGATCGCCGCCGCTGTACAAAAAACAATGGGGACAAGCGGTTCAGAAACATTGAGTGTATCGGCAAATATTTTTGTGGGACAGACGGAATCGCCCCTTATGATAAGGCCGTTTATCAACCAAATGACCATGTCAGAGCTCATGGCGGTGATGACGGGAGGGTTCGCCACCGTAGCCGGCGGCGTCATGGCCATCTACGTAGCCATGCTGAGCGACATTCCCGGAATCGCAGGGCATCTCATGGCCGCTTCCATCATGAGCGCCCCTGCGGCCCTTGTAATGGCAAAGATCATCTTCCCGGAAACAGAAGAGTCGGAGACACTTGGCGACCTCCGAATTAAAATTGAGAGACAAGACGACAACGTCATAGAAGCGCTCTCTCGCGGCGCCACAGACGGAGTAAAACTTGCTGTGAATGTAGGCGCCATGCTGGTTGCCTTTGTCGCTTTTGTTGCTATGATAAACGGAATGCTTGGGCTTGTTGATCTGACCATACAGCAAATTCTCGGGTGGTTTTTTCAGCCTCTGGCCTGGGCTATGGGTGCACCCTGGTCAGAAGCGGGTATTCTCGGGCAACTCATGGGTGAAAAAATCGTTCTCACGGAACTGATCGCCTACAGCGATCTCAGCCAGCTTCGGGCTGAAGATGCCATCTCCGACCGGACTGCAATCATAGCCAGTTATGCGTTGTGTGGGTTCGCAAACTTTGCATCCATCGGGATTCAGCTGGGCGGCATCGGCGGCATTGCACCGAAAAGAAGAAAAGATTTGGCGAAAATTGGGATGAAGGCGATGATCGCCGGAGCGCTGGCTTCCTGGCTTACAGCAACGCTGGCCGGGATCATTGTTTAAAATAAAGTGGGCAAAGATATGAGACTGATTTTCCTGGGCCCACCGGGCATAGGCAAAGGGACTCAGGCGAAACTTCTGGCTGAGCGGTATTCTTTGGCGCACCTTTCTACAGGCGATATGTTCAGATCAACCATCAGCAAAAATACCGATTTGGGAACTCTAGCGAAAAGTTATATAGATAAGGGAAAGCTCGTCCCTGACGATGTTGTCCTCGTAATGGTGAACGAACGCTTGAGAGAAGATGACACCGCCGGTGGCTACATCTTTGACGGTTTCCCCAGAACGGTACCTCAGGCGGAAAGTTTAAATAGACTGTTAAAGGAACTGGGACAATCCATTAATCATGTTATTACTCTTGAGGGAGATAACGCCACACTGGTGGAGCGGTTATCAAGCCGCAGAACGTGTTTAGCTTGTGGTAAGATTATTAATCTCATTTTCTCACCGCCGAAATTGAGCGATCAGTGCGATGACTGCGGTGGTGAACTGTTACAACGAAATGATGACAAACCAGAGGTTATTCAGAAGCGGCTGGATGTCTACGAGGAACAGACTGAACCACTGGTGAACTATTTCGAAGGTGAAGGACTGCTCAGACGAGTTGACGGTGTGGGGTCTATCCATGATGTAGGTGAGAGGATTGACAAGCATCTAACTAGCAATAGTAAGAGGTATTAATGCTGAAGGTAGGAATAACCGGCGGCATCGGCTCCGGTAAGAGTGCCGCAAGCGAACGCATGGCAGAGTTAGGCGCCTACGTTTTTGACGCTGACAAGGAAGCCAAACAGATTCTTGCTGAAAACGAGAAAATCCAGGAAGATCTCCGGGACGAGTTCGGCACTGACGTCATGGATCCGGACGACTCCATTAATCCAAAGAAACTTGCGAGAGTTGCTTTTATTAACGAAGCAAATCAATCAGTGTTGAATGCCATCATTCACCCATACGTTTTCAACACTATCGATGAGAGATACGATGAGATAAAGGAAAAAGATGAAGTGACTCTTTTTGTCATTGATGCGGCCCTTATCTATGAATCGGGGCTCGATCAGCACTTGGATTATGTCATTGTCGTTTCGGCTCAGTATGGGGCCCGGATGAATCGGGCTCTTCAACGCGGGACTCTCAAAAGAGAAGATATCCAGCAGCGGATGGATCTCCAGTTACCGGAGGAGTCGAAAGTGCAGATGGCCGATTTTGTTATCGATAACAACGGCGATCAAAAACACCTCTCAAATCAAGTGGATGAAATTTTTCAGGAGATAACCTGACCGACACCGCTTTCATAGCCGCCCTCTGATGGCTACCTCAAAAAGATTCGGCACCTTTGAAGGTGTCTTCACACCGACTATTTTAACAATCCTTGGTGCCATCATGTACCTCCGCCTGGGATGGGTCGTGGGTAACGCCGGCTTCGGTGGTGCACTTGTCATCATTCTACTAGCAAAGCTGGTCACCGTCACCACAGGGCTGGCCATCGCATCCATGGCGTCCAACATCAAGATTGGCCATGGTGGTTCTTACGCAATCATCTCCCGCTCCCTAGGTCTGGAAATCGGCGGTGCTGTTGGTATTCCCCTTTATTTGTCTCAGGCTCTGGGAGGCGCTATGTACATCATCGGTTTCACTGAAGCGTGGATGGCTATCTTTCCTCATCACTCGCCTCTTCAAGTTGGTGGTATTGTCCTAGCATTTCTTTTAATCATCGCTCTTATCAGTGCCAAGGTCGCCATGAAATTTCAATACCTAATTATGGTACTAATTTCAGTCTCACTGGTTTCATTTTTCATGGGCAAGGGAGACGGGGCAGGTCAAATTTCACTTTGGGGTACTCTCGAGTCCGTTCCATTCTGGACAGTATTTGCCATCTTTTTCCCCGCCGTTACAGGAATCGAAGCCGGGGCGGCCATGTCGGGTGATCTGAAAGACCCTAAGCGGTCTTTATCCGTGGGTATCCTTAGCGCTATCGGCATCTCGTTCGTGGTCTATGTGGCCCTTGCGTTCTGGATGGATTTTTCCGTATCGACCGAATCGCTTAAGAGCAATTACATGGTAATGCTGGATGTGTCAAAATGGAGAACTGTTGTAGCAGCGGCGATACTGGGCGCCACACTCTCTTCAGCGCTGGGGAGCATAGTAGGCGGGCCGAGAACGCTCATGGCCTTGGGGCAGCACAAAGTTCTCCCCTTTGGAAAAATTCTGGGGAGTCAGAGTAAAAGCGGCGAACCCCGCGTTGCCACATTTGTCACTGGTGTCATCATCGGTTTGGGTATTTTATTCGGCGATTTGAACACCATCGCACCTCTTCTCACTATGTTCTTTCTCATCACCTACGGTACTATAAACCTAGTGGTTTTGATTGAAAAAAGGCTGGGCATCTCAAGCTATCGTCCCACTTTTAAGGTTCCTATTATTGTGCCTTTCATCGGTTTTACATGGTGTACCATTGCCATGTTTCTCATCAATCCACTCTTTGCCGGGGGTGCTATTGTAATTATCATAGGCGTCTATCTATGGCTAGTTCGTCAAGGACATCAAGCACCCTGGGGTGATGTCCGTTCGGGCATCTTCACAGCCATCGCTGAATGGGCCGTCAGGATGGGTGCCCGCGTACCTTCCAGTCCCAAGTCGTGGAAACCGAACCTTATGGTCCCCGTGGAAGAGCCCACCGCATGGAGGAAAAGAATTATATTTATTCGCGACATTATCTTTCCCCGAGGTAGTGCCCGAATCTTCAGTGTCAGGATTCTTGAAAAAGGGGTGCGCCACAGGGTCGGACAACTTGTTCAACAAGTTTTCAAACGGACGGAGGAGAGTGAAGAATCAAACAAAAAATCAGAAAAACTTGAAAACGAACTGACAGATCTGATTCAGCCTCTGCGGGAAGAAGGACTGCTGGCCGTCTCAACTGTTATTGAAGCAAATCACTTCCTTCACGGCATCAGTGTGGTAACCCAATCTCTGAAGGGGATGCCTTTGCCCCCCAATGTCATGTTCCTTTCCATGAGTGATAATCCCGATAAAGATGAAAGACTGGAGCAACTCATTTCCATGGCAATGAGAGAGGAACTTGGCATTATTGTTTTGAATCTTTCCTCGGAAAGGGGGTTTGGAAGAGAGAAAGATATTAATATGTGGCTGCGCAGTGGATCACCAAACAGGAATCTATCTATCCTTACAGCTATTCAGCTGGAAAAAAACTGGAACGGCAATCTGAAGCTTTTGCGAATGGTGGAAAAAGAAAAAGATATATCAAAGGCGCAGGTAGGTCTTGAGGCAATTGCAAGACGTGGACGATTACCTCACGACTGTGAGAAGCTTATCTTGAGCGGAACTTTTCCAGATGGTCTTAAAAATGGGCCAACAGCGGACATCAATATATTTGGCATTTCAGATGAACTCAGTGTGAGGGAAATGCACACCATTACATCGAAGGTTAAGACAACCTGCCTGTTTATCAAAGATTCAGGCCAGGAAAGCGCCCTTGCTTGATCCTTAATTAAAAGGACTATAGTGGTGCCGTTGCATCGCTCTGGGCGGTCCAAGAATTTCCCGCATGATAATGAGCTCCCGTAGGTCTTTTGGGCTCTTAAAATACTTAAGAACAGAATGGCCGGTTATCTTCTTCCACCCCGGAGGCGGCTTTCCTTTCAGCTCTCTTTTCCAGAGCGGTTCGGACTGAGGTCCTTCACTCTGGACGGAAGGCTGCTCTGGTTGAGGTAAAGGCTCCTCTAATTCAACAGTTTCCTCTGCTTCTTCGTCCAGCTGTTCGAAGAATTCCTCAACTTTCTCCTTTTTATCAGCCTCTTCAAACAACTCACCTAAGCCGAGGTTACGAAGCCAGTCGGGCATTTCCTGTTGCTCAGGTGGCGTCTGAGATTCAACTTCTGGCAGAGGCTGAGGGGAACGCTGTCTCCTCCGCTTCAGCCATTGGAAGACGATGTATGCAATGAGGAAAAATATCCATTTAATGTCCACAGGAAACTCCACAGCAAACTATCCGTTATTCTTCGGGAGTTCTACTCTCGGGACCTTCCTTTCCACCAGAGATAGACTCACGCATTCCCGTATCTGCCTGGATGTTCTTCATAGAGTAGTAATCCATGATACCGAGATTTCCTTCCCGAAATGCTTGAGCCATGGCTTTCGGCACTTGAGCTTCAGCCTCCACCACTTTGGCACGCATTTCAGCCACCCTGGCGGTCATCTCTTGTTCCTCTGCAACAGCCATGGCACGGCGCGTTTCAGCACGGGCTTGGGCAACTCTCAAGTCAGCCTCCGCCTGATCGGCCTGAAGATGAGCCCCCACATTCTTGCCCACATCCACATCGGCAATATCAATGCTGAGAATCTCGAAAGCAGTACCGGCATCAAGTCCCTTATCAAGAACAAATTTGGAGATGGAATCGGGATTTTCCAGAACAGTCTTGTAGGATTCCGATGAACCGATGGCACTCACAATACCTTCCCCTACTCGAGCAATGATTGTTTCGTCAGTAGCACCACCCACCAGACCGGGGATGTTTGTCCGGACCGTTACACGGGCCCTAGCCTTCACCTCAATACCATCCTTGGCCACCGCGGCCAGTGTCCCCTCTACAGGTGCATCAATAACTTTCGGATAAACAGATGTTTCTACAGCCTCCTTCACATCGCGCCCGGCGAGATCAATAGCGGTACAGGTGGAAAAGTCGAGTGGGATGAGAGCTTTATCAGCGGCGATGAGAGAAATGGTAACGTTGGTCACATTCCCGCCAGCAAGAAAATGTGTCTCCATCATCCCTGTAGAAATGGATTCAAGACCAGCTTTGTTAAGATTTATTATAGAATCTACAATTAAACGTGGCGGGATTTTTCGCAATCTCATCCTGATGAGATCAACGATGGTAATCTCTCCCAAACCCACAGATACAATAGCCTGTATCCACAGCCCGAGAGGTACAAAATAAAAGATAATTAGAAGCGCAAAGAGAATTACTCCCAGAAGAATGAATGGTCCGAACATGTTACCTCCTAGTCCTTATTATTAACTTTTCTGACAACGATGCGATTACCGTCCACTGACAAAATCTTCACGTCATCCCCATTTTCAACAAATTCTCCCTCTGTCACAACAAAGATCTTCTCTGCCCCTACCACTGCCCAGCCAGAGGGTCGCAGATCAGACGCGGCATTACCCATCTGACCAATTAAACCCTCCAAACCGATGGAGGTGCTGTAACCTTCTGAACTTTTTGCGGTCAACGGGAGAGTAATCTTTTTCCAGAACTCTGTCCTGATCAGAGCTCTTGCCAATAAGTAAACAGCGATAAAACCGCCAAAAAGCGATATGGTGAATCCCCAAGAAGCTGATGATATGTCGGTCTTAAGAGGATGATCGGGCAACAACATCATAAACAGACCGCCCATAATGGTTATTCCCCCCAAAACACCCACCAATCCAAACCCCGGTATCACCAGAACTTCTACCAAGATCAAAGCCACTCCCACACCGATGATCAGCAATTCAGTCATGTTCGCCAGTTCGGTCAGGAAGGTTGAGCCGAAGAAAAGGCTCAGGCATACGAGCCCCACCGTACCGGGGATTCCCCAACCCGGCGACTGGATCTCGAATAGAACCCCTAGGAAGCCCAGCGTCATAAGCAGAGAACTGACTGTTGGATCGGTAAGAAACCGGACCAGCTTTTCTGACCAGTTGACGGTGAGGTCCACCACCTCGGCATCAGACAAATCGAGCTTTTCCAGAACATCTTCAAAAGTTTCCGTTCTTTCGTCAGCAATACCGTACTTCAGAGCCTGAACGGTCGTCAGAGAAATCAGTTTCCCTTCTTTTCTGCCTTCAATATCGGTCACTTCAACGGAGTCCCCATCTATAACAAGATGAGTGAAACTGAGTTCTTCATCCACCATTCCCCGGGCAATCTCCGTGCTGCGGCCCCGGCTTTCGGCGGTGGAAGCCATCTCCTCCCTCATGTATGATATAACCTTTTCACTTCCCTTCTGCCCAGACATATCCACAGCGGTTGCGGCGCCGATGGTGCCTCCATCAGCCATGAAGATCTTTTCGCAGGAAAGAGAAATGAGGGCTCCGGCCGAGATGGCCCGCCGATTGATGAAGGCGACAGTAGTGATCTTTGAACTGAGAATAGCATCCTTGATCTGTGTAGCACCATCGACCCGCCCGCCAAATGTATCCACATCAAAAATGATGGCGGCGGCCCCCTCCTTTTCCGCTTCCTCAATGGCCCGCTCGATGAACGGCGGCAAGCCTAGGTCAATAGTACTCTGAATGGGAACGCGATAAACAATCTGCGCTGAAACTGCTGATGTACAGATTAGTGCAAGGATACAGGAAAAAAAGCGGGAATTCATCTTCGTGAAATTACCCTCCACCTTCACCAATATCCAACGCTTTCGCATTTATTTGAAGGGATGCAGATCGTCGTGAAAGCACTTGGTTCGATGAGATGCCGCCAGATAAATTGACGCCGTTCGTCCTATGTCTCTCACCGACCAATTCACATATCATTCACTAAAGCTTTTCCACAGCTGGCTTAATCGCCTCGTTCACAGAGGACGTAACCGCGTTGGTGCAACAATCGGTTCTTTGGCTTTCAACAGGATTGCTATCCGTAAAGTCCATGCCCGACGCCATCTTAAATTGGCATTACCCAACAAATCTGATATCTTTATTGACCACAATCTCAGAGAGCTTCACAGGCACTACGGGCATATGTTCATCGATGCTCTATGCGGCACCAGGTTGGTCCAACATGGTAAGGTGGCAGTAGAAGGAAGAGAGCATTTGGATAGTGCTTATAGCGAAAGTAAGGGTGTTATCCTAATGGCGGGCCATTTCGGGAACTGGGAGCTTATTCCGCCGTGGCTGGCCGTGAACGGTTATCAGATGGTGACGGTGGCACAACGTCAGAAGAACCGAGGAGCTAACCGCTTTTTTGTGGAGTACCGGGAAAAGGCCGGAACATCTCCTGTGTATCCTGGGTCATCGGCTTCTAACATGATTTCCACTTTGCGAGCCGGTAAGATACTGATCCTGGCCTGTGACCAGAATGCCGGAAAACGCGGCGAGTTTGTTGATTTTTTCGGCCATCCAGCCTCTTCACCCCGGGGACCAGACATTTTCCACCAAAAAACAGGAGCACCCGTTATTGCCGCCTTTTGCCAGAGAGAACAAGACGGAAGTTATACAATCCGGTTTGATAAATTGCCGGACAGCAATGGTTCGGAATCGGTTATGGAACGTTTTACAGCACTTTTGGAAAAAGAGATTCGGCAAAGGCCAGAGCAGTATTTCTGGTTTCACCGACGGTGGAAGACGCCGCCGAGCGAGAAACCATGAAGCTCCTATCAATATTATCTCCAGACGCAATAACTGAGGCTACAGAAATATTAGCCTCCGGAGGTGTGGTCGTCTACCCCACCGATACGCTCTATGGCCTGGGTGCTGATGCATTGAATTCAGAAGCAGTTGAAAAGGTCTCGAAAATAAAGGGACGTCACGGCCCATGGAGCATCGCCGTGACCAATCTCGATATGCTAAAGGAATATTGCCAATTACCTGCCACGCATGAGGAATTCATCAACTCTCAGCTGCCAGGCGCTGTAACACTCATTTTGCCGGGAGCTTCCGACCGTCTCGCCAATAACATTGTGGCACCCGGAAGCACGGTGGGTGTTAGGATTCCTGATCACTCCGTCCCAGTTGAATTGGCAAAAGCCTTGAAAAAACCCATCACATCAACGAGTGTAAACAGAACAGGCAAGCCGCCTTTGAACGATCCCAAAACAATAAGGAAACAATTTTCCACTGAGATCGATCTCATTATCGACGCCGGAACTCTCCCCTCTTCTTCCGGTTCAACTATTTATGACCTTACAACAGAGAGCTTAAAAACAGTAAGATGAATAAATGGATCTTCATTCTTTCTACTCTCATTACGCTCCTTGCGGCACAGACAGAACATCCCTTTAAGAAAGGAGAAATACTCCTTTATGATGTCAGTCTGAACTTTTTTTCCGCCGGTACTGCTAGCCTAGAACTTGGTGATATCGAGGAATTCGGTGGTGCCTTTTCTTATCACATAACTTTCAGGATGAAAACAAACTCGATTTGGGATCAAATCTTTCCTATCCGGGATACGGTAGAGACGTGGATCGATTCGGACGGGCTTTTTACCCGCAAGCTGAAAAAGGTGATCAGAGAGCCAAGATACTCTCAGGACCTGCAAGCTGATTTTGATTATGATTCAGGTATCGTCACCACCAACAAAAAATCTCTGCCTATTTCATCTGAGATAAGAGACCCCTATTCATTCTTCTATTACCTACGAACAGTGCCACTTAAAATGGGCGATCTTTTTGATTTTACCATTTTTGACAATCACAAGTTTACTGATCTGAGTCTAATTGTCCACCGGAAGGAACAGATCGACGTCCCGGTGGGCAAGTTTGACTGCCTTGTGGTAGAACCTTTCAAAAAAGGACGCACGCTGTTCAAGAACAAAGGCGACATGAAAGTATGGCTCAGCAACGACAGTCGGCGCTTGCCAGTGAAGATTGTCTCAAAAGCGAAGTTTGGTTCTCTGGTGATGAAGCTTACCCGTTATTCACCTTAATTGGTGAAAATCCGGGTAATATCATTATAGATCACAAAAATAATTAGCAGAAGAAGAAATGCCATCCCCGCCTGCTGAATTATCATCCTCACCTTCAGTGGGAACTCTCGTCGAGTGATTGCTTCCAAAGTGACGAGCAGAATGTGTCCCCCATCAAGACCGGGAATTGGCAATATATTGATAAACGCCAGGTTAATACTGATAATGGCTGTAAACGACAGCAGTGCAATCATACCTGCGCGAGCTGACTGTCCCGCCAGCTGAGCAATAAGAATTGGACCGCCAATCTCCTTCATGGATGCCTCACCGGTAATGATCATTGTAAGGGATCTGACGATCATACCAAACCAATAACCTGTTTGCTCTATACCATTGACAAATGATTCTCCAAGACCGGCCTTTCGGATCTCGTAACCTCCGGCCACGCCCATAAGGCCCACCTCCTTCATTCCGTCCCCATCCGGAATGGGCCCTGTACGGGTTTTCAATACGACTGTCTGAGTCTGCAAATTACGCTCCCAGGTGACTGTTATCTCTTGATCAGGACTTGTATGAACAATCTCAGTTAGGTCAGTCCACTTGATGATCGGTTTACCTTCAACCGTGAGAATGCGATCTCCGGGCAAAAGTCCCGCTTTTTCAGCAGGAAAACCGGGAGAAATAGCCATAATAATGGGTTCGTCTGTTATCTCCGCCATGCCCGTATGCAGTGTTATTCCAGTAAAAAACACAATGGGCAAGATGATATTCATAATAATGCCGGCTGACATGAACCATATCTGCTGCAGACGGTTCTTGGAGTTCAATTCATCAGGGGCACCGGTGAGATCAACATCAAGACTTTCATCTACATAGCCAGCAACTTTTACGTAACCGCCCAGCGGCACCATTGCCAAACAGTACTCTGTGTCGGACACTTTGTTACGCGGAATTGAAAGGACCTTCTCAATGACAGGTTTCCACTCAAGTTTCCTGGCGTCAGTCCATTTGTAGAAAAATAGTTTGAATAGGAGACCTTCAGATGTAGGTGTAAATGAGATGAACCTGGGTGGATAACCAAGCGAAAAACGTTCAACTCTTACGCCGATGGAGCGTGCCGCCAGGAAGTGCCCTAGTTCATGGACAAAGATCAATATTCCTAAAACAAAAATCATTGCAAAAATTGTTGTCATACAGTTACAGCTTCCTTTGACTCTGATTCTACAAAACTCTTACCCCACCGTTCAAGTTCCACAAGATCATTCAGATCAGGATTTTCAATCCAATCATGCTCATTAAGTACTGATTCGTTGATTCTGGCAATCTGGGTGAATCCGATCTTGCCATCCAGAAAAAGTTTGACACTGTTGTCGTTTGCCACATTCAGCGCTGCAGTAGCTGTGCCGCTCTGCGAAAGTGCTTCATAAGCGAGACGGATGGAGGGAAACTTTGCCTGATCAGGCTTTTCAAAGGTGAGGTCTGACATGTTAGACGGATCGAAATCCACCCACCCAGCTTTAAGGCGATCAGGATAGGTCAACGCAAACTGGATAGGAATCTTCATGTCAGGTTGGCCCAATTGTGCCTTCACAGATCCATCAACAAATTCAACCATGCTGTGAACAATTGACTGAGGATGAATGACGATATCGATCTGTTCTTGTTCTAAACCGAAAAGCCAGTGAGCTTCAATCACCTCCAGACCTTTGTTCATCATGGTTGCGGAGTCGATAGTAATCTTCTTACCCATCTCCCAGTTAGGGTGATTGAGGGCCTCATCAACAGTAATGTCATAGAATTGGTTCAGAGGCTTTGTCCTGAACGGCCCACCGGAGCCGGTAAGAATCAGACGTTTGACATCAGAAATTTCCTCGCCCAATAGGCACTGCCAAATTGCGCTGTGTTCGCTGTCCACCGGAAAAAGGTTCGCTCCCGTTTTATCCATAATTCTCCGGATCAAACCACCAGCCATGACAAGGCTCTCCTTGTTGCTGAGTGCCACATCTACACCTACTTCTAGGGCTCTCACCGTGGGCTCCATACCGGTACTACCCACCAGCGCATTAAGGCAGATGTCTACATTGTTTCTAGAAGCGAGTTCGAGAAGTCCTTCACGACCGGTCAAGACTTTAATGGATGTCTGAGCTAAGCCTTCAATGACTGTTTTCGCACTATTTTCATCTGCAATGGCCACAACCTCAGGCTGAAAATTCAGTGCCTGCTCCATCAGCTTTTCGGCATTGCTGTGTGCAGAGAGGTACTTCACAGAGAAGTACCCGGTGTGATGCTCCACTACCTTAAGTGCATTCACACCAATTGAGCCTGTAGAACCCAATATTCCCACTGAACGTTCCATCAGTTTATTACTGTCCCTAAGCTTAACACAACACTTGCACTCTGCCCGCTCAAACTCACTTTCAGGCCGCTAATGAGTCCACCAAAAGGGTATTCAACTCCTCCCGAAAAAGTATTAGCCTGACCTTCCATTCTTTTCTTGAATTTGTTCCCGTCACCAAGGGGAGCTACATGTATATTCGCATTGTAAAAAGCTGAGCCTATACCATAGTGCAATAGAGCCTTTCCAAAATTTATCCTCCGGGACAGTGCCACACTAACTGTTTTGAAGGAGAAATCGTCAGCGCCCTCCAGATTGCGGCGGCTTACTTCAATGGACCATGGTTTGCTGTCTTCAGAATCACTGCCTGGTATCAATTCGGCAGCATAGCCCGACAGAATAATTACGTCTTCCCCCGCCATAAAGCCTGAAACCAGTCCCCCTAGCCAAAGGTTGGAAGAAACACGGTAGAGACCGGAGTAAAAAGGAAGGAAACCAGTTTTGTTCATTAGGGTATTATCATCAAAATCGACTGACACACTACCCGAGAAATTCATTGCAATCCGCCCGTGCTTTCCGTTACCGGTGAGAAGCTGGTGGCCGCTTTGAAGGAGAATCTGATGGAAGAATGGCTCTGCATTTACGGAGAATTGATCTCCTAACCACTCCCCAAGTGTGTAGTCCAGTTTTTGAGCTCGAACCCCTTGGGAAAGAACTAGCATCAGAAATGCGATTACGGACTTAGATAAGGCCGCGCTCGCTTTTTTGCACAAAAGAGATGATTTCCTGGATTTCGGGGCTTGAGGGGAAGGAATCAGCCATGGTCTTAAGAGCCTCATCACTATTTATTCCCGAGCGAAAAAGAAGCCTGTAAGCCTCTTTGATTTTCATCCTTGTGTCACCTGAAAAGCCCCTGCGTCGCAGACCGATGGCGTTAATTCCCGAAAATTTTAGCGGTTCGCCTGCAGCCATGATGTATGGCGGCACATCCTGCACGGCACGGTAACCGCCTCCAATCATTACATGGACACCAATCTTCGTAAACTGATGAACCAGTACCCCTCCCCCCAGAATGGCCCAGTCACCGATCTCCACGTGGCCACCCATATGGATAGCGTTGGCCATGATGACATTTTTGCCAATGGTGCAATCGTGTGCTACATGAACGTAAGCCATGAGATAGCTTTTGTTACCCACTGTAGTTTTGCCTAACGCTTTTGTGCCCCGGTTTACTGTAACGAACTCCCGGATGATAACATCATCACCCAAAATGGCGGTGCTCTCCTCACCCTCAAATTTCAAATCCTGCGGTATCTCTCCAATCACAGCTGAATGATAGATTTTGCATCTTTTGCCAACACGAGCACCTGATCGGAGATTCACATGGTTTCCGATCCAACAGTTTTCACCTACTTTAACATCAGCTTCGATGACAGTATAGGCGCCTATTTCCACACCATTGCCAATGGTCGCGGTGGAATCGACGACCGCGGTGGAATGAATCTTTGAAGGGACGGTTACTCCTTACGGTCGCCTATAGTTGTTATGAAGGTAGCTTCCGCAACTACCTGATCATCAACATAGGCGGTGCCCTGGAGTTTGCAGGTTCCCATTTTCAGCTTCAGAAGATCAACTTTGAAGAAGATCTGATCCCCAGGATAAACCTGACGGCGAAAACGAGATTTATCAATGCCGCTGAAATACATCAGCTTTTTCTCCGGCTCATCTGTTGTGTGCAGCAAAAGGAAACTGCCCGCTTGTGCCATTGCCTCAATGATCAGAACTCCCGGCATGACCGGCTGATTTGGGAAATGTCCCTGAAAAAACGGCTCGCTTACAGAAACATTTTTTATGGCGGTCAGTGATTTTCCCGGCTTCATTTCAAGAATCCTGTCGATTAGCAGAAAAGGATAGCGGTGCGGAAGTATCTTCTTAATAGCATTGATATCAAAAAGATAATCCGCTGATATCTGAGCGTTATATTTCTTCTGAAGTATTGTCTTTTCATATGCCTTTTTGATAGTTTTGACCATCTCCACATTCGCAGCGTGCCCCGGCCGTGCCGCAATGACATGACCTTTTATGGGCATTCCGAGGAGAGCAAGATCACCAATCACATCCAACGCCTTGTGACGAACAGGTTCATTCTCGAATCTCAGCTTAACACCGTGAAGAATACCGTTGGTACCGATTTGAATGTCTTCTTCTATGTTAAAAAGTGTCCGTAATCGATCAATTTCAGTATTGTCTATCTCTTTGTCAAGAATGACAATAGCGTTGTCCAGCCGGCCACCCTGAACCAGTCCGGCTTCTCTCAAGTCCTCAACCTCACTTAAGAAGCTGAATGTTCTCGCCGGCGCAATCTCCTTGGGGAAGTCAGCAATGGAATGTATGGTGAGATACTGAGTCCCAATCCAAGGGTATTTATAATCGATGATACATGTTAAACGATAACGATCTGAAGGAAGGACAGAAATGTCTGTCTTCTTCACTGGGTCATTGTAGGAAATCGCCTTATCGATCTCAAGATATTCTCTATCGTGCTTCTGTTCAATGATCCCTGCTTTTTGGAGAACCTCAACAAAATCCTTTGAACTGCCATCCATGACCGGCGGCTCCTTGTTGGTCAGTTCTATAAGCACATTGTCGATCTCAAGTCCCACCAGTGTCGCCAATACGTGCTCTACAGTATGGATACGAGTGCCGTTCTGAGCCAGTGTGGTACCGCGAGAAATATCAACTACATTATCGATGACGGCCTTTATTTCAGGACACCCCTCCACATCCGTTCTTACGAAACGGATGCCTGTATTTTCGGGACTGGGTTTAAAAGTGATGGTACTGTCAACCCCGGTGTGAAGACCGATACCGGAACAGGAGACAGATTTTTTTATGGTCCTTTGTTTAACCATTTTTCTCAAGCTGGGCTAACCGTTTTTCCAAATCCTTTACCTGTTCTGCCATTTCCGGTAATCTGCTTAACAGTGCATCCTGCCTATTTTTTTCAGATATTTTTCGGGCTGGCATACCGGCATAAGTTTCATTACCAGGAAGTGATTTGGTAACCCCACTTTTGGCCGCAAGCTGGGCATGACTACCAACCTCCAAATGGCCGGCGACGCTAGCTTTACCCCCAAAAGCTACATAGTCACCTATTATCGAACTACCCGCTACAGCAGTCTGTGCTGTGAGCAGACACCCTTTACCAATTTTTACATTGTGAGCAATATGCACAAGGTTGTCTAGCTTAGAGCCTTCACCGATTATAGTATTGCCTATGGTGCCCCTATCGATGGTACAGTTTCCACCAATTTCTACATTATCCCCGATTTCAACGCCTCCGATTTGTGGAATCTTCAAATGAACACCACCTTCTGTGGCAAATCCATAACCGTCACATCCGATAACCGTTCCACTATGAATCAGGACGTCTGCCCCAATCTTACACCTCTCATAGATAGCGACCAAAGATTTCAGCTCACTGCCTCCGGCTATGGACGAACCGGTCCCAACCGTGCACTGGGAACCTATCAGAACATCATCGCCTATCTGAACATTCTGTTCAATGACAGTAAACGGCCCGATACCCACATTCTTTCCTATGATAGCCGAATCGTCAATCATTGCCGTCTCGTGAATACCGGAAGTATTGTCCCCTTTGGGAGCAAAATGATCCAAAATCTTAGAAAAAGCAACGGTAGGATTGTCAGAAAGTATCCCGTTCATATTGTCCAATTTATCATCTTTTCCCGTGAGGACGGCTGATGCTTCAGTTGTCTTCAGATATTGCCTGTATTTTGAAAGGTTAAGAAAAGTGATAGTACCAGAAACCCCATTCTTTACTTCGGAAACACCGGTAATTTCAAGGTCAGGGTCCCCCACCAGCTCCCCATCGACCAGCAAAGATAATTCTTTGAGCTTGGTCAAGGATTGTTATTTGATTCTTCATCACTAATCTTGCGGAGTTCGTAGAGAACGTCATCAGTGAGATTGTGTGTCGGCTTTCCATAAAGAAGGCTGACCGAATCAAGGATGTAGTCAAATCCTTTGTCAATTGCCACCTTGTTAACTGCTCTCTGAACCTTCTGAATGATCTCAGTCTCCAGCTGTAGTTGCCGCCTGTAGAGCTCACCCTCCGGACCAACTTTTTGTGTCTGGAAATCTTTGACCTGTTGCTCCAGCAACAAAATTTCATTCTCCTTCTCTCTCCGCCGGTCAGGTGAACTCATGAGCCTTTGCGTCTCATAAGATGTCTTCAGACTGTCAAGCCTTGCTGTCATGGTCTGAAACTCAAACTGCACTTTCCTGTATTCCAGCTGTAGCTGACTTTCAGCCTCTTTGAACTCGTCATACTCACCACGAATACGCTCAGACTGGACAAAGCCCACCTGCAGCTGTGCAAACATGACAGCAGGAAAAAGGAACAGAATTCCACCGGCAAATAATCTTTTTAAGGATTTCACATTGACCTCCATATTCTGTAAAGATTCTTTAATAAACCAAACCGCCTGTAGGCAATTTGGCGAATTTAAGCAATCTTAGTTCTAAAATGGCATCCCAAAGAGGACGTGAAAACGCCACCCTTCTGGACTCTTTTCAGTCATGGGGATGTCATCGAAACCGTACCCCATATCGAAACCGAGCATACCAAGCATTGGCATGAACATCCGAATGCCGAAACCGGCGGAACGTTTCAGATCAAACGGATCGGTCTCGCCAAAATTGAGCCAGTTGTTACCCATCTCAGCAAATATGAGACCATAGACTGTAGGATTGTCCGAAAAAGGAAATCTCAGTTCGGTAAGATATTTCATCATAACACGGCCGCCAATAGGATATCGCTTGTAAGGCCCTACCGTATTGTCCTGATATCCACGGAGTAAAGTACCGTAAGGAATACCGCTGCCGCCCATAATAAACTTCTCATCGATGGGAATAATTGTTGTCTCTGTGTGCCGCGAGTTGAGTTCCCTAATGGCACCAATCTGCCAAGAGCTGACGATGGCCGCCTTCCAGAACGGGTTGGTAAACCAGTCAAACTTCAAAGTGTGCTTGTGAAAATTTTCGTTGATAGGAAGCAGTTTTGAACTCAACGGTCCTCCCGACAGTGTAGACGTCCATGCAAAGCTTGAACCTCTTGAAGGAAACTCAGGATGGTTTCGGCTGTCCCTCGTTAAAGTCTGGGAGATACTCAATCCAACACTGTTGCTGACTCCAAGCAGACCGTACTCGATTAAGTCTTCCTCATTACCTTTATAGGTCTTCTGAGAAGCACTGATTGTCCAAAACGCGCGGAAGTAATTGTCCGGCCACTTTAGTCTTGTACCTGTCCTGAAACTGGCACCCAGCATCTCACGATCAAACGGTATACTGAAATAGTACCGGTTCTGTCCTCTAAGATAATAGAAAACAGAAAAGCCAAGCAAGATTGGACGGTCATTCACCATTGGATCGGTGAAACTGAAAGAGAGGCTTTTGTATTGGGAAGCTTGATAGCCACCTAAACCATATCCAAGAGATCGTTGCATGCTTCCCTGGACACCCTGACTCAAATTCACGGCGAGTTGCTGCCCTTTGCCACGGAAATTATTGATCTGGATGCCGGTACCACCCATAAGGCCGAACTCCGCCGAATAACCAATATTTGCGTTGGCCTGATCAGAAGACTTTTCTTCCACACTAACTAGAATGTCGATTTCATCTTCATCCACCGGTACCACATCAGGTCTAACATCGGCAAAATAATTGAGGATAAAGACTTCTCTGGCGCTTCGCATTAATAATTCTCTGTTGAAGACTTCACCCGGAATCACCTTCATTTCCCGCCGGATCACGTTTTCTCTTGTCCGGTCGTTTCCGGTAATTTGAAGTCTTCTCACAGAAACCTGGTGGTTTTCCGTGATTGAAAAATGGACATCAAGGGAATCCTCTTCCACAGGTGTAAAGATAGGGTTAATAGCGCTATAAATGTATCCTCGGTCCATATAGAGAGAGTGAACCCTCTCGTTCACCCCCTTTTCAAATTCCTCCACATTGTACATGTCTCCTTTCTTTATATCCAGAGCATAATCCAACGCTTCAGTTTCATAAAGGTCATTACCTTCCCATGTTAAATTTCTGAAATAGTATTTATTCCCCTCGTGAATCCAGAAATCGATGTTCATTTTCTTCCCATTTTCTGAGTAGGATATTGAATCAGCCAGAATCCGGAAATCCTTATATCCGTTTGTCTGATAAAATTTGGCCAGGAGGCCCTTGTCTTCCCTAAACTTGTCCTTGTCAAAGTTCGACCGCCAAAACATATACCACTTCTGAATCTTGGTATCTTTCAACTCCTTCCGAAGTTTCCTGTCTTTAAATGCCTCATTGTTGTGAAACCGTATGTCCCCGATCTTCACCTTATTTTTTATCTTAATATTGAAAGTGAGATCCCTCACGTTATCTATGGCGCCTTCGGAAAGGGATGCATCAATTTCAGGATGAAGGTATCCGTCCTCAGCCAGTAGTTTCCTAATCAACTCCTCAGATTCCTTGAGCAAATGCGGTCGAATTCTCTGGCCCTTTTTCAGATCAAGTTCTTCTTCGATTTCTCTCCGCTTTTTCTTATCCCCTTTGAAACTAACCTCACCTAAAATTGGTGCCTCTTCAACAATGATTGTAATATACAGTCCTTCCTGTGCCTCTTTATCCAGACGTATCTGGATATCTGAAAAGAAACCGGTGGCCCACAGTTTTTTAACAGATTTTCCGAAATCGCCCGGGACGAACTCTTTCCCTTCCACAATTCCCGAAGTGTATTTGACCACGGTGGCTGTTGTGATGTTGTTACCCTCAACTTCCACACCGGCAATCTTCATGGGCGTCAGACCCTGACTTGAGAGAATAGAAACCAGTGAAAGAATGACCACCAGAGTGATAAGTCTGAATTTCATTCTTTTGCTCCGGACAGTTGTTCAGATACTTTCCCGAAACGGCGTTCTCTGGATTGGAAATCTAAGATCGCTTCATACAACTCTTTCCTGCGGAAAGCAGGCCAAAGCGTGGGCGTGATAATTATCTCAGAATAGGCCATTTGCCACAAAAGAAAATTACTAATCCTCAATTCACCACTGGTCCTGATTACCATATCAGGGTCTGGGATCCCCTCGGTGTAAAGGTATTTTTCGAAAACCTGTTCCGTCAATTCAAAAGAATCCAATCCGTTTTGATGTTCCTGGAAAAATCTGTTAACAGCATCAAGGATTTCAGTCCTGCCGCCGTAGTTCAGTGCTAGCACCAAGTTTAAACCACTGTTTTCGGCGGTCCGTCTGATTCCTTCTTCCATCTCAACTCGCGGCTTTTCCGGAAGTTCCTCCAGTCTGCCAATGACATGGAGGCGAACATTGTTATCCATTAATTCATCAATCTCACGTCGGATCGTCTCAACTAAAAGGTTCATGAGAGCGGAAACTTCCATCCTGGGGCGGAGCCAGTTTTCCTGAGAAAAGGTATAGAGCGTGAGATAACCGATTCCCATCTCACCGCATGCTCGGGTAATCTCCCTTACAGAATTGATTCCCTCCTTGTGCCCGGCGATCCTCGGGAATTTACGGTTCCGGGCCCAACGGCCGTTGCCGTCCATTATTATTGCAATGTGGCGAGGAAGGTTGTCTGCTGATTCTACCTGGCTTTTCAGTTCTTCCTCTGTATTCATTCCTGTCATTAGCTTGGAAAGTTACTCCGCGAAAATCCGATTTTCAAGCTGACCTCAATTTTCATAAAGTTCGCCGAAGTGATGATCGAACAGTTCCACTCCTTCCGGTATTGTGCCAAAACCGCGGAACTCGGTGCCGCACTTGTAGCAGACCATCAATTCTGCAACCCGACGGTAGAGAATCAAGTCCGCTAGCAGAACAACAACGAGGCTGAGTCCATATGTGAACGGCACAAAGAGTGCGCCCACAATGATAATCAGGCATCCCAGAAGCTGATTGAAATCTTTCCGGCGGTAAAATTGGTTGCAATCACAGTGAGGGCAAACATCGAAAGGCCATTTTTCAGCTGAAACTTGAATAGTCTCATTTCCGCAACCCGGGCAAATGATCTCTTTCCCATTGGCATTTCCACTATAGTATTTCCCGCATTTTCCGCACTCTTTGGAAACTGACACCATTAGAGAAATAGTGCATACTGAATTGAATAGAATCTGTAGAAAAGATCACCCATAATTACAGATACAACCAGAACGTAAAGCAATCCTGTAGCAGACTGAGTGGAATGGATGGCAACCGTCCGGAGGGTAAGGAATGAAAGGGCCAGCGGCAGGAGAGTACCGAAGAAAATTGCACACCAGAGGAAAATCCCCTCTAACGTCCAGAGAAACTCCGTGAGTGGCATTTCAAATCTACTGATACTCACGGACTGTGAAAAGAGGGCGAAGACATTCCACACCGCTCTCAAGGACAAGAAAGCCAAAATAGACCTTGTGGCGGACCGAAGCAGAGAGATTGGAAGATTTACCACATTCAGATACCAGTGTCCAAGGATCATGGCAAACAATGAACCGGAAAGGATCAAACCATCCAAGATCAATACCAGAATGGAGATCAGATCTCCGGTGATTAAATGCCCTGTAATCCGAGCTATAAACACAGAACCAAGCAGTGACGGAATAGTCACCACCCAGCTTTCAGCCCTGCGCCGCCTCCAGAAAAAGAGCGTGACGGCAAAAAGAGAGATTAGCCAGGCAAACCCAACCGCCATGAGAGTCCGCTCCAACTCTAACGAGAGTGTGAGCAGAATACCCCCGGCCGCTGCTGAAAGTGCCAGACCTAGAACAAATCTATGAATGTTGACTTCTCGTTGCTCTCTATCCACGATCCACAGAAAGAGCGGAAACAGAGCTCCCAATAGACACAGAGTAAACGTAAGATGAAGTGTTAACATTAAAGTGAGAGGAACGAGGCTTGAGAAACGCTCAGGCTACGGCGTCCTCAATCTTGTCCACAATAAACGAAAAAGCGTGACTGATACGTGATTGTCTGTCCTTAATAACGATGGGCGTTCCTTCATCACACGCTTCCATAAGCTCCTGAGAAATAGGAATCTCGCCCAAGAGAGGAACATTTAACCTTTCACTTTCAGACTTACCGCCACCGCGCTTGAACAGATCGATCTCAAATTCAAACTTGCCATCTTTCCCAACATCCACATCTCGGAAGCCGTCCATTTCGGCAAAAGAAACCGAACCTTCGGTCATGGGATTACCGTCTTTGTCCCGTAAAAATCCGGATACGATATAGCCGGCCATATTTTCTACCACACCCAGAACAGGCGTATGAACTTTCCCAAACATATCGGCCCCTTTTCGGACGTCAGAAAGAGCCATGTCTTGCGGGGTGGTGACAATTACAGCACCGGTAATTTTGAGTTTTTGTACAAGGGTCAGTTGGATGTCACCTGTTCCCGGCGGGAGATCGAGAATCAGATAATCGAGGCTCTCCCACAGGACATCACCAAAAAACTGTTCCGTCATTCTTGACACCATGGGACCGCGCCATATGACAGGTGTGTCGTTGCCGCTTAGGAAACCAAAGGACATAACCTTCATCCCAAACTTTACCAGCGGGATCAGTTTCTTTTCAGGTGTCATGGAAGGCGTGTCATTGATCCCGAGAAGAATAGGTAAGCTGGGGCCATAAATGTCAAGATCGAGCAAACCGACAGAATAGCCGCGATTCATGAGTTCTGCGGCGATGTTTACCGCAACAGTTGATTTGCCGACGCCCCCTTTGCCGCTTGCCACGGCAATAATGTGCTTAACATCAGGTATTAATTTAGTTTGCTGTTCAGCTGTTGGTCCAGAAGCTGTCTGAGCCACTTTGATATCGACATCTGAAAAGTTTTCTTCGAGTGCCGTCTTAATCCTGCCATAAATCTCTGTCTGAGTTTCTTCGCTGGCGGAGGACATTTCAACATCAACTTTAACGGAGTCGCTTTCCACCTCAACATTTTTCACGATTCCAAAAGAGACAATGTCCCGGCTGAATCCGGGGTATTTTATTTTTTTAAGCCGTTCTATTACTTCATCTTTGGTCATTAGTTATATTCCACTAGCACGTTTACAAGACAAAAAAACGGTTGCCCAAAAATGAGCAACCGATGAAAGACCGAACTGGCTCCCGTTTAGGGTTCTTGCCCAAAGAATTGATAGTTCAGAGGAGTGTATTTCGACCATTCTTCAGGAACTTCACTTTCTTCAAAAATTGCCTCAACGGGACATTCAGGTTCGCATGCGCCACAATCGATACACTCCTCGGGGTCAATATAAAGTTGCTTTCCATCGGGGTCGAAACCATCAGCTTGCGCTTCAGCACCAATACCTTTGGGGTCTTCAGGTCCATGAATACAATCCACTGGGCATACCTCAATACAAGCTGCATCACAGACACCGACACATGGCTCAGCAATAATGTAGGTCATCTTTGCCTCCCAAATTCTAACTACCTAAATCCACAATAATTCTTGTAAAAATTTAGCTTGAGTCAAATGACATGTAAAAACCTTTTTGAACCAATGTTTCCTGTTTTATTGTAACAGTTTATTAAAGCCCTAGTTTCTCTTTGAATGTGCAGAAGGACTAACATAATTTATAACACAAACTTCGAAAGCATTTTTCTTTTAGAATGGCAAAAGCATACGATCACTACAAACCTGTACCAGAACTTGCGAAGGATCCGGGGCGCAAGAAAAAGAAGCCAAAACTCATGGCTGTTGTGGATGAGGACAGCTGTACAGGTTGCCAAGTCTGTGTCCCTTTTTGCCCTGTTGACTGCATAGAGACTGTTTCCTACGAAAAATATAGCATACCCATCCCGCCAGTGCAGATACGATTCGATGAATGCATCGGATGCCAGATTTGCGCTCGGGTTTGTACCAAACTCACCTGGGATGCCATCAGGATGATCCCTACGGAAGAGTTTGAGGAAACTTACGGGATTACAATCTCGTAATTATTAATGCTTAAGAAATCTTTCTATTCTATTACCCGAGCAATCACATGACAGGAAAAATCGTTCATATTCACTGTAAGACAAAGACACCGGGTGAATTCGGTATCATGAAGCCGAAAGTGGAACAAGCACAGATTGCAAAGGGAGGCATCGAAGGTGATTACAACGACTTTCGAACAAATGAGAAAAATGGCGACCCCGACATGGCTCTCCTCCTCATGTCTAAAGAAACAATCAATGAACTCAATGACGAAGGCTGGCCGGTTGAAGTAGGCGATGTCGGTGAAAACATTGTTACCGAAGGAATACCCCTGGATACCTTCCAACCTGAAATGAAGTTCCAGATCGGAGAAGCATTGATTCAAATATCTTACGAATGTGAACCTTGTTACAAGTTACATAGTCTCCCTTACGTTGGAAAAGAACGCGGACCTGATTTTGTGAAAACGATAATGGGCAGAAGAGGATGGTACGCTCGAGTCTTGGAACCAGGGGAGATTTCCGTAGGTGATTTCTGTACCCTTGTTGAGGCGGACTGATCTCCTGTCTTGTTTTTCAATTTTTTCCCTCTACACAATAACATTATCCAAAATTTGACCTCATGAGCCGCCCTTCTATTATAGTGGTGGACCAGGGAACGTCCTCCACCAAGGGGTTCCTTTTTAATGAATCGCTGAAAGAGCTTCACACAGACAAAATTCGGCACACCGTCAATAGACCCCGCCGAGGGTGGGTTGAGTGCGACGCCGATGAAATATTCAACGCGTGCCACACAGTCATGGAACAGATGGCAGTTGAGGCCAATACCCGATCTTTGACAGTTGCTGCTGTTGGGATGGCTTTCCAGCGATCAACTTTTCTGTTCTGGGGAAAAGATGACGGAAAACCTCAGGCACCGGCTATGAGCTGGCAAGATTCCAGGGCCACGGGGCTGGTGAAAAACCTGTCCAGCGAATCAGCTGACATTCAACGGCGAACTGGCATCCCACTCACTGGTCATTTTGGAGGACCGAAGTATTTACACTCTTTGAGAGAAAACAATGCCATAAAAAGGGGCATTGAAAATGGTGAGTTTTTTTTTGGTTCGTTGAGCAGTTTCGTTACTCACCGCCTGACAGGGAGTAATACAATGGATCAATCCATCGCGGGCAGATCTCTAATGATGAATATATCCGCACTGGATTGGGATGACCATCTACTGAAACTTTTTGAAATAAAAGAAAATTGCCTCCCCTCCATCGTTCCTACCTGTCATAATTTCGGCACCGTTTCAATTGGTAAAAGTGAGGTGCCTCTCCTGTGTGTTATGGGAGATCAACAGGCTTCTCTTATTGGTCAAGGTCGTAGGGAAAAAGGCGATGTGGCCATGAATTTTGGGACATCCGGATCGGTGCTTGTAAACTGCGGCAAAGAACCTGTGGTGGTTCCCTCTCTCCTTAGTAACGTCCTCTTTTCTTCTAAGGATTCGATCCATTTTCTGCTGGAAGGAACCATCAACAGTGTGGCTTCTCTTTTCAAATGGTTGGAAGGGTATCTTGGAATTACCCATGATGATATGAACTGGGAGAGCCGATGCAGTGGTGAACAGGATGGTATTATGGTACCAGGTCTAAACGGCATCTCAGCACCGTACTGGACCGGTGAATTTGAGACACAGTTTTTCGGGCTAGATCAGAAATCCGAACCAAACAAAGTTGTCCGGGCGGCCATGGAATCCATCGGTTTCCTTGTTTATGATATCTGTAACGTCATCGAAAAAGAGGCAAAGATCGAATTGGTGGATATGGTCGCTTCAGGCGGCTCCTCTCGGGCACCGTTGCTGCAATTTATCGCTGATATAACTGGAACCAACGTTTCAACCACAGCAGCTAAAGACATGACCGCTCTCGGTGTGGCCCGTCTTGTGGCAAACAGCGCTTTTGGTACACCGCTGGATTCCGGACCGGAAAGACTTGAACAGTTCCGGCCAGGAATGGCCCCCGAATTGAGGGACAAAAAGATTTCCGCCTGGCGCAACGCCCTCCGTAAACTTTCTATCCTGAAAAACTGAACAGAGGAGATATGTCAATGCCAACACGGGAAGATGCCTGGCACTTGCTTTGCGAATATACCGAATCAGATTCTCTGAAACGACATGGGCTGGCCGTTGAACAGGTGATGCGAAAAATGGCTAAAAAATACGGCGAGGACAAGGAACTTTGGGGGATGACAGGATTGTTGCACGACTTCGATTATGAAAAATATCCTACCATGGAGGAGCACCCCTATGTAGGCAATAAGATTCTAAAGGAGAAAGGTTACCCTGAAGAACTGACGAATGCCATCATGGGGCATGCCAACTATACTAAAGTCCCTAGAGAAAGCCTCATGGCAAAAGCACTCTACGCTGCTGATGAGATCAGCGGATTCATCTTTGCCGTCACTTATGTGCGTCCTTCAAAATCGGTCCACGATGTAAAAGTGAAATCAGTAAAGAAAAAGCTAAAACAGAAAAGTTTTGCCGCTTCCGTCAACCGTGCAGAGGTGTACGAGGGGCCTGAAGAATTGGGTGTACCACTGGAGGAGCATATCCAGTTCATTATCGATGCATTAAAGGAAAAAGCTGAAGATTTGGGCTTAGCTGGATAAGAGGTCTTAGGCTAGAATGTTCAGTTTAGTCTCGGATCGCCAGGGGCGATAGAGCCAAACCCGCCCATTTCTTCCATTCCGATTCCACTCTCCATAAACTGTACAAGGATTTTCGCCCTAAGTGATGCATCATCCAGTTCAAGCATCTTCTGTTTCTCTTCACCTTCAATGGGAAGATGGGATGCTAGGAAATTGACAGCCATTTCGAAATCGATGGCGTCCTTAAACTCTTTGGGAATCTGAGGAAAGCCGCTCCTGGCCGACATCCGTTCAAACCCGCGAAAAACTTTTTCTTTCAATAGTTCTGTGTCCTCTTCACCTTTTGATTCCGCAATAGGCTCAAGCTCACCAATACGATAGTCATTATCTGAATCCACCTCATTGATATTCACTTTGGTGAGGCCTACAAGAAGAATGTTTGATGTGCCGTCGGAACGGTCGTTCTTGAACTCCATGTAACCAAGTGTTCCAATAGTGTGGATGGGAGGGCCCCCCTCATAATCTTTTTCATATCCGGATTTTATAAGTGCCATACAAATCATTTTTTCGCCGTTCTCTGCATCAGTCACCATTTGTCTGTAACGTGGCTCAAAAATGTACAAAGGGAAAAAAGTCTTCGGATAAAAGACGACATTGGGAAGCGGAAAAATGGGCGCTGTTCCAGTAAAACCTTTTAGACGTTCTGTGAACATTCCCAAATCAATTAACCTTTATAAATATGCCTTCTGACAGATTTTCTATTTCATAAGTTCGGACAATAATGGCGTCATTCTCCACTGCCTTGCCGGTTCTGCAGTTGAATTGCCAGCCGTGCCAGGGGCAGGTGACGATGTCTCCCTCAATTTCTCCATCGCCCAGGGAACCGCCGCGATGAGGACATTTATTATCCATAGCTATAAATTCTCCATCTATATTAAAAAGGGCTACTGGTTTTTCGTCCATCATCACCACTTGGCCTGACTGTGGTAACAGGTTTGGACAGTCTAGCAGTTTCTTCCAGCCACTCATGAATTAGCTTCTATGTTGCGGGTGAAGCCTTCGAACTTAGCTCTTTTTACAGCGCTGCCTTTGAAAATGTTTTTGAAATCTTCCTTCGACAGATAACGCCAAGATTCTTCCGTCCGTTCCACAATTTCTTTTCGGGGCGCAAATGTAGCTTCTTTACTTTGCACCGAAAACTTCTCGTTCCACGGACACACCTGCTGACAAATGTCACAACCGTAAATCCAGCCATGGAGATCATCGCTGTACTGCTCAGGCAAATCGCCCCTGTGCTCGATTGAGAGGTATGATATACATCGGTTGGAATCAAGGAGATAATCATCCACAATGGCATGAGTAGGACAGGCATCGATACAAGCGGTGCATGTACCGCACAGGTCATCTTCAAAGGGCTGATCCATCTCCAGTTCGCAGTCGAGAATGAGTTCACCGAGAAAAAGCCAGGAACCGTAGTCTCGGCTGATGAGATTGGTATGTTTTCCGATCCACCCAAGGCCCGCCCGTTGAGCCCACGCCTTTTCCATCACAGGTGAGGTGTCAACACATGCGATGCCCTGGACATCCGGTTGAAGCTCCTGAACAATTTGAAGAAGCTGCCTCAAACGATTCTTAAGCAACTCATGATAATCATCTCCCCAGGCATAGTTGGAGATTTTCATGTCACCTTCCGGCTCTCCGTGGTAGTAGTTCATGGCGACACAAACCACTGATTTGGCTTCAGGAAAGTAGCTCTTGATATGAGCCCTTTCGTCTTTGCGACTCACCATCCAATCCATGGTGGCGTGGTAGCCTAGACGAAGCCAATTTTCAAGGCGGGCACCATCATCGGGAGACGATTCGGCCCGCGCAATCCCCACTTTCTGGAAACCGAGCTCCAAGGCTAACTGGCGGATCGAGTTGGTCAGACTTTTTTTGTTTGAGACGGCTTCCATTGCCCCTTTAGCACTCTCTCGGCCCAGAAAAGGCCAATAACTGCCTTCACATCGGTAATCTTCCCTGATCGAACCATGCCTATGGCATCATCTAGACTTGTGGGCATCAGTTCAATGAATTCATCTTCATCACTGGTCGCTTCACTATGCTGAAGATCTTCAGCCAGGTAGAGCCACATTCTCTCATTACTGTAACCGATACAGGGATGTATCTCAGTAATAAAAGTAGTTTTCCCAGCCCTGTAACCAGTTTCCTCTTCTAGCTCACGTTGAAGCGTCTCTTCAGCCTCTTCACCTGGATCGATCTTTCCCGCCGGTAATTCTATCTCCACATCGCCCATGGGATAGCGGAACTGCCTGATGAGAAGAATTCTCCCATCGGGGAGAACGGGGATCATCACAACGGCACCAGGATGGCGGATATATTCTCTGACAGATACTCCTCCATCAGGAAGAGAAACTTCATCCCGGCGGACGTCCAGCAGGCGCCCCGAGTAAATCTTTTCTGAAGATACTTTTGACTCGGTTAGGTCTTTCATAAGAAAAAGATGATGAAATTAGTTGTCAGAAAGGAATGATCCAGAACTTAAAAATATTCGATATAGGTAACTTTGATTTCACGATTGAAATAGCTCACTTTGTCTTCATCAAAAAGAAGATTATTAAAATGCAGATCAAGATGGAAATTTTGGAATATGGACCAGCGCAGACCAGCGTTCAAATATCCCCCCCTACTCAACGCAACTGTTTCGGCGGTCATGTTATTTTGATTGAGGGCGGCGTTGTACTCCATCAAGAATGAAAACTCAGGATTGAACTCAATATCAAATCCGGCGAAGAGATTGGGATCATCATCCTCATCAACATTTTCCGTGAAATTGTAGTTGGCCCCAAGATGTATCCCGAGATTTCCTAAGGGCGTGAGCCAGTTCTTGCTGGCAGTCAAATAAGCACCGTACCCTTTAATGTCATACCGCTTCAGGGAATCTGCATTGTTGTAATTGCCGAATCCCTGCGTATCGACACCGAAGGCGATACCCGGAAACACCACAGTTTCATCGATTAGCCGATACTTCAGAATCACCTCAGGCCGCGGATAAGGGACAGGCTCATTATCTCCAATGAGGCTACTTGCGCCGTAGGAAAGTCCAAACATGAAGCGGTCTGAGATTCCAACAGCCAGTGATGTGGTGATGCCGCCGCTTCGCTGCATCCGCATATCCGCCGCAAAAGCACCTCTCACAAGTCCGCTGGCCGTCGGTATTGTTACAAGATTGGAGGGTGGCGGGTACTCCTGTGCTGAGACAGAAATAAAAAGAGACAAAAGTGCCGCCGAGGTCAGACGCATGTCCAAGCGAATTTAACCCGCCCTTCCCCTCCGGTGCAAGGTCGGGCCGTTCAGCGATAAATTACTGGATAAAGGATCTTGCCGTCACGGCGTTCAATCTCAGTCACCCGTGGCAGTGGCAGAGTAAGCATATCACGTTCACCGGTAAGCATAAAGCGAACATATTCATCGTTAATCTGAATAAGTTCGACTTTGAGGGAATCACCGTTTTTCATGGTAATGAGATCGGGGGAGGTAAGCACTTTAGGATCCATTAGCTTTCCCATGGATTGAGCCGGATTCCACCCTTCCGCTTTCCTTATAAGAATATTTTCGATAATCTCAGAACTTTCCTCTAACCGATTGCCGGGGATATCAGTAGGAGCATCCAATGGAGACCAACCGGAGGTGATAGACTTTCTTGGTAAAGTGATACCTACACGACTCACCTCTTCACCCCTGGCATCATACTCCACCATGGTGTATTCCCGGGAGATGGGATTGAATCGGTACTTAAAGGCGCGGACAGTTTGACCGGCCAGCATGTCCGTCCACCGCTCCTCTTTTACTAAGCCCTCTTCAAAGTAGTCATATTCAATTTGGCCAAAGGGGGTGTGGTCAACAGACAGAAACTGATATAGGGAAACCTTTCCATTAGTATCATAATTGTAAACTGTTGTCCGTTCATCAAAATCTGCTAGGTTGCGGTGTGGTAAAACAATACTGATGAAAGTGGCGGACATGTCCTCCTCACCATGAATATACATTTTGGTCACATTACCTTCTCCGTCTGAAACAGCCCGCCGCCAAAGCGATCCATCTTCGTTGTATTCGTATATTTCCTGTTCAGAAATAATATTGTCTTCTCCCACTGTAATTTTGGTGCGAAGTTGGTCCTCACCATTGTAGAGTGCCTCGATGTGGGAAAACTTTCTCGCCTCGGCAGGTTTTATCTCGACGCTCCGCAAAAGGTCATTTTCCGTTTTGTAATAACGGATGTAGGAGACATCCTGCGGAGTGCCCAGTACAATCGTTATTGTCAATAACAGGGGTAGCCATTGCAAGAATCGCATCAGGAACAAAGTACACACTCCGTCATCGAGAAAAAAGTCGAAACGCTTTGACAATTTCTGAGGTTGACAACAGTAGAACCGAATAGTAACTTTGTTCCGCGGTTTCGCTCTCGGCTCGGGTGGATTGTCAAATCTTAGGACTCAATAAGAACGTAAGTGATTCAATCATTACACACCTTTTGTCTCTCAAAACCTCGACTTCCTATCACAGCACTCCTTCTACTTTTCATTCAGTCAGCTGTGTCGCAGAGTGCCCCCGATGTATTCGATAAATACACATCGGTAGGGCAACTTGGGTTGACTGTTACCAATTTCGGCGTCCTTGGGAATGGCTGGAACAGAATCAACGGCCGCATCCTCCCCTCTTCCCAATACAAACAGCACACGGAGAATCTGCGCGAACAGGTGGAACACTTCTCCTCCGCCGGGCTGTGGATCGGCGGTATCGTAAACGGTGAGCGGAGAGTCTCCACAGCTATCGTCGATGGTGTCTTTGAATCGGGACAAGAAGGCTTTGAGTTCATTGCAACGTCAGGAATGGAGATCAAGTCTTCCATCTCGTCCACCTCACAGGATTCCATGGCGAAGTTTTACTCACCTTATGCAGTCTCACACCAAGACCTCATCACGGATTTCAAGGACTTTGGTGAGAATCCATCAGACAACTTCGGCATCCCCAATCATACCCCTCTCGGCGTCTCAATCCATCTGGAAGCCTACGCCTGGAATTTCACTTATGCTGACGCTTTTGTACTCTTGAACTACACTATCACGAACCAATCCGAGGAGACCATCGAGAACATTTATACGGGGATATGGACTGATGCTTCGGTTGCGAATATGAACTATACCAACCGTTACGAGCCGGGCGGCGGATTTACGTGGTATGACAATCTGGATGGATTTGACCGGTCCGTAGATGGCGGGGGCTTCACCCGCGACCTCAGCTATCAGTACGATTTGGATGGTGACGCCGGTTGGGCTGAATCGTATATCGGGCTGAAAGTACTAGGAAGTACCGTCCCTCGACCATACCTGAGATCCAACCACAATCAGTGGGTGTGGACAACCAGCACGAACACAGATTACCCCGATTTCGGCATGCCGCTTAACGACAGTGAACGATATAAACAGTTGAGCACCTCTGTCCGTCGCGGTTCAGGCGAAGCATTTACTGAGGCCGGATATCCATCCAACGCCAACAGCTGGCTGTTTATGCTGTCTACCGGTCCGCTAGGAACAGAACCGATCTCTGCAGATTCATCCAAATGGCAGCTTTCTCCGGGAAAGTCGGTGAACGTGATCTTTGCCACTGTCGCAGCAAGATGGAACGGCGGCGGTGAGGACTCCCACAATCGGCGTGCTAACTTCCACGTTAACGCCGACTGGGCGCAGAGAGCATTCGACGGCGAAGACAAGAACAGAAACAACCACCTCGATGAGGGCGAAGATATCGACTACGATGGGGAGATCGATCGATACATCCTCCCCGCTCCGCCGCCTGTACCCAATATGACGGTGGACGTGGGCGATCAGACAGTGACCGTTTACTGGGCCGATAATGCTGAGGACTTCGTTGATCCCATCAGTCGGCAGAAGGACTTTGAAGGGTACCGCGTCTACGGCGCACGGAAGACGGCCGGAGACGAAACGGCAGAATTCACCTTGCTGGCAGAATTCGACCGGTCCGATTCCACCTTTCGGCATATCGGTTACAATACTGGGTTCGATGCGGTGAGGATTACAAACGACTTCGGCGAACCCGACAGCATCGAAATTGAAGGCAATGCCTACCATTACAGATTTACGAACAATAACGTGAAAAACGGGTGGTTGAACTACTACGCCGTCACCGCCTACGATAGAGGCGATCCGGAAGCTAACCTCGGCAGTCTCGAGAGTTCACCTTATGCCAATCGAGTGTACGTCTATCCTGGCGCGAAAACAGTGACGAATAACTGGACATTGGAGCCCGGCGTCTATCCGAACCCTTATCAAGGTCAGGCGGTATGGGAGGGATATGGCAACAGAGAGCGGATGATCTGGTTTACCAATCTCCCACGGATGGCGGAGATCAGGATCTTCACGCTCGCCGGCGACCTCGTCGATGTACTCCAGCACGATTCGCCCATCTATGCCGGCGCAGACATTCAGAATATTGACCAATACAAATCTCCAAACTTTGGAGGTGGAGAACACGCCTGGGATCTGATCACCCAACACGATCAGGCCCTCGCCTCGGGACTCTACCTCTTTACAGTGGAAAATCAGGATGAAAAAAGTTCCTCTTTTGGTAAAGTAAAAGAGGGCAAGTTCCTGGTCATCAAGTAACAAACAACGGAGGACAAACTATGACTAAAGCAAAATGGTCTATGCCCTGGTTGACGGTATCCATTCTGTTACCCTTTGCGGTAGTGGCACAGGTGACGACAATCAAGGACATCCAAGAGACCAGTGACGCTTCAGGCGACTCTCCCAAGGACGGAGAAACTGTTACGATCTCAGGAATTGTGACAGCCGAATTCTGGGGAAGCTCCAATAACCGGACGTTCTTCATTCAGGATGCTGAGGAGGCGTGGAGCGGAATCATGGTCTACAATTACGACGGTTGGAACACTTTCGACTTCACGGGAGCTGACGGCGCAACGGTGAACTCCCTGGCGCTCGGCGACAGCGTGACGGTCACTGGAACGGTCGATGAATACAATAGCAAGACTGAGATCGTAGACGTCACTGCAGTAACCATACACGGCGTTGCCGATCACCTGGATCCCATTGACGTGTTAGCCTCAGCTATCAATACAGGCTCGGCCACGGCTGAGCAGTACGAAGGCGTCTTGGTACGCGTAGTTGATGCTGTAGTCGATTCGGCCGATCTCGGCTATGGCGAATGGTCCGTGGCCGATACTTCAGGAATCGTCAGGTTAGACGATGTAATGGCTTACTATTACACCCCTGCCGATGGTGATAGTCTGGAAGAGGTTGTGGGCGTTCTCGACTACAGCTTCGATAATTTCAAGATCCTGCCACGCTTGGCGAATGACGTCGTAGAACTTGGCAATACGCGAATTCAGCGCATTCAGCAAGTCCTATACAGTGATCTCATAAAAGCTGGCACGGATGAGGAGTCGGATTTTTCCTATATGACTGGGGATACGGTAAGCATCGAAGGGATCGTCACCATGCCTACGGGTCTCAGCTATGCTGGTGCCGGTATTAAGTTCATCTATCAGGATGTTAACGGTGGACCGTGGAGCTCCATTCTTTCGTACGATCCCGACAGCACGGCATTCCCTGTGCTCTATGAAGGGGATCACGTGCGGGCGACGGGATACATCGCTGAGTATTCCACAGGTCCAGCCAACATGACCGAACTGTTCATTACGGAGCCCATCGAAATCCTGGACACCGGTCTGGACACACCGCCCGTTGAGGTGGTGGAAACCGGTGACCTCCGGTGGCCCACAGAGGCTGAACAGTGGGGCACGGTGATTGTCCGCGTGAAGGGAGCGACGGTAACCAACAACGATCTTTCTTACGGTGAATGGGCTGTGGATGACGGCTCTGGTTCCGTGAGGATCGATGACGATTCGGGCGAGATCGCGGCATGGCAAGAAGAAAACGGCAGACCGCCTGTTGGTACACTCGTGGATTCCATCCAAGGTTGGGTCTACCACCACTACGGCAGCAACAGCGATTCCACGGCTTATAAGCTGGAGCCGCTCTATCCTGCAGATATCGTCATCAGCGGCGGCCCTCCCGCCATCAAGGACTACAGCCGGTCACCTTGCGTGCCAAAACCGGATTCCACCGTGACAGTCACGGTGTCCATTAGCGATAACTCGACTATTACATCGGCAGAGATCTACTACGCTGTCGATGCAGGTTCGTATCAGTCAGTGGCCATGACGAACACCACGTCCGGTACCACCTACACAGGCACCATCCCCGCCACGAGCACGGATGGGGCGAGGGTCCACTATTACGTGAAGGCAACCGATGATGGCGATGGCCAGAACTCGGCCATGTCCGCGACCCTCCCCAGTGATACAGCGGTGCAACAGTACAGCTATGTTACCAAGACGGGCAATCTGACCATTTACGACCTTCAGTACACCAAATGGTCGGGAGGTGATTCTCCTTTCGCCGGATGCGCAGTGACCGTTGCAGGCATTGTCACTGCTGATACAGCTCAGAACAACGCCGGGTACGGCGGCTACGCCATGCAGGCGACGAGCGCGCCTTGGAATGGAATCATCTTCAACTACGATGGCACTGAAGTCCTCTCACGAGGGGACAGCATCAGCGTCACCGGCACAGTTGAGGAGTATAACCCCTCCTATCACTTCAAGTACGACAACAACACCATGATCGAAGCGACGGAAGTGACAAAGGTTTCAACCGGGGGCAGCATCACATCACTGCTCGTGAAGAGCGCCGATCTTTCGCAGGACGCCGATGAGGTTGAGTCTTACGAAGGTGTGGTCGTCACCGTGGAAGATCCCATGGTCGTCTCCATCAACTCGTATGACTGGTCCATCTGGGATGAGACCGAGGGTCTTTGCCTGATGGATGATGATATGGCAACCTCTGCCGGGGTTGACGAACTGAAGGCGTTGGAGCAGTTCCAGCAGGTGGACTATGTGGCTGGTGTTTTCAACTTCAGCTTCGGCACCTACAAGATCCAAGTGAGAGATGAAGCAGATCTTGGCGTGGTGACAGCCGATGTTGAAAAGGACATCACACCGTACACCTACAAGCTGTACCAGAACTACCCCAACCCGTTCAACCCGTCCACACGGATCCGGTTCGAGATTGCGGAACGCCAACAGGTCGATGTCGTGATCTACGACATCCGCGGTTTCAAGGTTCGGACGCTGTCAAAAAAGACGTTCGATCCCGGATTTCATGTGATCAACTGGGATGGTACGGATGATCTCGGTCAGCTTGTGAGCTCAGGCGTTTACATGTACCGAGTTAAGGCTGGCGATTTCATCGATCATAAGAAGATGACGCTGGTCAGATAAAGTAAGTTGTGTGGGGCTCCGGTTCACCGGGGCCCCGCATTTACTATGTAACTTGAGAAAACTCTCGCCGATTCTAGCAGTCGCGGTTCTTACACTGAGTTGCGATCTCTGGGAGTACGCCGATCCATCGGCACCCATTTCAAACCGTGCACCCGAAACATACCTCACACTGATAGCGGGGGAGACGCTCTATGCCCGCATCGGGTCAGTGGAAGAGAAAACAGATCCCGTCACCGGCGAAAGCTATCTCGATACTGCCTGGGTCTATTCTATGGATGAAGCGCCCGACCCGGACTATCTGTGGGACACCCTCGGCAACGCGTTTACAACCATAACCACGAGCAAACAGAACCTCAACTGGTGGGGTGAAGATTCAGACGGACACGTTATTGGGTATCAATACAAATGGAATGTGAATGACGGGTGGACATTCACCACGAAGGAGTCAGGTCTCTTCTTCCTGCCTCTCAAGACGGAGATGGATGTATTCACCTTTGAAGTGGTGGCCGTGGATAACGACAGCCTCACGGACTCAACGGCGGCCCGGTTGGTGATCCCCGTACGAAACTCGGCACCCCAGATCGGTTTCAGGTACAGGAGCAACCCGCTGGTGAACGATCCCGGCGATACCAATTTCACCTTCCCTACGCGGACGTTTGTCTGGGATATCGAAGACGAGGACGGCATCGAGACGGTGCCCGATGTTTTCTACGCTGTGGATGATACCTGTGCCACATGCTGGCACTGGCTGGACGCAGCGTTGAACTCCAGTGTAACGGTAACGAATCTTGAGGTCGGTGCCCACACCTTCTATGCGAAAGTGAGGGATATCGCCGGCGCCCAGAGTAACACCATCCGGTTCCCGGAGACTGATGATCTTACCACTCCCAACCACTGGGTTGTCATGCCTGTTGTGGGCGCCACACTTCTTGTGGACGATTTTCCTCAGGACCGATACAACCGCGCCCAGAAATGGTACAAGGGTATCCTCGACACACTGACTGAAAACGGCGAGTATTCGGTCTGGGAGATCGGCGATAAGCTCCCCTACGCCAATGCCGACATCAACGCCAACCTGAATTATTTCGATCATGTGATTTGGTACACCGCCTACACTGGATCCGAGACATACAACGAGGCAGGCGCAAACATCGCCAACTTCCTAGCCAACGGCGGCAACCTTTTCCTGAACACCGCCGAGCTGAAGGACACCACTCTCGCCTGGTTCCCCATCGATTCCACTTTTACCCTGAACCCTTCAGGGCGGATGCTGAAGGGGACCGAGCTCCACGCCCAGTGGGATTCATCGCTCGATCTCTCGCTCTCCAAACTGATCGCCATCCGCGTCCGGGGCTTTGAGACGGACACCACAAGAGCGCCATACCTCAGAAGCCTCTACCGACTTCAGGAGCCGGGAGTGACAGACGGCTGGCTCGGTACACCAAATGTCTGTGCGGTGAATCAGTTCAGGGTCAATTCAACCACCCTCTCAGGCAAGGCTGTTTTCATGACACTGCCTCTTCATAATGGTTCGGAACCGCTAATGGAAGGAACAGGCTCGGCGGCGAGATTCATCCGCTACCTGTTGAAGGAAGAGTTTCGGTTGTGAACCGGTGGTTGACACTACTTCTTTTGGTGGCGCTTCCACTCATAGGGCAAGAAAAAGGTTCTATAGAAGGCAGACTGTCTGACAGTGAAACAGGCGAGCCCCTCCCCGGCGTCAATGTTATCGTGAAGGGGACCTATTATGGCGCCGCTTCCGATGCTGATGGCTACTTCCGAATTACTAACGTTTCGACCGGCAGCTACGACATGGAAGTCTCCATGATCGGCTACAAGGTGATCCTGAGGACCGGTGTGAAGGTGAACGCTGGACGAACGACGACAGTCGATTTCCAGCTGGAGCAGACTGTCCTCGCGTTAGGCGAAGAGGTAGTGGTAGTTGGTAAGAAACCGCTCTTCGATGTGGACGAAACGGCCTCCATCACCAAGCTTTCCAGCGACGACCTTGAGAACAGGATTGTCAACAGTGTAGAAGATATTCTCGCTGAGCAGATCGGCGTCACGAAGGTGAATAACGAAATCCATATTCGCGGTGGACGGATTGATGAGACCCTTTATGTCATCGACGGACTCTCCATCAAGGACCCTCTCTCGGGCTACTCGGGAAACCTGTTCGTCAATGTCGAAAGTATCGAGAATTTGGAGATTATCACCGGAGGCTACGATGCCGAATACGGACAGGCCATGTCCGGCGTTGTCAACATCCGCTTGAAGGAGGGAAGGGACAAGTTTGAGGGGAGCATCAAATACCTGAGTGATCACTGGGGTGCGGCGCCCGGCGCCTTCGAGCACTTCAACAGCGACCGGTTCGAGATGAATCTCGGCGGCCCTTCACCTCTACTCGAACTTATGGCGCCGCGGCTGGGACTGGACCTTCCGGGGAAGTTCTCATTCTTTGCCAACGCCTATGGGAAGATCTCCGATTCACACCTGCCGGCGGCGAAGCAACTCTACCCTCACCGTAACTGGATTCCACCTTCTGGTCTGTCAACACAAAAAGCAGACGAATTCCTTGGAAGACTGGCCGCGCGCGAGAATAACGACTGGCATGCGCTCTACAAACTCTCCTGGCATCTGGACGAGGTGAAAAAACTATCAGCCTCCTACGATATTTCTCTGAACATCAATCAGGGCTTCTTTATGCCGAGAGCCTTCTCCACCACCTACTTTCCCTACGCATACAGCAAGATGCTTGACAACTACAACACCATCACCAGGGAATCGCGCCTCGCGAAGATCAACTGGACTCACACTCTGAGTCCACGGAGCTTCTACGAACTCACTATTGGACAATTCCTGACGCTGGAGCACAGCGCAGTTCAGGACCTCCACTGGACCGATTACCGAGAGCGCCTCGACATCGAGCCTGTCAATTACATCATCCGGGACAGGGACGGAAATGTACGCATCACGTATGGTGACGAATTCTACGATACGGGCTTTTCGCCGGAATGGTATGATCTCTCCAGCGACAACACGCGGCTCGATCTCGACTGGACCCACCAGACCCTGAGTAAGCACAAGATTAAGGGTGGCTTGGAGCTGACTTCCACTGAGATACAGGTGGTGGACATAGACGAACCATGGACGGGGACGACGGGTTTCGGCATCAACTATGACGCTTACCGCGCAAGAACTTTGTTCGGCGCATTCTACGTCCAAGACAGGATTGTTTTCGAAGGAATGACCGCAAATCTCGGGCTCCGTTACGATTATTGGTTCCCGGGGAAGTATGTGGAGGACGCCATAGCCGATCCTGACGCCATCACCGTCACCGATGAGGCGCGGGCCAGATTCAATGAGGAGACGTTCGAATTTCTGGGATATCGCGGTAAGGCGAGGCTTTCTCCCCGAGTCGGCATCTCTCACCCCGTAACTGACAACGATGTTCTCTACTTTTACTACGGCCACTTCTCTCAGCTCCCCACATTTCAGTACGTTTACGCGAAACTGAACACGACTGCCCCCTCCACCTATCAGGTTTTCGGGAATCCCAACCTGAGCCCGAAAACGACGGTACAGTATGAAATAGGGCTGAAGCACCGTTTCAGCGAAGATCAGGTCCTCGAAATGAAGGCATACTGGAAGGACATGTTCGACTACGAGACTTCTCAGAACATCACGCCTTCCAATCCGAAGTATGCCCACCTTCGGTTCCTCATGTATCTCAATGCGGACTATGCGAGAGCCCGTGGGATCGAGATCATTCTCAAGAGCCGTCTGCTGACAAACTGGTACGCCGATGTGAACTTCAACTATTCCATCGCCACGGGTAAAAGCTCAAACCCCGATGACAATCTTCTTGTCCAGGCCGGTCAGCTTCGGGAGAAACCGTTGGACGAAGTGTTTCTCAGGTGGGACAAACCATTCCAGACCTTCGCCAACATCTCGTACGATCATCCTTCAGGATGGGGGATGTCGTGGCGGTTCGAATTCGAGAGCGGGCGGCGGTACACACGATCCATCCCCGGCACACAGGAGTATCCCGACGGCCTCATCGAACTGGATGGTGTCACCTACTTCATAGGCACGGTGGAGGATGACAAGCCTTACTATTACCTCGCGAAAGATCCAGTCTCGAACGTGGATCTGAAGCTCTACAAGAAAATGTCCGTCGGCGGTATCAATCTCCGGTGGGTGGCAGAAGTGGAGAATCTCTTTAATCAGCACATTCCCCGCCGGATTAATCCTTTCACCGGAAGGGAGTACAATCCTGGCGTCATCATTCCCTACAGCATGATCGAGGCGCCCAATCCCAATTTCGATCCTTCCCGCTTCCGGACCCCGCGAACGGCCATCATCGGATTTCAGGTGAAGTTCTGATGACGTTCAGCCTCAGAAGATTTCTCGTACTCACATTCTTCCCGTTGGCCCTTTTCGGACAACAGAACTTATTTCCGATCTTGGGAGGTCAGCGCGTGGGGACGTCGGTGTTCACGTTCCTAAAAATCGGCGCCAGTGCCCGCGCCGCAGGCATGGGAGAAGCAGTGGTGGCCCTGCACCAAGACGCATCTTCCCTTTTCTACAATCCTGCCGCTATCGGACAACTCTCCGGCACCCAACTCTCCGCCTCGCGAGTCCAGTGGCCGGCTGACGTCACATACGACTTTCTAGGGATCTCTCACCACCTGGCCGGAAGTCATTATCTCGGGCTTTCCGCCGGTATACTCCACATGGCGCCCATGAAGGAGACCACCGAGTACTTACCTTATGGCACGGGAAACTACTTCATCTTCCAGGATCAATTCATCGGGCTCAGCTACAGTGTGAAAATGTCCAACCGTTTCACTTTCGGTATAACGCTGAAGCATGTGGAGGAGAATCTGGCGGGGAATCGGATGCGGTCCATGCTCCTCGATATGGGCACCTTCTACTGGACAGGTTTCCGTACGCTACGCTTCTCGGCTGTCCTTTCCAACTTCGGGCCACAGGCCAAGCCTGAGGGAAGCTACAAGCGGTTTATCCTTGATCGCGAAACAGGCGATGAGGTGATCATCGATTCTGGATTTGAGTTGTTCTCACCACCGACCATTTTCCGGGTGGGGAGCGCCATGGAGGTTATCGAATCTCTGAACCATTCGCTCACTATTTCGCTTCAGCTCAACCACCCCGTGGATAACGCCGAGAACATCGTTACCGGATTCGAGTACGTTCTGCTGAATTCACTGGCGCTTCGGGGAGGCTACAAATTCAATGTGGAAGAGGAAGACTTCTCTCTCGGCGCGGGGTTCTATGTTCCAGTAGGATCGGCGAGACTACAAATCGATTTTGCCTATACCAACCTGATTCACCTCTCCGACCCCACCCGTCTGAGTCTGGCGGTAAAGTTCTGATGAGAAGGTTCATACTGACAGCTTTCGGAGGTTTCTTATTACTCACTTACGGTTGTGTAGAGAAGATGCCTCTGCCCGCGATCATCAACGAAGATGTGGAGTTTGCCGCAGGCGACACCACCTATCTCCTGATGAATCCCATCTGGGATTCGAACTACGGATTCTCTTCTCCCGTCGAAATATCCATCGCGCTTGATGGCCACCTCTTCATCGCCGACTCGGCTGCGCGGACGGTCTTCGTCTTGAAGCAGGACGGTTCGATGCTCGAAGACTTCCATGACCTCCGGAGCCTGGAGGATCATTCGGGGGAGCCGTTCGCCCCCATCGATGTGGATGTGGATCAGAAAATGAATATTTTCATGATCGATGGCTCCCGCCGTGTCTACCGGTGGAATCAACTGTGGCAACAGAACGGCATCGAAGAGGTAATGGTGGGAGCGGTTTTTGTGAACGTCTCCTCCGGAGAGGAAGTGTCTGTCTCAGCGGGGACTGCCGAGTGGTACATTAAGCTCCATAGCGAGGAGTGGGGAATGAGCGACGAGGTGTGGTCGTCGGAACAGTCTCTGATCGACTCCCTTTCCAAACCGCACCTTTTCTTTGACGCCGGCGTGGAGCAGACTTCTGAGAAGGACATCTATTTCAACAGCGGTCAGTCACTCTACTCCGGCATTTCGTCAGCGGACGGCGATTACATCTATCTCACCGATGAAGCCCACGATCGAATCGTAAGGATTGATTTCCAGCAATCACAGCTGATTCACCTCACCACCGGTGAGGAGGTATGGACACACAGAGGCGTGTTTGGTCAAACGGTAGTAGGCTACGGAACTGGAGCCGGCACTGTGAACGCCCCTACCGCGGTCGATGTCGATTTCGCCGGAAATATTTATTACGCCCAATCGGGGGAATTCTTTTCCGTTCACAAGATTCGGCCGGTCTCTTCCGGCGGATACACCACCTATCCCTCGGTCTTCCAACAGGGCTCGAATGACATCATGGATCTCTGGCGGTTCTCGAAACCGGCCGATGTAGCGGTTGACCAAAAGCAGATGGTGTACGTTGCCAACACTGAGGCCGATGAAATTCAGATTTTCAAGTCCAACGGGGATTTCTTCAAGAAAGCGGGGATTGTGGAAGTGACGGTGGATACCACTATCTGGGTTTTCAGTGAAGGCGATTCGGCCCTGGTGGACACGTTTCTAATCGTGGAAAGGCCTGGTATCCTGGCCACGCCTCGGGGCGTGGCTGTGGACGAACGGGGAATTATCTATGTCTGCGATACAGCAAATTCAAGGATCGTGAGATACCGACTCTCTAACTCCGTAGATGAAAACGTGACTCCGGACGAATAGCTACTTCAACAGGAGGAGCTTCCTCGTGACCCTCTCCTCTCCCGCGTCAAGCCGACAAAAATAAAGGCCACTAGGAAACTGAGACGCATCCCACATAACTTTGTGCTTACCAGCTACCATTCGACCATTCACCAGTACCGTAAGTTCCCCGCCACGTAAATCGTGAATCGAAATGCGTACATCAGCCCTCTGAGTTACATTAAATCGGATATGGGTGACGGCATTGAAGGGGTTGGGGTAATTCTGCAAAATCTCAAAATGGATCGGAAGCACTATCGGAGCTTGCACGGCGATGTTGACGTTGGCCTCACCGGGCGTCCCTTTGTCGCCAACACCATACGACTGAGTTGAGACGGTCCAATTGGTGCCCTCATTGTTGTCCGCTGTAGGATTCACGAGGGCCATGGATGCTCCAGTGGGATCTGGGAACGTCCACCCCTCGTATTCAACCCTGTCTACCTCCCCGCCTGAATTATCAAGAAGAATAACCTCATCATCGCTGTTGGCTAGCTTGAAATCGCCATAGGTGTACACATAATCGGGAGACAGGCCGCCATTGGAATTGCTTTCGCCGTTGGGCGCGAGAACCATGTACGCGTTCGCTTCAACTGCAACGTCGGACTCGCAAGTAACAGTGAATTCGTCGCTGTCGTCGTCCTTCACGGTCCATCCACAGAGATCAACTCTTGTGTCACCGGCGTTAAAGAGTTCAAACCATTCTCCGCTGGCATCGCTGACGGCCGAAGGGTTTTTCATGATCTCGTTAATGACAATCTTGTACTGGCTTGCCTCGGCGCCGATGAATTCCATATCTATTTTAACCGGGAGGTGGTCTGAAGCATCGTGGAGGGCGTTGGCAACCTCCGCCGAAACGACACCATTCGTCCCACTGTTGATGGCCTCATTACAGCATCGCGTACCGTCGTTTCCGAACGCCGAGTATGAATCCTCCTTATAATTGATGGAGGTGGCATTCAGAACCGCCTCAGATGTGAGGATGAAGTCAAACCGGTCATCCATACCGCCGTAAGATGCACGCGTCGCCTGCGTGTGGATGGCGGCGAAGGAAGAATTGTTGTGCCAAGCGCCAATCTGATCAATGGGATCGAACAGTCGGCCGTCGTTGTCATTCTGTGACTCCACCAGCCGCTGAAAACCGTCCTCATCCCCATCATAAACATTGTAGTCGCCCATGACGAGGAAGTGGGTCTCGGCATCGAGATCATTCAGATACAGGCGCAGCTTCGAGGCTTCCGATTCCCTGTCGGCGGCGTCGCTATCGCTGGAGCCGGCTTTGAGATGTACACCGTAGAGCCTCACTTTTCGATCGGACGGAAGATGCTTCACCACAAACTCTACAGCGTCACGATGGCCCCAGTTTGATGTGGTGTTCACTACACCCGTTGAAACGACCTCATACCTGCCGCTCTTGAAGTAGAGGGCAATATCGATATCAGTATCTGGTTGATCCTTGAAGGAGGCCCCCTCCCAGTTTTCTCCAGTGTGGTTCAGAACATCCTCCAAAAACCGGGTGTAGCCAGTTTCGTTTTCCACCTCTTGAACAAGCAGCAAATCGGGTTCTGTTTCACCTATAACCATCCTCAGGTCATCCTCCCTGTCATTGTCGCTGTCACTCACACCACCGTAATTCCAGAGATTGTATGTCATGACCCGTACCGTATAACTTGTCTGGGCGGAAGCAGGCTGGAAAAAAATCAGGATTAGACAACCAGTGAAAGCAATATGAGGAAGGGTAAAATTCAAAATGAATTTACAAAAGCAAAATAACCACAATTTTGCGTAATATCACTCAAATACGCAGGTTAGGTGTCCTGCCATCTGCCGGAACCTAGTCTTATCATTGGATGATAAGGTCGCTATCCTTAGGGTAAAATTAACTTAACCTGCAAAAGGTGAGGTATGCCCAGATTGTGAGACGCCACTTCAAAACCGTAAGCTATGGAGACAACACGGATCCGAAATGTGATCCCGCCTGCAATAGATGTCACCTCTTCTCCAATCCTCACACCGTAGGTTAAAGTAATATCCTTTACGCCCGTTTCACCACCCACTCTCAAAACTGTGCCATAGGCATCTGAAGACTCGAAAGCTAAAGCTGCAACAGTTGAAATTGGCGATTCGTTCAAGATCGGTCTGAAGGCAAGACCGGCAGAGATGGTGGTTGGCAATGATGGGACAGTCTCTTTGAAAGCCTGCATCTGACCGCTATTTCGTAGGGTAGCACCGACCGTCAGCCGTCCGTCCAGAAGAGAAGCATTGACGCCCGCATCAAACGCCACACCGGAAGACGCATAAATGTAAGACTCCATCTGGAGCCACCGCACAGTACCGCCCCATCGAATCTTGTCATTTCCTTTTCCCCAGGCGGCCTCAACTGTAGTACCGGAAGTAGTGAAGTTGGCGATTGGATCATCAGTGGGTCGGGATGTTCTCAATTCCAGATCGCTGATGGTAAGTGAGCGTAGTCCTAGGCCAAGAGTGCCACCCAGAAAAGGGTGGGCCACCACAACAGAGTGGCCCCGAGCATCGGCCAGCCAGGCATTATATCCAAAATAAACTTCAGTAGCAGGAACTTCCTGAACCACTAACGCAGGATTAAGCCTAAAAAGTGAAGGGTCACCCCACAGGGTCATTCCCGCACCGCCCAATGCCAATTGACGAGGTGTGAAAGGTACATTAAGAAACGAGGTGCCAATCCCATTAAGAGGCATGGTGAGCAGGGCAAGGCTGATAACAGCTCGCCAGAGATAAACAGTTTTCATCAAAAAGTCAGGACGTAGGTGAAAACGTGTGTCAGCCCCTCTCCCCGACGTCCGAGGATGAAAGCGTAGTCCACGTATGCATCGTCCCGTTGGAGAAGTGTATAGTTGAGACCCAGGCCCACCGTGGGAGAAAAGTTGTTCATCCCGGCACGGACTGCCACCCGTTCAATAGGTCTGTATTCACCACCGGCACGAAGACGATGAGCCGAGACATGTTCCCCAACGCGGAAGTAGGTGTAGTCACCAATCACATCGATGGATCCCGGCCGATAGACAAAACCGGCGCGGACCTGAAGCGGGAACCGATCTTCGTAAGTGCTTCCCTTTTCTTCAAACACATCGCCTGTATTCCAGGCGTAAGCAGCATCCCAGTCCTGGATCACCAGTCCCATCTCAAAATTCTTGGATCGTCGGTAGAGGATCCCTGCATCAACGCCCGTCCCCTTACCACTTACTGTCCCTTCCATGGGAAGTGTCTGATAAAACATTTTCACATTCACACCAAGACTGAGTCCAGACACCAATTCATTGGCAAAACTAACGTAAACACCGTACTCCTCTGTTGAGAAAGTTCCGGTCTGATGGCCAGCAGCATTCCGGCCGTCGATCTTGTCCACACCGGCATTGACGATACCGATTCCAAGGCCACCTGTGGGCGGCAATTTGGTTGAGAAAGAAGCTGAGACAAGGTAACGATCCAGCGGCAAAAAATGGTGCAGGACTGAGCCGCTCCTTTTATCCAAAAAAGCGACAGCGGCGGGGTTGTGATAACCGGGAAAACCGGGATCGATGGCAGCCGTAAAACCTCCACCCATGGCCATGGAGTATGCAGTGGTGCCGAACCGGAGGAAGCTGCCGGCGTAACCGGCTATCCCTTCAGCTGAGACAGTTTGAAGCAATAGTATAAAAAGGGCAACTGTTAAACGTCCCTTCATTTCACCAACACCAGCTTCACCCAATGGGAAGCATTATCGTAGAACAGATTGCAAAAATATGTGCCATTAGCCACCAGATTCCCCGCTTCATCCCTGCCGTCCCACTTGAGGGCTCCTTGTCCCTCACCACGCTCGAGATTGATAGTTCGCACCTCTTCCATGGCAAAGCTGAGAACGGTCAGTTTGATAAGGTTTGATTTTTTCGCCTTGTAATAAAACCTCACATGACCATCACCATCCAGCTGGTTGTGGAGAGATGGTGAGAAGGGATTGGGATAAGCATAAGGTGTGTTGGAGGAAACATTGGACCTGTAGATCTGCCAGATAGATTCATTGGAACTGGGTGTATGTGACCGTGCCAGACCGTCCCCGGTCCCAATCCATAAAGCATCATCATAAAAGGGACGTTTGTCATGCAAAACAGCGTAGACATCGTTATCAATAATCTCATCACTTCGCGCCTTGTCTATAGCCGGTCTGTAAAGGGCAAAACTTTGACCGTCCTGGGTGCGCCAGAGACCATTACGTGTAGCAATATAAACCAGGCTGTCTACGGCGAAAATGTTATAACCATATTCTCCCTTCAAAAGAGAGACCGTTTGCCATGTTTCACCGTCATTCTGGGTAAAACTGATCCCATTCTCTTCACCAGCCTGATCGGCCGCCCGGGTCACGGCCCAGATTGTGCGCAGGCCTTTCCATTCCTGTTTCTCAATAGCGATAACCCAGTTTCCAGACATTGAGGATACAGGAAATGAGTAGTGCTTCCAGTCTACACATCCAGAAGCGTCCATAATACCTCGGTTTATACCATTGGCAGTTCCCACCCAGACGGTGTCTCCATAACTAATGACTGAAAATGCCTTGTGGTTATGGCTCCCTTGAGGGGGATCACGGGGATTGAGCTGGTAACCGTCATACTGCTGACCGCAAAGAAAATCGGTCCTGTTGTCATCCGACAGAGGAACACGCTTCCAACCCCCCGTAATGTCACTCCGATTGAGCCGCCGAAGACCCCCTGCCCAGCTCGCAATCCAGTAATACCTGTCACCGATGGCTATGTCATAAGTCACATTGCTTTGGGGAACGGTGACAGGCAAGGCTGACATTGATTTCCCTCCCCAGCTGATGGTGCTATCGCCCTCACCATCCTTGGGCTGATCAAAGTAGTACCACGAGACGGCCCCGGAACTGCTGGAATTAACGGTTAGGGCTAGTCCGCCACCGGCTGTTTCCTCATCAATGGTGGTAGCAACAGATACCAGTAAAGTATCTTTACCAGCAACACCCACACCAGAAATGCCACCCTCTGGCAGGACGCCCCCTGTCTCACCCGCTACTATTTCTTTAGAGGTTTGAAAAGTCCTCGTAGAATTGGAGCTGATCAGGGAATCTCTCTGAACAGAGAGTCCCTTTCCGGTTCCCAACCAGATTAAACTGTCACCCTGGGCACGAATTTCTACAACTACATTACTCTGGAGCCCCTTTAATGTGGTGTCTTCATCGGCACGAGCCAAGAATGTCCCCGGTACCACCTGGGCACAGAGTGATCCCAATAAAAAAGAAATTGAGAAAGCATTACGAATCATTTTTTCACCAACACGACCTTGGACGAATCACTGAACCCGCCGCTTAAATCCTGGACACGAAACCGCCATTCAAGCTGGCCCGTAGATGCATTGTAAGGGAATGATACCAAGGCTGTAAATATTCCGTCACCTATAGTGACATCACCATAAGTAGAATCCCCTGTGTCCACCATAAAAATGTAATTGCCCTGGTTGAGCATGACCCCGTCTGAAAGCCTTTTTGAAGTAAATCCTACCCAGTGAATGTCATCAAGGCCGTTAGCATCTTCCGCCTGAGCCTGGACTGTAATTAACTGGGCAAAACCCGAGTCTGGCAGGGTGAGTGTATCCGGAGCGTCAATCGTGACAAAACGGGGCAAAATATTGCCAAGGCTGTATGAAGCGGAGTCGATGTGACTTTCCCCTTCTTCATAATGGGCAATCATCTTGAGATAAACCTCTCCAGTGTCAGAAAATGAGATGGGGTTTAACGCAAAGGAGGCGGTGTTTTTACTGATAGCATAGAGGTTGTCCCCTTTCAGGATATCTCCCTTATCCCCCGTATCGCCAAGGATGATTGAGTCCGGCGGTCCGGCGGAAAAATTCTTTGTACCGTGCCAAGCCGCGGTCACATACCTGATATTTGCGCCGTTAAAAGGGTCCTTTACCAGGGCACCCAAATATATTTTTCCTTCTTCCTGTAAATAGGAAAAATCGATGCGTTCTATAGGGTCCGTCTGGTCCGGCACCTGCATCGGTGAGGTACACGAGAGCCACCAGAGCATGAAGAAGAGAACTACCTTTTTGTCCATCAATTTCATAAACTGGGTAATATAGAGGTGTCTCCAGAGTCTTTCAATTATTTCCTACCATAGATGTGATGAAGAAGTAGGGTCCCCACTGTGGCAAGACTGGCGGGGCTGCACTTGTCAGGTGTATCCTCAACGGTGTGCCAGTAATTAAACGATCCAGAACCGTATCGAAAATCAATAATATCCACAGAAGGGATACCTCCCACCTGGTAAAGAACCACGTGGTCATCCTCAATAAAATAGTCAACATCCCGCCTGAATTCCTGTAGACCAAGTTCCTCCGCTTCCGTCCACAGCTGATCCACCAGCTCCGGTGCCTGCTCCCAGGAGTTGCCCTCTACCGGAAGCTGAAGCTCTCTGTCTCCCACCATATCGATAAGAATACAGTATTCAGGTGCAGGCGATGGGATATTTTTAGCCAGGTAGCGGGAGCCATTGAAAAAATGGGCTAAATCTCCGGACTTTCCCATATCTTCGCCATCCAGGAAAACCAGATCGACACCAATATTCGGTGATTGTTTTGAAAGGTGATGAGCCAATTCCATGAGTACGGCAACACCACTGGCACCATCATTGGCACCCAAAACGGGTTTTAACCGGTTTTTAGGATTTCTGTCCTGATCGGCCCAGGGTCGGGAATCCCAATGGGCAGCGATCCAGATACGGTTTTTTGCCTCTGGCCTAAAACGGGCAAGTACATTGGTGAGCATCAACAATTTCCCGGAATAAACATCCGAGTAAGAAAAGGATTGCTGGATCAATGTATCAGCAAGTGGTGTAACCGTTTTAATAATGTGGCCAAGCCCATTCCGGTGCTCAGGCGTGCCGGGAACTCTGGGACCGAAATCACATTGTGCTTTTAGATAACCATAGGCACGCTCACCATTAAAATTCGGTATCTCCCGACCAAAAATCAGTGTTGAAAAGAGAAGTCCGGTTGTAATATAACTTTTCATTATCCTCTAATAGGAACGTTCACATCAAAGCCAAAATCTCTGTCCACTTTTCGCCCCATAATCTTGGAATGACTTTCCCTGTACTCATACCAAATGCCGCCCGTCACATTCTTTCCGAACGTGTATGTGACTCGAGGAGAAATCTTCCACGATTCACGTTGGTCTGTTGTAGATAAATCATACTTCAGGTCGTTACGTTCCATGGTGGTGGATTGAGAGAAGTCAAACGTGAGCGTGAAGTTAATTGTATTCTTGAAGTTAAAATCACGGAAAAATGGTAACGGTATATTGAGCCCTCCTCTGTAGGCGTAATTGGTGCTGGCAGTCCATGTGTTGTCTGCCTTCACTCGGGTGCTGTTTATCCCGCCAAACCGGTTATCCACCGTTCTGACAACAGAGTAACGACTTGAAACTGTCATCCCTCTCTTGGATGACATGGATAAACCCACCAGCGGCGAAAAAGATGAGGTATATTTTGATGTTTGAAGGTCATTGTTCTGCCAGGCCCGTGACTCCTTCCCGCTAAAAGCGTGCTCCAGAGAAGCTGATCTGGCAACTTTTTTGATGAGCGGCCATTTCTCCACACCGGTCAAGCGAACGTTCCACCCCGCCAAGGGCATTCCTTCATTACCCATAATGCCCATGGGTAAAAAGTCTCTCGTTTGGGTTTCAGTTCGCACCTGGTTACCGTCAATACCCCACGCCTTGTTTTTTGCAAAGTTAAATGAGGTTGTAATCTGCCGCGTCAGTGCCAAACCTGACCGAACAGAAAAATCCCTCTGCCACTGCCTTGAACCCGTGTTGACACCCACCTCTTCACTGTGATCGAGACCGTGCTCTGTAATGAGCCCGAGACGGTAAGGTATTTCTGCAGCACCCAAAACGCCGAAAGCATTTTCAATTCGATTCTGGGTATATGTGATACTTATTGGGTTAATCTTGCTTGCACCTTTGTGCAGAAGTTTCAACGCTTTTTCTATCTGAGGGTTCATGGGCTTTTTCTCTTTTTTTTCTTCCGGCTGATCTTGCTGTGTTCTGGACCGGCCCCTTCTTCTTCCACCACCACCTCCGCTTCGGGCAGAGGATGTCGGTTTGTAAAAAACCTCTACTAAAGTCTTCGGTGTCAGGCTGAGCGATGTGGAAAAGCGACCCTGAGAAGTGATTGTGGCTCCCTCCTGGGTACTCTCCAGCGGCTTGGCCCAGCGATAGTTTGAAGTGTAGCTAATGTTCGGCCTTAGCCAGCCCGCCAGAGTCGGCGTAAAAGTGGTTGTTGTACTCTCATTGATATCCGTAACTGTACCGGGTTTCATCTCTTTGACGGCTTCAAGATAGCGGTTTCTGAAATGATCCATATCACTTTTGATGGCCTTGGTGTAATTGGTAGTGAGATTTTCCAGAATTTTGTAACCAAGACGAAAATTACGGTCAAGACCCAAATTGTATACAGTTTTTGGATCTCCCACTCGCGGAGTGGACTCATTCAGTGTTTCGCTCACCTTTGCTGTCACGTCAAACGATGAAGGGGTGTAGTATAGTCTTGTTTCGGACAATTTTTTTCCAAACAGAGGAATTTTTTCCAGCCGACGCAGGGGTGTAAAATAGTTGTCCCTGCCAAAGCTGAGAATATAGCTGGTACCTCCAGCATTGTTACGGTTCATCCGTTTGGCGATCTGAACGTTAGAGTTAATACTCCGCCCTGCGGAGTAGTTAAATTTCAGATTGTCCAGAGTATAGCGCGTTAACCATTTGTCAGATTTTGATCCCTTTGAAAAAGAGGTATTGTATGAAAATTGCCTTCCTTTCGTCAGTACACTATCCGGAGGCGTCTCATTAATTATTCTAACGTCCGTTCCTGGCAGGTATTTAGGGGTGGTTGTATTCTCAGTAAAACTGACATTAAAAGGAATTTTAAGTCCCCAACTCTGAGGTAAGAATTTATTGATCTGTAAGCGGGTGTCTGCACGGAAACGCTCGTTTGTATTCCCCGATCCGAGCCTTTCCTGGAGAACGTGAAAATCAGCATTTCGGCGGTTGTAAGAAACAGTGGCGTTACCCACGTCGGCCAGGGCAAGTTGAGACTGAAACCGGATAGCGTTACCGGCATCTTTCCTCACCCTCGAAAATCGTAATTCATCAATCCAAACTTCTCCCGATACCGGTTTCAACCTGTTTTTGTTCTTTACTCCAACCACAAAATACTGAATGCGCGAAAGGGCCGGATCGCCGTGAATAGAATACTGATGGAGAGTATCCCGCCCTGAATTAGCAGTAGCAATATAAGTTCTAGTGGAATCGGTAATCTCGAAGCGGTCATTGTCATCGAATTTTCGGTAGTCTTCATCCTTACGCTTTAACCCCGTGAGAAAATCCAGGTCAATTTCGAGATAGTTTCGCTTCTGCTGCTTGTCCCACCCTTCGTAAACAGGATACCGAACTTCATAATAATCATTGGCCCGACCAAAACGGATGAAGAAATCTACATCAGTATCTTCAGCACCTATATCATCACTGTTGCCATATATGAACATTCTCATTTTCTTGTACATGAGATAGCTCTGTGCACGGGCACCCTGGAGCTCCATAATATTTTTCTGTGCCGCCCCTTCATAGTTCGGTTTCAACTCATTAAACTTCAGGACAAGTGACTGTTCCTTGAGGCGGATCGCGTTAAGCCTGTCGTACTCCCCCTGCACCCCAATTTCCTTTACGCTTCTTGCATAGTCGGCGTTGTCCTCAGTGTTAATAACGGTCACCGCGAACGCGCTGTCATCCTTTGCATATGTTGACACACCGGAACCACGAACGCCCAATTCCTGCCATTCGTTGCCCACAATCTCCACCTTTGCAACTTGAATCATATCCTGGTCGTTAACACCGGATAGGGTGAGGCGGACGAATTTGATGGTGTCCCAAGTGATATTTCCGTTCTCACGCAACATTTTGAACTCATTCAGAGGAATTCGATAAAGCCGCCATTTACCCATACGTGTTTGGTTGTAACCACCCTGGTAACGTTCCCAGTCCTCACTGAAAGGGCTCAGATCGAAAGAAGTTGAAAAGTAATCGTCTTTAGCATCGAAATTTCCATCTCGATTGATATCTTCCGTGTCCGGATATCGAGCCCCTTCCATTGGCCTATCTGCGGTACCGTTACCTTCAGTACCATTGATATCACGGTATTTCTCTGCACTTTCTGAATCTTCCTCCCTGAATTCCCAGTTGTCATTGTTGGGGTCAAAAGTATTCAGATCGGTACCAATGTAAACAAGATCAGATAAGGTGGGATTATTCAATGCCTGTTCGTAAGTGAGGCTATCAGGCAGACATCCACCATAACCGTTCTCAAAAGGATCGGTGCATCCATCCAAGCCGATATCTTCATCATCCTCGAGCAAGGTATTCCCCGTAAGAAGACCTGCTTCCGGTCTGTCCTCCGTATCAAAAACTCGATTGCCGTTCTGATCCTCGCTGATGAAACCGAGATCTACTGTCATGGTAGCATCCGTGTTGTCGGGAGTTAAGAGCCAAACCTCGAAGAACTTGCTCTGCGACTGATTAAAATCACTTGAGTAAAGACTTGCTGTGATACTTGCCCAGTTGGAATCAGGGTTCACTGTTTGCCGATGGGCATCGCGGCGCGTGTAATTAAGAACGAGAACATCTGTAAGTTGGTTTTGCGCACGTATACTCGTTTGCTGGTTTGGCCAGATATCCTGAGTTAATACCTGAGTCCAGGGATTATACCAGAACATTTCCGAGCGGTTTTTTGGATTTTTGTCAAGAGGTGTGGAAGATCTGGACCAGAAACGCCGACGCACGCCCAGGTTAGTCGTTCTTTTCGACCCTTCAAAATCATCAATGAATGCGATCCCATCACGATCCCCCAAGGCGAGATTATCAACAGGGTTAGGATTTGGCAACACTTGCGCAAACTCGCCTTCAAAATTGAACGATGATGGTTTGTCAGTCTCAATGAGTGGGAGTTTATCTATCGCTCGCGACAGACCGTCCAGTTCCATGGAATGTCGGCCGTTCAGGCCCCAAATGAAGTTCCGAGTCGGTTCATAGCCAACTTCAATCTTCTCATTGATCACTGACTGATCGTAATAAAGAGCCGTGGCACCGATAAATGACCGCTCACCAAAATCCATCTGCGCCCGTGTTCCAACAATACTTTTCTTATCGAATGAGACCAGTTCATGCTTGTCAAAAAGCACTTCCAGTTCGGCACCGGGCTCGTTGTATGCTTCCGTGAGTAGAGTCAGACTGCCGGTAAAATAGTCAATGATATAATCTTTATCCTTCACCAGCGGAACGCTGTTGAGATAAACCTCCTCACTTCCCTCTACCAGCATAAAGCCGCCTAGATTGATAGTGGCACTTTTGTTCTGATAGGCCACTTTAATGTCAAATTTTGACTGGTTTCTGATAAGCTGATCGCTGAGACTTCTATACAGAGCAGCTGAGTCGGATAATATGTCTGACAGCTCCTCACTTCGGTTTCCTTCTCCAAAAAAATCCTCTGTGCCGGCGGTCCGGTCTTTTTCAAAGGGGTAAAGCATGGGGAAAATAAGTTCACCGCTATTCAGATTGACAATGTTTGGGTTCATCTTGTCAATGAGATCATCAGTCGTAAAGTTAGCGTTGGCATCAAGACTGTCCAGACCGAACAGGTTTATGAATGTTTTTCCGCTTTCTTGGTCCCTTTCATTATTCCCCAGGCTTCCGTTCTTGTAAGTGATCTGAACATCAAACCCTTCCGGTGTAATACTTGAAGCACCAAGATAATAGACATTCTTGAATTCCAGGGGCCAGGTAGGGTGACCCGGGTTAGGGGTAAGCGGTTTGATGAGTTTTAGATGGATAGTATCCCCTTCAGCCACGGATGTGCTCAATTCCCCTGTTGTTCGAATTACCTCTTGATCACCTCTCTCAACGAGCGAAAAGGAGACCGCGAGAATCTCATTCTGTACCGGCATTGTCAGACGGATAAAACCGAGATCTTCACTAACGATATAATCCTGGTTGCGAATGAGGCGGGTAAAGAAACTCCCCTCCGTATCACCTGAGTACTGGGGCTGTGCCTCGCTCCATCTGTTGTCTGCCTCATTATAATCCGGCTCGACATATGCGAGACCATAGATAGTTCCTGAACCAGCAGCAGCGCCCACCGATTTGAAAATCTCTATTTCACTGATGACTACATTTCCGATTCTATGTTTTCCATCCTTCAAAGGATAAAAACTGGAAAGAGCAAGAATACCTGTTTGCCCTGCAATTGGCGCACCATCATCATCCAGGACCAGACCACCATCTCTAAACAACCGATCAACAAAAAAATACTGGTTCTTCCTGTATTGGTAGTCTGGGATATTCTGTCCTTGCGATTCTGCCCCGGAAGTGATTTTCTGCTTCTGTTTCTTTGTTCTTTCAATTGAAGCAATGGTGGTGATATCCACCGGGCCCAGTTTCATTAGAGATTTGACCCCAAAAAGGCCCTGACTCTGCCCGGAAAAAGTGACAAACTGAGTAGAAGGCAAAGAGAGTGAAATGTTTCCCGCTTCAATCTTTTGTACAATTTCATCCTCTGTGCCGCTGTAATTGATACGAATGTTGTTCTCAAAGTCAAAGTCTCTCTCACTGTTGTAATTGAGATCGACGTTCACTCGATCCCCAACTTTTCCCTGCACCACGATCTGTTGTGTTTCATCAAATTCGAAGTGGGTCGTCTGAGCTTCCCGGAAATTGGACCTGGTCAATTCCTGATCCTGGAAAACTATTTTACCTGTCAAGTTAACATTTCCATTAACTGTAAGCGTAGCTCGGCCCAGACTCGTTTCCACGGCCACCAGTTCTACCCCTTCTCCTACTCCCGTTGGTCCGGCCTCTTGCCCCGGTTTTTTCACTGTTGCAAAGTTTTTGACTCTCCGGCGTTGTAACTGTTCATTAACGTACCATTCCAAAGGCGCCTGAAAAGGAAGGCGGAAATACCTGTCATATACTGCTTCATAGAGAAAAATCGTCTGACCGTCCGAAGAGAATCCTGTCCATTTGTCAGCACTCTCAAACCTGACTTTGAGCACACCACGCAACGATGAGACAGAATCCATGGAAAAGTAAGATTCATGAGGTTGCCTCTCAAAGGGGGTGACGGCCCATGGAGAGTACAATACAGGCATAACTGGCTGGGAAAAATAAAGAGAGTCCTCCTGCTGCCCATGGAGACTGGTAAGAGTGCCCAAGCACATTAGAAAGCAAACGATCCCTGCTTTTCCGGCTGACTGCCGGAGAACTAGATTCATCTCTTCTCCGATACGTATCATTCTACTCCCGAAACAACGACATCACAGCTGTTCAGGAGTAAAGCAGGTAGCTATATGACTATAAGGGTGTTCTCCTAGATTGTCAGGAAGGATTGTCCGCGATTAATCCATTTTCACGGAGTTTCTTAATGAGACTCCGAATGGCCTTGCCTCTATGACTGACTCGGTTTTTTTCCTCGTCAGAGAGTTCTGCATAAGTCTTTTTCATATCCAGCACGGAAAATACGGGATCGTAGCCGAAACCACCAAACCCTTCTGGTTTTTCGGTTATTACCCCTTCAACGACCCCTTCAGCTGAGAGTTCCGTCTCTTTGTCGACATAAACAGCAACTGTAATGAAACGGGCTGTCCGTCGGTCAGTTGCTATCCCAGACAGTTCACTGAGAAGCTTTTTTACATTATCCTCATAGTTACAACTCTCACCCGCATACCGTGCTGAAAAGATTCCTGGGGCGCCTCCTAAAGCATCCACCTCCAGACCGGTGTCATCGGCAACAGAAGGCAAGCCGGTTATTTTGGCAATGGTGCGTGCCTTCAGGAAAGCATTCTCCTCAAAGCTCGTCCCAGTCTCCTCTACTTCCGGAATATTACCATGAAGATCAACCTCATCAAGACAGACAACATCACATCCGGATAGACGAAGAAGCGTTTGCAATTCCACAGCCTTGTGCCTGTTACGTGTTGCAATGACGATCTTCATAATTCATCCGAAAAAGTGCGTGAACATAGAGCCTCAATGAGGGTCGGGCAAGCCATTTAGCAAGATTATGCGGTTGCTTTTCGACGACCAAGGACACTAATTTCGCCGGGCAGATCAAGGCTCGGTAGCTCAGTCGGTAGAGCAGTGGACTGAAAATCCATGTGTCGCTGGTTCGATTCCGGCCCGAGCCACAAAATCCTCGTTGACAAACGGAGATTTTCCCTAATTATAAAGGAGCATTGATTATCGGTTTAAATACCCAATAATCTACCAAAAATGCTCCTTATATGCTCCCCTCATTGACTTTCTAGATTTGTAGGCCTAGATTGCTTTAGCGAGAGGGTTTCTCAGGTTAGCTTCTGACCTAACACACTAAAAAGGGGAATAATGGGAAAAAAATGCTCCCACATCAGCTTTCTCAACCACTTTCCCTATCTCAAACTTGAAAACTGAGGAGATAAATAAATGAAAAAAATAATATTAGTTGTTATGATTATCAGTGGGGTTCTACATGCACAAACTGTGTCAGCAACTGGAGCAATCGAGGCAGCGTCTGGTGATCCGATATGGGTTATACTCAATCATGTAAAGGCAGACAAGCGCGCTCAGTTCGAGAAATTTGTCTATGAAGTTCTGTTGCCAGCGTTTGAAAAGAATGCTGAAGGCGATCCGATCTCCAGGAAAAGTCTAGAGCATACACGGATGTTGGAGCCAAGAAAGGCGAATGAGGACAGTAGCTACACCTACATTTGGCTCATGGATCCCCTTGTCAAGGAGGCAAACTATTCGTACAAAAGTATTATCAGTCGAGTTCACAGCCCCGAAGAAACCAAGAAGTATCTATCTATGCAGCGTGAATGCTTGGTCGGTCCTCAAGTCAGCTATCGTGTTAAGCAAGGTCGTTGGTAATAAACTCCGTGTCAATGGCCTGGTGAACACGCATAACTTTCACATCAGCTTTCTCAATCACTTTCCCAATCTCAACCTGGTAAATGACGGGGGGGCGGTCAAGTGGAAAGATCGATGACAGTCTCCATTAAAAGT
>JYMV01031124.1_pt1 | contig 83302 bp, 68 predicted proteins | sample 338911 | NCBI WGS metagenome assembly JYMV01 (sample SAMN03354496, study PRJNA234377) | hydrothermal vent metagenome | biome: Deep sea; feature: Hydrothermal plumes at the Eastern Lau Spreading Center, Western Pacific Ocean; material: Seawater | place: Tonga | collected 2009 | depth 2000 m m | reverse complement strand
ATCAGGCGGTTAACTGAACCGGCCCAGCCTAAAGAGTTAAATGCCGGTCATCACTTACAGCTAAACGAGGAACCAAAGGCTGATTTTCAGCACTATGATCACTTATTGGGAGCACGCAATGTCCATTGATTTGCATACTCAATTAAAAAACTTACGCCTCTATGGAATGAGCGATGCGTGGGCTGAAATTAAAGCGGAAGCCCCTCAAAGAAAACAAGATATTTCACCAGAGCACTTATTGAGTCAGTTGGTTCATGCCGAAATAACAGACCGCTATGCACGTAGTCTACGATACCAATTGAAAGTAGCCAAGTTCCCTATCCATCGTGATTTAGTTAACTTTGAATGGGGAGAGACAGCCCTTTCAAAACAGCAGGATAAAACAGGAACAATGGCGAGAAATCTTATACAAATGGATGCCATTATCCTTGATGAACTGGGTTACCTGCCATTTCCCAAGTCTGGTGGCGCATTACTCTTTCACCTTATCAGTCAGCTCTATGAACGAACCTCGCTGATAATCACAACCAATCTGAAGTTCAGTGAATGGGTGCAGGTTTTTGATGATGCAAAAATAACAGCTGCGCTTCTGGATCGAATTACTCATCATTGTGACATCATCGGAACAGGGAACGATTCTTATCGGTTTAAGCATCGAAAATCAGGGTTAAAAACAGCGTAAATATCCTAGGCAAAGTGGAAACTTTTGGACGCTGACAGGTGGAAACTTTTCAACGCTGATTAACATATTAGTACACAGTGACCAGGGTAGCCAGTATGCGAGTTCAGACTACTTAACCTTTATGAAAGAGCACCACTTAATTCCACCCATGAGCCGCCGAGGTAATCGTCATGATAATGCTGTTGCTGAAAGCTTTTTTGCTACGTTTAAAAAGCAGGTAACGAAATGCAAGACCTACTCAACAAGGAAGGAAGCGAAAGCTGAGATATTTAATTTTATAGAAATGTTTTACAATCCAATATAACGACATTCACATACTGGTGGCGCATCACCGGTTAAGTTTGAAGAAGCGTATTTTTTTAGAATCAACAAATGTCTAGTACAAGCTGGGAAGTCCACATAGCCACTTTAGCCTTGAATGCCGGTGAGTGGTTTCCTCTTTTCCTTCTCATCATCTGTTGCCTCATTTTTGAATGAAAATTTAACAGAAAATACACTTATAGGGCTATCCTACTTATGGGAGCCACTTCTATGATATTAAAAGTTCTAAATCGGCGTCCAGAATACAAACTGTCGCTCATAAAGTCCATTGACCAGGAGTCGTTTGCACTTGAGGGTACCGCCAAAGGTTCTGGGTGTCGGTTCGGCCAACGCTTTTTCCCTTTACGCCTTAAATTCAGCTTCAAGCCGCAATGAATCCGATAGACTCGCTTATGGTTCCAACTAAAACCTTGATTTCTCAGTCGCATAAAGAGCTTCCGAAAACCATACTTTGGATGATTTTCAGCTAACGCTGTTTTTTCCATACAGTTGATAGATTTATTGTTGTAGAAAACCTAATAATACATTGACTTATGGCTTGGGCTTCCTATTCTTCCTACTGATTCTACGTAAAACTTTACAAACAACCATTTGAGTGAATTTAACTATGAACATTGATTTCGTTGAGACCAAAACGAGTACAAGACATATGATGGAAAAATACTTCCCCAGAGCAATGATGAACTTCCGTATTCTGAAGAAGACGGGGTTTGAGCGTGAAATGGCATTCTTACCGGAACTTTGCGACCCTGATAAAATTAGTCTGGATATCGGGGCCAACATCAGCATGTTTACTTGGCATCTCAGGGGACATTCCCTCGCGACAATGGCTTTCGAGCCAAACCCCTATCTTAGTGATCTTCTGCGACGCACCTTCGGAGACAGTGTACCCGTAAGGCAGGTCGCACTGTCGAACCGATGCGGAACAGCACGTCTTAGCTTTCCGAATGACTGGCACGCGCTTGGGAGCCTAGGCGATACGGAGGGTCATCAGTATTTGGAAGAAAAATACGACAGAGTTACTTCCTTTGACGTGGAAACATTGCGACTGGATGATCTTGATTTCCCTCCCATTGGATTCGTCAAAATTGATGTGGAAGGGCATGAACTGGAGGTATTGGAAGGGGTGCAGCGGACTACTCGCACCCATCACCCCAAGTTACTGATTGAAATTGAGGAAAGACATCGCCCTGGGGCGGTAAAAAGGGTAATTGAATTGCTAACAAAGTGGGACTACGCCGGCAGCGTCCTGATACAAGGTAACCTGAGTGCGGTGTCTGAGTTCAGGTTGGCCACTCATCAGAATCCTCTAAATCTGGATGATCGTGGGAATCGCATTTGGCGGTGGGCTTTTAAACGACAACTACACTAGATCAGCTATTGTCTATCTGTTGATAATACAATTAGCTCAACGATTTGGAAAAAAACTGTTTTCATGGCTCAAAGCATCGGTCCTATCAATAACCCCATTAATATTTGGTTATCATCCAAAATACTTAAAAAAGTTAATTTAATTACGATCCGTGAAGAGTTATCAAGAGAGTTTTTATCTAACATTGGTATCCCTAAAGAAAATGTGTCACTGACAGTTTGTCCTGCCTTTCTACTACCTCCCTCACTAAATACAAATAATATTTATTCCAAATGGAATATCAATACCAATACCCCACTTATCGGCCTAGCCATAAGAGAATGGGTTTACCCTAATGAAAGCGATTCTTCCAAAGCTAACAATGACTTTATCAACATGATAACTATCATAGTAGACAAAATTTCGGCTGATTTAGACGCTACTATTATTATCATACCAACCATTCCAAGTGACATTAATCTAGGCGAAATAATTATAAGAAAATCTACAAACCAAAGTCGCGTTAAGGTTATTGGCTCACTAAATACCCCCCGCGAAGTAGTGGGTATCTACGGGCAACTTAACCTGCTGATAACTACAAACTTCCACCCATTGGTCTTTGCAACATCCCAGGGATGTTCCTTCAATAACGCTAGCTCTAACAGGCCAAAAAACCACAGGATTTGCTAAGTCAGCAGGACTTTCTGAATTCATTATTGATGAACAAAACATGAATGCAAAATCAATTATTCATACAACACACCTACTTTGGAAAAATATCAATCAAACCCGTTCAAAATTACAAAAAGAAATTCCCAAATTAAAAACACTGGCTTCCGATAGCATAAATAGACTTACGCAAGAAATACTAACCTAAACCCTTCTACACTAAATCACTCTTGTTACTACTTAGAAATAAACTAAAACAATTAGTCCTATAATTTATATGATCAAATCAAAACAATCACTCCAAACATACATCATTCTCTTAAACTGGAATAATTATCAGGATACACTGGAATGTTTAGAATCTTTATTCAAACAAGACTATAAAGAATTTAAGATAATCCTTTGTGATAATGATTCAACCGATGGCTCCGTTGAACATTTTATAAACTGGGCTGAGGGTAAAGAATTATCAATCACACCAAGAAATTCATTCTTACAATCACTTGTCAAACCAGCTATTAAAAAACCTATTTCTTATTGTGTTTTCAACAGAGAACAAGCAGAAACAAAGACAACAGACATTGAAACAGGTGCCAATCTAATCATCATTAAAACAGGAGGTAACCTCGGTTTTGCAGGAGGTAATAATGTAGGATTTAGGTATGCCTTAAAAAGAAATGACTTTGACTACGTATGGTTATTAAACAATGATACGGTTGTCGAAAATGACTGCTTATCTAAAATGGTTAAGTATTCTCAATCTCAATCCTTAGATAATTTGTGTGGTAGTTTACTTGTTTTTTACGACAATCCCGAATCTATTCAAGCTCCAGGTGGCTACCAATATAATAAATGGACTGGCCGAGCATCGCCTATATTAAAACGAGGCACATCCATTTACGAAAAAATTAATCATCAGACATTAGAAAAAAAACTATCTTACATTTGTGCAGCTTCTTGGTTATTACCTAAACAATTTTTACTGGATATCGGACTTATGACTGAAGATTATTTTTTATATGGTGAAGAAATTGACTGGTGTTTAAGAAACAATGGAAAATATAAATTATGTTATTGCCCAGATGCAATAGTTTATCATAAGGAAGGCGCAACGATAGGCTCTGAAAACTTAGACCGAGAGTCCTCCTTATTTTCAGACTTTTACCAGTTCAGAAATAAACTTTTAATCACTAGACGCTTTTACCCTGAAAAAATATTAATCGTTTATATTACCGTATTTTTACAAATGATTAACCGACTTCGAAAAGGTCAATGGCAAAAATCAAAATTGATTTGTCAGATTTTATTAGGAAAAAAAACTTTCTAATCAGATACTTCTTCTCCCCCCACTCGGATTAATACCCACAAAGTATAAGCTAAAAAACCCCTATTAAATCAATACCAACGTCTCCTAAAGAAGCCGTTCTAGATAAAATATTTAATTGTGAAATCTCCGTTGTAACTGCTAAAATTGAAACCGATAAAATAATCGCAAAAGGTTTTAACTGACTTAGAGCGTGAAAAAGACTCCAAGTTAACAAGCCAAATAAAACAATATGGCCCCCTTTCTTTATAATTCCAACAGAGGGTAAATCCAGATCTTTTGTTATAGACAACAAATTTTTTTTAAAAAAATTCTCTTTACCAAAATCCTCAGTATGTTTTTTTGTTGAAACTTCTTTATGCACCAAATTTCTAGTTATTTCATCAATAATATGAAAGCTTGAATTTGGCACCATAACACCCACCAAAATAATAACTAATAATCCCACTGATATATTCGACCAGAACTTATTTTTTTTGTCGGTTATAAAAAATAATATCGGGTATAAAATCCCTATACACCATATACAAACTAACCCATACTCAAAAAATAACTGATCTCTCCCTTTGCTATAATTTATTAATTTTATATTTTTAATACTCATGGATCCTTCATCAGCAAATAATTCAATCGCAAAAAAATAACTTGGATATTCTTTTTCAAAAACAACCCTTGAAACCCCACGATACCGGCCATCTTGCTGAACATGAAACAAAACATGTGGGCCAGACCTAAATGGAACACCCTTAACTTCTGGATATAACGCAAACCTAAAACCATGCCATTTTTCCTTAGTTACACCTTTTAAGTTTTGAACCTGTATATCGTAATCCAACACAAATAAATTGCCTTCACCTACTTTGAATTTACTATAAAAAACTTTATGTTTTCCTCCATTAGTTTTTAGCGAGAGTTCTTTTAAAGAAGTAAATTTACTTAAGCTATTTAATCCATATTCATGTGATTCAGAAAAGTGCTTCAATAAATTATTTTGTATTGGATGCAACAAGTCATCGTGAACAAATTTATGATAAACAATTGTTGTTATACTTAAACTAATAAGAAAAAAAACATATCTTTTACAACTACTCTTTTTCATTAAGATCAGTCCACAAACAAAATTTATTGATTAGCACTAAAGTATATTAGTTGAACTTTACTCCCCTACAAAATAGTATGCTTTTGATTAAGTTCAATTCCTATTTAGATCGACAAATTCGAAAAAATATGACCACTTTGCTATCACGTAGCTTTCATGATTTTCAGTCTGGGGTGTTTAATGAATAGACACTCGTCTAGCCAATTGTTTTTTTACGTAATGTAAGACAACAATGCTCAAGAGTTATGAGTTTTCTTAGAAATTAAAGTTTCGAATATGCTAATAAAAGATTCATTCGGCTTCGCTACTATAGGCATATACCAAAATGATTGCTGGGCAAAAGCATTGCACTTCACCGCATCTTTTTCTGTCATCAGCACCGGTCGCTGGTCAGGGAAATTAAAGTCTTCTAATTGAAAGGAATGATGGTCTGGGAAGGCGTGTTGCTCTCCCTCAATACCGTACTCCGCCAACGTATTAAAAAAACGTTGTGGATGACCAATCCCTGCCACCAAGTGAAAATGGATGCCGCTGAATTCTTTTAACGCTTTCTTTTCACCCGTGAGTAAGTTGATGGCATCATCACCCACCATTTGCATGTTATGGCTATCATGAGAAGCCGAACCATTAACAATAACGGCATCGACCTGGTCTAAACGACACCGTGGCTCCCGAAGAGGTCCTGCTGGCAAACAAGCACCATTGCCCAACCCTCGCTCACCATCAATCACCGCAATTTCAATGACTCGCCCTAAACGATAGTGCTGCAATCCATCATCAGACAAAATAATATCACACTTAAAATCAGTGATTAAAAGCTGTGCATCTTCAACCCGAGAAGGACCCACCGCTATAGGGCAACTCACTTGCCGTGCAATAACTACAGGTTCATCACCCACCATTTCACAATCGCTGTTAGCCGTTACGACCTGCGGCCATGTCTTAGCCTGTCCACCGTAACCACGACTAATAATCCCAGGATTAAAACCGCGTTGCTGAAGATACTGTGCCATCCAAATAATGAGTGGTGTTTTCCCCGTACCCCCCACAGTAATATTACCGACCACAATAACCGGAACGGGTAATGCCTCAGTTTTTAAGAACTTGTGTTGATAGAGTAATTGCCGAACCTTAATAATACGTTGATAAATAAACCCTAAAGGAATCAACCAAAAAATGACACTCTCTTCATACCATCGTGTTTCCAGCCATTGGACAAAACGAGTCTTGATCACTATTTCTCAGCCGCTTGCTGGGTCGCAAAGGTGATTTGTACAAAACCTACTCGCCCAGCAATATCAAGTGCATTAACCACAGCCTGGTAAGGTGCTAAAGCATCGGCATTAATAACCAGCGCTTGCTCTTTATCCTTAAAAACTGATGCTAACGAGCGAGTTAAAGTTGACAGTTTATTATCCACTAAGGGCTGTTCATTAAGGTAGTATTGACTCGTTGAATCAATCGACAGAACCAATAACTTTCGTGGCACTAGTTCTTTGGAACCCGACTCTGGCAAGGTGATTTGCAAGGCGGTATTTTTATTAAATGTTGTGGTGACCATAAAAAAGATAAGTAACAAAAACACCACATCTATCATAGGTGTAATAGAAATCTCCAGATTTCTTTTCTTCCTATGGCGAAAATTCATAGTGATGAATCCTCACGCTCACCATGAATCATCTCAATGAGCTTTAAAGACTCCTCTTCCATATTAAGCACTAAGTCATCGACTCGCCCCTCAAAATAACGGTGAAACATTAAACTAGGAATAGCAACAGCAAGTCCCGCTGCCGTCGTAATCAACGCTTCTGAAATACCGCCAGCCAAAACACTAGGATCACCCACACCTTGGCTCATAATGGCGGAAAATACTTTAATCATCCCCACAACCGTACCTAACAATCCTAATAGCGGTGTAATGGCAGAGATTGTTCCTAGTGCCGTTAAATAACGTTCTAAATCATGCGCAACTTGACGTCCAACTTCTTCGATACTTTCTTTCATGATCTCTCGACCAAAACGACTATTGGATAAACCTGCGGCTAAAATAGCCCCCAAAGGCGAGCCTACTTTTAAACGCCGTATGGCCATAGCATCTAACTTTTCTTCTCGCGACAACTTCCAAACCTGAGGCACTAAATCAGGGGGTAAGATCTTATTTCGCTTAAGCGACCAAAAACGTTCAACAATAATCCCCAAAGCGACTATTGAACATAAAACAATCGGCAGTAACATCAAACCGCCTTTTTCAAAAAAATCAAACATGATTTGCCCTATAATCGTAAAGAGTGGCTACATCAAAATATTTTTTACTGGCTAAATTTAAAATCGCATTAGAACATACTTACTTAGACTAATCAGCCTAGTTATTAGTAATACCCTACAAAAAATCATCCAAATAAAAATAACCCGCTATGAAACAACTTTAAAAAAACAAATTAGCCTTGTTACTTGCTTTATCCAAAAAATTATCAGAATTAATTGAATAAGCAAAAAAATTAAAGAAATCATTCCATTTTAATTATTTTTAGCTATCTTAAAAAAACAATAATAACTCTTCAGGAGTGACGTCGTATGTCGCACATTCAAATGATTGATGATGGCAATAGCCTTTTTATATCCAGCAACAACGTTAATAATACTGAAACCATAAACGCATACCAAAAGGCTAAACCATTCCCTCATATTGTTCTTGATGACTTTTTTCCCAATACTGTTATCAAAAAAATCACCCATGAATTTCCTGAAGCCAATAGTTATGCTAATTACAATAACGACAGAGAGCGATATAAAAAAGCCTATAACCCTGACGACCTAAAATCGAGTTATCTTCGATCCCTTTTTTATAGCTTTAACGCCAAGCCCTTTCTGACCTATCTTGAAAATTTAACTGGTATACCAGGATTAATTCCCGATCCTGATTTCAATGGTGCAGGATTCCATGAAATAGGCACTGGAGGCCACCTTGGCATACATGCTGACTTTAATATCCACAACCGGCTAAAACTAAAACGCCGGATAAATGTTTTAATCTACCTCAATGAAAGTTGGCAAGAAGAGTATGGTGGGCATTTGGAGTTGTGGGAAAAAGACATGAGCAAAAAAGCGCTATCCATCGCCCCTTTAATGAATCGTTGCGTTATCTTCAATACGGAAAGCGATACTTTCCACGGTCACCCTGACCCCTTAAAAACGCCTAAAGGTATCACTCGTAAATCTATTGCATTATATTACTACACCGCATCTGATGCTATTTTGGATGAATATAGAGCGCACTCTACCCTCTTTGAAACCAGAGAAAATTCCAGTGATAAAAGAGACACTAAGCGCATCGTAAAAGGTTCTATCAAAGATCTTTGCCCGCCCATGATTTATCGAAAGTACCAAGAGTTTAAATCTTCTCATAAGTAAAATTACGAAGTACAAATCCTTATCAGCAAATGAATTATTCAACTTCTTATATTGCTCTCTGAATTGATTTGGAAAAGTCTAAATAAATGATAGGCCTTAATTTAATGGGTTGGTTTGAAGGCCTAAAACAAAAAACTCCTCACTAAGGATTTGAGTCACTGAAGTTATCCGTGTTACTACGGCCAACTCAAAAACAGACTATAAGTGTTTAACTTACTTTGTTATTAAGATTGAGAATGTAGCGGTCAACCCTAGAAACTTATTTTCAATTAACTTATATTCAAAATGCAATTCTTTTTTGGCGTTCTCAAGCAACTTAATTACATCTCGTTTATACAGTAAAAACATATAATCGCCCGCAGCCCACTGCTTACCTATGAGTGTATAAAATTTATTTGCAATGGCTCTAGGTAGCCAATGAACAATTGGTGCCCTAGTATGAATCTCAACGGGAAAACCTCTATTTGGTGTGGTAAAAAATACTTTATTTTTAGCAACTCGAATCATTTCATTTAAAAATAGTTGTTGCCTTTCTATAGCTCCCACATGCTCAATGACAGCATTACTCCAGATAGAATCAAATTCATTATCACTAAAAGGAAAAAGCGTACCATCATAAGTTATCGTTTTAACCTTAGGATATTTTTTGTTGAAATCACTTAACTCCTCAACACCCAATCCTGTAATTTTTTCTGGAAATTGATAATTCTTGACAAGAAAATTATCCGAATCTTTATGGTCTTCATTTTGAACACCTACATCTAGCACAGTCTTGCTTTTATTTGGTTTACAGAAGCTAATAAATTGTTTGTGCTTCATTTCCCTGCTTTTATACATTAACCTATTAACAACATTCAAATAACACCTCAAATTCCAATTTTGCTTAACTTATAAAAATGAACAACACTTCTTAAAACAATTATTACTATTTTAGTATTGTTTTTTTTTATTACAAATATCACCAAAAACAGCAGGAATGACGATAACTCTAACGATCTTAAATCGAATTATCGTCACCCCTTTTTGATGGCTTTAGCGCCAAGCCTGCGCCATTGAAATGAGGGCTGGGTATTAATCCTTGTATACCGGTTAAATTTTCAAGGTAGGTTAGATAGGGCTCCCACTAAATATGGTACAGAGGGCAACCGTGGCATACAGACTTTAATATCCACACCTGGCTAAGCCCAAAACAGAAACCACTCGCTCACTAAGGGCTTAAATCACTTCGGTTTTTCGTATTACGACCCACCCAAAAATAGGCTACAAAGAAAGCAACCAATGACAATACGGCGGCTATCGAATAAACAAACATGGCCCCATATTGTTCCCAATAAAAACCACTATAAAGACTGCCGATCATACCGCCTAATCCAAAGCCTAAACTACTGTATAATGCCTGACCTTTGCCTAAATGCTGGTCGCCAAAATAACGATGCACTAAATGAATCGCCACCACATGGGTCGCACCAAATGTAGCCGCGTGTAACACTTGTGCGGCGATTAAAACCGACAACTGAGTAACCCCCCAGCCGATCATCAACCAACGAATGGCCGCCAAGGCAATGCTGGTCAGTAAGATATGCCGTAAGGATACCTTTTGAAGTATTTGCCGCATAAAAATAAACAAGATAATTTCAGCAAAGACCCCCAAAGCCCATAACATACCGGTGAGGGTTGTCGAATACTGATGCTCTGCCAAATAGATCGAATAAAAAACATAATACGGCCCATGACCGGCTTGCAATAATAAGCACACCATTAAGAAGGCTAAGACTTCCGGTTGTTTTAAAATAGGCCAGAGCCGAACCGTGGTTTTGTCTTCCGTTGAAAGACTCACTTCAGGCGTCATAGAGGCAATCACCCAGATAGCGACTAGCAAGCCTAAAACGATTACCGGCAATACCGCTAAGGTAACTAACTCTAAGCAATAACCCATCGCCAGAACCGTGACAATAAAGCCCACTGAACCCCACAACCGAATCTGGCTATAACGATGTGAATCAGAGGATAAATGAAATAAAGTAACGGCCTCAAACTGCGGTAACGCCGCGTTCCAAAAAAAGCTAAAGCCCAGCGTTAAAATGGCAAATCCAAAATAAAGCGGATCGAATAAAAAGCCGCTAAAAATAACCGCGGCTAAAAATGAGGCCCAGCGAATAATGCTCATACTTTTACCGGTATGATCGGCCAGCCAACCACAAAGATTAGGGGCAATAACTTTTGTCCCGACCAACAGAGCGGTCAATTGACCAATAGCAACCGCATCAAAGCCTGAAAAATCCAGATAGAGGCTCCAAAAAGGTAATAGGCTACCTAATGAGGCAAAATAAAAGAAATAAAACCCCGACAGCCGCCAATAAGGAAAACTGGGGGCCATCGACTAGCGTAAAACCGGCAATCCTGAATCGACTTGGGCATTTTGCCCCCGGTGTCTCAGAAAATGGTCCATCAAGGTAATCGCCATCATCGCCTCGGCAATAGGTGTCGCTCTGATCCCCACACAAGGGTCGTGACGGCCCGTAGTGATCACTTCCACCGCTTCACCTGCGGTATTGATACTACGCCCCGGTAAATGCAAACTTGAGGTCGGTTTAAGCGCAATACTGGCTACAATATCCTGTCCGGTTGAAATACCCCCTAAAATACCGCCGGCATGATTACTTAAAAAACCTTCCGGTGTTATTTCGTCTCGAAATTCAGTGCCTAAACTCTCAACACAATCAAAACCGCCACCAATCTCAACGCCTTTAACCGCATTAATACTCATTAAGGCATGAGCCAATTCTGCATCCAATCGATCAAAAATAGGCTCACCTAAACCCGGAGGAACATGAGTTGCAATGACATTAACTTTCGCACCGATAGAATCGCCCTTTTTTCGTAGTGCATCCATATAGGTTTCTAGTTCCTCAACCTTATTAGGGTCAGGGCAGAAAAAGGGGTTATCGTCGATAATACTCCAATCCACCGGGCTGATTTTAATCGGCCCCAATTGCGCCAAATAACCTTTTACTTCTACACCCAATTGTTCTTTAAGAAATTTTTTAGCAATAGCCCCTGCCGCCACACGAATGGCCGTTTCCCTTGCTGACGAACGGCCGCCGCCACGGTAATCTCTAAAACCGTATTTATGTTGGTAACTATAATCAGCGTGCCCTGGGCGAAAACGGTCAGCAATTTTAGAATAATCTTTAGAGCGTTGATCGGTATTTTCAATGATTAAACCAATCGGTGTGCCGGTGGTTTTACCTTCAAAAACACCGGATAATATCTTCACCTGATCCGGCTCACGTCGTTGTGTGGTGTGCCGTGATTTTCCGGGTTTACGCCGGTCTAAATCAAACTGTAAATCTTGTTCGGTTAAGGCCATATTGGGCGGACACCCATCAACCGTACCGCCCAAGGCCAAGCCATGGCTTTCCCCAAAAGTGGTGACCGTAAATAATTTTCCTATCGAATTTCCTGACATAATCGGCTCGTTATTTTAATGCTGTTTTAAATAAATCGGTAAATTGGCTGACTTGCTCAGCGGTTAATAAGAACACCCCATCACCACCACGCTCAAATTCTAGCCAGTAAAAAGGCACGTTGGGGAAGGTTTCTTGTAACGGCTCTGCACTACTTCCCACTTCAACCACTAAAACGCCCTGAGAAGTTAGAAAATTTTCCGCTTCTGCTAACATCCGTATAACAATATCTAACCCTGACACACCACCATCAAAGCCCATCGCCGGTTCAGCATGATACTCTTGTGGCAAGCCGCGTAATTCTTCTTGGTTAACATATGGTGGGTTACTGACAATCAGATCATAACGTTGATTCACCTGAGCAAACAAATCAGACTCAATGGCAACGACACGGTCTTGAAGGCCGTGGCGTTCTATATTCATTGTTGCAACCGCTAAAGCATCCGGCGATAATTCCACGGCATCGACCTGAGCTTCTGGAAAAACATGTGCACACGCCAATGCGATACAACCACTCCCCGTACACAGATCTAAAATACGACCGACATGCTCGGCTTCAACCCAAGGCATGAACTGTTGTTCAATGAGCTCTGCAATAGGCGAGCGCGGCACTAACACACGCTCATCCACATAAAAATCCAAACCAGCAAACACCGCCGAGTTGGTTAAGTACGCTAAAGGCTTTCGGGTTGTTATTCGTTGTTGCATTTTATCGACCACAGTTTGACGCTCACGCACCGTCAATACCGCTGACAAGTATTCTTTTGACAAATCATAAGGTTGATGGAGGGTATGCAATACCAACGCCACCGCTTCATCGTGCGCACTCTCCGTACCGTGACCAAAAAACAAGTCCGCCTGATTAAACTGGCTGGTAGCAAAGCGAATATAATCCAGAATTGTGGTTAATTCCGAAGTAACTTCCTCAGAATTGAATGTCATAACGTGCCTTTGATAACGGTGGGATAGTAAATAGCGACTAATTTTAAACTAAAACAACCCTGACAGCGCATAAAATTGTGTTTACCGAGCCGCTTTTAACCCGGTTTAGCGCTTAAATAAGTACTGATGTTAATACTGCCGGGCGCGTTGTTCTGCCTGGGCAGCACCTTGTTGGTTACCTTGTAAGCGCCGAGCCTTAGCAATAAGCAGCCAACACCGTTTCTTTAAGGCATTTTTACCTTGCGACAAAGAGAGTGTTTTCTCTGCCAACTGTTCAGCCATAACGGCTTTTCCTTGCTTAATTCTGATTTCAGCCAGTTTGATGAAAATATGACCATTTCTAGGCTCAATACGCATGGCTCTTTCGACCGTAGCCGCCGCAATATCCAAAGATCCAAGCGTTATATTTCGCTCTGCCTCACTGATCAAGGCTACCACTGGCGCCGATGCCTGCTTAAAGGTTAATGACGGTTCAAGATCCAGTCGGTCAGGACTTTTTACAGCAGAATCAACACGCCCAGACCACAAATAAGACCGCTTGGTTTCAGATTCATCTGGACTATCAGGCATCTGACTCGAAACGCCACCGCCTAAAGGCCCTGAAACCGGTGCCGGCGCTTGATTTCTATACAAAACATCACAAGCACTTAAAGGCATTAATAAAACAAGCAGTAAACTCCTGCGAGTTAAACCAAAAAAATATTTTAATGTGTCCGCCATAGCCAATAAGTTAATTTTAAAATGGTATCAAGTGTACAGTGAAATCAACTCTTGCATGGTCTTTTTACCATTTTCCTAACATAGGAATAAGCCTACGAATGTGTTAACATTTTTCACCCTTAACTCCGATCTAAATGCTTGTTCAGTCGCTCATATTTTATCATGGCTTATTTTTTAAAAAAATCAAACTCACAGTTAAGCCATAAAATACAATAAGGCTATGGATGCTCCTTTCATTATCTACGGTGCTAACGGTTACTTAGGCGCACAAATCGCGCGTCTTGCCGTACAACACGGCTTAAAACCAGAACTAGCCGGCAGGAATAAAGCCGCACTCACCGAACTGGGTAAAGCCCTTAATCTTAGCGTAACGGTGCTACCGCTAGACGACCCCTATCGGCTTGAACAACGCCTTAAAAAAACCGCGTTTGTTTTTAATTGCGCGGGGCCTTTTCAAGCAACCGCACAGCCACTAGTCACAGCGTGCCTGAACACGCAAACACATTATCTTGATATTACCGGTGAGTTATCGGTTTTTGAAACCCTACTCGGCTATGACACAGCGGCTAAAAATAACAAGGTAATGCTACTCCCCGGCGCCGGTTTTGATGTCGCCGCCACCGATTGCTTAGCGCTTTATTTAAGCACTAAGATCGAGCAACCGACCCATTTAACATTAGCTTTTGAAAGCCAAGGCCCGGCAACACTGCCGCCCGGCACCCAACGCACGGCTATTGAACTATTAGCCTACGGTGAACGCCTACGCTATCAGGGGCAGCTCATTGAACCCCAACGCCGCTTTAAGCAAAAAACAATTGATTTAGGGTCCGGGCCAAAACCCTGTTTGAGAATCACTTGGGGCGATGCGGTAACCGCCTTTCACAGCACTCAAATTCTAACCATTGAAAATTACTTATCTCTCCCCGTGCGCCAACAACAATTAGTTCGTTTAAGCCATTACGCCAGCCCGCTGTTTCAATTTGCACCGGTCCGCCAGTTAGCGAAAAAATTGTTGGTAACCCCGCCGCCAACAGTAGAAGATTGTCAGAAAACACAAACCACCGTTTGGGGCGAAGTTAAAAACCAAAAAGGGGAGCGTTTTAGTGCCCAATTGAAAGGCCCAGAAGCCGGCAGCCTCTGGACCGCAGACATTGCACTCCAGATGATAAAAAAGGTACTGACAGGGGATACTACAAGCGGCTTTCAAACCCCGGCCACCGCCTACGGGGCTGACTTAATTATAGAAAACCCCGCAGTACGAAGAACCGATTTAAGTCACTCGGTTTAATCTGGAAACACACAGGCTTACACTTCGAATTAAGCGCAGGCAATGCCCATAGCGCGTTATTTAATAAGAACTGCAAGTTGTGTCCACCACTTATTAGCGGCTCCACAGCAAAAATTACATTTTCAGCAACGGTCGAATCACCATTGCTGTTTGGCTCAATGAGTGGACGGTAGCGTTAAGCACCGCAGTATCACCCACAGGCAGTCAAACACGGGTTGATGTAATTAGCCATGTAGACGGGCATATTCTCATTATTTTCTTGATCTACTAGCTCAAACGGGTCGCACGACTTTTTTTAAATGTCGCTAAGAATGGCATTAAAACTCTCACTAGGGCGCATCACTTCGGTAGCCATCGTTTGATCTGGGTAATAATACCCACCGATATCAGTAGCTTTCCCTTGCACTGAATTCAATTCAGAAATAATATTATCTTCATTCTCAATTAGCTGTTGAGCGATGACGCTGAATTGTGCCTGCAACGCTGAATCCTGATCTTGTTCTGCTAAAGCTTGAGCCCAATAGAGAGCAAGATAAAAATGACTGCCGCGCACATCAAGCTCCCCTACTTTACGTGACGGTGATTTATTGTTGCTTAAAAAGGTGCTGTTGGCTTGATCCAGTGCTGATGCCAGCACTTGTGCCTTTTTAGCGTTATTTTTTTGCGCAAAATCTTCTAAAGAAACGGCCAGCGCTAAAAATTCGCCGAGCGAATCCCAACGTAAATGATTTTCTGCTAACAACTGTTGAACATGCTTCGGCGCAGAACCTCCCGCACCGGTCTCAAATAAGCCACCACCGGCCAACAAAGGCACAATAGATAACATTTTGGCACTGGTACCCAATTCTAAAATGGGGAATAAATCGGTTAAATAATCCCTTAATACATTTCCCGTTACAGAAATAGTATCTTCTCCCGCTTTGACCCGCTGTAAGGTGTAACGTATAGCCTCCCCAGGGGGCATAATTTTAATCTCTAACCCAGTGGTATTCTGTTGCTCTAAATAACTTTCGACTTTAGCGATTAAGTTTGCATCATGTGCCCGTTGTTTATCCAACCAAAAAATGGCCGGCTGACCCGTTGCTCTGGCACGGCGCACGGCTAGTTTTACCCAGTCTTGAATAGGTAAGTCTTTAGTCTGGCACATTCGCCAGATATCACCTGGCCCAACAGGATGCTCCAGCAATACACACCCTTCAGAATCGGTGACGCGCACCTGACCCTTTTCCGGTATTTCAAAGGTTTTATCATGGGAACCATATTCTTCAGCCTTTTGCGCCATCAAACCAACATTACTAACATTGCCCATGGTCGTTACATCAAAAGCACCGTGTTCTTGACAGAATTCAAAGACTGCTTGATAAATACCCGCATAACAGCGATCAGGAATCATCGCTTTCGTATCCTGTAATTGGCCCTTGGGCCCCCACATTTGCCCAGAAGATCGTAATGTTGCCGGCATTGAGGCATCGACAATGACATCACTAGGCACATGTAAATTAGTAATACCTTTATCTGAATTGACCATCGCCAACGCTGGCTGTGTCTGATAAACAGCGAGAATATCGGCTTCAATTTGTAGACGTTGGCTAGCGGGTAGCGTCGCAATTTTTACATAAACATCACCCAAACCATTACGACTATCAACCCCCAGTTGATTAAAGGTTTCGGCATGTTTATCAAAGACCTCTCGAAAATAAACTTTGACAGCATGACCAAATATAATAGGGTCAGAAACCTTCATCATCGTCGCTTTTAAATGCAAAGATAGTAGTACGCCTTGTGTTTTTGCATCGGCTATGGACTGTTCAAAAAAAGCACCTAAAGCCTGACAATTCATTACTGCGGCATCAATCACTTCGCCTGCCTGTACCGGTGTTTTATCTTTCAGCACACGGACATCGCCATGATCACCCAGCCATTCAATTTTGACCTCACCCGCCGATTTAATAACCGCAGATTGCTCGCTGGCATAAAAATCGCCTTCATGCATCGATGCGACATGCGATTTGGAATCGGACGACCAAGCACCCATACTATGTGGGTGTTTCTGGGCATATGCTTTAACTGGAGCAGCCACACGCCGATCAGAATTACCTTCACGTAAAACTGGATTAACGGCGCTTCCTAAAACTTTGGCATAACGTGCCTTAATATCTTGTGCCTCTGCATGACTAGCCTCTTCCGGATAATCAGGTATGGCATAACCTGAGGCTTGTAATTCTTTAATAGCAGCATTTAATTGCGGAATTGAAGCGCTTATATTAGGTAGCTTAATGATATTCGCCACCGGGGTAGTCGCCAATTCACCCAATTCAGCTAAGGCATCATTTTGCTTTTGCTCATCGGTCAAGTTTTCAGGGAAATTAGCAAGGATACGAGCAGCTAAAGAGATATCCCGCGTTTCGACTGTAATATTGGCCGCCGCAGAAAAAGCCTGAACAATAGGCAAAAAGGAATAAGTAGCTAAGGCAGGGGCTTCGTCAGTTAGGGTGTAAATGATTTTAGAATTTGACATGTTTTCAGCTCTATCTCAAAAAGTAATAGGTATTATATTTCGAAACCACAATTAGTTCATTCGAAATACACTAAGCGATTGGTTTTTTATTAGTTATTTAACAGGCGCGGTAAAGCTCGAGGAATTACGCATTATCCTGTTAATCAGCAATCAGGTCATTTATGGGTCAGTGGTCCGTATCCGCGTTACCCATGATGGCACCAAAAATTGCACCACCTACCGTTGCACCTAGATCACCGTAGCTAGCACTGTTAGCGTACCGGCCCATTCTTGGATGAATTTAATGGTGGCATAAATCATTGCTGTACAGATAAACAAAGAGCGGGATCATGCACCGGCGATTTCTCTGTCTTAAGATCCGCCGATGTGCTGTGCGGAGATAGATCAAACGCAGTATTGGGATGATAACGCAGTTAAGCCGACAACAGATTATACCTTTGATTAAACAGTCAGCGGGTAGCCTTACAACAGGCTAAATCTGCATGTTCTTCCAGAGCAAGCAACCGGTTTCTATGTGCTACAAAAACCTGATAAAGCGAAAAATTCAGCGCTATTCATCATAATTTTATCAAGCGTGTGGGATGGGTGGATTTAATTTCACCCTTCTTGGTTTTTTTACATACAATTGATAGATTGATGGTTGTAGACAGCCTGATAAAAAAACTTGATTTGTGGCTTGGACTTGCTATTCTTTTTTAGAGGTTGAAACTAATACATCTAATCAGTTAATTTTACAGGTAATTTATCCATAAATTGAGCTCGATTAGCCTAATATATCCAATAGATACCTAAATTTTTATACAACCAGTGCCATTTTGGGGCAGTTATATTTAAAGATAAAAAGGCTTTTTAAGGTCAAAGTTGTCAAAATTCATATAGCGTTAATAATAAAGACTGATACCATTTTTGGGTAACCAAATAACCATTAAATAATACGATAAACTAATGGGAAAACTTTTAAAAATAGTCAGTGGGTTGGTTTTATTGATTGTCGTAGCAGCCATCGTTGCGCCTATGGTGATTGACCCGAATGATTATCGAGAACAGATTCAAACCGTTGTTAAAGAAAAGACGGGGCGTGACTTAGCAATTAACGGTGATTTAAGTTTGTCAGTTTTCCCATGGATTGGTATTGGTATTAATGACGTTAGTTTGAGTAACGCTGTCGGTTTTAAGGCAGAGCCCTTTGCGAAAATTCAAGAAGCAAATGTGAAAGTTAAGCTGTTGCCTTTGTTGTCCCAACAAGTTGAAGTAAGCACCGTTGTTTTAAAAGGGATGAGCCTGAGTCTCGAAAAAAACAAAGCGGGGAAAACCAATTGGGATGATATGGTGCAATCATCAACTGAGCCAGACGCTACAAAAGATAAACCCACAGAAGAGTCATCGAACCTAGCAATGGGCACTATTGCAATAGGGGGCTTGCAAATAGTCGATGCCAAGATTACATGGGACGATGCCAGTAAAGGCGAGCGTTATAGCCTTGCAGATTTAGATTTAACAACCGATGCCCTTTCGTTGGGGAGCCCAATGGGCGTTGAATTAGCATTAACGGTGGATAGCAGTAAACCCAAAGCCACCGTACGTTTGAAACTTAATGGCGATTTGGTTATTAATTCCACATTAGATAAGTTCGATTTCCAAGGCATAACGCTAGTGATTGACGCGGCGGGTGACCCTGTGCCAGGAGGTGCGATGACAATTGATATTGCTAGCCATTTGATTGCCGATTTGGCATCTGGGGGAAGCTTGACGTTGAACCCGCTCACCATCAAATTTGATGATTCAACTTTATCGGGCAATGCGGCTGTTAATAACTTTGCAAAGCCTACCATTCAGTTTGATTTGGCCGTAGATGCAATAAACCTAGATCGTTACCTACCAAAACCAGCAGACACCGAGAGTGGCGCTCAAACGACTTCTGTAGCACCATCTCCTGTAGCGGTAGCTTTAATTCCGGTGCAAACAATTCGTGATCTAAATATAGAGGGTGTATTTAAAGTGCAGTCATTAATTGTAAATGGTTTAACTGCCGAAGAGGTTAGCGTAAAACTAGTGGCAAAAAACGGCGTACTTAAATCGGAACAGGGCATAAAGAAATTTTATAACGGTAGTTATGTCGGTGAAACCGTTGTTGATGCACGCCAGAACACGCCAAGAATTATCGTAACAGAGCAGGTAACAAACATTAACATTGAGCCCTTATTGATTGACTTGCTAGGTGAATCTCCAATAGCGGGTATTGCCAATATAACAGCGGCTTTAACAACTCGCGGCAATACGGTGCCCGCGTTTAAATCGGCGTTAAATGGCACGGCTAAATTTAGTTTTAATGATGGCGCCGTAACAGGTGTGGATGTTGGTGCACTAATGAAGCAAGCACAAGCAATACTCCATGGTGACTTTGTAGCTGCGTTTGTAAAAGATGCTGGAAAAACGCCATTTTCAGAGGCTTCTGGTACGGTTCAAATTAACGACGGTCTCGTAAATAATCAGGATCTTATAGTAACGACACCCTTGGTTAATGTGGCTGGAGTGGGCACCGCTAATCTGGTTAATGAGCAGATTGATTACCAGTTAACCTTGCAAAGACCCCAAGCCAGCGATGCGGAAGAGCTGGGTTCAAAGGACATAAAAAACATCTTGATTCCAGTGAATATAAGCGGAACATTTGCTAATCCAAGCGTTAGCCTTGATGTCAAAGCCATGGTCATGAACACGCAGAGAGCAAGAATAGACGAACAGAAAGAAGCGCTAAAGAAAAAAATAAACGAGAAATTAAAAGGTGTGGCAGGTGAGCTATTAAAAGGCCTGTTTTAGCCGACCCATTTTCTAAGACACATAGCTAGCCTGAACATTTTCAGGCCCTTGTTTTAAGTGGGTTTGATTCGCACAGTAAAAACAACTTACCGTGGCAACAAAAACTTCATCTTTGGCTCACTTAAGATCAACGCGACAAAAGATTGAATATACGAGTCACTTGACGTTGCTTATATATTCACATGCGAGCTATTAACAGCAAGTTAAGGCCTATAAGTCTATGGAAGATGTGAGCTGCCGCCTGACTTACCTTAAATCCTCTAAGAGTATTTTTTCAATTTTTTCTTGCTCTAAAGGTGGACTAAATAAATAGCCCTGGTACAGCTGACACCCCTGTTTTTTTAGAAATTCCAACTGCTCTATGCTCTCCACACCCTCAGCAACTACGGTTAGCCCTAAGTGGTATGCCATCACCATGGTTGTTTTAACTATCGCAGTATCGTAACCATCTGAGGGCAATCCGTCGGTAAATGATTTATCTATCTTGAGCGTATGAATAGGAAAGAACTTTAAATAGGCGAGTGAAGAATAGCCTGTACCAAAATCATCTAATGCTATCAGCACCCCCAGCTTATTAATGGCCTGCATTTTCTTGATGGTCTTATCAACATCGGCCACCGCCACTCCCTCTGTTAGTTCAAGTTCCAACTGATGCGCTGGAATATTATATTTTTCAAGGCTGGTAATAACAGTATCGACAAAATCATCTAATTTAAATTGATGGGCACTGACGTTAACTGACAACACAACATCGGTAATGCCTTTATCAATCCAGCGTCTCAATTGGCAGCAGCCTTGATCTATGACCCAGGCACCTACTTTCGTAATTAAGCCATTTCTTTCAAGGTAAGGGATAAAGTTATCCGGATAAATAATACCTTTTAATGGATGAATCCAACGAATTAACGCTTCTAGTTTAACGACTTTGTTACTGATCACTTCATTTTGAGGTTGGTAATATAACCTAAATTGATTTAACTCTACCGCCGCTTCCAACTCCTGTTCAAAAAGGCGTAGCTGACTCTCCTGCTGTTCAAATTCGGCATCATAGAACTGACTAGTATTGCGCCCATTACGCTTAGCATGATACAGAGCAAGGTCCGCAAGCTTCAATGCCTCATCTGAATCCATTTTTTCACCATCAAGTAAAACAGCACCAATACTGACACTACAACTTAAGGTACCATTCCCTAATATTAGGGGCTCGCTAATTACTGTTAGCAGGTGCTGTGCAATAGCATCAAATTGACTTCGAGATTCCTCTAAAGAATAGCTATTTAACGATAGACAGATAACGAACTCATCGCCCCCAATTCGAGAGATAATGCAATCTTTCCTGATAAAAATAGCTTGCAGCCTTTCACTGACGATACACAACAATTTGTCACCGATGATATGACCATGCAGATCATTCACTTGTTTAAAGAAATCAATATCGAGGTAGAGTAGCGCCGTATAAGAGAGGTTTAGATATTGGATCTGGAGTTTTTTTTTAGATAATCATGTAATAACCTGCGGTTGGCAAGCCCGGTAAGCGAGTCGTGGTACGCCATGTGAATGACTTTATTTTCAGTCTTTAAACGTTCTGTAATATCAGTTAAAGTACCTGCTATACCGTTATAACTCTCGGCCTCATCCTTCATAGCCCGACAGGCAAGTTCGAAGACTCGCTCCACGCCATCAGCACGTTGGTAAGTTATCCTATCGGATACCTCTCTAGTTTTACCACTGATCAAGCTTCTAAAATGATACAGGCAACGCTCCGTATCTTGTACGGCCACATGCTCAATAAATTCTCTATTTAAAACCTGACCAGCTTCAAACCACGTCATGATACTCCCTGCACGATTCACAAAGCTCCAACGAAATTCAGTATCTAACTGAAAGACAGTATCTCTTAAATTCTCAACTAAATTCGAGTAGCGCTTCTCTGAGCTCTGAAGGTGTTCTATGAGTTTATTTTGTGATTCTGCAAGTGCCTCATGTATGCTTTTTTTATTACTCGGAAACTCCATTTAAGGTGCCAATTCAACCTTCATTTGTTCTGAATCTAACACTAGGCTGTAAAGTGGCATGATTTCATCCAGATAATATTTGTGCTCAAACAAGGTCCGACCGATGGTGCAATCAGATAGCATGATAACTTTATAGCCTAAATCTAATGCCTCCCTGCCTGCACTATCAATACATAAAGAGGTAAAAGCACCCGCTATCATTAAGTGGGTGACGCCCCTGGCCTTCAAAGCCTTATCTAGCTCAGTGTTAGAAAAACAACTCATGCCGCGCTTGCCGGGTAATGATCCAATTTCGCCTGCAAACTCTTTCACCATAGGCACACTTTGCGAGCCGTACTCGTCTCTAATAAACGCTTTATTATCTTTGATAACTTTTAAAATCCCAATCGACTCATCAAGCTCACTATAATCTGCAGTGAAATTAATCGGTGTCTCTACCACCATGCCACCTGCATCTATGACCGTTCGAATCAAAGATTGAGTGTTCTTTAATAAAGGATCAATGGCGTTTGCATCCTCAAATGCACCATTAAAAATTCCATCTTTTGAGAAATAATCATTTTGAAAACCTATCAATAATAATGCGACGTTTTTTCCATTCATTAGCCTTACCCCTAGTTATTAATAATTCAGATTTCAGTATAGTTAATCACCACTTAATACTAGAGGAGGAGAATGATCAGTTCTATCTGGAATCGCTGAGAAAGGCGCTGAATCGCAATCAGGTGCGGTGGACAGTAATACCTATTTGTTGAAGACCTACCGCGATATTGAGATGAACCCTGAGGCTACCGCCATGGTTGATCGTCCGGAGGCGTATCAGTGGTCAAGCTATGATGGCAATGCCTGGGGTGACTCGATCGCTTGGCTCACACCACATAAGGAAGACTGATTAATACGGGTATTGTATCAATAATAATCCCTCCGACCCTTTCTTCAGAGGATTACCTAGCGGTGATTGATGCGAGTGCAAAATGCAAAGTTTGTTAACCCCCGTTTAACAGTCTTTTTTTTGCCGAAAGTGAAATGTATTTAGGGCTACAAGTATGGCTTAATCAATTGTATTTAAAGTTGTTTTTATTTTCTTAGTTTTTCCTACAGTGTAAAAAAAGTCCCATCTAGTCCTTTAGTACAGTAGTCAAATACCTCCCCATCTCTAGACTCTTCCTATGACAGTGCTATTTGATAAAGCTGAACAGGAAACTAATGATGAAAAACACACATAAACGAGATTGGACTTCCTATTGTTTTTTAGGCCTGCACAAATAGGGCATGACGCAATGAAAATCAGGGTTAATCACTTGATCAAAAGGATCTACAATGACAACACTCATTAAAAAAACACCTACTTTTAAAAAAACTGTTGGTATAGCAGGGTATCTGTTAATTGGCATTATCTCACTCTTTCTTTTGACATACATGAAGACGACATATGCAATCAATGCCAGTCCTCACCCAATTAATGCCACGCAGCCAGATGGCACACAAATCGTACTAAGGGTCAAAGGTGATGAGCGTTTTCATTGGCAGGAAGATGCCAATGGCTATACCGTGCTTAGGGATCAGGGGCGATATGTCTATGCTACAAGGGGATCTAGTGGGCATTTAGTACCCTCAGACCTTGAGGTCGGCAAAGCGAGTCCTAAAGCCCATGGGTTACAAAAAAGAATCCTTCCATCCAAGGCGATTATCAATCAACAGCGAGCTTCTGGGCCGGCTGGCTCCTCTAGCGAAGGTAGTAGTGGCCCTGAACAAGTGCCGCCTTCAGGAGACATTAAAAACCTAGTGGTTATGGTTCGTTTTTCAGATCATGCCAATCGCCCACTACCAAGTACCGCTGATATGGATGTACTGTTTAATGCAGATACACCGGATCTCAAACTTGCACCCACAGGCAGTGTAAAGGCCGTCTATCTGGAAAATTCATATAACCAGATGACGCTCAACTCTACGATTTCCGGTTGGATTACTGTATCGAACACAGAGGCCTATTACGCCGATGGCGCCTCTGGTACTTCCAAATTATGGGAGGCTTTGAGGGAAGCATTAACTATTCTTGATCCCTCCGTTGATTTTAACGAATTCGATAGCGACAATGATGGATTCATTGATGCAATAACCTTTATCCATTCGGGCTACGGCGCCGAGTGGGATGCTAATCCAGACCATATCTGGTCACATAGATGGGCTATTCAGCCCGCCTGGACTTCGGCTGAAAATGTTCGGGTGTTTGACTACCATATCAGCCCTGGACTTTGGGGACTATCCGGCTCGGATATTGGCCGAATTGGTGTTATTGCCCATGAAACAGGGCACTTTTTTGGTCTGCCTGATCTCTATGACACCAATGACGGTGGTGCCGGTATTGGCTCTTATGGCATGATGGCAAATTCGTGGGGTTTTGATGGTTCACAGCACTACCCGCCCCATTTTTCGCCTTGGAGCAAAATTAATCTTGGTTGGGTAATACCCACTCTACTTAATGCCGCTGGTACATATGACTTGCAACACGCTGAAGAAATTGGAGCAGTTTATCGGGTAGATAATGGCTATCCAAACGATGAATATCTTTTAATTGAAAACCGTCAGCCTGTTGGTTTTGACGCAAGGATGCCTCAAGGTGGTTTAGCCATCTGGCATATTGACGATACAGCAGACTACAACACCCAGGGTTATCCTGGGCAGCCAAACTGGCCAAACAACGGATACCATTATCGTGTAGCCTTGTTGCAGGCAGACGGCAACTACAATCTGGAGAAGGGCCATAACAGGGGTGATTCTGATGATGTCTGGCATGCGGGCGGTGTTCATGAGATCAACGAAACCACAGTGCCCGATACAGATGCATATCAGGACGGTATAGTGACTTCAACCGGAAACCGTATCTCCAACATTTCTGTTGCTGGTCTTTCCATGAGCTTTGTTTTTGATGATGGTGTCGTTCATGTTGACACCCCATCGGCACCGGAACTAACTGGTGCTGTTTACGACGGGGTCAGTAATGTCGATTTAGTATGGCTGGATCAATCTGACAACGAAGATAGTTTCATAATTTTCCGTGATGATATTGAAATTGATAGTATCGCCGCTAACAACACGACTTATCAAGATGTCAATGTACCAGCAGGATCTTATGACTATATTGTGCAGGCATTTAATAGCGGAGGATCAGCTGATTCAGATCCCCTTTCTGTCGAGGTTGTATTGCCCCCTATTGCCTATGCATCCGGTGAAAGCACAACTTTTGGCACAGTTGCTGGTGATTACCGCGATACCCATGACAACTTAAATTCGGAAATACTGTTCGAGGTTGAATCCGGTGGTAAACCCTCTAAACGTACCAGCAGACTGGAGCACATCTGGCAGTTTGACAACGTCGGCCCTGGTCTAGTCACTAGCCTAACTGTTTTTGCAACTGGAACTAACAATAGCGAGGCTGACAATTTTACATTCAGCTATTCGGTTGATAGTGGCTCAAACTACACCCAGGCATTTACGCTAACAGCAGATGGTGTTGGACACTCAATGACTGCTGAATTGTCAAATGTCAGCAACACCGTGTTGGTAAAAGTTGAAGATACCAACCGTGACAGGGGAAATCGCAGTCTTGACAGTGTAAGCATTCAAAAGATGTTCATTAACTGGACGGATGAAGTGGTTTTCACAGCGCCCAGTAATTTGATAGCGACTGCCGTATCAGACACTCAGATTGATTTGAGCTGGACTGATGGTACCGGTGAAAGTACTTATACAGTGAGAAATGTCTCAGAGCCAATAACAGATGTAAAAACTGACATCCCTCCTAACACAACAACGACTTCAATATCGGAACTTGCAGCAAGCACTACCTACTCCTATGAAGTCTGTGGTGTTTCTGTGCTTAGCATTTTGGAGTGCAGTAATGAGGCTGCGGCAAGTACTTTTTCTGAGCCCGCGGAAGCAGATATAACACTCACCGTCTCCACTTACAAAGTAAAAGGAGTGAACCATGCCGACCTTTCCGTCACGGGGGTCACTTCCTATAACGTATTCGTATACGACGAACAAATTGCTTTAAATGTAATCGGGGTATACACCGACAACACTGGGCAAAAAGGAGGCATGAGCCGTTCATACAAGGCCTGTGATTCTAATGATGATAACGTATGTTCCGACGTCGTTACCGTAACCTGGTAAGTCTTATAGCCCCTGAGCACCGTTAAAGTCAGATGCTCAGGGGCCTTACTTTATGCACTTTGGCCTATAAGTAAAGGCAATAGGTTTCTATATGCTGAAAAAACTAATAAAGTGAAAAACCCCTTAGATGAAGAAAAATATCTGATCTATGGAACTGCCGTCGGAACACCTAAATATGAGCTTGAAAATTTTGAACACAGTAAACCAATACAAGAGGCGTTAACAAAGATAATTGATAAAAAAAATGAAACAATTAAAAATCCAAGGTCGCCTGTATTACAGGGAGCAACCGTTGGTCTTACTAGAGATAAAATAAAAGAAATCGGTCAGATACTGGATGCTGATATCTTATTTAGAGGGAGAATAATTGAATATGGTTATAAGGATGTTGAAACAAACAGTCTTTCAAACCGTGGTATATTCCCTTTAATAGGACAATTTTTAGGCAATATACTCTTCGGTCCCTCAAAAGACTATGACAAAGACGACAATAAAAATGAAAAGAGGTCCGTTGTAGTACAAATAAGAATCTATGCCCAAGACGTCTCAACCGGGGATATGCTCTGGACTAATCGAACTGAAATCGAATACACACCAAAAAGTAAATACGCCTACGAGAATAAACACCCAAAAGTCATGTTTGATCACGCAGTTAAAAAAGGAATAGAGGATCTAATGGGAAGCTTTTTCAGTAACACAACACCTCCGACAGCAACTTTGTAATTTTAACTACAACCAGACTTTAATAGCATTATCCCAGCGGCGTCTACAACAAAACATTTTATGAATTGGCAGTCACACCGGCCTGGGGAGTGAAAAAATATTTCCAACCAAATCAAACGATTCTTATCGCCCCTGATAATATCCTCACGTCGATCACCGCTTGAGGTAACGCGATAAATAACCCCTGTCTATTTAAGGTTTTTGGTCTGGATATTTAGAAGGGATAGCCTTGTCACTAGAGTGAGTGTAAGGCAAGACCTGACCCCTTTTTTTGCCACTGTTGACTTTATGCCATATTGACACCATAATGCAACCATTCATCATTTAAACATAATCAACTATGCCAGCACTAACCATAAAAAATGTTCCTGACGATCTATATAAAGAACTAAAACATGTTGCTGAACAACATCATAGAAGTATTAATAGCGAAGTTATTGTGTGCCTTAAAAACGCCTTATTTCCGAGGCGAATAACACCAACAGACCGACTAAGTAACATTCAATCTCTCCGTGCTCAAATAACCCCCCATATCATCACAGCCGAGAACATTGACAATGCTATTGATGAAGATAGAGCATGATTGTTGCTGATATAAATATCATTTCCTACCTGCTACTCCCCACAACATATTCTGACTCTGCTGATAGGCTTTATAAAAAAGACCCTGATTGGGCCGCCCCAACACTGTGGAAAAGTGAATTTCGTAATGTATTAGCGCTTTATCTTAGAAAGGATATTATTACCCTTGAAAAAGCACTACAGCTCCAAGAAACAGCGGAGTCACTGATGATACAAAATGAATTTGATATTGCTTCTTCACCGATACTTACCTTAGTTGATAACAGCAATTGCTCTTCTTATGACTGTGAATTTGTTGCCCTAGCAAATCACCTAAATACTCAGCTAGTCACTCAAGATAAAAAAATATTAAGAGACTTTCCTTCAACAGCTATCTCTATTTCAAACTTTCTTAAATGACAATACCAAAAAGCCCGCAAAGGGGTCAGGTCTTGCAGTCATGCATCTTCAGCTTTCCTAATCACCCGACTCACAGTTGAATAATGCAACTTGAACCTGTCAGCAATTGCCTTCATCGAATAATCACCACTTGCATACGCATTAACAATAGCATCATTACGCAAAGAAAAATGTTCTTCATACCAACTCAATGATTTAGCCTGCTTTCTGCGTTGCATTCTTGGAACCTCTCTAAGATCAAGGGATGCATCAACTGTATCTATCTGCGTTATTGCCTTATCAACAAATTGTTCATCACCTAAAAATATCTGTTTTTTTAACCCATTCCAAATCGGTGGCAAACCAATACCGTCACGAACAAAGTTCTGATAATTAACAACAGCAGACTGCCTGGAACTCCCAAAATGATTCAATACCCAATACATCTCCAACCAATCCGTAGCCGGTACATCACCCACCATAGCTGAATAGCTACTCCACTTCCAATCCAACATATCCGACACCATCCCAACACGAATAGGATTAAGCACTACATATCTAGCCAACTCAAGCAAATAACACTCTTTCTGAACAAGAACTGCCTTATAACGCCCCTGAAAAACATGCCCAACACGACCATGCCGCCGATTCGACTTCTGCGTAAACACACCATTAAGCTGGCGCATTCCCTGTGACAAATTCCCATCAATCGTCTCAACAACAATATGGTAATGATTGTCCATCAGACACCATGCATGGCATCGCCAATTAAACCGCGAGCAAACATCAGAAAACACCGCCAACCAAATCAAACGATCTTCGTCATCTAAGTAAATGTCCTCACGCCGATCACCGCGAGAAGTAACGTGATAAAGTGCACCTGCGTATTCAATTCTTATTGGTCTAGCCATAAACTCACTTTAATAAACAGAATATGTTAACGCAAGACCTGACCCTATTTTTCCAACAAAAAATTAACATTGGGGTCAATTAACTGCTGTGAACTATAAGTGGTAAGAACACCAAAAAGTTAAAGTAAAGATAGTCTAAGGAAGAGCAAAGGCAAGCCATCATTAAACTTTGAAAAGCTTAAAAAAGGAGTTCATAAATTGAAGGCAAAAGCATTAAGTAACGGCTTTAAATAAGTGGGCAATCCATGTATCGACCAAGACTAGCGCTGTTCTGGCTTACCGGGCCCAGCTTGCCAACGGTCGTCAACTAGGTCGCCATCTTGATCAATAAAATCACTGGTATGGAGTTGGCCTTCGGTGCCAATCCAAAGTCCATAGAAAGTGGTTTGACGAGGGTGCTTAACGGGGCGTTTTAAAGAGCCCTGTTCTGGCGTCACATCAACAAGCGGCACAGGGCCGCCAACCACCGAAAAGTCTTGTTGCCCTTGCGACTCACCCGCATTTGCAGTATTTAAAAATAAGAGAAAAACAATCATCCCACGAAAACATCGACCGATGATTGTAAAAGGTCTTAATAACACCATAAACCTTAACCCCTAATAAAAAAACCTTACGTTCAACACCAGCCCCTATATTAAAAAAGCCAAAGAACCCTAACCTAGTTATCGGTTATTAACTGACTACTATTCAGTAGATTAGTAATAATAGCTTGATCATTACCTAACTGGGTTAAATCAACACCCTCAAAAACTATTACTTGATCACTATCGTTACCCGAACCATCCACATCAATCGTAAGCGTTGTATCGCTGGTGTTAGTGTCATAAGTAAAGTTTAAAAAGTCATCTAATGTAGCATTAGTTTCACTTTGCAACAAATCAGACAAGTCTAATATATCAGTGCCTGTACCCCAGCCAGTAATGGTATCAGTACCGGTCTCCCCTGCTTGCCATTTAAAAGTATCATTACCGAGTCCGCCGACCATCGTATCATTACCTTTTCCACCAGTAAGAGAGTCGCCACTGTTACCACCTAATAGTAAGTCGCCACCATCGCCACCGTCCAGCGTGTCGATACTTTCGCCGCCGACAAGTATATCGCTACCATCACTGCCGTTGCTTACAACTACACCATCAACAAACTGAGTATAAAAATCATGAATTTCAGCTAGAGTAGGCGCGGTTAAACCGTCCCCTGGGCCTGGGTACGGGGCATTCGCGGGTAAATCATTGCTACCCGTGGCAGCATCCCACTGAACTTTGGTCAAATCATCATAAGTAGTTCCGCTTCGGCCTCCCCAGTGTGAAAACACTGAAGTTTCCCACAGAATTCCATCACCACTGCCACTGCCACTGCCACTGCCACTGCCACTGCCACTGGTATTTATAGCGGTAATAACATCTAAACTTTGTCCATATACAGAAATAGCTGAGCTGGTCACGCTATACCCATCAGTAGTACTAAGATCGCCAGTCTGTGGCGTATTACTATGCGTTACTTCTACGGCCATAACCGAAAAGGCGCCGGTTCGCCATTCACCAGCGCCACTCAGCTGATTCGATTTAACATCACCTGTAACAGAACCTCTTACACCGCCATCCAGAATTGATCCTGTATCAAAAGATGTCACTAGACTCGTCAACAGTTCTACATTATCGTAGGTGGTCGCTAGAGCGGAGTTAAGTGTATATAACTGTGAATCGGTACCCTGACCCTGAAAACTATCGCCATAGTTAGTCACGTCATAACGTGTCCCGTTAATTTTAATCTCGCCACCGGGGTTACGATGGGCATTGATAACAAACAAGCGGAATACATCTTCATTAGTTGGGTCAATGTCTTCGTTAATTTGGTGGAGACCTGAGCCAAAGTTGTCAAATGCATCGATATGCCGTCCATATGTATCATCAAACTGGTGTTCATGGGCGTCACTATTGTTAACTCCCGTTGACCCGGTATCATTGTATGTATCTACGTCGATATGCCCTCCTGCCAAACCAAGTTCTGCTTCTAAATTGATCGTCAGACTAGAAATAACTGTATCGCCATCGCCATCAATACCTTGAACTGGCAACTCAAAGGAAAAATCGGCTAAAGGATTACCGGTTGCGACCCTGATATCCCCTAAGTTAAATGGTCCCTCTTGGTTGCCCCCTGTGTATTCATACTCCACGATAGAAAATGCATCCGTAGAAGTTATCTCAACGAAATAGCCTTGCTTGACGTCTTTAACCTCAACGCCATTGTCGGTATCACTATAGGTGTTTTTGAGAGTACCACCGGCATCAGGATCATCATCGTATACCTTTACCGTAATGTTGCCATTGTGCGTTTCTCCAGTATTATCCCCAAAATAGTCGTTGTCATCATCGCCAGTTCTAATGGTGACTATGAACTTAGTTTTGTTATTCCCCCCCCCTTGTACTTTACTAATTTCTTGGATATATGTACTGATCTCGTAATGGCCGGAATGCGAAGCCGTGCTACCGTTATCTGATACAATATTTTTCACCATATCAAAGCGGGCCGTATCTCCCGAACCGATATTCTGACCAGTTCCTATGCCAATATTACCAGTACTGTTATTAACTGTTTGATTATTACCCGATACAAGAACATCATTCTCGTTACCACTTCCTATTCCCATAGCAAAGAAAGTGGTATTACCGCCACCAATACCATTTGCCGTTTCAAAGCTAAACGATGGATTGTTTCTAAGTACGCCTTCCAAATCGATTGAATAAGTATCAGTTCCAGGGATCAATGTTGCCGTAAATGCTAAATCACCTGAGTTTTCATCCACATTACTAGTACGTCCTTCAATAACATTGCCAGCAGATTTGTTATAGAGGTACACCGCCTGCCCACCGAATGTGATTACTTCGCCATTAGTATCGAGCAACGGAGTAGCATCCGCGGTAGTAAACACCACATTTCCCACACCATCAGCACCGGCCGCCGCTTCAAAGTCAATATTAAACTCAAAAGCATTACCAGCCAGGTTTACAATTGAAGCACTTTCAGGAGTGAAAGTAACTGGACCATCGTCATCAACAGTTACTGTAAAGCTACTATTACCACCTTCACCTTCTGCATCCACCGCTGTAAATGCAAAGACTAAGTCAATATCATCTTCGCTATTCGCCGTTGCATGGTCTAGTACTTGTTTCAAGGTAAAGTCGTAACTTCCTGTGCCAGTACTATCCAATTCCGCATAGAATACAACACTTGCATCAGTGGTGTAATTCCCTGCAGTCGGCGCTGTTCCACCAATGTATCCTACCAGTACTGTGCTATTTGATAGCTGAACAAATTTCACTGTTGCACCACCTGATTTTAAAGACAAGTTGGTTAAGGCTGTTTGTGTCGCATCAAAGGTCACACCACCTGCACCATCAACACCATAGTCAATGTCTAAATCAACATTGCTCACGCTAATCGCTTCGCCTACTAAATCACCACTTGAGTAACTATCGCCTGCATTACCATCTGACAAGCCTTCTTCATCAACTGCACTGTCTACCGGTGTGCCAATCGTTGCTTTGCCATCTGTTAATTCTACGGTGAACGTCGCTGTAGTGATGTCACCATCTGCATCTTTAATTGTGTAAGTGAAGGTTTCTGTCGCTGTTGCACCCGGTGCAACATCTGTCGCAGAAGTATAGACAATATTATTACCACTGATAGTCACCGTGCCACCAAGTGAACCACCGGCAATGGTAATCGCATCACTGCTCGCTTCACCATCAGCACCATAACTGTCATTAGATAATAGATCGCTTACCGTACCAGTCGTCACGCCAATCACATTATCATCAACACTGCCTAGCACACCATCATTAACTGCTGTCGGCGCATCATTGTTAATTGTAATCGTCAAAGTATTCGTTTGAATACCAACACCGTTTGTTACTGTGTAATCGATTGAATCGACAACCACTCCACCTGAGTGATCAGCGGCATTAACCAATGTATAGACATAAGTGCCATCAGCATTGATCTGATATTTATTACCATCAGAAGTAGTGCCTGAGGATGCAACTGCCGTCCAACCTGATTGAAGGTTGAGACTACCTGTTACAGTCTCGCCATCTTCACTAGGAGTTGTACCCATAGATGTACCAATCGCTAAATCATTTGCATCTAATATCAAGTCCAAATCCGCTTCATCAACACTGTTAGCAGTATCTAGTGATGTTGGCAAGGTCTGATCAATAATCGTACCCGATGCTGTCGTTGTACCAGCCGTCGCACCACTAATGCCACTTAAGGTCACAATAACTGTTTCAGAACCTTCAGCAAACGGAGGATCGTTATCTAATGTTCTCACGTAGATAGTTTGATCTGCGGTGTTTCCAGCCGCAAAACTCACTGAGGTGATTTCATTCGTTGTGGCTGCATCACTATAGAATTTCGCCGTGTAATCATCAGCACTCGCTGTGCCTGAACCAAAACCAAGTGTTGCATTCACAGCACCTTCACTAGCACCACTGATGCCAACCGTGTAAGCCAAGACACCTCCTTCTTCTTCCGTGTCTCCACCAGATATATTAATCGTTGGCAAGGTCACATCAGTAATCGTACCCGATGCTGTCGTTGTACCAGCCGTCGCACCACTAATGCCACTTAAGGTCACAATAACTGTTTCGGCACTTTCCGCAAATGGTGGATCATTGTTAATTGTCCGAACATAAATTGTTTTACTGGTTTCTCCTATTGCAAAGGTCAGAGCTGTGATCGCATTACCACCCGCCGCTGCATCGTAGATCACGCTTGTGTAATCATGTGACGAGTCCGTGCCATCACCTCCTGTCGCTGTACCACCACTAATGTTCAAGTTCGTGGTCACCACCGTATCACTTGCACCATTTAAGGTAACGGTATAAGCCAAGACATTACCTTCTTCTACCGTCGATGCATCGCCAATGTTGATAGTCGGATCAGGTGGCGGTGGCGGTGGCGGTGGCAAAGCAGGATCAGTAATGCCACCCAACACACTAGCACTATTACTACCCGCTAATGTCGCTGTCACCGTATAATTTTCAAGCGCCTCGCCATCTGGATCATTTTCTATAGTCTGTACATAAACATCAATACTGGTCACACCGACTGCAAACGTAACACTGTTACCAATAGGATTACCATTAATATCGAAAAACTGAGTTGTGTCATAATCACTGTCATCCGCAGTACCATTGGTTAAACTCAAGTCAACGGTTAAAGCACTTTCATGCGCTTCACTCAATTTAACAGTAAACAATGCAAAATTGCCTTCTTCCACCGTAGTACCTTCTACGCCTGTACCTTCCACAATGACAGTCGGCAAATCAGGAGTAACATTAATACTAACCGTAGCCGAACTCTCTCCATTAAAACCATCTGTCATGGCGTAAGTAAAACTATCCTGACCATTAAAGTCAGCAGCGGGTGTATAAGTAAAACTACCGTCTTCATTCAAAGTAACAGTACCGTTAGCAGGCTGCTCAAAACCTGTTACAGTTAATACTTCACCATTATCCGCACCGGTATCATTTAGTAATACGCCACTGCCTGTACTAATAGTTATCGGCGTGTCTTCTTCTGTTACATAGCTGTCATTAAATGCTTCGGGTAGGTTATCATCATCATAAATGGTAATAACAACTGAATTTACCTCTGGATTTATGGTCGCATTAACTGCATCTACTAAAACAATATCAAACTGTTCATCACCTTCGACCAAATGATCTTCAACTATCTCAACTGTGACCAGTAATGTGGTTTCTCCTGTAGGGATGGTAACTGTATTAATTACGTCACCATTAAACCAGTCTTCAGGGTTATCCGCTGAAAATGAACGCAGCTCATAAGTCACCTGTACACCCTTATCAAATACCTTATTCAGACTTATGACAAAAGTAACCTGTTTTGTACTTTCACTGGTTCCTTCCAGAACACTTACTGCATTTCCTTCAACAATCACCGGATTTTCTAGTGTTACTGTAGACCCTGACCCTTCTGTAACTGCAAGTGCCCCATCCTCCGCAAGAGAAACAGAAACGACAGGCAAAACTGGTATTCTAGGATCTAAGAGCAATTCTTCCTCAACTACATTGACTGATCCTGTTGCCGTTGTATCAAATCCTGTATCGGCTAAGACTTCTTCTGCCGTTCTATCGATGGTTGGGATATATATCCCGCCGCCATCGGTGGGTTCACCTTCCCCTGCTGCCGTTTCCTCTAACAACTGGGTTGGGTCTGCCCCTTCTGCGATTAATTGTTGTAGGGCTTCGACATCGGCCTGATTGGTTTCTTGGGCCGGTGCTTTATTTTGGTTATTTTCGATTAAGGCATTTAGGAATGAATCTGTTTCAAGTGGCTCTGGCTCTACTGCTTTTACGCCCTCAGTGCTTTCTAGCCCCTTTTGGTTTTGTTGGGTTTGTTCGCCCTTAACACCTTGCGCCCGATCGGTTTGCGGTTCTGTGTTCTCGCTAACACTGTCTGGGTCTGTTTTTATTAGGGTGGGTTCGGCCATTTTAACTCTCCTTCGCGACTACTTTATTGTCAGCGGTTACTTTCGATCCTTCGGCTAGTTTTTTAATGTATGTGTCTAACGACCCTATGGCATTAAGAATGCGGTATTGGGCGTAGTGGTAGTCATACTCTGCATTGACTTTATCGACTTCTGCCTGATAGACCTCACTTTTGGTGTCGAGCATATCCAATAAGGTTCTTCGGCCAATTTTAAATTGCTCGACATACCCCTCATACGTTGCCTCACTGGCTATAAATCGCTCAGTTAAATAAGGAATTTGCCTGTCTAATGCCTCGTAAGCTCGCCACGATAAACGCAGCCCTTCTTCGACTTCTCTTTTGGTTTGGTCACGAATTTTTTTAGCCACATTAACTAACTGTGCGGTTTCTTGTTTTTTGTGTAAATCTTTAGTGCCATTGAACAAGTTATATTTCAGTTTTAGCAACATAGTTACATCATGGTCTTTACCGTCAAAACCGGCTTGGTTTTCATCCCAACTGCCTGCGACTTCAAAATCAAGCTGTGGGTAATAAGGCGCTTTTGCCGCTTCGTACTGTGCTTGTCCTTCTTCAATATCTGCATTAGCCGACTTTAAGACCGGGTGATTTTCAAAGCCACTGTCTATTGCCTCTAGTAACGTGTCCGGTAAGCCTTCAACCTGTGAGGGGAGTAGTAAATGATTAGGCATTACCCCAACGACTGCTTTATAGCGACTTAAGGCATCTTGATAATTGTTGTTGGCTGCTATTTCGTTTGATTGCGCATTGGTTAAACGTACCCGTACCTGCTCGTTATCTGCATCACTCCCAACACCGGAATTAAACCGCGCTTGCACCTGGGTGAATATTTTTTTATGTGCTTCTACAAATTCTGCAGATAATTTTAAGATCCGTTGATAGCGCAAGACATCTAAATAAACCGCTGTCATCCGCAGGAGAATATTTTGTGCGGTTCCATTTAAGCTAAATGCCGCTGCTTTATGCCGTGCTGCTTGGCGATCATATTCTGCATCCGAACCAAAGCCTTTAAATAAGTTTTGGTTAAACACTAAGGAAAGTTCTGAACGGGTTAAATTAACATCGCTACCATTGGGGTTTTTCTCATAACTGGTTTCATGACCAATAGCGCCGGTTAAATCCAGCGTTGGTAGGTAGTCGCCGATAGCGCCTTGTCTTGCTTGCTCGACTGAGGACACATTCGCCTGTTCGCGCAAAATATCTGGGTGGGCCGATAACACCGTGCCTGCCACCTCATGCAAGGTTTCTCCCATTGATACAATCGGAAAGAACCCCACCACAACCCCGATAAAAATCGTTTTTATTATCTTCACATTGCAACCCTTCACCCCTTAAACAACATTTTGTTATTTATTCCTAAAAGGTAATTTGTGCAATTTTTACACCATAATATCCTATGCCTGATCTCTCAACACTCTTTATAGGGACACTGTTATGTTAACAACCATTATGCGTTGCAATATGCCATTATTTTGATTTTAGGAATTAAGATATGACTCAATTTGAAAATTATGACCGTTAAAAAACAGCCTCTTTATTAGGGCTTTATAAAAATTAAACTATAGTTTATGTATTGTTCAGTTTAGGAAAAACAGATGGTCTTTGTAACCAGAAACAGCCAGCAAAAAATCATTGCACTCTACAGTGAATCTGGCGCCAACCATGATGAAGAAATGAATATTAATTCTGATGAGGTCATTGCGTTTTTAAAAAACCTTGAGAGCACTACACCTAATTATTTAGACTTATTGCAATCGGATTTAGAATTTATTCGAGTGATTGATGATTTAATTGAAGTTCTCTTAAAAAAGAACATTATCACGATTACTGACTTTCCTAAACCCGTGCTGGCCAAAATGATGACCCGACGGGGTATTAGAGATCAGTTGTCGCCGTTAACCGGGATTATTCAGACTGACCATACTTAGCCGACACAAGATAAAGACTCACCCAAGCTAAGTTTCTTTATTAACCCAGCACCTTCTTGCCACTTATTCTCAGACATAAAAAAAGGGCACTGTCCGTGCCCTTTTTAACGTTAAACGAAAAGCGCTTTAGAGCAGTTCTTTCACCTTAGCGATAATCCCTTGCGGATCAATACCCTGATGTGGGAACTGCTCCCACAGACCTCCACAGCCTTCCTGATGCGTGCCTAAGTACGCATAAGCCGGTGCATGGCCACGTTCTAACAACCACGACCCGAAACGACTGCCTAAACCGGTTTTACGGTTAAATGATTCAACCACTAACACCATGGACGACTGGCCAATTTTAGCCATCATTTCTTCATCGATTATATTCAACGTGGGCTTGTTGATTAACCCGACATCAATGCCTTCGGCTTTTAAACGCTCTACCGCATCTAAAGAACGGTATAAGGCCTCTCCAAAACTGACCACATAGCCTTGGGTCCCTTCTCGAATGACTTCGTCTTGTCCGACAATAAAGCGATACCCTGAGCCAAAATAGTCATTGCCTTCGGTATCTAAAATATTAGGTACCTTTGAGCGGGTTGAAAAAACAAAACGAACGCCGGGTTGAAAGAAGATTGTTTCAACACAAGCACGCATCTGGTTCGGGTCGGCCGGAAAATACAAGCCGGTATCATACGCATCACTTAAACCATTATCGGCAAACATATTGTTTAACCCAAAATGACAGGTATTATCAGCCATATCGTCAATACCCGAATGAGAATAATGACTCAACACATTTGAATGATTGAGTCGGGCCATGGTAATTTCAGAAATACACATTTCCAAAAAGGCACTAAAGGTACCAAAAATACCTTGTTTCCCGGCTTCCATACCAAAGCCTGCCGCTGCGGAAAAATTACCCCGCTCCATAATCCCTGAAGAAATAAAAACCTCAGGAAACGCTTTGTGGATTTTAATGAGGCCGCACGAGCCTTCAAGATCACTGTCAATCACCCGCACCGAATCTATTCTTTCAGACTCTGTCATACGGTCTAAAATATCCACCACTGCATCGCCAAAAACGCCCCGGTTCGCATCCCAAATATCCCCCGATCCTAAAAAGTCTTTCTCTTGTTTGGGCGCCTCTATGGTTTTTAACAAATCCGCTGAGGCTTGCTGATTATTGGCTTCTAAATAGTCCACTGCCAATTTAACCGAAATCACATCGTGCCCATGGGTTGACCCCTCAAGGCCTTCAATCCCCGGACACATAGGCCGTTTATTAACCACGGCAACCGGTCCATCGGTGGTAACCGCCGTACAAATTCGTTGATATAAATCATCAATATCTTCACCGTCGCCTTCTAAAACGGTCACCCCATGCCCTCTCAGCGTTTGTGCGACAGTAAACCCGGTTAAATAATCAGAGGGGTGACCGGCAATGGTGACATCATTGTCATCAATAATTAATTTTACATTTAAATTTTGAGCCACAGCCAAACGCGCGGCTTCTGCATCGTTGCCTTCTTGTTGTGAGCCGTCTGAACCTAAACAAAAAAGTACTTTACGCGGGTTCGCCATAGCCACCCCATTAACATAGGGCCACATATGCCCTAACCGACCCGAACTAAATTTAACCCCCGGGGTAAAGCCTAATTCCGGATGTCCGGGTAAATGTGAATGGGCTGCACGATACTGCATTAAGTTCTCTACCGGGAGCTCGCCGTGCAGTGCCGCCATTAAATACTGGGTACCCACACGGTGCCCTGCTTCATCAAAAAAAATGGGCACGTATTGATCGCTAGCACCACGAAACAGGGCGTCCATAATCATCACTTCCGGCACGGTATCAAACGGCCCCCCCGAATGACCCCCAACGCCACGAGCCGCCCCTGTGGCGGTAAAAAACACTAAAGCGTCGCGGCAAAGTTGTATATTTGCTTTTAAAGCCGTTCGTTGGTCATCAGACAGTACCGGATTATTAGCATCCAGCGCTATGGGTTGATAAGCATCAAGATCAATCGGAAATTCAGTCATCGTTACTTTCCTCACAAATTAAGGGTTAATTTAAATTTACAGCCGTAGAGTTAGTTTTCTCCATTGTGGTAAATATATAACGCCTCCAAGGCTTTAGCTGCCAACTTTTTTCAATAAAGACAATCAGTTAGAGTACTCCTTTAAATTACCCAAAGGGAAGAATTTTCGTGAGCTAGGTAAAAATTACGCACACACCCGCATAGCACCAAGAGGGTGCTTTTTAATACCTTTGAGGGTTTTGAGTGCTTACGTTAAAAGCCGCTACCGTTCTCTTAATGCTTGCTGTTTTGCTCTTAATACCGGTTTTAATAAATAGTCCATAATGGTTTTCTTGCCGGTAATAATATCCACCGTTGCTACCATCCCTGGAATAATCGCTAACGGCGCTTGCTCTGTTCCTAAATGATTTTTATCCGTTCTGACCTTTACTAAATAAAAACTCTCGTCTTCTTCAATCACCGCATCCGGACTGATATGCTCTAATTTAGCCTTTAAGCCGCCATAAATAGTAAAGTCATAGGCGGTAAACTTAACGACAACATCCTGATTCGGCCGGATAAAGGCAATATCAGTCGGCTTAATTTTAGCCTCAACCACCAACGATTCATCCAACGGTACGATTTCAATAAGATCCATACCCGGGCGCACGACCGAGGTGATGGTATTGGCTAAAACCCGCTGCACAACCCCTCTGACTGGCGAGCGAACGGCGGTGCGTTTGACCCGGTCTTTTGCTGCCACTGTGGTTTCTGAAATCGTGGTGTAATCGGCTAATATGGCATTGAGTTGCTCACGGGATTCATTCTTAAACTGAAATTTGCGTTCATCTCGTTTGCCTTCTAATTCTTCAACTTCCATCGCTAAGCGCGGTATTTCCAGCTTAACGCTGGCTAATTCTCCCAACACGTCATTAACACTTTTTTCTAACCGAATCACCTCTACTTCAGAAATAGCGCCTTTAGCAACTAAGGGGGCGGTCATTGCCAACTCTTTTTGCGAGAGTGCTACGCTCTTTTCCAGAAAATCCTTACGCGAGTTAATTTCTATAGCGCGTTGTTTAATCTGCTTAATCTGGCTTTCAAAAGCCGACAAGGTCGCTTCCAGTTCCTGATGTCTGGCGAGATATAAATTCCGCTCTTGCTTGACCACTTCCGTAAAGTCTTGTTCCAAGTCTTCTGGAAAGTCTAATGCCTTTTCCTCAATCTCGGCTAATAAACGATATTTCCTAACCGTTAAGACCTGTAGCTTTTTATTAATTTCTTCTAAACTCGCTGCAAACTGCGTGTCATCGATCCGAAGTAATATCTGCCCTTTTTCAACCGTATCGCCGGCTTTAACTAACACTTCTGAAATAATACCGCCTTCCATATTTTGTAACACTTGCAATTGTTGCGCCGGAACGGCCTTGCCCTGCCCTACTGTCACCTCATCAATTTCAGCCCAATTAGCCCACATAATAAAGACCACGACAAACACTAAAACGATTACGATCAACTGACGTGCCCCCTGTGGACTGCGCAGTAATATCGCTTCGCTACGGTCAGACATAAAGCCATAATCTTGCGCATTAATCAGCGCGTAATCTTGTTCTGACAAGGGACGCTCATCGCCGAGCATTTGTGCTAACCACTGCTCACGGCCACGACGGCTCAGCCGGGCTAAACGCTCGGTTAGGGCTTGCTTAATTTCAATTACTTTAGGATGCATATTAAGTGCCCTGTTGCATTTGCAGCGACGTTAACACCACATCTTTAGGACCGTCGGCCACGACTTGGCCTTGCTCTAAAATAATGATCCGATCCACCCAAGCTAATAACGGATTTCGGTGGGTATTTAAAATAACCGTTTTACCCTCTAAAAAAGGTTTTAAATTATTAATCAGCTGATCTTCACTGCGCTTGTCTAAAGAACTACTGGGTTCATCTAACAAGACAATGGTCGGATTAGACAAGATTGCCCGCGCTAATGCTACGCACTGGCGTTGTCCTCCGGAGAGCCGTTCACCCCGCTCCCCAACGGGCAGATCAAACCCTTCTGAATGGCTGGCGGCTATTTCTGCCGCCCCGGATAATTGCGCGGCCTTTAACACATCGTCATCACTGGCATACGGGTTAGCATAGGTAATATTGTCTTTTAAACTACCAAAAAATAACACCGGATCTTGTCCGACATGCCCGATGTTGCTACGCAATTGTGCAGGGTCCCTATGACGAATATCAATCCCATCCATACGAATCACCCCATCGTCAACTTCATATAAATTCAAAACCAATCGTTGCAAGGTGGTTTTTCCCGAACCCACTCGACCAATAATTCCTACTCGTTCGCCCGCCTTAATCGTGATGCTAATATTTTTAAGCGACTGCTGTTGTTCATTGGGATAACTAAACGCGACTTTCTCAAAAGAGATTTGCCCTGATAGTGCGCCTTGGTGAATAAATGTTTCCCGCTCCTGATTTTCCCGGGGTTTAGCCATCACTTCATTCAAGCCAATTAACGCAGCCTTCGCGTAATAATAGCGGGTCGCTAATCCGGCCACCTGGCCCATGGGCGCTAATACCCGCGCCGATAACAATACCACCGCGATTAAGCCCCCCATACTTAATTCACCTTCGATAATGCTATAGACCCCGAAGACAATCATGCCGGTTGAAACCATTTGTTGTACTGCGGTCGCCACGGTCGTACTTGAGGCGGAAAGCAAACGAGATTTAACCCCCCAATCAGCAATATAACCAGTCGCCCGCTCCCAACGGCTTTGAAGCGGCCCTTCTGCATTGAGTGTTTTAATCGTTTCTAACGCGCTAAGACTTTCTATTAAGGTGGCATTTTTCTGCGCTGTTTCGCGCATGGTTTTATCCACCGATTCTCGCAAGGGTTCTTGGATAAAAAAGCTATATAAGGCAATAATAATAACGCCAACTAAAGGCACAACCACCAACCAACCGCCGACCCAATAAATAACCGCTAAAAACACCAGAACAAAGGGTAAATCAACCACACTGGTAATGGTTGCTGAGGTAATAAAGTCGCGAACGCTTTCAAAGTTTTTTAAATTGTTGGCAAAGGCCCCGACCGAGGCTGGCCGGTTGGATAACTTCATCCCTAAGACTTGTTCAAAAATCGCTGCCGACAGTAACACATCCGATTTCTTACCGGCAATATCGATGCAATAACCGCGCAAAGTCCGAAGAATAAAATCAAACACATAAACAATCAAAACACCTGAGGTTAACACCATCAAGGTTTCGACTGCCTGATTGGGCACCACCCGGTCATAGACATTCATCACGTATAAAGGACTGACCACGGCAAAGAGATTAATCAACAACGAGGCTAACAATACATCACGATAAATGCGCCAAGACCTTAATAACGTTCCCCAAAACCAACTGCGAGAACGGACCGTTAGCAATTCAGGTGTTCTTTCATCAAACCGGTGGGCTTTAGTCACCAAGAATAGTTTGCCACTGTAGTCCTTAGTCAACTCATCTAAACTGGTTTCAATATTTCCTTCGGCTTCAGGGATATATAAAGTGGCTGTTCGTTGGCGCTCATCAACAGCTAACAATACCGCCGAACGATTATCTTTTAACTGAATAACAGCAGGCAAGACCAACCCCGACACCGCTGTTAAAGACCGCTCGGTTAATTTAGCGGTTAAACCCACACGTGCGGCAGCACGAATAAATAATTCAGGGGTTAATTGGTTATTCACCAACGGCAGTCCTGCCACTAACGATTCGGCAGACACCGACTGACCGTGGTGTTTTGCAAAAAACAACAGGGCCGCTAACAGTGAATCCTCACCGGTCGGCAAATCTAAACGTTCAGGTAATACCAGAGCTTCGATCATTTATTTTAACAGCCAGACTATTGATAAAATAATACGGCATCTAGCCATATTGACTATGACTGTAGTGCAAAAACGGGCGTTAACAAGGCGTCTTTTTCAGGCGCAAAAAAAGGCCCACTTTACGCGGGCCCAAATCTGCTCATTTAAAGTGGATCAATTTTTCTAGCTTTCCTAAGGAGCAATTTCAATAGGGTGATCACCAACTATGCCAGCATTTACACCTACATTGCCTGCTCCTGTACACACCGGATGACCAAAACCACCCGTACTTACCCCATCAAGGCCTAGGTCAAAAATAATGTTGTCGCTACCATCGCTATTAACCCCGCTTGGGACATAATCTAACCCCAGCGCATCACGAACTCGCCAGGCAATGTTATGGTCGGCACACGAGCTGTCACCACTGACACCAATCGCGCCGATCAATTTCGGCTCATCACCATCGCCTAATGTATAAAGCGCCAGACCGCCGCCGAAAACATTGACCCCGCCGATACGGTGATTGACCATAGGGTCATTATGTTGACCAAAATTTCCAGCATTACCTTTATAAGCTGTTTTGGTATCGACTGGGTTACTGAATTGTAGGCCAAACAACGAGCCGCCCGGCTGTGTAGGCGCCCATAAATTAGCCGTTGATAACGCTAACCCTGGCAAACCAAACGCAATGGCAGTATTGGCCTTTTGCGCCGAGATCACCCGACTGCCCAACCATTGGTCATTAAGCCCCTCGCCTGTTTTGGTCACCGCACAAACGGTACCGTCAGGCCCGACCACCGTGGCCCACATTTCTAAATCAAAACCGCCATTACTAGATAGATAATCATTTAAAGGGTCATCATCATCTGGGTCTTCACCACCAACAAATACAGAGGCATTTAATTGTGCAGTTAAATTTTCGTGGCCACCAATCGCCTCCATCACAGCGTTACAAACTTCATCATTATCATCACCCGCTAATAGCGCACCGGAAAATCCTAGTGCACTGACTACCATTAACATTACTATTTTTTTCATCTTCGACCTCGTTCAAGAATTTTTCTTTTTAAAAACCCTTTACACCTTCTTCTTAATGCCTGGGTTAAACCGATGCGGCCTAACCCTTAAGTGCTTAGGTTGATTCCTATTCCCGCTGAAATAGTTAAGATAGAGTCTAGAGAGAAGGGAATATTTAACTATTGGATTAAAGGACTAGAGGCGGGTTTTTTAACCCTATGGGGAATAGCATAAAAAACAAAAAAGATTTTAAATCAATAACTTAAAGCATGACCCACGGCACAAAAAAATTCACTCCCAGTAAAAAAAGGCGGTTCAAGGGAGATTAACAGCCATTGCATTTTGCAAGAGATAAAACTACCCAGTCGCTAACATTCACCATTCGTTTTAACATCATGATTCTGAATATTACCGACAACAACATTTTAGTGTGCGGTTTTTTGTTTCAACACAAACTTGGCTATGCCTCCTGATAAATAAACATAGTTCCACCATCTGCTGGCCAAATTTTTAAATAACAATTTTTTGCGCAGTTTATGGGTTTTGTAGTGCTTCAGTATGCCCAGATAAGCATTCATACTGCTTAGGAAAGCCGCCTGCTTCTGCTTGCTGGGTTTCTGCACTAAAACCTGTGCATTTTGTTTTTGAATCGCATCATAAAAATTGCCCTGAGTGCGCTTAGTAATATAGATGCGGTGTGGTTTGATGACAGTACCTAAAAACTGTACGCCTTTTGAATAATGCTGCCAATAGATTTTGTTGGGATGTAAGCGCAGCTGTAAATGTTCTAGTAATCTGGCCTTAATCACAGGAATAAGTGATTTCAAAACATCTTTATCTTGATGCACCAGAATAAAATTATCGACATAGCGACCATAATAGCGAATTTCCAAATCATGCTTAATAAAATGATCAAAGCCATTCATATAAAAGTTGGCAAAAACCTGGCTGCTCAGGTTACCTATCGGTAAACCGCACTCTGTCGGAACGTGCGATGACTGGCGTGGCCTCTGATACAAAATCAAATAAAGACAGTTGCATAGACTTTAATCCGTACGAAAACACAGGCAACAAGATCAATTGCTGCCTGTGTGTCTAACGTTAGCTGTATTAGTTTCAACTTAATTTTAAAGTTTATTTTTTCTTTATTTCAATTGTTGATTCACCTTGGAAAAGTCTTCCATTTAGTAATGAACCTTCAATTAACAGATCAAGTTCATCCCCATTACTTGCACCACTAAAAATATCACAAAGTGATGATCTCGATAGATGCATTGTACTATCTGCATCGCCATCATTATCAATGTCACTTAAATGCAACCTATCATGTTTTTCATAAACGTATTGATCATTAACACTCAATGAATTTAAATCTATTGAAGAGGCTTCAAACTCTCCATCTGAAAGAACTAGGATTGGAAGAACTGCTTTACTTTTAGGAGATCCTTTACAATTTAAACTTTCAGGACCAATAAAAAGTGCTGCGTTTAAATAGTCACATTCGTCACCGATTCCATTTCCATCGGTGTCCATCTGATCTGGATTATATGCATCGACACAGTTATCACAAACATCTCCTACTTCATCACGGTCAGAGTCCAATTGATCGTTATTTGGAGTTAAAGGACAGTTATCATCCTCATCTGATATCCCATCATTATCTGTATCAATAAATGCATAATCTAATGCTGTTACCTTAATATTTACCTTGTGCCCCATATCTGAAGATACATCATCTTCAGCTTCTGAGTAATCTGCATAAAAGAAATTTGGTCTAGAAAGGTCACCATTTGAATTATGTAATGGCGCTAATCCAAATTTTAAAATATTCTCACCTCCACCATAGTTTTGAAAAACCGATGATCCTCCAGGAGATGGTCGAGAACTAAAACTAATAGTAAAATATTTTGTTCCATAATAGGCTTGAGAAGAAAAGTTTCTTTCATGACTAATAACTTCTTCCTTATACTCTCCCACCGTATCTCCGTCGTTATCAACACCTCCACCGTAAACATGTAAACCTATTCTTAATACTGCTTTAGATCCATCATCAATTCGACCAAGTAACAAACCGGCACTTATTTGAGTGGGAGGAGATTCTGAATTGAATGTTGAAGCTATGCCTCTAATAATATGATTAACATCAATGTTATAACCTACATCATCAGGATCATTCACAGTGAACTTAATCTCATAACCCACTTCCCTTAAATAAATAAGTGCAAAGTCAGGAGCTTCAGGTTGTATAACCTTATGACCCATAAACCATTGAAAGTGAGTGCTAAATGTTGACTCGAGTCCTTCGGTTGTAACACTAGTTGTATCTACAATGTCTGACCTTAACTCTCTAACCACATAGTTACCTGTTGCTGCAATTTCATCAGGCGATCCTAAATTATTAGTACTAATGTTTGATATAGTGACATTTGCTGCGTGAACCTGTCCCACGACAATACACGCTAATAAAAAAGCAGAGAGGTTCGGAATCCTGATTTTCATTGCGTAATTTACTATTTGTGTAAGCATAAAAAAAGAATAGGACGTCCAATCTCGTTTATGTGATTTTTTCATAATTAGTTCCCTCCTCAGATTTATCAAATAACTCTGTCACACGTTGAGTCTAGAGAGGGAGGGAATATTTAACTATTGGACTAAAGGACTAGAGGCGGGTTATTTAACCCTATGGGGGATAGCATAAAAAACAAAAAAGTTTTTAAATCCATAACTTAAAGCATGACCCACGGCACAAAAAAATTCACTCCCGGTAAAAAAAGGCGGTTCAAGGGAGGTTAACAGCCATTGCATTTTGCAAGAGATAAAACTACCCGACTGCTAACCTTCAGCAATCGTTTTAACCTCATGATTCTGAATATTACCGACAACAACATTTTAGGGTGCGGTTTTTTGTTTCAACACAAACTTGGCTATCCCTCCTGATAAATAAGCATAGTTCCACCATCTACTGGCCAAATTTTTAAATAACAATTTTTTGCGCAACTTATAGGTTTGGTAGTGCTTCAGTATGCCCAGATAAGCATTCATACTGCTTAGGAAAGCCGCCTGCTGCTGCTTGTTGGGTTTCTGCACTAAAACCTGCGCATTTTGTTTTTTTATCGCATCATAAAAATTACCCTGAGTGCGCTTAGTAATATAGATGCGGTGTGGTTTGATGACAGCACCTAAAAACTGTACGCCTTTTGAATAATGCTGCCAATAGATTTTGTTGGGATGTAAGCGCAGCTGTAAATGTTCTAGTAGTCTGGCCTTAAGAACAGGAATAAGCGATTTCAAAACATCTTTATTTTGATGCACCAGAATAAAATCATCGACATCGCGACCATAATAGCGAATTTCCAAATCATGCTTAATAAAATGATCAAAACCATTCATATAAAAGTTGGCGAAAACCTGGCTGCTCAGGTTACCTATCGGTAAACCACACTGCGCCGGCGAGTGAAACAAACTCTTATCTGATGGCAAGCCATCCCAGGCACTGCGCTTACTTTTGATGATGCAGTGTTTGGAAGGGTCGTAAAAAATAACCTAATGACACAGCGATAACAGCAGGGATTTATCATTTTTTAGATATTTTTTCTCAATAAAGTCCTGCAATTCAGCAAACAACAGCGTTTTGTTAATGTGCATAAAAAAACCCTTGATATCAAGTTTTAGCACAAAACAATCCTGTGTGTAATTATGAGAACATTGTCGTATAAACCGGTCAATGCGCTGTATGCCGAAATGCGTGCCCTTGCCCTTGCGACAGGCATAACTGTCATGGATAAAAATTTTTCAAACAAAGGGTTCAGTTTATTGATGATCAGATGATGCACTACCCGGTCACGAAAGTCGGCGGCGAATATTTCCCGCTTGACCGGCTTGTTAATAATAAAAGCAATAGACTGACCGGGCTGGTAACGGCCATCATTAATTTCAGTGCACAGTTTAAGCAGATTAGCTTCATAATCCATTTCGAACGCTAAGGCATTAAGGGTGTTGCGTTTATTACTACGGCACTGGGAATAGGCCTCAAACAGGTCGGCAAGTGCGATAACTGGCGTGGCCTCTGATACAAAATCAAATAAAGACAGTTGCATAGACTTTAATCCGTACGAAAACACCGGCAACAAGGTCAGTTGCTGCCGGTGTGTCTATCGTTAGCTTTGTTTAAAACCCCGAACAGCACGTACTCTGTTGGTGTTGTTCTTGTTGTTGTTCTGGTTCCACGCGTTGTTACTATTGTTCTCCGTAGAACTCCAGTAGTTGTTATTAGCAAAACCACCCACAACGTTTTATAAAGGCGTTTTAATAAACGCAAGGTCTCTCACGCTTATCTTGGCTTAACTGCTCAATATGAACAGTCCCTTTATCGCTTTTAAACAAAAGCATGCTCACTTGCTATCACCGTAACAACAGCAATTCCAGCGTCTTACGAGCTGGCATTACGCCAACCAGTAACCTGTTTGCCTATGCTGTCCATTAACACCGTTAATTCGGCTTGTTTTTTAAAGGACACGACTTTTAAATCAACACACAGGCGTATTTCTAACTTAACTAACTCAAACTCATCTAAAAAACGTTCCAACAACTCTTTTTTTTGCGTTGACTTATTGGCACGATAAAGACTCCTCACCAGTTGTAGGGCATCACGTTTCATATCTTGCCCTAAGGTGTACTTATACTCTTTGGGAAAATCTTTACTCACGTCAAAAATCTTCAGTATCAGTTTATAAGTATCCCGGTAAACCGGTAAATCGTAATAAAGTGCCATAAGCCTCCAAAAAATCGCCCGCTCCGCGGGAAAGAAAAGAGTTAAATAGATGAATAGTTAAAAAGCCCGCACAGCACGTACTCCCTTGGCGTCGCCCTTGCTGCTGCTGTACTGGCTGCCATTGGTGAAGATCTGGGACCACGCGGTGATACTATTGCCCTGCGTAGAACTCCAGTAGATGCTACTAGCAAAACCACCCACAACGTTATGTTGTTCATATAAATATTGCAGTTCAAGCTTGGAAGGTAAATGCCAGCAATTAGATGTTGATGGAAAAATAGTCGTAGAACAGTCCAGTTCAACAGTTATGACGGTGGTGTTATACGATGCCGCAGCTTCGATAGCAGCAAGCCAAATCAGACTCGGATCCTCACCATTATTATAATCTCCTACTTGTGCTTCCAAACCATGTTGGCCGGAACCATCGACATAAAATACTATTCCATCATCAGGGCCCGTATCACCCCAATAATAAACCTCACCTGCCGCAGCATCAGCACCTGCTGGACCTGTATCTCCTTTAGCCCCTGTATCTCCTTGAGGACCAGGTGTTAGAGTAATATTGTTTATTAAATCTATAATATATTGATCAGCACTTTCAGCTTCAGCTTTGATTTGTGCTATTTTTCCTTTGCTGTTTTCAGCTTTTCCGTTGACGATATCAATTTCTAGATTATCTTCCGCTGCAAATGCGGTATGAGTCAGTACTAAGGATAATCCGATGGATACCGCTAAAGGCTTGAGCCTAAAATTATATTTCATTTTTTATCTCCCGACATCAGTTTAAATTTTTTCAAAATTAGTTTCCTGTGCAGTTTTATAAAATAAAACTACACAGGAAGAGTCTAGAGAGAGGGGAATATTTAACTATTGGACTAAAGGACTAGAGGCGGGTTTTTTAACCCTACGGGGAATAGTAAAAAAAAGACGGTTAAAGGGGGTTATCAGACTTTGCATTTTGCGAGAGATAAAACCACCCGACCGCTAAGGGTCAGTAGTGATTCTAACCTCATTTAACATCAAGATTAACTTCACCCGGCCACTGACTTTCAGCTTACTAAACACCGCGCCTAAATGCGCCTTCACGGTCCGCTCCGAAATGGTTAACCGTGCCGCCATTTTGGCCGTACTGTGTCCCTGATACACTAAAGCCACCACTTCTAGTTCTCTTGCGGTTAAACACGACAAGGAACGATACATAGGGTTTTTCGTTAACGGTTGATTATTATTTTTCTGTACTAATAAATGGATGACTTTCGGGATCAACCGACGCGGCACCCAGATCTCATTGTTTAACACCGCGTTAATCGTTTTGTGGATCAATACCGGGGCAACATTAATTTCCGAATAACCCGATATTTCCTGCATCATCACTAAGACTTGTAATTGCTCCGAACAGTTTTCACCCAGCATCAGCAATTTTTCACCGTGGCTCATTAACGCGCCAATCTCTTCTGTCACTGTCGGTAACAATAACGAGTCAAATACAATCAGATCCACCTTTACATGCTGTTTAAACGCCTCAACTTCTCGAACCGTCGCCACTAGTTGAACACGATGGTGTAACGTTAAGGTATCGGTCCAAAAGCCGACCCTTAACCCATCTTCGGTGAGCAAAATAATAGTCGCCATCTTATCCTCAACCGCTATGACGGACTGTCAATCAAAGCGGGGTATTGTACCGGCTCACTGTTTACGTCTGGGAAAACAAACCGTAATTTCTGCTTAAATTCTCGGGTAATCGCTCTTGAATCCCAGCGGTTTTCAACCACACGGGGGGTTATTAAAACAATTAACTCGGTTTTCTCTTTGGTTTTGGTGGTACTGCCAAATAAAGCCCCCAGCACCGGTATCTTGTGTAATACCGGAATCCCTGAATAATCGATCACATCATTTTCGGCCATTAAACCGCCTAAAATGATCGTTTCACCGCTTTGAACCACCACGGTACTTTCGATCTTACGTTGTTGGATCGTCGGCGAATCGATATTACTTTGCACCGTGGGTATGGCCCGGTCTACGCTTTGCTTGATTGCCAGGGTCACCAAACCATTGGCATTAACACGGGGTTTAACCTTCAACACCACGCCGGTTTCGCGCATTTGAATGGCACTGGTTTGAATCGGATTAGAACCGCCACTGGTGTTAGTCGACTCCGAGGTACGGATCGGCACTTGATCACCGACCTGTATTAACGCCTCCTGATTATTTAATACCATCAGTGAGGGAGTCGATATGACATTAATTTTATTGTCTGTGGCTGCGGCATTCAACACCGCTTTAATATTACCGCTGGCAAAGGCATAGCCAAAACCACCGGTCGCGGCCCCAACCGCTAAGGCCGATGCACTTTGCAACAAACTGTCGCCAAAACCATTCAAAGCGGTGACATTCTGGTCATTTAAATGACTAAAATACCAACGCACACCGTATTTAAGATCATCGGTTAAACTCACCGAGACGATCGTTGCATCGATCATCACTTGCAAGGGCATGACATCTAATTGTTTTAATACCTTTTTAACCACCTGATAATCTTGGGTACTGGCCGTCACGATCAAACTGTTGGTCGACTCATCGGCAATAATACGGATAGCCCCTTGTTGCGATGCTATTTGACTCACCGCTTTTGACGCACTATTTACCGAGGCCGGTGGTTGTTTACGATTGGTAACCCGCACCAAATTAGCTTTTGTGCCGCCGTTATTTAAAAACGATTGACCGGTAAAAATATTCGTTAATGTTTCAGCCAGCTTAACCGCATCGATGTGTTGTACGCGATAGACATTAACCCCGCCTGACGTTGTGCTACTACTCCGATCTAGTCTTAAAATCCAGTCCTCGGTATTTTTTAGGTATTGCGGCTGCCGGGTAATCGCCAAGACAGCATTTAAGCGCTCAATACTTAAAAACTGTAACGCACCTGGATCGCTTTGCGCCGCTTTCAAACCAAACACCTGATGCAATTCCTCGATCATTTTTTCAGGGTCAACATAGACCAAAGGGAACAAAGCAAACGATTTCCCCTGCATAAGGTGCACATCAAATAAACGCACCATTTCCAGCGCTCTGGCTATTTGAAAAGAAGGCCCTGCGATCAGTACTAAATTTCTAGCATGATCAACATACAAGTCCTTACCGCCGGCAAACAACGGCTTTATTACCTCGACAATCTGGGCTGCCTCGGTGTATTGAATCGGAACAATTTTCATGTGGTGCGTCCCTGACAACGACTCTTTGCCCAAAACCGCTGTTCGCCCGACCGACTCAGTACTCGGTAATACCTGATACAAACCCTTTTCTTTAATTAAAACCGCATGGTTCATGGCTAGCACCATTTCCAGCACCGATAATAAATCTTCTTTATTAATCAACTGCGTGGTTTGTAAATTAACCGTCCCTTTAACTTGAGGACTGACCGTGAAATTTAAAGCCAACATCTCTTCTAAAACAACATGTACAAATTCTTTTAAATCCGCTTGTTCAAAATTTAACCGAAATTGCCCCTGCGCTTTATTTTTAACGCCATCGCTCATTAATTCAGGCTGTTTATGGGTGCTTTGGGTTAAAAAATATTGATACGGTTTTTTCTTTATTGCAGGGGGCTCAGGGGTGATTAATTTTGTATCCGCCAAAGCACTTGGGTTTTCTTTTGGCTTCTGGTTGCCAGGTATAAGACTGAGCATTTGCATAGGTTTTGGACCCAGCATCTCACAACCGGTCAAACTCAATAACACGGCTAAAACACATAATCTTTTTAGAAGAAAGTTTTCCATATCCATTGATCCATGAGTGATAACCTTAAATTATGCAGGTCGTTATAACCGTATTCGCGCCAACAAAAAACACCTTTTGTATGGGTTGTTAGATCGTTAAAATACGGAACTAAAGACCTAAAAAAACTCAACGATTTATGGTTACTTAAACTAGTTTATAAAACGGTTATTGCTAGCGTAGTTGGAGAAAAATTCAGCAAACAAAACAAATGAGAATAGCTTTGTTGACTATTCATTAACCCGGCCTGAATCGAGGCTTAACGTTGAGGACGATTGGTTCTTTTAACGGTTCTTTTTTTCGGTGTGATTTTTTTAGGGTCGAACAGATCAAGCGTTTTTATAACCCCCTGCTTCCTTAAATAAAGCTTTTGCGCTGTGATTTTCTCAATCGTCCAATGACCTAATTTATCACCCACCACTTTCTTAACCACCTCACGCTTGGCACTACTTGTTACCAACATGGCTTTGACAACCGTACCATCATGATAAATGCCCTTCAAATTCCATGGAAAAGAACCGCCCACGGGTCCCTTTGCATCCGTTAAAATATCTACCACACTCTTTTTTCTATCTTTTTGAAATAACGGCCGCTCAATCATCTCATCACTTGCTGTTAGCACCGGTTGTTCTATTTTATTTAATACCCAAGACTCTGGGCTCGAATGATCGGTTACCGGCGGTTGAAACTGCTGCCAATAATCATCCCCTAACAACAAAACCCATTCGATAACGACAATCAATATTAATGCGCTGATTAACCGTGACAAAATAATCAATTCATCGCTCCATAAAACCGGCAACCGTTAAACTGACTTCTAATCTGGTTTGTTGACGTGATTTCGAAGACCGCTTATGGCGCTGCTTGATAGTTAAATCGGTTAAAAACAGTAAAGGCGTTGTGGTATCAATTTCATACAACAGTTTGCGCAAAGAAACAATATCCATAGCGAGTTTTACACTCAGGCTGATTTTATTAAAAGGACCTTCTTTGGCAACGGCTAAGACTTGTGTGCTCGATAACTCTCCCCCCACTTCGGTTATTAATGTGGTCAAAGATTTTTGGAGTTGTGCCGATGCTAATGCCGGCGTCACAGACGGATAAAAAAGGGCGCTTTCTGCCAGCTCTTTTTTCTTTATCTTTATTTGTTGTAATGCGGCATCCTTTTTATTAACACTGGCTTTAATTTTAACCCGCCGTTGCTCTAAATCGTGCCGCTCTTGATATAAATCATGCGTGGTTGTCAGCACCGGTACGATCACAAACCCCAATAACCCCAACAAACAAAGAATGACTAACCCAGTGGCTTTAACACGCTCAGAGATTTCCATAAACTTAACCTAGGTTGAGAGCACTGTCATTTTAATTTTAAATCGTTCTAATCCGGTTCTTTTATTTTGCTTAACTGATGACGAAAAATGGACATCTTTTAACATAGCTGATGCCTCCAGCGTTGCAATCAGGCTGGATGCCACCGCAGAATAACCTTCAATACTCAGCGCTGATTCTTTATAAACAAAACCCACTAAATAAGTTTCGTTATCTAAACGCGCTGTTAACTCAGTGAGAACCGCTAACACATCCGGCGTCGACTTTTTCTTGGCTATCAAAAGATTGGCATCGGCGATCTTGGTCTTGAGTGATGATTGCTCATAATTCAGTTTCCAAATAGATTTTTGGTCGGCATTAACGTCTTGCTTTACTTTTTTCAAATAATACTGCTGAGATAACATCGGAAAAAAAAGAATCGTTGCAAGTAATAACACCACCAGCGCAGACAACCCTAAATGCGCATATGTCTGCCAATTGCTTACCCTAGGTATTTTCCGCCTTTCGGGTAATAAATTACACTGCAAAGCAACCGCTTCGGTCACTTCTGAAGCGTCTGTGTAATACACCTGTTTAACTGGAATTTGCCATGCCTTTAAATACGCCATGGCTTGATCTACCACCTTTCTTGGCACTACGACTAAATAGACCTTTACTTGCGGGTCATCAGGTAACGTTAGTATTTTGGCGTCATAATAAACTTGTTGAGGGTTAAAAGGGGTAATCCGAGCGAGCTCATATCCGATCAGTTGTTTGAAATTATCTTTAGCTGCTGCCGGCAAAATCAAGGTCTTTTCAATCGCCTGACCGGGGTTTAATTTAAACACACAGTGCACTACGTTATCGGCTCTTAATTTTGAAATCCAGCGTTCAAAACCTTGCTGCCCTGCTTCGGTTAACGGAAAATATTTAACCACCGCTGCCGCGGATTGTTGCGCTAATTGGGTTACTGTTAACTGTTGATCTATCAGTTCAAAATTAAGCTGTATCTGAGGCCTGAAAAAAACTTTCTTGATGACGGCGGGAATTAAAAATTCCAGCTCTGAAAACCACCACTGGAAAAATTGTTTAAGACCTTTAAACTCAATTTCTTGCTGTAAATTCATAGCGAATACCAAACCACTAGGGGTTCCAGCCCGGTCACAAACAAAGATTGTGAGGCATCGGTCTCTTGCCACATTACGGTATGCACTGCTGGTTTATTGAGCCCTGCTTTATTTGTCTTTACCAATGCTTCAATTCCTTTACTCAGTTGATACCCGACTTTTGCTTGTGCGATCAGAGAATAGTACTGATCTTCAGTATTTCTATCGCTACCCCGCCTTCTTTGCCCCGTACTAACCTCCTCTTCCACCGTTAGCATGCGTTGTTGATAAAGGTCAATAACGGTATGACTTTCAGGACCCTCTAAACCATTGAGTACGTCAACAGAGGCCAACGCCCTGTCGACCTTCTTACCTTTTGACCACACGGTGAATAACGGTCTTAAATAGTCATAAACAACATCGCTCATTCCTAAAACCCATTGCAATTGTTGTACTGAGGAAAACAAACTATTGTTGGGCCTATACAATAAACCCGATTGTTCATATTGCTTATATTCAGCCCCTCTTAAACGCAGGTAATCGTCCGAATCGCGCCAATCCAGAATCGCCTGAACCAATGTTTGGCGCTCATCTGCACTGGCTATTGCAGGCATTAAAACCCGGTCTAATAATCCCTCGTCGACGGTATTAAGATTTATTTTTCCTCGCTCTGAAAAAACTCTAACTCGAATTTCAGCGCCCTGAAAATTAAAGCTATAAATACGCCCGTCTGGTATCCAACGTTCACCGACGGGTAGCGTTAACATTTTTTTTGCCACACTGATCCCTGACGCTGCAAACGCTTGTTGTTGAAATCCTTTTAAAACCGTTCTGCCTAAATCACTTTCCCGGCGTAAAATTTTAGTGAAACTTAACGCCAGCATTATCAATAACACTAAAATCCATATCACCGCAATTAAGGCAAAGCCTTTATCCTTAGGCGCAAATAAACCGATCATAAATCCATAACCGCTGTTAGGTTATCGGTTAAACGATCAGCTCTTGAGTCATCTATTTTTATAGCAAAAACCCATTCCGGCCAGTATCGACCATCTTTTGAGGCCAATTGTAACTTCACCCCTTTGGGGAGCGATTCTGTTTGCCACTGATCACGCCATATTGATTTTGTTTCACTATCCGCACCGGTGGCATAGTGCACGGTGACATCGGTTATATCGTCGACTAAAACTACCGTCTCACTGGGTAAATCATGGACATTAATTCTCGGATAAAAGGGGCGTAGAGAAACCGTTAGCGCACCTACGTTGGCATTAAATGCTAGGGTAAATTCATGCCACCCTTTTCGATCTGGATTGTGTTTGAGTTGGCCTATAAACGTAAAGCGGTCTTCAGTACCGCTAAACTGCGCGCTGTCTGAGGGTAAATCCTCCACCGATAGCCCTCCCACGGTAGATAAATTCTGATCGATAAAACGATAAACAATATCGATCAGATTCATCCTTTGTGAACGCGAACTCATACTGGCCCAACTTTTATTCCCTAAACTAAACGCATTAAAAGCTAAGGTCATCATAATAGTAAACAGGGTCATTGCAATCAGCACTTCTATCAGTGTAAATCCTTTTTGGTTCGCTCCGCTTTTATTCATTGGCTTCCGTTAACATTAACCTGACTAATTCGATCTGGCGCTCTGACGGTGTACGCCCCCAAGCAACACGGACCGTCACTTCCTTTAAGTGCACGCCATCCTTAACTGACCCTTGATCCAGAACATTTTCTAAAATATGCCAGCGATACTTTTCAGCACTTATGCCACTGACCACCGGTCTGGCTTGGGTCTCTGAAATCTTCACCTTTTCTAACAAGCCATTAGCCAATTGAGCGGCTAATAAATAATCTTCGGATACGCCAGCGCTTCTCAATCCGGTGGCGAATATTTTCATAACGACCATGGTGGTAATCGCCATCATGGAAAAAGCGACCAAGACTTCGATCATTGAAAAACCAGCGCTTTTAAAGGCCATCCCCTTCATGTTATGACCCTAGCCTAGTGATTTTTCCGGTTAACCAATTTACTTCAATCTGTTTTTTATGGTTATCTAATTCCAACAACACCTGGGCTCCACTGGATGATCCGTCTTTATAAAAAATGATTGATGCGATTTCATTTCCTGCATAATTTTTAGTTAAAATAACCAGACTCAACGTTAAATCCTCAGGTAGTTTCAAAGTCTGCTGCTGCCCTTGTACTTGATAAGTATTTTCGTACAGATTAAAGCGCACCGAAACAGCCTGTTGGGTACTGACGGCCTGAGTTCTTGCAAAACGTAATGCCGAAACGACTTCACCGCCAACGGTTTTTAACTGTAGCGCAGGACTTACTTTTGAAAAATTAGCACCGACTACTGTCATCCCTAATAACACAATGAGCAATACAACGATCAATTCAATGATCGTAAAACCAGACGCTCTATCCGTTGAATATTTTATTCCCAACTGTTTATATCCTGATCTTCATTTTCTCCGCCCTCAGTGTTATCAGCCCCGTAGCTAAATAAGTCAAACGGCCCATGATCGCCTGGATATTGATAGTGATATTCATTGGCCCAAGCATCTTTAGGTATGAAAGATTTTCGTAAATATGGACCGGTCCAATTTATGACTGTTTCTGGTTTTGTGACCAAAACGTCTAATCCTTGCTCTGTTGATGGATAAACACCCACATCTAACTTGTACATATCCAATGCCAGTGACAGATCTTCTATTTGAACTTTTACGGCCTTGGTTTTTGAGGTTCCTAAATGTTTCATCACTTGGGGCCCAACCACTCCCATCAGCAAGGCAATAATGGCTAAAACCACTAACAGTTCCAATAAGGTAAACCCTTTTATTGCTGAATTTCTAATACTCTGCATCATTCAATTCCTCTAAAAAGCTAAATCATTCACACTTAAAATAGCCAACAAAATAGACACGATAATGGTTCCAATAATTAACCCTAATACCACTATCAATAACGGTTCTAAAATTGACAATAGACGTTGTATCGCTATTTGAACTTCGTTTTCATACAACTCAGCAACCCTTGATAACATTTCATCCAGATTGCCTGTTTCCTCACCCACGCGTATTAATTGCCCTGCCATAATTGGAAACCAATCACTGGCCATTAATGTTTCAGATAATTTACCGCCCTCTTTTAACTGGCCGATGGTTTGTTTTACTAAGTCAGCCGTCAGACTGTGACTAACCGTGTCTTTCACTAACCTCAACGCCTTGTCGATGTGGACCCCGTTGACCAATAAGGTTTCAAGACTTCGACTAAATGCAGCCACTTCCTTATTAATAATAATCTCCCCTAATAATGGAGTTTTCAGTAACCGCCGCTCCCATCTTGCCTGTCCTTTCGGGTCTTTTAACTGCATACCGATAACGCCAACTAACACCATGACAAGCGGTACCATAATCCACCCATAACGTAGTGTTGCATCGGCTACGGCTAACACTATTTGCGTTAAGACTGGTAATGCCTGGTCGGCATTTTCAAACATTTGTTTAAATTGGGGTACCACGAAAACCAACATCACCGCCATAGAAATAACCGACATGATGACCAAAATAACCGGATAAATAATCGCTGATATGACTGTCTGCTTAATCTCTTGGGTTTTCTTTAAATGTCCTGTCAAACTGTTCAAAGAGCCGCCTAAATCACCGCCCATCTCACCGGCTTTTACCATACTTAAATAAAATGAATTAAATGACTCGGGTTGATTTCCCATCGCCTCTGATAACGGCAGCCCGGTGTTGATATCATCCACTAATTGCAACACTTGGGTATTTAACTGTTCATCTTGTTCGGTTAATTGCGCCACGATTAACAGTGACTGATCTAACGGTAATCCTGACTGGACTAACACTGTGAGTTCACTGGTAAATAATAATAACTGCCTTAGATTCATACGTTGGCTTTTACGAGAACCCTTTAACGCCAGCCATCCAGGCTCACGTACCACCTTTAGCTCTAATGGAATACACCCTTTTCGCTGTAAGGCCTGAACGATAACCTCTTCTCCTTTAGCATGCCGGGTCCCTGTTTCTACTTCGCCTCGACCATTAATGAGTTTATAGGAATAAAATGGCATCGCTAACTATCGCTGATTACTCTCAAGACTTCTTCCACGGTGGTTATACCCAGCCGTGCTTTTGCCATGCCATCGAGATACATCGATTGCATGCCTTCTTTAATGGCTTGCTCTTGAATTTGACGCTCAGAGCCATGTTCTAACAGCAGATGGGAAATTGATTCTGACATTTTCAAAAACTCAAAAATAGCAATGCGGCCTCGGTAACCAACGCCATGACATTCCAGGCAGCCGCGCGCACGGTATAAGGTGCTCACCGCCTCTTTTGAATCATCGTTTACATGCACATAGCCGTTCATTTCAATAGAACCTTCGTAAGGCTCTTTACATTCTGGGCATAATTTTCGGACTAATCGCTGCGCTAAAATGCCATTGATTGTCGACGTGAGTAGATACCGTTCTAAGCCCATATCTATTAATCGTGTCACCGCTGCACTGGCATTATTGGTATGTAATGTTGATAACACCAAGTGTCCGGTTAATGCTGATTGCACAGCTATCTGCGCAGTTTCTACATCACGCATTTCACCGACCATAATGACATCCGGGTCCTGACGAAGAATGGCTCTTAATGCTTTTGCAAAACTCAAGCCAATTTTTGATTGCACTTGAATTTGATTGATCCCTTTGAGTTGATATTCAATCGGATCCTCTACCGTCACTATTTTTCGTGCCGCATTATTTAATCGTTTTAATGCGCTATAGAGCGTGGTTGACTTACCACTTCCGGTAGGCCCTGTTATCAACACAATCCCATTAGGCGCAGTTAACGTTTCAATGAACCGTTGAGCATGGCTATCATTAAAACCCAATACCGAAAACTCGAGTGCGACCGCCGATTGACTCAAAACCCGAATGACAATACTTTCACCAAACAACGTCGGTATCGTTGATACTCGAAGATCTAATTCTTTTCCCTGCACCTGAAATTTAATGCGCCCATCTTGAGGTAAACGCCTTTCTGCAATATTCATTTTGGCCATTAATTTAATGCGTGATAATACGGCGGCTGACGATACAGAAGTCAAATCTTCTACTTCAAATAACACGCCATCAATGCGCATACGAATTTTTAATACCCGCTCGAAGGGTTCAAAATGAATATCTGAAGCACGGTCCTCAACCGCCTTTTGCAAAATATGATTCACCGTTTTTATAACCGGCGCCTCACTTGCCAAATCCTTTAAATGTTCTAAATCATCGTCATTGAGGTCCACAACATCGACATGACTTTGTTCAATACCTTCAGCATCTGCAGTGTGATTAAATTGTTTTTGCAAAAATACATCGATCTCTGACAAACGGGCAATTTTCTTAGTGATTTTCTTGCCAGTCAGCAAATTTAAAGCGTTATCAATATAATCACTACTTCCTTCACAGACAGCAATGGTAATAGATTCACTGTCCGCCGCTAAACCAACAACATGATGATGTTTTAGAAAGTCTACCGAAACTTCACAATCTGTGAAGTCATACCCGGAAAAATCAGCGGTATTCACTACCGGTAAGTCCAATACCTTAGACCACGTCTTGGCTACCTCATCATCAGAACACAAGCCTAACTTAATCAACCAGTGTGATAAAGAATGATCCAACGTACGGGCCTGCATATTACACGCCTTAGCCAAATCAGCGTTGGACAACGTTCCCGACTGTTTTAACTGCTCAAAAAAACACGATTCAAAATCCTTCATGACCCCATTAAAATTACGCCCTGTGGACGTTAAGATTAAATAAAATATGACCCTGCTAAGGTGAACAACTTTAGGTCAACTCGTTGAGAAGCGTAGTCTACAAATCAGCAAATCCAATTTTACTGTCGCGATAAATACTTGTTAAGCCTCCCGACACCAGGCCCAATAACAAGCATTCATACTTAGTATGACCCCATTCCCAAGTGCGGTTGTCACCAGCCCTGTTTTAGCTGTTCAGATTTATCAACCCCTACCGATAGCTCATGCCTTACCTCCCTTTATTACCCGCCTATCCATCAGGCTTCAGCGTGTGAATCATTGCCTATCAGATTAAAATATTGCCCATGACTACTCACGACTGGTGATATTTCTAATACCTATAGCTACTCTAGAAACACCTAAAAACTAACCTTTTCCATACGAAGATTTAAATCACGCCACAAATTGACTCGACTTGACTGACCCACTTTTTTACCGCGCCCTTGGGCTTTTGCCAACCACAAACCGGTACCGTTAAAACTATAAACGGGTAATAAGTCTTTTCGTTGCAATGCCGGCTTAATAGCGGTATCTAAATTATCCAAAACCAACGGCACTGAACGCGGTGTTTCAAAATAAGTTAACACCATATGTGCCTGATTTAACTTAAGCGCCTTTACATAGGTTAAGCGCATCTTTTTATCGTCAATCCCTAATGCCTTCAAGGTAAAATATTTAGCAATGGCATAATCCTCACAATCACCGGCACCTTTAACTAGAAACTCCAAGGGCGTTGCCCAATAATCCTTAACGTTCCAGAGCTTACTATCGTCCACAAATTGGGTGCGCTGATTAAAAAAGTCATTAACCCTTGTTAATATTTCGCGGTCTGTTTGCGTCGGCTGAACAGCCATCAATCCCCGCCAGGTGACGACTCTTTTTGCCGCAGGCATACCAAATTTTTCTTCTATGCGTTGTATTAATTGAGTTGTTAAATCTATTTGTGCCGCAACACTGAGGCAATAAAACAGCACTGACCCTATTAATAATCGTAAAACCATTTGAGAGAACCTACCCTAGAGACCATAAATAAACGTTAAGTGCCTAGGTCACTCAAACTAAGCCCGGCAAACCCTACTTTTTTAAAATAATTAATATCACGCTTATCTCTAACACTTTCGGCCAACACAACGACCCCGAGTAAATGACCTAATTCCTGCATCGACTGAATAAACTGTTGTTTACCTGAATCGCTATGAACGTCATTACTTAAATCTCTCGACAAGCGAATATAATCCGGTTTTAAATCCTTAACCCGTTCAATAGATATGGAGTGGGTTTCAAAACGCTTTAACATGACTGACCCGTTATGATCATGGATAAAGGATACAAACGATTCGTAAGTCTTAATATCTTTGACGATGGAAAATGTTGAGACACTAAAAACAAGCTGTTGATGTAACTGCTTATTCTTTGTCATCAATTGTTTAAGCCAGTTTCTAAAATCAACATCCTGAATAGAAGCTAACGATAAATTAACAGCAATCGGATGCATCTTCGGGTTACTTTTGTATTGACTGATAACGGTATTAATGACCCCTTTATCGAGCTCCGTAATTAAATTAAATTTCTCCGCAATGGAGACAAATATACGCGCCGGTATCAACTCTCCAGATTCTGTTTGCGCCTGAATCGACGCTTCTTCCAAAATAGCTTTATTACCCTTTAATGCTTTAACTTGCTGAATATAATCGACTTGATAGTGATGATTACTAATAATTTCTGCCACTAAAGTATGCCACTGTTCAACGTTTCTAGCTTGTTCAATACGGTCTCTTAAGCAAAAGCCATTAAGCCCAATTAATTTAGCTTCTTCAAAAGCTTCGCCTGCTGCATTCAATACATCATCGTTAGCATCTAAAAAATTAAACGGGGTAATACCCATATGCGCTACCGCTGCTTTGTTATATTTTTGTCCTAAGATAAAAAAATCATCTTGTATCTGCTTTGCCAATGCCAGGATTTGGCTCTCAGAAATCGCTTTAACTAACAACGCAAACTCCCCCCCATAAAAACGATAGGCTGATACTGAGAACTGTGCTGAATCTTGAGTCTTTTCTGCTAATACGTTAGCAAAATCTTTTAACAGAAGGTCTGTTGTTGCCATACCATGTTGCTCGACGAAACCGGCTAAATCGTCCACCTTAATCAAAATAACAAAACCATTAACGTCACATGAAATTAATTGTTTCAAGGCGGTATCAAAACCATTTTTCTTAATCAATCCTGTCAATTCATCGCGCTGAATGGCCTCCCCAATGCGTTTTAATTTACTGTTTAAATCATCCATCATGCCCTTAACCCTACTGGACATCAGGTTCATTGCGATCACCACATTTTTAAACTCAATAGTTCGTGGCAATTTTTCTATACTGCCAAAGTGACCTTTAGCAATCGCCAAAGACAACTGCTCCATATTCTTCAATGGCAATAAAATATATTTCAAGATAAAAAATAAAATAAAGACCGATACCACTAACATCGCTAAAGACAACATTCCCGCATGTTGCGCTTGTTCATAGAGCTTTAAATAAGCAACGCCTGGATTAATGGTCACTTCCACGACACCGGCCAAGACCCAACCGGCACTCATTTCACTTTCAGCAACGGCTGTTTCCATGGCTAATAACGCAACAAACCATGACGGTACGCCCTCTATGGGGTGGTCATTTTTCAGTGCCACAATCATTTCACCGTCAGGACCGACTAAATTAATTTCTTTATAATAACCCCGGTCAAAAATGGAGTTCATCATGGTCTCTACTACCGAGACATCCTCTGCTACAAGGTGTGGGCTTAATGACAACCCTAAGGATGTCGCCGTATCTTGCGCGTGAATCTTTGACTCAACCTCTAAATATTCCATAGTGTTATGAACACTCACGGCATAATTAATACTAAAGATCATGCAAAATAAACACGAAACCAATACCAATAATTGTTTATATAAAGACATACCTAACCCCAAAGACACTTTGACCAACAAAACTAAGGGCGGTATTTATTCATGATGAATGCTGACTATGTGTACGACCTTCAAAACGATACAGCCACCCTCTCAACTAGTTGTTAGTCTAGATGGCTCTTGTAGCGTTACAATTATCCGGCGAATAATAAACTGACTTAAATGATGTACTGGGTATAACTGTTATTACAATCTTCTTTACTCTTCACTATCTGTCAGCAAGGCTGACGATTTTAGCACCACGCCTTATCTCACCAGCCGTTATCACAGTGGCGGTAATTCCACCGTGACCGCGCAGGGCATTATAACCACCGTATCCTAAGACTTCTTCCATACGCGAACAGGGATGGCACAAGCCTGTCATTTGTAAAACCACCCCGTCAATTTCAAACCGTTTTTTGGCTAAGGACAATAAATTAAAGCCTTCAACAACAATATTCCTACGTAATTGTTCAGGGGTGATTTCACGATCTAAAAAAGAATTGAGTGCAGCAATATGTTCTGCTTGAATCAAGGTGACTTGGCGCTTCTTACTGTTAGCACTGTAATGATCCCCGACTAAACCTTGCTTTGGATTAACCTGAACCATCGAACAACTTTGCAACGGTTTCTTTTTATCAGGACGAATACCTATCCAACTGACAGTGCCTGCCTTGGCATCATTTTCCATTAAAGTTTTAATCATTCTCATATGAATTTTGTATCGGTTCAATCAATGCAATCGCCTTCTCAATCAAATCGGATGGCACCGTTGTCTTATTAACAGGTGTTTCAAACCACGTTTCTACCGGATAATCAAAGCCTATTCCATGCATATAGTTATAAAGGGCTTTTTTCAAACCGAGGCCTAAACGTTGGTGATCGGTATTAACAGAATCCTGATACTGAATATCATTTTGGGCAAACAAAACATTCTCATTAGGGATTAAGGTAATTTGGTAGTCTTCTGGTTGCTGCCCCACAGGGCTGTGTATCGTTGCAGCAAAACGATGCCAATAGGCAGAATGAATACAATTTTGCGCCATTAATTGCCTAACGCGCTCCAATGCGTCTACGGTTTCTTGTTCTGTTTGTGTTGGAAAGCCATACATCAAATACGCATGCACCAAAATACCGGCATTGGCAAAACCTTTGGTCACTCTTGCAACCTGCTCTACGGTGACCCCTTTTTTCATTAAGGTTAATAAACGATCTGAGGCAACTTCAAGACCGCCACTAATCGCAATACACCCCGAGTCCGCTAATAACTGACATTTTTCCGGCGTAAATGTTTTTTCAAATCGAATATTACCCCACCAACTAATCACTAAATTCCTCTCAATCAACCGCCTAGCTAAAGCAAACATAACTTTAGGCGGAGCGGCTTCATCGACAAAATGAAACCCCGTTACCCCGGTTTCAGCAATTAAGGCCTCAATACGCTCAATAATAATATCGGCACCGGCTTCATCATATTGGCCAATATAATTTAAACTAATATCACAAAAACTACATTGTGCCCAATAACAGCCATGCGCTAAGGTTAGTTTATTCCAACGTCCATCACTCCAGATCCTGTGCATCGGATTTAACATTTCACACAAGGATAAATAACGATTTAAGGGTAAGCCCTCATAACTCGGTGTCCCGACTGATTTATGCGGAATATCATGCAAACTTAGGTTCTGATTAAAATGGACTTGTGCATTTTTTAAATAAAAAGTGCGCACTAACTCAGATTCTTGGCGATCACCTTGTAGATACTCTAACAAGGTTAATAACGGCCGCTCCCCGTCATCTAAACAAATATAATCGACATACTCAAAAAGCCGCGGCTCCTTTAATTGCCGCAGTTCCGTATTGACAAAACCACCGCCTAGAACAATCTTGATCGTTGGATTTTTTAACCGACAAAAATAAGCGATCTTTAAGGCACCCAACATATTCCCTGGAAAAGGAACGGTAATACCCACTACACTGGGTTGTTCTTGCTCTAGGGCCTCATTAACTAATCCTTCCATGAGACGGTCTAAATAACCGGAACAATTCTGGAGTTCCCCATAAAGATCATCGAACTGCGGATTAGAAGCGGCCAGTTGCTCACCGTAACGGGTCACCTCAAAAAAGGGGTCCACACCCTCTTGAATAACGGCACATAAATCATCAATAAATAACGTTGCTAAGAACTTAGCTTTATCTTGAACACCCAGTTGACCAAAAGCTGCCCCCAGAACGTCACCTTGCGTAGACTCCATATCGCCTATTACATCGAATCGAGGTCCTTCGGGTAAAAAGGTTCTGGATGCAATACGTATCGCTAAACTCGGGTCTTGGCCTTGTAAAAAACGAACGGCTGGCTCAACACCATTCACATAACTCTGAAAATCAGCCAAAAAAGCATAAATAGCATCTGGCAATTCGTGATCATCAATCGCTTCAAAGCGCTCCTCAATAATTTCATAAATCGTCAATAGCCCGGATCGCGTTAATACTTTTAATAATAGCTCAATGGCTACATCACGCTGGGCGACTTGATAGTTCTGTGCCTTTAAAAAACCCGTTAAATACGCCGTTGCCGGATATGGCGTATTCAGTTGGGTCATGGGAGGTGTCATTAATAACAGTTTCATAACGGTCATGATAAGTCTTAAAAGGGTCAGGTTACAAATAATCGTTACGCTTAAGATATAGTCGCCCAAGCCGATGCTATCGTCCAATTACCCGAGTCTGTTATAACCGTTGTTTTAAATTTGTTCGGAAAGCAAAATAACGGTTTCATTTGTTTTTCAGCGTAGCGCCAATCACTGATAAAATAACGCTTTCACCCACCATAAAAATAATTTCAGTAAACCTTATGTCTAACCTAGTCTACTCAGCGTCACGCTCGGCAACCGATGCCTACCGCCTCGTTTCACGCCTGCAATTATCTTTTGTAGACGGTCTTGACGCTGTTGCCCGGTCTGTTGCAACACCGTGTGAAACGCATAACGTTGAATGGCTTCGTGACCATGGTAGCCACGGCGGTGGCAATCGTTATGGTTTAACCGGTCCGCTGTTTAATCGAAGTTCAGTGAATATTTCACAAGTGCATTATGATGATTTACCCAGCAAAAAACTCGGCTCAGCAACGGCCCTTTCAACAATTATCCACCCAGATAATCCATTAGCCCCTTCTTTACATTTACACATTAGTTGGACAGAATTTAAGAACAAAACAGGGTTCTGGCGTTTAATGGCCGATTTAAATCCCGCTATTGAAGACACCCACGCTACACAAACCTTTAATAACTGCCTTAAAACCGTCGCTTCCAAAAGTTATTTAGAGGCGAGTTCACAAGGAGACCAGTATTTTTATATTCCGGTACTCAAACGCCACCGCGGCGTTGCGCATTTTTACCTTGAAGGTTATCAAACAGACCGCCCTGAGGCTGACAGTGAGTTTGCCGGTGCTTTCGGGCAAGCGGTCATTCACTGTTACTTAACACTACTCAAACAAGCAGTCACACAATCGGCTATCATCACCGAAGTACACTACCAACAACAATTGGATTATCACACCTTATATTTTCTGCAAGTCTTAACACTGGATCGCGGCACAACCTCAGGATTACTCATCCATGATCAAAACGATATTGGCATTTTAGCCTCACTGCCAGCCAACATTAATAAACCCCTACTCACTGCGTGGCAGAAAAAATTACCACCGCTCCAAAACCAGCTATTAGCTAACATTCTTGCAGTTTTACCCGAACAGAGCCTCTGCCCTATAAACGATCAAACTAAAAAAGTGATTGCTACGACCATCCGTTGCCATTATCAAGACAACCCTGCGTCCATTGATCTTCAGGCTAACGCAGCAAAAGCAACGCAGACTGTTGCCCATCACCGCGGTTAACCCTTGATTGATATATCCGCGTTATTTTATCCGTTGATCAAAAGATGCATATAAATACTGGCAACGTACCCTAAAGCAATCGCCCAACTCCACCGCATATGACTAAAGAAAGTATAGTTTCCTTTAGATTGTCCCATTAAAGCCACACCTGCTGCAGATCCTACTGACAATAAACTACCACCCACTCCAGCCGTTAGAGTAACTAATAACCATTGTGAAACATCCATTGCAGGCGACATCGATAAAATAGCAAACATCACCGGAATATTATCGACCACTGCAGAAAATAAACCGGCCACAATATTGGCTATAGTCGGACCCCAGCCACCATAAACCATTTCAGACACTTCGGCTAAATAACCCATTGTACCTAAACCACCCACACAAAAAATTACCCCAAAAAAGAAAAACAAGGTATCCCACTCAGCCTGGGCCACTTTATTAAAAATATTGAATTCACTAATATCAGGATTCTCTTTTTTATCGTGTAATTTAAGATAATAAGAAAAGAAAAATAAATAGGACAGACCGGTCATCATCCCCAAAAATGGCGGTAAATGTAATAACTGCTCAAAGCAAACCGCCGTGGCAATCGTCACAACAAATAAAGCGCACACAATAAAGCCGCCTTTCTTAACCGATACGGCTGCGCCACTGGTCTCCGGTAAACCCGTAGGAATCGAAAAAACCATAATCAAGGCAGGCACCAAGAAGTTGACTAGACTCGGAAAAAAAAGGGCAAAGAAACCAAAAAAGTCCACGTGACCCGACTGCCAAACCATCAAGGTTGTAATATCACCAAAGGGACTAAATGCACCGCCGGCATTGGCCGCAACAACAATATTAATAAATGAAAGGGAGACAAATTTAGGCTTATCAGCACCCACGGCAAGAACCACTGAACCCATCAAAAGGGCCGTGGTTAAGTTGTCGGCAACCGGCGATATAAAAAAAGCCAGAAAACCGGTAATCCAAAATAATTTTCGATAACTGTAGCCTTTCTTGATTAACCAACTGCGTAGTGCTTCAAAAATTTCTCGCTCGGTCATCGCATTGACATAGATCATGGCCGTTAATAAAAACAGCAATAATGCGGCGTACTCTAAAAGGTTATGATTAAGCGCTGCCTCTACAATTTCATGGCCGTGTTCAACCTGCTTACCCAGTATTGCAACCAGCACCCAAATTACGCCTGCCGCTAACAAAACTGGTTTTGACTTTCTAAGATGAATAAACTCCTCAGCAATAACCAACCCATAAGCGATAACAAAAATAACAATAGCTAAAACACCCCAAGAAGAGTCTGTAGAATGCAGATTTGTTAACGATGTATCCGACGCTACAGCCGGTAACGAAAACATGACTGACATAAGCCCTAACACCCAAGCACTATAAAACGATTTAACCAACTTCAGAACTCCTCAAATTAACAAATACAACGAACTAAAACACACCTCTAAATGAAGTGTCCGTCATATAAAAAAAAACCTTATTAAGAAAATAAAAAAATCATGCGCTATGGCACTATTGACAAAAACTTTGAATTGCATTACTCAAAAAGAGATGACTACAAAAAAACTATGGCTATTGTATCAAGAAACCATCAAGATTTTACGGTATAAAATCAATGACATCCCGATAAACAAAGATCCTTTTGCCATTGAACCCATTACGGTCCATTTAAAGTATTAAAATTATGCGAAAAATAATGATTTACAACCACGGGAAAGACAGTCAGCCCTATACCGCTAAAACGCACGCGTTTAACCAGATTGCCGAAAAACAGGGCTATGAGACCCAAAGCATTGATTACCGCGGTCAGAACGACCCTGATGCTCGGGTCTTACAATTACTGGCAACAGACTGGTCTGCATTTGATGAAATTGTCTTAGTCGGCTCAAGCATGGGTGCTTATGTCTGTGCCGTGGCCGCTGAAACCTTAAACCCTCAAGGACTTTTTTTACTGGCACCGGCTTTCTATTTACCGGGCTATCAACGAACCACTTTTAATATACCACCCCGTGCCATAACAGTCGCTCACGGCTGGCAAGATAGCGTTGTTCCCCCTGAAAACAGTTGGAAATTTTGCCAACACCACTCCGCCAACCTTACTGTTTGTAACGCCGACCACCGGCTGATGACTGTTTTACCATTTTTAACCGAAACATTTAACCGATTCCTGACTGATATAAATGCTACCGACCCAGTCGATAATTTATAACATCCCCCCAAATAAGCTTCGTCCTTACGCCCTCACATAACCGTGTGCCTGGATGATTTTACATTTAAATTGACCTTCTATTTCCGGCACCGATTCCATAATCTCAACTTTACCTAACGGCAATAAATACATCTGTAATTTAACACTGACAAAACGCTTTTCCTTTTCCAACTCTAACTGTAAAAACACTTTTGTAATGGTTACCGTACGGTTCTTATTGACCATTCCTCCCACTAAAAAGAAGCGTCCTTCTTTATTTTCAAAATTCAAAGAAACTGATAATTGTTCTATCTCTTCATCTTGAAGCCGTTCAAAACTAATCTCTTCTGAATCGTCAGGAAATTTAGCACGCACTTGCGCTATCTCAGCAGTACATTGTGCTTTAATCCTAAGCTGTTCAAATTCAACTTGCTTACGCCCGTCTAAGTATTCTTTTATTAATAACAGAATGACAATACTTAAAGTGAGAATACCCCAGAATAGAACACTCCCACCCACCTCCAGAAACTCTATTAACAATAAAATAGTTATAAAAGTAAATAAGCAATACTTCCAAACAGACGGTTCATAATAGGTTGCTTCCAGCATGATTTTGTAACGCTTCTTAATATTCTGCTCTGCATAAAAACCTTGAACGCCAATATAACTCCGCCATTCCTGAACTTCCTGAGCACTTGCAAGGTTACGTTCTTCATCAGAGAGTCTCTTATCGGCCTCACTGCCGTTATGACCTGTGTACCTACTCTCATCCTTTTGTACATTACTGAGTGAAAATATTACTTGAGAGACCTTGCGTCGATACCAACCTTTACCGGCATCAAAAACAACCAGTTGCTCTTTCAGACGTCGAAAAATTTGCGGGACTGTTATTGCAACCTTGTGCTCAATCACAAAAGGAAAAGGCAGGTCATTTTCATCTTGATTCAATGCTAGTTCTTTTGCTTCCGGCTGTTGATTGCTCAACTCTACTTTCACTAAGTCCGGCATCGCCAGATTGGTGATAATATAAATCCAACCACTCATAAGCATCCTCGACTCTCAAAATTATACTGGTTCATCACAGTTCACCCAACAAAGAATATACTAACTTAAAAGGTTCTTATATTAATGTCTTTAAACATTAAATAAACTGACTCATGGCCAGCTAAATAACTAGGTGCTATTGCGCTTTAAAGAGTCGCAATAATCCCATCCAACTTTTGCCAATCAACAGGTAATTCCAAGTAATAACTAAATGCATCAAACCTTGACAAGTCCGACTCAGGTCCTTTATTAGTTGCATTTTTTAAGGCAATCACTGGCATCCTCTGTTTATTTGTATGCAAAAACAGCTTTAATGGATCTACTTGACTCATCTGATATAAATACAAATCTATTATCATCAAGCCATAGTCGGTTAATTGGAGCTTTTCGAGTGCCTCCAAACAAGTAGCTACCGTATCAACATCATGACCTTTTTTTGTAATATACTTTTCAACCATTGTGTGTTGACAACACTATCATCAACAATCAAGACCCTAATTTCTTTTTCTCTCTGTTTCAAGAGCTCCGTTTTATGTTGATAACCCCCTAACCAATTAATTGCTAACTGCTGTTGCAAACAAGAATATAATTCTTCCAAGCCCAAGGGTTTCATTAAAAATCCTGCGCCCCCTGCTGCTGTAAAAGCGACCTTATCTTCCTCTAAGGCACTGGCTGAAACAGCAATAACAACCCAATGATTATCATTTTCATTTAATTTCTTAGTCGTCTCAATACCATTCAAACCCGGCATTTTCAAATCCATAAAAATAAGGTCCGGTTTAACACTGCTAACAGATGCCAAACATTGCTCACCGCTTGCTACTGAATAAACCTTAAATCCTTTTTCAATCAATATTTCTTCCATAAAAAGTCGATTCGCTAAATTATCATCAACTAGCATTATCGTTTGTTCCAAGCCCTCATAACCAATAGGTGTTACCGCCGCCGATACCTCAAAAGCAAGCTCACTTACCGGTTCAAGCACAAGCGTAAATTCAAAAACACTGCCTTCATTAACGACAGAATTAAACCTCATCTCTGAATCTAAAATCTCTGCGATTTTTTTACAGATGGCAAGCCCTAAACCCATCCCTTGGTTAACTTTCGGTGATACCCCCCGATAATAAGGGTCAAAAATACTGTCCATCTCATTTTGAGGTACCCCTTTCCCCGTATCCTCAATTTGAAAACAAAATTGATTATCGTTCTGGTAAACCCTTAAATAAACAGTGCCTACTTCAGTAAACTTAACCGCATTAGTAACTAAATTGATTAATAACTGTCTTATTAACTTCGCATCCCCTAAAACATATTTGGGCAAGTCATTTAATATCTGTAATTTAAATTCAATCGCTGTTTGCTGGCATTGTTGTCTTGCAATTTGCTCTATTCCAGACAACAAATCCAGCAAATTAATTCTTCCATAGACAATATCAATCACATCCTTATCATGCACCCCGATTTCCAATAGGTCATTGATCATTAATAATAAAGAATCACCACATTCGTGAATAATAGCCAATTTTTCTTTATGCTTAGCCGTTAACTTTTGATCCTCTTCTAAGAGTTGGGTAAACCCTAACAAACCATGTAAGGGTGTCTTTAATTCATGACTAACATGCGCTATAAACTCACTCTTAACTTGGTCAGACCTTTTTAACTTCAACGTTCTTTGTTTTACCTCTTGATCTAAATTAGCAGTTAGTTGCAGCAATTTTTCTTTAGTCTCTTGATGAAACAAAAGCTCACTTTGTAAGCGTTCATTTGCCTGAATCAAATCATTACGGTTCTTTTTCAGTTCCGTAACGTTCTGGCCAAAACCAATACACCCTATAATTTCTCCTCGGCTATTACGCTGCGAAGAAGAACTTAATAACACTTCGACAAGAGCGCCTTCCTTGGTTATCAATGGCAACTCATAAGAAATTGTTTCATGTCCCTTTAATGTGCCATCATGAATACACTGAACTGATTCTTGATGATTTTCAGCTACAAAATTTTCAACCAATTTTTCACCTAAGACTTCTTAATTCGAATATCCAGTTAACCTTTCTGCACTCTTATTCCATTCTGTTATACGACCGTCTAAATCAACACCAAAAACAGGTGCATTAGCCGTAGCAATCATCTCCTCATAATTATTTGAAAAAAGCCCCTTAAGAACCGACGCCCCCTTTAACCAAATTAAAACGACCGTGATCACCGCTAAAATAATGGCACCCCCCTTAACTATAACTACTAAAGTAGAAACCTGATGTTCACCCGAACCGCTCACCATATGATTCAACTGTAGGAAAACGTCTGCACTCATCAAAATACCAAATAAGAGTATTACGCCGCCAAATCGCCGCTCTTTATTTTTTTTAAAAAATATTAGCAACGAAACTGTAATCGCTATTTTAGCCAAGATGCTCACAATATCTATCATCACAAGCAGGAGTAAAGTATCACTGTACGACTGAAAGTTCAGAGCATGGGGTATGAAACCCTGGGCATCTAAAATTGATTGAAAAAATTCTTGCATAATTGAGCCGTTACATAGGGTTGGTCAAAACCAGGTTATAGAATTGTTAATGCTGACACCTTTTAACTTTTACTCCTTTTTGCACTGTTTTAGTACCCGCCTAAAAGAAAAAATTCAAACTCTAGCGGTTACCTTATATTAATAGCAGCTAACACGATCTGTAACTCTTTCTCAACACCCGCGAGTTCATCCTCTAAAACAGTTACCGAAAGTTGATCTTGCCGACAAAAACCAGCTAATTCCTGCGTTTTTAACACCAGCTTTTCAGCGCCAATAATAGCTGCACTTATTTCCAAGTTATGTACCTGTTTTTTTAACTGATCCTTCTGACCACTGCGCAACGAAACCTTACTTAAGTCTCCAAAACCTGCAAATTGCTCCCTAAAAGTAGCTAATAATAATTGAAAGTTTTCCCTATCGCCGTGGCAGTAAGCAATTCCCAGCGTACAATTTAAAGATTGCTGTTCCGTTAATGGAACATCTGAAGGTTGTAGAATTCCATCCTCGACAAGGTTATCTTTTTTATCAGCACCCAACTGCTCAGAAAACCATGTAGCAAGCAAAAAAAGTAACTGTTCAAACGGTTGCGTTTTATGAAAACAGCCACTAACAGTGTCGCCCTTAAGCGATCTACTTACACTGTCTAAATTTGAGGCTGACATGATGATAATGGGTAATAGTTTAAAAGCTGCTTGTGCTCTGATCGTCTTTCTTAACGTCAAACCATCCGTGTCGGGTAAATTCAAATCCAACAGCACAGCATCAAAATCATGCGTTTCAAATTGCGCCCACATCTCGCCACCGGAACCCACACTTATTAAAACCAAGCCGTAAGTATCACAAACTTCATGCAATAATTTACAACTGATAGTATCGTCTTCAACAAGTAATACTTTTCGCCCCTCAAGTTGTGACCTAACGGCACTCATATCTTGGCCATATTCAACGCCTGAGAGACCTGTATCTTTTTGTATCGTCTCCACTTGATCAACACCTGATTCACGCACCTTAGCTAAATCATCCGTCGCTAACCTAGCTATAGAATTATCATGTAATAATGCCATCGCATGTTTTAGGTATTTGTCATGTCTCAGTAGCTCTTCAGAAATGCGATCGATAACGTCTATCGGCACTTCTTTATCATTTTCAACGTCTAAAAGATCATCTGGTAAACATTTTGAGAACGTAGCATCCAAAGATTTGTATTCACCAAGCTGCTTATCAATAACCCTTAGTGGCTTTAAGATGTGACGATTAATTTGCCAATAAGTCAATGCAACAAAAATCAACACCAAACCAACTTCCAACTGATTAAAGTTGCTAAATAGTGTAGCGACAGAAAAGACATCAGATCGATCTACTGAAATAACGATAGTCCATTGCAAGGATGGAATCAGCTGAGAAAAAGCCAAGATTGATGGCGGTAAATCTGCATCTATTATTGACGGTTCCCCCCACAATAAAGATGATCCCTTACTCGTTTCAACTTGTAAACCACTGGCAATTAGCAGTCCTTCTTCAAAATTTATCTCACCACTATTATTACTAATTTCCCTTGCTAACCGCCTAATTTCTGGCTCCTGTTGTACCACATCAATCCGTTGTTGACGGCGACTCTCCAACACTGCGTTAACTTGTCTAAACTCAAAATTCTGAAGATAACCACCGGTCTCTGACACTTTATTTTCTGATGAGTCAACAGCAGGCATAGCAATGAGTTGCAAATTCCGGTCAACTAAAAATACATCACTATAGTAGCGATCCTTGATTATTTTTAATAATTCACTCAAGCCTTCAAGTCTGACATTAACCGTTGAAACCCCAATAAATTTTCCGTCATCAATAATGGGCTCCGTTGCTGTTACCATTGGTTGCATTGAGTAAGGGTCCGTATAAGATTTTGACCAATAAATTCCACCCGGTTCTTTATAACGTGCCGGTACATACCACTCCTGATGATGATAGCCAGGGCCGTCTGCTAAATTATAATTATCATGAAAAATTAATTGGTTACTTTTATCTCGACCCCAAAAATAGCTATCCCGCTCTTTTTTAGTATCAAACTTAAAGGGCTCCGGCCAGATACCACCGCCGGCAATTAAATATTCTGACCCGGGCGTTTCCATGATTGACTTAATGATGGGTTTGATGATGTGACTATGTTCAGTGGAAACAGCGGGCATTAATTTAGCGGCATTAGCAAGGACTTGGGCGATAGTGCTTGCAGGTTCCAAATGCTTATTTATGGCAAGTATGATGCGGTCAATATCTTTATAAGCTCTTTCACTTAACTCTTCGTCCATTTCTGGCTCAATCAAAAACATTAAAATCCATACATACAACAGTCCGCCCACTATTGTAAAAACCAAAATATTTAATATTATTCGAATACTCTGTTCGCGTGAACCCACCCCTTGAAACGCTCTAGCCATAAGCGCCTCTACTGACAATCCTGCGTTTAGTTATCATAAAAAACCTGTTAACTTAATATAGTCACTCAGTCTGGAAAAATACCAACGCTTTCCTAAAACCTACCTTATCGTCTCACAAAGTCAACAGCTTTTCCCTGTTAACTTATACATCCCACGTCCTAACCATTCTTTAACCGCTATTTTTAATTGCCCAAGGTGCCCAACCAAATCCCAATCGACAGACCAGAAGTTTCCAGGCAATGTAGCGAAATCAACAGGGTATGGAATCACAACCCACCCTAGCTGACAAAAGACACTCACCGCGCGGGGCATATGCCAGCCCGTGGTAATCAATACCCAATTTTCACCCCCCGTTGGGTTCACTAAGCGCTTACTGAAATAAGCATTCTCCCACGTGTTACGCGACTCCGACTCAAAAATTATTCTCGTCAAATCCAAACCCTGTTCCTTAAAGAGTCTTCGAGCGACAGCAGTCGCCTTAAAATCCTGAGCTAATAACTGACCCGAACCACCCGTGAAAAGCAGTTTAGCTGTTGGAAATTTCCGCGCCAATGCCATAAATGCCAAATCCCTCTCTGCAGCTTCCCCTAGATTAACGCTATCCCATAACGAGGTTTTTTGGCTCTGCTCTGCACCACTCAACACAACAACACCATCAATATCAATCAATTCAGGATGAGCGGGATAATGACTTTCCAGAGGGTACAACAACCAACTTCCCACTGGAAACAGCGCTATCAAAACAATGATGCCTAACAAAACCGTTAGTAATCGTCTCGCTGACCTGACACGACCGAAAGCCCACAACCCCATCCCCAAAGCAAAAACAATAACCAGCAAACCATCTGGCGAAACGATTCCCCAAAACAATTTAGAACACCAAAAAAATATATCGTCCATCCGCGCTAAACCCCTGCTATTTTTGTATACTGAGACAGTTTTTAATTAATAGCATAACTGTTATTCATATCAATCCAATCTGAACATGTACCGAACCCATCACCAATAGCATGCGCTTAAAGATTAAATACCTTTTTGATAGCCTGCTAATCGCTTTATTTTTAACCGTCTATCCACTGACTGTAGATAGTGCAACGACGCCTGAAACACCCTATGAAATTATTAAGATACTGCCACATAATAAAACACTCTTTACCCAAGGACTAGAGATTAAGGCCGGTATCTTATATGAGTCTGCCGGGCACTACGGTCATTCAACGGTCAATAAAATAGACCTTTCCAACGGCGTGATCCAACAACAATTACAACTGGATCACGCGATTTTTGCTGAAGGGCTCACCCATCTCAACAATACCTTAATACTGTTAACCTGGAAATCTGAAAAGGCTTTACTGATTGATGCCGACACTTTCAAGATCATGGGTTCTCACTCTTTTACCGGAGAGGGTTGGGGAATTTGTTATGACGGAGAGTCTTTAGTCACCTCTAATGGCAGTGACCAGCTCACTTTTCGTAATCCCAACGATTTTCGGGCTACCCGCACCATCAGTATTGTGTTCGATAACCAACCGCTAGGTAATATTAATGAACTGGAATGCACTCACGGCCTTATTTATGCCAACATCTGGGGTCAAGATATCATTGCAATCATCGACCCAAGCAGTGGCGAGGTTGTCAGTTTCATTGATTTATACGTCCTCTATGATCTAACTGCCCGCAATCATAATGAGGTTTTAAATGGCATTGCCTATAGTTCGGCGGAAGATGCGTTCTGGGTCACCGGTAAAAATTGGTCCAATCTCTACCTTATTAAACTAAGCCCCAACGATCCTCACTCACAGTAATCGCACTCACTATCGCAGTGACGTTACCCGCCCTGTCATAACAAAATTATGATAATCCTCTAGTACCCTCGTATGATCGAATGCTAATACTTCTGGTATCGTGTTAAAGGTAAACACCCCACAGTCTTTAGCATCATCAGCTGCAACAGGAAATCCTTGCGCCTCAGCCACATAGACTGCTGTCACGGTATGGTTTCTAGGGTCTCGACTGGGATCAGAATACAGTCCTAACAAAGCGGTTAATCTAACAGATAACCCTGTCTCTTCTGCTGCCTCACGCATGGCTGCCATTTCCATGGTTTCACCCAGATCAACAAAGCCACCGGGAATTGCCCAACCCAATGGTTCAAAAACACGTTCAATAAGTACAAAAGGTCGATCAGGCAAATCGACCAACTCAATAATCGTATCTGCGGCTACGAGTGGCGTCACCGGTTTTGCCATTGCACGTTCTCCCTTATTTTAACGTTAAAACTGGCAAATAAAAATCCGTCATACTCTAATTAACACCGGCTCTCATCGAACGAATAAAACCGATAGATCCAATGATAATAGGTATTTAGTGAACCGATACAATCCATATAAAATTGCCACCGGGAAAATAACAGCATGCAAAACAAACACAACAATGAGTTCTAATAAATGTTCTGCCAAATTATTAACTATCGTCTTTAACTGCAATAACTGCTGTTCTAACTGTTTTTTTAATTCTGCTATTTGTAATTGTACATAAGCTTTAATATCCAAGGTATTTTTAACACGGCCCCACAGCGTTTCATCGCTCCTTGAATGTTGCTGTTGTTGATTTTGCATTGTTAACGCTATCGTCTGATAATCTTGCCCTAAGTCCTCAATGTTTTTATGGGTTTGTTTAATAACTAAAAATGAACGATTATATTGCGCACTTAGAAACTGCTCATAAACCCCCGCATTTACAATAAACACAAACGGTATACTGAACCGCAAAAAAATAACTACCAGTGAAACCTTGAGCCAGAAACTCTTACTCTTTATCGAGACCTTCTCCGTCCAAATAAATAGAACCGTTAATAACAGAAGACCACTATAAATAACCCGACTCACTGGCCAGGCTGTTATCACCATAAACACTTTCTCAGCACCGATAGCGGTCGTACTGGCGAGCATCACCCAAGAAAATTGTTCAACTAAATCATTAACAGGGTCCAATATCTGGCCGGGTGCCAACGTCATCCCTATGCCCAAAGGGACCAGCGCCAACTCAGTCCCTTGCATGACTGAAATAACAGCATTCAGCGCACGGCCCGACACAAAAGCCGTTGATGCGTCATTAAAAGAATTATTTATATGGCTCTGCCCCATTACATCTAGTGCACCGGTGTAATTGAACTTCACCGCAACCAATAATAGCGCCGTAATAACACCTTTAACCCACGCATTTTTTTTCATGTAAGTGATTCCAAAAAAATATGACTTAACTGGCTTTAGTCATTTAATCGCTGCCAACTATTGAGCTAAGGTATACTGGAAAAAATCTTTTTCAACACACGTTAAACTAACCATTAATATCTGAAGTCTACACCGGTGAGCAGATCAACTGTTTAAAATTTAATCATTACACTTTCCTATGTTAATTGCGCATTGCTAAAACTCATTTATGACCCTAGCTACTGAAGCAGTATTACTGACATCATTTCCTAAAAAAGAACAAGCACAAATCCAGCACCTCATAAGACAATTATTATCACTGAAAGAAAGTGACCAAAATAGACGTCCTAAGGCGACCGATGTCATAAAAATCTTATATCCCCTTCATGTTGACAGCCATTGTATATTGGCGACTTTACTGAGCGATTCACGCTTAGAAAAAAGATATAACCCTGATCAGATCACCGCTTACTATGGCAAAGTCGTAACTCATTTAGTTCAGGATATACACTGGCTAAACCATCTGGCTGTTTATTCACCCACAACACATTCCAGACCGCATCAAGCTGAAACACTGCGCCGCATGGTATTAGCCATGACTCAGGATATTCGGTCGATCATGATTAAATTCGCTTACCGAATTCAACGTTTGCGAAACCTCTCGCATGAAGATAAACAAGTACAACACATTATTGCCAATGAAACGCTTGAAATCTATGCGCCATTAGCCAACCGCCTTGGTATTAATCAATTCAAATGGGAATTAGAAGATCTGGCTTTTCGTCATTTAGACGCTGAACACTATCACGCTATTGCCAACTCACTCGCAAACAACCGAAATCAACGCGAAACAGTCATCCAAACCAATATTCACGCATTAACTGAATTATTAGCCCAGGAAAATATTACGGCAACCCTTTACGGCAGGCCTAAACACATCTATAGCATCTGGAATAAGATGCAAAAAAAACACCTTGAATTTGAAGAACTCTATGATTTACTCGCTATTCGTATCATCGTTGCCAATACAACAGACTGCTACACCGTTTTAGGGTTAGCGCATAGCCATTGGCAATATGTCCCTAAAGAATTTGATGATTATATTGCCAATCCTAAGGAAAATGGTTATCAATCATTGCACTCCGTTATTCTCGATCACACCGGCAACCGTATTGAACTACAAATACGAACACAAGGCATGCATGAACAAGCGGAACTGGGGGTTGCTGCCCACTGGCACTATAAAGAAGGGAAGGCTATTAATAAAACCACAAGAAATAATATAAGCGCGCTTCGTAAACTTATTGACGATCATGATTCTCAAACTGATTTACTGGAAAACTTTAAATCTGAATTGTTTTCAGATCGAATTTTCGTCCGCACACCCGCCGGTGATATTATTGATTTAATAAAAGGAGCAACACCGTTAGATTTTGCCTATACCATTCATACTGATATTGGTCATCGCTGCCGGGGTGCAAAAATAAATGGCGTAATAAAACCATTAACACAACCGCTTCAATCGGGTGACAAAGTTGAAATCATAACGGCAAAACAGGCTATCCCAAATTACAACTGGACGCAGTTACATCTTGGCTTTTTAAAAACTCCCCGCGCACTTCGAAAAGTCAGAAGTTGGTTTAAGCAACAAAGTCAGCCCCTTAACACTAAAAAAACGCCTACACCGAAAGCATCCACTTCCACCCCAATTACACCCTCAGTTATAGCCAACCAGCATTCTTCAGAAAAATTTAACCTGACCCCTTTACTGCCCCCTTCACAGCGGCATAACTACAAATCGGATGTTATTGTTTCAGAGCTTGATAATGTCTTAACCTCATTAGCTCACTGTTGTTCACCGGCTAAAGGCGACCCTATTATTGGTTTTATTTCAGTAAAAAAAGGAATTACGGTTCATCGCCAAAACTGTCGTAATATCACCGCCTTGACGCTGGAACAACAGTCGCGTCTTCTGGAGGTAAATTGGAGTCATACAAACGCTAAGCCTTATGCGGTTCCGGTTATCATTAAAGCGAGTAGCAACGATCATTTGCTTAATAATATCATGCAATTTTTTTTAACCAGAAAAGTACATATATCAGATGTCACTCTACACACCGATTCTGATGCAACCGCAACGTTACTGTTATCAGTTCATATTACCGATACCCAAGAACTTGCATCACTCTTAGAGAAAGTCCTTCAACTCACAGATATCATCAGTGCTGCCCGGAAAAAATAAGGCTAATTGCTAACTGTAACCATCCATAACAACGTTATGCTGACAAGACTGTTACCACCGCATCCGTGAGCGTTTCAAGATCAGCTTCGCTTATAATATAAGGCGGCATTAAATAAACAAGACGATTAAAGGGTCGCAACCAAACACCGTTTTCAACGAATAACGGCTGTAACGTTGTCATCGTGATAGGCTCATGCATTTCCACCACACCAATTGCCCCTAAAACCCGCACGTCTTTAACTTGCGGCAACTTTCTACACGGCGCTAAACCCACCGCTAATCCTGCTGCAATCCTCTTAATACGCTGCTGCCAAGGCGAATCCAACAATAATTGCAAGCTCGCTAATCCTGCACAACACGCTAAGGGGTTAGCCATAAAAGTGGGTCCGTGCATAAACACCCCAGGATCACCCTCGCTGATTATTGTTGCTACTTTTTGATGAACGAGCGTGGCTGCCAACGTTAAATAGCCACCTGTTAATGCTTTCCCAAGGCACAGAATATCCGGCGTCACCGTCCCATGCTCAAGCGCAAACAATTTACCGGTCCGCCCAAATCCTGTGGCAATCTCATCGAATATTAACAACACATCATAACGGTCACACAGTGCTCGTACCGCCGACAAATAGCTGGGCGAATAGAATCGCATCCCTCCGGCGCCTTGAACAATCGGTTCTAAAATAAAAGCCGCAATCTGTAGGTGATGCCTTTTAAGTAACGCTTCAACTGATTCTGTGTCTTGCTCTGAACAAGTTTCATCAAAACCACATTGAGGCGCATCTGCAAAAAATTGTGAAACTAAACCATGCGTGAATAAGCCATGCATCCCATTGACAGGATCACTCACCGACATCGCGCCAAAAGTATCGCCATGATAGCCATGACGTATGGTTAGCATCTTACTTTTACTCGGTTGCCCCTGTGCATACCAGTATTGAATCGCCATTTTCATAGCAACTTCCACCGCCACAGAACCGGAATCAGAAAAAAATACCGTTGTTAAAGGCGCCGGTGTTATTGCTACTAATTGCATTGCTAAATCAACTGCCGGTTGATGCGTTAGGCCGCCAAACATGACATGCGACATCGTTTGAATTTGCTGCGTTAAGGCCGCATTGATCACCGGATGATTATAGCCATGAATCGCACTCCACCACGACGACATACCATCAATAAGTTCAGAACCATCCATCAACTTCAACCGGACACCCGCAGCGGACGCAACCGGATAAAGAGGCGCCTCGGTTCCAATGGCACTGTAGGGGTGCCAAAGTACTTGGC
>JYMV01033483.1_pt1 | contig 83897 bp, 64 predicted proteins | sample 338911 | NCBI WGS metagenome assembly JYMV01 (sample SAMN03354496, study PRJNA234377) | hydrothermal vent metagenome | biome: Deep sea; feature: Hydrothermal plumes at the Eastern Lau Spreading Center, Western Pacific Ocean; material: Seawater | place: Tonga | collected 2009 | depth 2000 m m | reverse complement strand
TCATACTTCAGTTTGCCATAGTCCATGATTTTACAAACAGGAGGCTCTGCATTGGAGGCTACCTCAACCAAATCCAATCCTGCTGATCTTGCCGATTCCATAGCTTCATCAAAAGAGACAATTCCCATCTGCTCACCAGCTTCACCGATAAGTCTCATTTCCTGCGCTTTTATTCGATCGTTAACTCTTATTTTTTCTACTTTTGCGATTTTTCTGTTCTCCTTCTATTATTTATTTCATTGTCAAGTTGTTGAATTAGTTCAGTCACTTTCATTTGACCCAGATCACCTTCAAAACGCCGCCTGACAGAAACTTCACCAGCTTCAGCCTCGCGCTTGCCAACGATGAGCATCACATTAATTTTTTTCATTTCGGCATTCCTGATCTTTGCGCCTACCTTATCAGCCTTGTCATCGAGTTCAGCCCGGATACCGGCAGACTTCAGCTGTTTTAGCAGATCCCCGGCGTAATCTTCGAATTTGTTTGAAATGGGAAGAACAGCTACCTGAGTGGGTGCCAGCCATAGGGGAAAATCACCGCCGCAGTGCTCCAAGTAGACACCCAGAAAACGCTCAATGGATCCTAGAATAGCCCGGTGAATCATAATGGGGCGCTGATATGAACCGTCCTTAGCAACATATTCCAGTTTAAATCTTTCGGGCAGATTGAAGTCGAGCTGGATCGTGCTTAGTTGATGGTAGCGGCCCAGCGCATCTCTCACCTGGAAATCGATCTTTGGCCCATAAAATGCCCCTTCCCCATCCTCTACAGTAAAATCCATTTTGTGTTCTTTTAGGGAAGTTTCCAGCATCGCCTCGGATTTTTCCCATAGTTCCGAGGCACCCAGCGCCTTCTCAGGCCGTGTACTCAATTCCACTTTTACAGATTGAAAACCAAAAGTTTCAAACACAATACCGACCATTCTTATCAGATCGCTGATTTCATCGCCGATCTGATCCAGAGTGCAAAAAATATGTGCATCATCCTGACTAAAGCTTCGGACCCGCGTAAGTCCCGATATAACTCCGGCACGCTCGAACCTATGGAGCCGACCGAAGTCTGCGATTCGGAGCGGTAGGTTTCTGTAAGAATGAAGCTTAGAAGCATAGATAACTGTATGGCCGGGACAGTTCATAGGTTTAAGGCCGAATTCCCGTTCACCAATTTTCATGTGATAGAGATACTCCCTGAATAGATCCCAGTGGCCGGACTTTTTCCACAGTTCAATATCATATAACTGAGGGGTGATCACTTCCTCGTAACCAAATTCACTGTACAGTTCCCGTATAAAGTTCTCCAGTTGGTGATACAGAAATGCACCCTTTGGCATGAAAAAAGGGCTTCCGGGAGAAAGCTGATCGAAAAAGAACAATTCCAGCTCCTTTCCTAGTTTCCGATGGTCCCGCTCCTTTGCTTCTTCAATCTGCTTAAGATAGGCATCCAGCTCTTTTTTGTTATAAAATGCCGTGCCATAAATGCGTTGAAGCATTTTATTGTTTTCGTCTCCGCGCCAGTATGCGCCTGCCGTATTCAGAAGTTTGAAATGCTTTATCATCCCCGTGGAGACGAGATGAGGGCCTCGGCAGAGATCGACAAAATCGCCCTGCCTGTAGGTGGTGATCACTTCGTCGCCTTCAAACTCCTCAATCATCTCAATCTTGTAGGATTCCTTTTTTTCTTTAAAGAATTTCTTTGCCTCTTTGCGCCCTACCACCTCTCTGTCAACAACATAGTCAGCCGCGGAATGTTCTCTCATTCTGTCCTCAATCTTCTCCAGATCTTCATCACTGAATGGTGCCTCAACATCAAAATCATAATAGAAACGATTCTCGATAGCCGGGCCGATAGTCATCTGTGCATCAGGGAAAAGTTCCTTTACAGCCTGAGCCATGAGGTGTGCAGCACTGTGGAGCAGTAACGCATGTCCCTCTTTAGAATCAGCATAGACAGATGACACCTCAGCATCAGATTCCACTCCCCTGTTCCAGTCCCACAACTGCGCGTTCACCTTCGCGGCAACGGCATTGTCAGTGCGAGAAGGATCTATGTCTTTAAGAATGGAAGATACAGGAGTATCAGGAGGATAGGTTCGTGGATCGTATCCCGTAACTTTTACGGTGATCTCTTTCATAAAATTTCAGCATGACAATTACCATTATGTGGGCGATACTGGACTTGAACCAGTGACCTCTGCCATGTCAAGGCAGCACTCTAACCAGCTGAGCTAATCGCCCCGGGACTGGCGAATATAGAATAACACTTTTCGTAAACAAAATCAATAACCGGAAGGAAACAACCCTCAATTCATGGACGGGTCCAGTGTGGAACCGTAAGTATACATATCAGCAAGAACCTCAATCGCTTTCAAAACTACCGGGTCGTCATCAAAAGATGACTCTATACGCATTCCAAGACCGCCAACAGCCCAGGACATATCCCTTTCAAGCATGATGCGTATGTGATCTATTTCATCATTAAACAGGTCATCTTTATCCTGCTCATAATGCTTCCGCAAAATTGACAATGAATGCTCGATCCGTTTATCAGTCTCTGATTCTTCTACCAGTATCTCTTCCAGTTTTGCCAGCTCCTTTTCTCCTTCAGATTTTAGATCGAGTTCTTTCATTGAAATAAAAGTCCTGAACTCCTCGATGATTTCATCAGTGATTTCAATAATCCCTTTGAGCTCGTGATCTTTTTGATACTTGTTGCTGAACTGATAAAACAGGCCTTTTCGCCAGCACTCTCTCGTCAGCATCGGCGTCCTTTCCTGCTCTACCACAAAATCAGGCGTTATGCCACCGTTTGAGATAACGCGTCTTCCGTTAACAGTGGCAAACACACTGTCAGCGTCTCCAGAATCAGTGGCAATGTTTCCCCGCAGATAACCAGGTTTCTGAATGAGGCGCCCTGACGGAATGTAATATTTTGCAGTGGTCATTTTCAGCGTTCTTGTTTCATCCAGTTGAAAAGCGGTCTGGACGAGCCCTTTGCCGAAGGAATTGGTTCCTACCACAATACCTCTGTCAAGATCCTGGATAGCCCCGGCCACGATCTCGCTGGCTGAGGCACTGCCGCCGTCAATCAGCACAGCTAGACGGACAAATGAATTAAGAATAGGCCTATTCTGGGAAGTGAATGTCCGTTTGGAATCTTCCGACCGACCAGACATGGAGACCACCTCAATCCCTTCTTCCACCAGCATGTCAAGGATCTGAACAGCTGCATCCATTAGTCCACCAGGATTTCCTCTCAAATCCAGTATTATTTTTTCTGCCTCCTGATTTTCCAGACTCCTGAGGACCTGTCTCATTTCAACTGATGAATTTCTGGAAAAGCGATTCAGTCTGATGTAACCTGTATCATCGTTGATCATTCCCGAGTAACTCACATCTTTCACAGTGATAAGACTTCTTGTGAGAACAAAATCGATGTCTTCCTCACCCCACCGGCGAATGGTAAGTGTCACCTTGGAATTTTTCGGACCGCGGATCTTATCTGCCGCTTTATCAAGGGACATTTCATCTGAAGATTGACCATCCACGGCAATGATCTTGTCATTGGTGATAATACCGGCTCGCTTGGCGGGAGAATCGTCAATGGGTGCAATGACTGTGAGAGAGTCATTTCGGACACCCAGTTGAATGCCCACACCACCGTAGTTGCCTCTGGTCAACAGATTTAATTGGTGCCGGTCTTCATCTTCCAAATAAACTGAATAGGGATCGAGTTCGGACAGCATACCCTCAATTCCGGCAGCGGCCAGCTTTTTAGGATCAATCTGGTCAGTGTAATCGGTCATCACTCTTTTGTATACCTCATACACCATTCGCCAATTTGATGATATGTCCCGGTAAAGATCGGACCTGCCGATGGAAATGACCGTAACCAGCAGTATAGCTAAAAAGGAAGTTCTCTTAATAGTTCGACTGATATTCATGAAATGATCCTCAAAACCTGTGTTAAGATTTCTTCTTCCAATTCTTCTGTTTGCTTTTGACCATCCAGAACAATATACCTGTCGGATTCTTGTTCCGCAAGGCTTAGGAAACCGTTCCTCACTTTTTCTAGGAAATCAACGCCTGTGGCCTCAATTCTGTCCCTCTGGCGATTACCCAGCCGGGAAAGTGCCTCATCAACAGGAATATCAAACAGGAATGTCCTATCAGGTACGGCCAGTTCAAAAGCGAGGCGGTTGATCTGCCTTAACCAGTCATGAGGTAAGGCCCTGCCGAAACCCTGATAAGCCATTGTGGAATCGATATATCTATCGCACAGAACGATAGTACCCTTTTCAAGGTGCGGTAGGATCACTTCCTTAAGCAGCTGAGATCTACTTGCTGCCATTAGGAGAGCTTCGTTCTCAGGAGTCATTGTTGAATTGTCAGGATTAAGAAGCACCTTGCGGATATCTTCAGAAATGAGTGTCCCGCCGGGCTCCCTCAATAGTAATGTTGGTTTCCCTTTCTCATTTAGTGTTCGCTCCAAACCTCGTACCTGAGTCGACTTCCCACAGCCGTCAATACCCTCGAATGTTAAAAACTTACCGCGGCTCACTGCCGGATTCCTTAAAAAAATGGACACTTTCTGAATTTTTACCAATGAGGATTGTGACTTCTCCCTTTACTTTTTTTCCGTCAAAATATTGTACACCTTCAGACAGACGCCCTCGCCAGATTTCTTCATAGAGTTTAGTCATTTCCCGACAGACAGCGGTGGGTCTGTCACCGAAATATTCTAAACAGTCCATCAGGGTACGTCCAACTCGCTCAGGTGACTCAAACAGGATGATAGTCCTATCTTCACTTCTTAGCACTTTTAGTCGCGATACCCTCCCTTTTTTTTTGGGGAGGAAACCTTCGAAAACAAAACGGTCTGTGGGTAGACCAGAAGCCACAAGTCCTGCAAGAATAGCCGAAGCGCCGGGAACGGCAACAACGGCAATTCTTTCAGAAATACACGCCCTCACAAGCTTATAACCCGGGTCGCTGATGGATGGTGTACCGGCATCAGAAATTAGGGCCACATCATCACCAGCTGAAAGTTTTTTGATGATTTCAGGAATCCGCCTATCCCGATTGTGTTCATTATAGCTTAACATAGGTTGTGAAATTTTATGGTGCTTCAGAAGTTTTCCGCTCCGTCTGGTATCTTCAGCAAGAATAAGACTCACACCATCGAGAGTCTCAACTCCTCGGTAAGAAAAATCATTAAGATTACCGATAGGAGTGCTCACAAGATAAAGTGTGCCGATAGTACCTGTCCGTCAGTTTATTAGAGTATCGAGGCTTTTCCGGATGATATCTATTCCGTAGTCAACTTCGTCAGTGGACACGTTCAGCGGTGGCCGGAAGCGGACTGTATTGTCGCCGCAGCCAAGTATAATAGCACCGTTTTGATTAATCAGATCCAGCAGCTTGTCTCGAATTTTGGGATCGGGAAGATCAAAGGCACACATGAGACCGGCGCCCCGTGTATTGGAAACAAAATCAGCATAGTCATCCTGGATTGTCAAAAGTTGATTATGCAGATATTCGCCTGTTTTGGCAGCTGCATCAATTAGATTTTCCGCCTGGATAATGTTCAGGTAGATGGTAAGCCGCACCATATCAGTAAGGTTGCCACCCCACGTTGAATTAATCCTGCTGGATTCCCTGAAAACATGATTTTCCACCTCGTCAAGCCGGGATGTGGATACAAAACCGCACACCTGTGATTTCTTTCCGAATCCCATGAGATCAGGCGCAACATTCTGATTCTGCCACGCCCACCACTTACCGGTGAGTCCCATACCTGACTGCACTTCATCATAGACAAGCATAATCTCATTTTCGTCACAAATCTGGCGCAACGCCTGGAAAAATTCTGTCCGAAAGTGGTGATCGCCCCCTTCACCCTGAATGGGTTCAATGATCAGTGCGGCAATATCGTTTCCTTCCTCACAAATGGCATCTTTAATTTGGTTAAGGGCCTCCGCTTCCAGCGCCTCCACCTCGGCAAGGTTTTCATCGTTCAGAGGAAATTTTACCGCCGGATTAACGATCCGCGGCCAGTCAAATTTCGGGAAATGGGCCGTTTTTCGCGGATCAGAGGTGTTGGTGAGAGAAAGCGTATATCCGGTACGACCATGAAAACAGTCGTTGAAATGGATTACTTTAAAACCCATTTCCTGCCCAGATCCGTTTTTCTGAAAGTTTTTCCTCACCTTCCAGTCAAAGCTCGCTTTTAGAGCATTTTCAATGGCGAGCGCCCCGCCTTCAATAAAAAAGCTATACCTGAAAATATCGGGCTGAGTGATGGTGAAAAAAGATTCCACAAACTCCGCAAGTTGGGCAGTGTAGATGTCTGAATTGGTTGGCTTGTTCAAGGCGGCTTTGATGAGCTCATCCTTATGTTCCAAAAGTTTGGGATGGTTGTACCCGACTGGGATAGAGGCAAACATGGTGAAAAAATCAAGATATTCCCTGCCGTCCCTGCTATCAACAAGCCATGAGCCGTGGCTCTTCTCAAGATCTACAACCAGTTCAAAGCCATCTGTTAGAATGTGATTACTAAGTGTTTTTCTTACATTAGCAGCTTCAACTGTTATCATTCAAACGTCCTTTCTCGATTTCAAATTTCATCACCAAATTTAATGCCCTGAGAAAGAGGAAGTTCATTGCTCCAGTTAATTGTATTGGTCTGCCGGCGCATGTAAGCTTTCCACGCATCAGAGCCAGATTCTCGGCCACCACCAGTCTCCTTTTCACCACCAAATGCACCACCGATCTCTGCCCCGGAGGTTCCAATATTCACATTGGCAATGCCGCAATCACTTCCTTTATGGGAAAGAAAAAATTCCGCATTCTTCAAGTTAGTTGTGAATATGGCACTGGATAATCCCTGAGGAACATCGTTGTGATCATGAAAGGCTTCTTCAATATCACTGAAAGGGATAAGGTACAAAATAGGTGCAAACGTCTCTTCCTTCACTGTTTCATAGCTGTTCTTTGCTTTGATGAGCGTGGGCTGAACAAAATAGCCGGCGCCGTCCAACACCTTTCCACCGTACAACACTTCTCCTCCCTCATTGCACACTCTTTCGATAGCCTCAAGGTACTCATTTACAGCACCTTCATTTACAAGAGGCCCCATGAGGGTCGATCCATCCAAAGGATCACCGATTGCCACCTGACTGTATGTCTTCACAAGTTTAGCGCTGATTTCATCAAAACTTTTTTCATGAATAAACACTCTTCGAGTTGAAGTGCATCTTTGACCAGCTGTCCCTACAGCGCCAAAAAGAACAGACGGTATGGCTAGGTTCAGTTCAGCAGAATCATCTAAAATGATGCCATTATTGCCACCCAGTTCTAGAATGGTCTTGCCCAGACGTTCACCAACAATACCGCCAATCTGTTTACCCATTAAGGTGGAACCTGTAAAGGAGATGAGCGGAACCCGTCTGTCGGATACCAACCTCTCACCTATGGTTCTGCCGGGACCAATAACAAGTGAAAAGACAGGTGGGTAACCTCCCTCCTTCAGCACCCTATTACACAAATTTTGAACAGCGATAGCGCAAAGAGGAACAGATGAGGACGGCTTCCAGACAACCGTATCACCGCAGACGGCGGCAATAAAAGCGTTCCATGACCAGACCGCCACAGGAAAGTTAAAGGCTGAAATGACGCCAACAGGCCCCAACGGATGCCATTGTTCATACATCCTATGGAGCGGGCGCTCAGAATGCATGGTGAGGCCGTAGAGTTGACGTGACAGACCGACAGCAAAATCGGCAATGTCTATCATTTCCTGGACTTCCCCGTCACCTTCCTGTTTTATTTTGCCCATTTCAAGTGAAACAAGGCTGCCTAGTGCGTCCTTATTATCGCGTAGAATCTCAGCCATGAGCCGGACCATTTCTCCCCGTTTGGGTGCCGGAATCATCCGCCATTCAACGAAAGCCTCTGTTGATGATGCCATCACTTTTTCATAATCCTGATCAGTGGCCTGATAGACAGATGCAATAACTTCTCCTGTGGCTGGATTCAAAGAATCGAGCTTCCCTTCGCTCTTAGAATCAGACCAGCCATCGGGCCCGGTGCAACCACCGTAATTGTCATTTTCAATGCCTAACTGTTTTAGGAAATCCATTCTAGATATAGTCTTTCTAAATGCAATTCATTATAGCCAAAAAAGTGCGAAAATTTATCCGGTGCCGGGGGGATTCCCAAAGGAATTGAGGCAGCCAATTCAATAGACAAAATACTTGATGTAAAGGAACATTACGGGCGAGGCTAAAATGAGTGAATCAAAGCGGTCCAGAACACCGCCATGCCCGGCCAGGAAAGATGATGTATCTTTAACACCCATATCTCTTTTCATTAGCGATTCAGAAAAGTCGCCGCTTTGACCAATAATTCCAATTATGATGCTGAAGACAACATAATCGAATGAATGAATTCCTGCTATGGAGTATTGAGATGTCAGACCGCCAGATTTGAAAATGATATAGAAAAAGATAAAAGCTGCAACAAGACCTGCCACTCCACCTTCCACTGTTTTCTTGGGGCTGATCCTTTCAATAAGTTTATGCCTGCCCCAATTTAGCCCTACAAAATACGCGGTCGAATCGCAGACCCAGACGCCTACAAAAAGACAAAAGGTCAGTTTCATTCCCATGGTCGGATCGATGGGGTCTATTCCTCGCAAACCGATCATAGTTCCCAGCAGAAGCGGGATGTAAACAATTCCCGCCAGAGTAAAGGATATATTACTTAGACTATTCTCTTTATTTCTGAAAAGTTCTAATAGAACAACTAGCACTGTGGCAATGAGCATCAATTCGCCGGGTCTAAAAATGGTGAGAGGATTGCCCGGACCGAAATAGTAATGAAGAGCTATCAAGATTGACATGGCATAGCCCGCAAAAAATTGGGGATGAATCTGCTGCTTCGCTCCCAGAAGATAAAATTCTCTGACGGCGAGTACAGATACAACCGTGACAAAAGCCATGAACGGCAGGCCTCCCAGAAATATGAGGAATAGAATAGTAGGAATTCCCAAAGCATTGACCAGTGTCCTTCCGCCAGATGATTTTTCTCCCGTAAGATCAGTCACTTATCTTTCCTTTTCATGTATTGGTTATCTCCCAACTCCATTACTTCAATCTTAACTCTTGCCGTCCCGTGACCCACAAATCCAAGTTTAACAGCAGCGCCGTAAGAACAGTCGAGAATCCGCCCTTTGGCATAAGGACCACGGTCATTCACTCTCAGGGCTATCGATTTTTTGTTATCCAAATTAGTTACCCTGATTAGTGTATTAAATGGTAGTGTCTTGTGTGCGGCCGTCAGACCATACATATCGTAGGTTTCGCCATTAGCAGTCACTTTCCCGTGGAAATCTTCAGCATAGAATGATGAGATACCGGTCATTGACTTTCTGTAATTCGTCACTTTGCCGGAGGCGTCTTTCTTCTTCAGGCGGCCGCTGTCCCGCTTTACATACCTAGGTGATGAATGGCAGCCAACCATGAACAGCAATGTGAAAATGATGGATCTATTAATCATACGGTTCCACACCACCGATTATTTCAGAAATCGTGGCGATTCCATTTTCTTCGCAATAAGTGGTTAAATCATTGATAATCTTAGTAACAATAGCCGCATCCCTGTAATTCGCCGTCCCCACTTGTACAGCTGATGCACCTGCCAACAGGTACTCAACCACATCCTTTGCAGACTTAATACCGCCTATTCCGATAATTGGTACATCCACCGATTTAGAAATCTTGAAAACAGAGGCAATTCCTACCGGCCGAATAGACGGTCCCGAAAGACCTCCGATATTTGTATTGACATTTGGACGTCGTGTGGCAGTGTCTATGCTCATACCGAACAGAGTGTTTACTGCGGACAGAACGTCAGCACCCCCCTCAACAGCGGCGGCGGCAATTTCGCCGATATCGGTAACGTTGGGAGATAGTTTCAAGATCAGCAACTTTTCTGTAGCAGACCTGAGAGCTTGTGTCAACTCTCTGGTCAAGTTCGGATTCACTGCAAACTCAATCCTCCCGGCCTCTACATTTGGGCAAGATATATTAATCTCATATCCGCAAACTGTTCCATCGCTGGATTCTAATTTTTCCAGAACATGTAGATAGTCGTCTATGGAAAATCCTGCAATATTTGTAATGACCTGAGTCTCAATGTTTTCATAAAAAGGAAGCATTTCTTCTATGTATTTGTCCACACCTATATTGGCTAGTCCGATGGAGTTAATCATGCCAGATGGTGTCTCCACAATCCTCGGTGGTGGATTCCCTTCACGGGGATACTTCGTGATAGATTTTGTCACAATGGCGCCCAATTCAGACGCATCCACCAAATCTTCAGTTTCCGTTCCATACCCGAAAGTCCCCGAGGCAACAAAAACAGGATTCGCAAAATTGACGTCACATAGTGATGTAGAAAGATCAACAGTCATGAGAAAACAATCTCCTGCGCCAAGTAGATTGGACCGTCAATGCAGACCAAAGAATATTTCTCATGGTAACTGTGATCCTTCAATCCATGAGAGGCCCGTTCAATGACACACCCCTGGCATAACCCAGTAGCACATCCCATATAACTCTCCACGGACAGCTCGCACGGGATATGGGTACTCGTGACAAATTGATGAACAGCTTTCATCATTGGTTCGGGACCACAGACAAACAGTTTCGTATTTTCAGTATCGCCGCAAACTTTTTCAACAGTGGGCATGACTGTCCCAAGCTCTCCCATGGATCCGTCATCCGTTGTGAGGTATATGTTCTTCTCAGGCTCATGGGAAAGGAAATGTTCCTCAACATTCCGGGCACCAAGGACAGTTATATGATTAACATTATTTTTTTGCAAAACCTTGTGGAACCAGAGGATGGGTGCCAGACCAACACCGCCTCCAATTAGGACCGGTGTGGCGCCGTTAGTATCTCCGTAGCTATTACCCAAAGGGCCCAGCAGGTCTATTGACTGGCCCTTTATATATTCAGATAAAATCTTGGTCCCCTCACCAAAAAGCTTGTAAATGATGCTGAGTTTATCGCCCTCTGCATTAGCAATGCTCATGGGTCGACGCAAAGGGTGTTCCCATGAATCGTCCACACAGATGTTCAGGAATTGCCCGGGGGACGGTTCTTCATTACAAATTCTATCTGCCGTAAAGGTCATCTGGAAAATTCCCCGTGCGATTTCTCTGTTGTCCAGGACAGTCCCTTTTTCAGCGACCATTGTTCGTACTGTCACTTGAAGCAGTGGTGTCAGCAATTGATTCCTTAAATTTGTTCAGAAGGGCGATCCTTCCGCCAGCAAACTGTGCCTGCTCACTCTTCCCGTAGACTGATGTGATTTGCTGATAAACCTCCAGGGCTCGGTCGAGATCATTTAGACTACGGTCATAAATATGAGCTATGGTGAGCAGTATAACAGGAGCGTATCTTGTATTTGGATACTGTGCCAAGACAGACTCATACAGTTCAATTGCTTTCTTCGGATCACGGTCTGTCACTTTTTCACCCTGAACCATCAGTTCGGCGGGAGCATCCCTCAGGGTCAGACTCTGGGAAAGGGCAACTTCCATCGCGTACTCACTATCAGGGTATTCATTTATGAGTTGATCCCTAAGATGCGATGCCTGGACTGAATCACCTGTAACGTCATAAAGATAACTGAGAGAATAGAGAGCTTGAGCAGTACTATTTGTTGGCGGGAGAACATTCACGATCCTTTCAAAATATTTCATCCCTTCTACCTCATCACCAAATCTGAATGCCTTCAATTCACCGGCGCTGTAAAGTCGCTGAGACAACTCCTGATACAACTGTGTGGTATCAGAGATTTCAATATATGACTCTTCAGTGAAATTTTCTGTCTTTTCCTCCCGCTTCACGACAGACTTTGAGTTTGGTTGCAATAGCTGGTCTTCAGTAATTGCCTTTTCGTCGGCCTCCTCTTTCTTTACCTGATCACCAAAAAGGGTCGTCTCCAGCTGCTCAATGGCTTCCGTAACCAAGAGAAGGTCATCTATTTCCTGCACCCTAACACGAGCTGAGGGTGCAAAGGTCGATTCCCGGAATTCTCTTTCTACGTTATCAAAATACTTCCTCGCCTGCCCGTATTCTTTCTCATCATACAGGGTGGCGGTTCCCAATGCAAAATATGATTCCGCCGATGCCGCTGTTTTTGGAAAATCTTCGGTAATGGATTCATAACGCTTTCTAGCTTCATCATCCCTGCCCTGCATTTCGTATAGCTTCGCAAGCTCTAGGTTGAGGTCCGCCCTTATGCCTGAGAATTTTTCATTGGTGGTCAGTTCTTCAATTTCCTTAGATGCCTCCGACCACATTTCCATTTCACGATAAATTCGAACAATCTGTAAATGAGATGCCTCCACCCGCTTGGGAATCGGATGTGCGGAAATTACCTTTCTGTAATTCTCCAGCGCAACGTTCAGACGACCTTCCTCATACGCCCGTTCAGCGATTACATAATGAGCGTTCATTCGGTCAAGCCTATTTGACGCAGATTCTGCCGCTCTCACCAAATGGGCCAGTGTTGAATCAACTTCGCCGTATGCTTGGTATATCTCTGAAGCAGTTGTGTGCGCAATCGATATCAATGATTTAATTTGACTCAACCGGACATCTTCCTCAAGTTCGCTGATGAAATTAAGTGTCTCTTCAAGTGATGATTGAGAAGATTCGATCTTCCATTTACAACGAATGGTCCACAATCGTGCTTCGTTAAGAAGAGGGCTTTCAGGAAAGTCCAAGTTCAGGCGCTCAAGAGATCCCCTTGATGACTGGAATTCCCCCTTGTAATACTGTGCTTTTGCCCGCAAGAGCAGTGCATCATCGCGGAATCTTGATTCGGGATAATTGGCAACAACCAGATTGCATCGAGCTATCGTTTTGTCCAACAACTCTTCGCTTTTCTTAGACAACTGCTCCTCTTTACTGGTTGCGACTATTTCCTGTTCGGCTTCTTCAAAATACTGAGTTGCGTTATAGAAAGTATTGAAATAGGCACAACCCCATACAGCCAGTGCAAAGACCAAAAAGATTCGTTTTGTCAATTTATTCATGATTCTAGGAGTGATATCAATTCTGGCAATATCTCTCCTGATTTTCCCTGAAAAGTCACATCCATTATGGAACTAAGTTCGGTTGGTTCGGTGTTTATTTCAGCAAGAAAAGCGCCGGATGATTTGGCCAGGGAGGAAAGTCCTGCCGCTGGATAGACAACACCGGAGGTGCCGACGGAAATGAACAGATCACACTTTCTGGCATGTTTCTCAGCTAATCGAAAAGCATCAATCGGAAGCATTTCACCAAACCATACAACATCAGGTCTAACAAGACCTCCACACCGACAAATAATCGGCTCCCCGTTTTCACTGAAGAGTTGAACGTCAAATTGTTCTTTACAGTCGATACAATAACTCCTAAAAATATTGCCGTGCAATTCAATGACCTCTTCGCATCCAGCCCGCTGGTGAAGATTGTCAACATTCTGTGTGATAACTGCGAATTTGTCCACTTTTGATTCGATTTCAGCCATGGCAAAATGGCCTCTGTTCGGCTTTACATTTTCTACTATCTCTGTTCTGTGCCGATACCACGATTGAACAAGTACGGGATTCTTTATGAACGCATTGAAATTAGCCAGCTCTTCCGGCTTGAATTTCTTCCATAAACCATCAGAACTGCGGAATGTTGGTACCCCACTTTCAGCTGAAACACCGGCTCCTGTAAGAAACACAACATAAGAGTCTGACGTCATCCTTTTAGCCAGACTATCCAAGGCCGGTTCTGTGCCAGCGGATGAAGAAGAAATCATTCTGGTTAGGGGGTGAGACGAAGAGAAGGGTGTAAGATGATTCTTCACCAATTTTTCGAGGAAGATTTTACGATAGTCTCAAGAAAAATAAACCTTTAACTTTCGTTCACCTTATGAAACGCCCGTTACCGATTCTCCTCCCATTTCTGATATATCTTTCCCCTATCCTGGCGCAACAAGACACAATTTTAACCCCCATCCCGGATGAAACTGTAGGCTATCTCCAAGTTTCTTGTGACTCCAGCGGTCTTGATATTTATGTGGATAATATCCTCATAGGACAAGTTCCTATTGATGACCCTATTCCATTAAAGCCGGGAGTTCACACTGTCACCTATCTCAATCCCCAGTTTATTACGCTGTTGAGAGAAAACTATGAATTGAACGAGGTTGAATCCCTTCTCCAAAAGAGTCTTCAGCGGGTATATGTGGCTCCGGAGAAAACGGTCACGGTCAATCTTTGGTGGAAGCCTTATGAAAAACAGCTCAAAGCGCGGAAGCAATGGGTCTGGATAAAAACAGCGGTGGGAGTGGCTGTAATCACTTTCCTTGTGGTTCTCAATATTTAATATTCTAAGGATGAATTCAATTATTAGCTTTCTGTGGTCTGAATTTATTGGTTAATTTTTGATATGGATGAATTCACCACTTTTGACACACCACTTCAGTTTAATCCTGATTACAGCTGGCCTGAAGAAGGTACAGAAAAAAATTGCCCGAAGTGCAGACGCTCGCTGACCCTTAACGAGCAGCGTAAAGACTACAAGGGAAAACCGTGGTGGTGTGGAACCTGCCGGTGGCAGTTCACCGACGAAGAAGCCTAGGCCTCTAGTCCCTCTATTTTTTCATTTTACCTTAAGATTAATTTCAGTACCTCAGTTTCCATTTCAGCAGGAAGTCTTCCCTCTCTAAATTTGTATTAAGCTCGGAGCATTGTTTTAAATGGTTGATATCCGCCCTTTTAAGGGCTACAGTTACACTCCATCTAATATTTCTGATCTCTCATCGGTGATTGCTCCTCCCTATGATGTCATTTCCGAAAGGGAGCGCGCGGACCTTGCGTCCAGATCTCCTGTTAACTTTATTCACATGACGCTGCCGGCAAATTATGACCCCGCCCGGTCCAATCCAGATTTCTATAAGGAGGCGGCATCTCAATGGAATTCCTGGAAGAAGAACAACACTGTTGCACAGACGGACATGCCAGCCATCTGGTCCCTGAGGGAGACCTACGAAAATAATGATGGTCAACCTGTTACACGATTTGGATTTTTAGCTGAACTGTCTCTGGACGATGAATCAGACCGTTTTGTTCTACGACATGAAAAGACGCACAAAGCGCCTCAGATAGACAGGGTGAGACTCTACGAAGCAACACGTGCCAACCTGAGCCCCCTTTTCTTTATTTATCAGGATGATCCGATCGAGACTGAACATTTTCTGGAACAGTTCAGTACAGCTGAATTGCGAACAGCAGAGCTGGATCATCACGGAAAAGTGTCGTTGGAATTTTCATTGACAGATGACAATGCTTGGATTGAACAATTTTGTCAGTCATTCAGTAATAAATACGTGCTAATTGCCGACGGACATCATCGTTATGAAGCGTCCAGAATTCTTCATAGAGAAAACAACAACGATAATATTAACAGTTCAGCAGTTATGGCCTATCTGGTTCCTGCATCTTCACCGGGGCTTATGGTTCAAGCAACACACAGAGCTGTCCATGGTCTGACGAACTTTAACGAAACGACATTATTACAAGCGTTTGAAGGCCGATTCGCTGTAAACAGTTCACAAAACGACTCTCATCAGATGAATGTTGTCACACCCGACAAAGGTAGATTCACGGTGACACCCACTGAAAAAATACTTGAGAATTTGAGAAAAAAATGCAACCCAACTGCGCTCGCTCATCTTCCTGTAGTGATTCTGGAGGAGCTGATTCTGAAAGAAATTCTTGGGCTGTCACACAGCCAAATGAGTCCAAAAGGAAACCTGAAATATTTTCAGGATGCTGATCTCGCTGTAAAGTCTGTTTCTTCAGGTGAGTGGAATGCCGCATTTCTTCTCGATCCTCTTTCCCTGGATGATCTTTTCTCAGTGACAAAGGCCGGTGGTATCCTTCCTCAGAAATCGACTTATTTTTATCCCAAGGTAGCCACGGGGCTGGTGGTAAGATCTATGGATCATCCATGAACAGCACAACCAAGCCTAAGCTTTTTATACCCGGTCCTACACACGTAGATGAGGAAATCTTAAAAGCGCTCAGTGAATACCCGATAGGTCATCGTACTGCGGCATTTTCTCAACTGTATAATGATGTAGTTGCGGGCATTCAAAAGGTACTTTACACTGATAACAGAATTTATCTTAGCACAAGCTCCGCCACGGGACTATGGGAAGCAGCTGTGCGCAACACAGTTAGGAAAAGGTGTGCTAATTTTGTTTGCGGTGCTTTTTCCAGCCGTTGGCACGAAACTACTGTCAAGTGCGGGTTACCTGCAGATTCCATAAAGGTTGCACTTGGTGAAGCCATTAAACCTGAACTCGTAGACAAAACATTGGCCACCGGAAAGTATGATGTGATAACGTACGTTCACAATGAAACATCCACAGGTGTCATGAATCCCCTCAGGGAAATTGCCGAGGTGATGAAAAAATACCCCGAGGTCATATTTTTGGTTGATATGGTGAGTTCTATGTCGTCTGTCAAAATTGAATTGGATAAACTTGGCATTGATGTGGCACTGGCCAGTGTTCAAAAAGGGTGGGCACTTCCACCCGGTTTTTCACTCTGTATGATTTCAAAAAGAACTTTAGATGTAAGTTCTAAATGCAATAATAAAGGTTATTACTTTGATTTTCTTGTTCTGGAAAAATATGCCAAACGGTCTCAAACACCCTCTACCCCTTCCATTCCTCACATGTATGGTTTGAAACGTCAATTGGAAAGGATCTTCGATGAAGGACTCGAAAATCGTTTCCAGCGGCATAGTGATATGGCTGACCGGGTTCGCACTTGGGCCTTGGATACAATGGGTCTGTTTCCCGAGAAAGGTTATGAATCAGATACGTTAACCTGTGTAGAGAACACCCCGGCAATCAACATTACCGATTTTCAACAGCGGCTTCTCTCTAAAGGGTACATAATATCGGGCGGATACGGCCCGCTGAATGGGAAAACATTCAGAATCTCACATATGGGTGACATCACCCTGGAAGACATTGAGGAACTGCTGGGAGTCATGGATGAAACCCTTAAAGAAATGAACTGATGAAAGTTCTTATCACTGATCCCATCTCTGACGAAGGTAAACAGATATTGACAGATGCCGGTATGGATATTGAGGATGCGTCCGGAGAAAAGTTCTCATCAAAGTTGGATCTTTCAAATATTGAAGGGTGGATTGTGAGAAGCGGAACCACCATAACAGCGAAAAATATAGAACAGGCAGAAAATCTTCGCGTCATTGGACGGGCCGGCGTTGGCGTTGACAACATTGATATCCATGCCGCCACCATGAATGGCGTTCTCGTCATGAATACACCAGATTCCAACACCATCTCAACGGCGGAACATACAGTTGCCCTTCTTCTTACCCTTGCCCGAAATGTTCATGAAGGTTACCACTCAATGATCCATGGAAAATGGGAACGTGAAAAACTTATCGGCACTGAGCTAAAAAACAAAACCGTCGGAGTAGTCGGTCTTGGAAAAATCGGGACAGAGGTCATTAAACGCCTCCACCCATTCAAGATGAATGTCTTGGGCTTTGACCCTTACATTAAGAGAAAAAATTATGAACTGGATTATGTGGAATTTGTGGAACTAGACACACTCTGTCAAAAGTGCGATTTTATCACCATCCACGTTCCAAAAACAGATTCAACTGTTGCCATGTTCGATCTAGACCGCTTGAAAATGATGAAACCGACAGCACAAATTGTAAATTGTGCCAGAGGCGGGATCATCGATGAAAAGGATCTTATTACAGCCCTCAATGAAAAGATTATTTCAGGAGCAGCCCTCGATGTGTTTGAAAATGAACCGCTGACAGAATCATCACTGCTTAATGCCAACAACATCCTCTACACACCGCACCTCGGAGCCTCCACCATTGAAGCGAAACAGGGTGTCTCCACCGCCATTTGCGAGCAGGTCCGGGACTACCTGAGTGATGGTACCATTAGCAATGCTCTCAACATTCACATTGCTGATATGGATATGCTGAAAAGTCTTGAGCCTTACCTAATACTTGCTGAAAAATTGGGCTCTCTTCATCAGCAAATTGCCTCTGGGCCTATAGATTCCGTTTCCATATCTACGGCCGGTTCCCTTAAGGAGATTAAAGTGATTACACTGGCTTTTCTTAAAGGCTTTCTCCAAGAAATTCACGGCAGTACTGTCAATTACATTAACGCCACTGCCGTAGCTGAAAGCACAGGGATTACCATTGAGGAGACTTACAGCCACAAGAAGATAGATTACGCCAACCTCATTTCAACAACGGTACGTTTGAACGGAAAAAGCCTTACTATCCGGGGAAGTCTGTTCGGTGAGGGTCTACCGCGAATAATATATTTTGATGGATTTCATCTTGATTTAAGTCCTGAAGGAAAGCTCCTTTTGATTTACAACAAGGATGTTCCTGGCGTAGTTGGTAAAGTGGGGACACTGCTCGGAAAGATGGATGTTAACATTGCCGGCTACCAGTTAGGAAGAAAGGAAGGCTCCGAAGTGGCCATTGGATTGATCCGCATTGATTCTGACCCCTCGCCTAATGTGATTACACAAATTGCCAACGTTGATGAAGTGATTTCAGCTACAATTATTGCGCTGGATTGAACTGAGATCTATTGCCACCATCTTTGGTGGTATCTTAATTCTATTTTTCACAGAAAGGTGTGCACCTTTTGTAAAGGTCCAAACAGGCCTACAGAATCTCATCATCAATTATCAGCACAAAATCGCAGGAAAGCGCATTGGCATTGTGACAAATCACACAGGTGTCGATCACGAAGGCACACCCATATGGGAACTTCTGGGCAACTTACCGGATGTTGAGGTAGTAGCTGTTTTTTCACCAGAGCATGGTCTCTTTGGCGAAGCCGCCGCCGGTGAAAAAGTGAACTATAGCAAATCTGAAATAGATTTGCCACCTCTGTACAGCCTTTATGGCGCCACCCGAAAACCTACCAGTGAAATGCTCAAAGATATGGATCTTTTGATTTATGACATTCAGGATGTTGGTGCCCGATTTTATACTTACATCTCCACCATGGGGCTGGTCATGGAAGCAGCGGCAGAATCAGACATTCCTGTTCTCATCCTTGATCGCCCTAACACACTCACCGGTAATCTGGTTGCGGGGCCTCTATTAGATCTGGATTATAGCTCTTTTGTGGGCCTATACCCCATTCCTTCCGTTTACGGTCTCACACCAGGAGAACTCGCCCTCATGATAGTTGACCAATCGTGGATCGAACCGATACCGGAAGTAGAGGTGATTCCTTTGATCGGATGGTCTAGAGCCATGTGGTATGATGAAACGGGACTACCGTGGGTAGCTCCGTCCCCCAACATCCCGGATTTGGGAACAGCTACTGTGTACCCAGCTACAGTAATCCTGGAGGCAACCAATGTTTCCGAAGGACGTGGTACTGATCACCCATTCCGATGGATCGGAGCGCCGTGGATAGATGGCAATGAATTGTCCCATGCAATGAACAACAAAGGGTTGTCCGGGGTAAACTTCCGCTCAAAAATTTTCACCCCTCGGTCAATACAGGGCACCGTCCTCAAACCAAAATATCGGGACCAAAAATGCGACGGTATAGAAATCACTGTCACCGACCGGAATCTGTTTTCTCCAGTTGTTGCCGGTGTTGAACTTTTGCTGACTATTTCGGTTTTGTATCCTGAAAAACTTATAATCAAAGAAGCGGGAATAAACCGGCTGTTCGGTTCGAACAGACTCATTAAATTACTCGAAAATACCGCAGCTGTGAATCAGCTGATAGATGTAATAAATACAGAGTCAGATCAATTTCGCAAAGCAGCTAAGAAATTTTTCTTATATAGTAATTAAATCCGGATAAAAAGCTCTCAGAAAACAGGCGACTAACTGTCCTTTTCAGGGCTTCTCACCCAGGATCGCCGCTCCTTAAAGCTCTCAACCTTCAAATTGGCCCAATCATCGACAATCTTCTTCAACTTTTTCACATGTTCCGGTTCGTCCCTCAACTTTTCTTCTACCGCTTTGATCAGTTCTTCCCGCATCTTTTGTACCTCTCCGTAAGTAACAACCGATTCCTTGGCCCATGCATCCTGTTTAGCACTTCTGGACTCCTTTTCCGACTGCACTTCCGATACCTGCTCTTTCCTGCTAGCTAACATAACAACAATCACGATAGCTATTACGACCACCAGGATAATGATCTGATTCATGTATTATCCTCCTGCCACAGGCACACGCGCCATATCGATGCCATAATCATAAGGTAAAACACCGTTCCACCAGAAAATCACCATAGCGAACATCACAATGATAGCTATCGGCCAGGCGTAAGTGGCCATTCGAATAAAGTCCTTTGCTTCAATCTGGCCGCTGGCATAAACAATGGAACTAGCTGGCGTTCCAATGACGAGCCAATATGCCAGGGAAGTGGAAATTGCCAATCCTACACCAACCAAAATGACATTTGTACCGGATGCTTGCGCCATTTCGAGCACAACTGGTCCAATCACTGCCACTGTAGCACCGGCGCTCATCAGATTTGTCAGAAGTGCGCCTATCAAAATGACAAACATGATTAAAGGCAACTCGGAACTGATACCAAAGTTGCTCATAATAGCGATCAGACTGTCCGCAAGCCACTTCGCCGCACCACTTGATTTGAACACCGCACCGAGGCTGATGGCACCCGCATACAGAATGATCACACCCCAGCTCACATTTTGTTCGTAATCCCGCCAAGAGGTGAGCCCTAAAAGCATATACAATACGGCACCTGTGATGGCTACACCACCCAGTCCCAGCGAAAATCCGAGTATGCTTGCAGTAACTGTCTTGTCTGTGATCCACATGAAGATTATTAGGATCATGATCCCCCCTACAAGCCACTGCTCCCGGGTCATCTTGCCATGTTTCTCAAGGTCAACTTTTAAGATGGCAACTGCTTCTGAAAGATCCTTGACTTCTGGTTTAAAAAGAAATGGAAGCAAAAAAGCCATCACTATCGACATAACCACAGTGTAGAAGACACCCATCTTCATCCACTCAAAGAAGGAAATGTTGGGACTGACATAATCTTCCAGGAACCCGATCATAATTGCATTCCGCGCTCCTCCTGTAGGACTCATAGGTGCGCCCACCATACATCCTATGGCGATGGACATCATGAGAAGCTTACCAAGTCTGGGAGCGGGGACCGTTTTATTGGTCAATGTGTACAAAGCAAGAGCAATTGGAATATACATTGGCGCAATGGACGCTTCGTTAATAAAAGCGGAAGGAATTGCTGTACCGAGCAACAGACCGAGTACAATATTTCTTGTTTTGTTTCCGGAGAGTTTTACTACAAGCATCCCTATTCTTTTGTCCAATCCATATTTCACAAGTGTGGATCCTATGGCCAAGGATCCAGCGATAAACCAGACGGCGTCATGGGCGTAGGTCTGTACAATTTTCGAAGGTTCTGTAATCCCAAAGAACAACTGAACCAGTCCTATCACGAGAGCGACGGCTGGCATGGGAATCGCCTCCGTAGCAAAAAAGACTGTACATGCTCCAAGGAGGGCGATGATGATCTTCATATTGTAAGCCTTCTGAGTAACGGCTACAGGGCTCAGATCACCGCCGAACAGTTCCCTCGCTTTGAACAACATCGATTCCGGTGTCGGCATAATAGCCAGCAATGCAAATACAACAAATCCGATGGCAAGCCACTTAAAATTCGTGGTCTTTGCGAATCCGCCTGATTGCTCCTGTTTTCCGTTACTCTCAGACAACTCTTATTCCTCTATCCTTAAGTTGAAAAGGCAAGTAGACAAGATAGAAATGAAGAAGTGCAAAAAAGGCTGTGGTGAATAGGTACCACGGCCAGGGACCAAAATAATCGAGGAGTGATGCTGTTGATGGTTTCCTAAGTATCCAGAAATAGTTTGCACCTAACATGAGATTCACGGGAATCGTCCCTAAAAAGAATATAAACAACACACCGAAAGAACGCCACAAACTTTGCCAAGTCGGTCTCATGCCGTAAACAACAGTGGCATACACAATGGCAACAATCATCAGATTGTGAGCCAGCATAAACCGGAAAAAATGATAGTGCGGAAAACCAGCATAGATATCCGGCGAAAAGCTTGCCTGGAACATTGCGGAAAGTCCCCAGAAATAGAGAATTTCGTAGACACGGTAATTCCTTTTCATCATGACAAACGGTAACATCAGATTGGCTGTTCTACAAAGATGGAACGGCAGGTGGGATTTCAGATCAAATGTTCCCGCCACAATTTCCAGGAGCACCCAGCTCAGGTATGCCGATGCCACAAGCCAACCAAGCGTTGAACCGATCAGTTGTTGTTTGCGCTCAGTTAAATTTCTTTTAGCGTATATGGGCAGAAATATGGCCAAGAGGATGGCTATTACCAGTCCCAGAATATGAGACAGGCTGAAGGCAATAAATGGTGGATCCTTAGAATAGAGATATTCGGCAAGAGAGGAAGCCATCAATACCAGATAGGCTTTTTTCCTCCGGGATCTGTGGAAAGGAATCTTGTCTCTCCGCCAACAACAGTTCGCAGCACACCTGTATTCTTAATTTTCTCGGATTCTATTTTGAATAGATCATGGGAAAGAACAACAAAATCGGCAAGTTTCCCCACCTCAAGCGTCCCCAAAAGATTTTCCTGAAATCCTGCGTAAGCCACACTAACAGTATAAGCGGAGAGAGCCTCCTCCACCGTCAATTTTTCATCCGGGTACCATCCACCGAGGTGTGACCCATCAATGGTTTCCCGGGTAACAGCGGCATAAATACCGAGAATGGGAGACATGGGCGCAACAGTCCAATCTGATCCAAACACTAACGTAGCACCACTATTCAAAAGAGACTTAAATGCATATGTCCCCCGCAATATCTCTTCCTCGACCCGTTTAGAGGCCCATCTGCTGTCATCGATGGCGTGGTACGGTTGAACGGAAGGTATGACACCCTCCCGCCCAAATCGCTCGATCTCTGAGGTACGGAGGTGTTGTGAATGCTCGATTTTTGAGCGTCTCTCTTTTTCGCCATTCATCTCGCTGACTGCCAGATACTGATCTAAGACCCACTCATTAGCTCTTGTGCCAATAGCATGTATGGCGAACCGGATGCCTGCCTCGTCAGCTTCTTGCATCATTGTTTTGAACAAGACAGTATCTGATGTCACAATGATGCCTCTGGTATTGGGGTCATCCTTGTATGGATCATGCATCCATGCGGTGTGGGAGCCCAGTGAACCGTCTATCATCCCCTTAAGAGCAGGCCACTGGAGCCATTGGTTTCCAGTCCCGTGCTCAGCAATGTAGTCGATCTGATTTTTCCAGTTGGTCCACCACGGAGCGGCGTAAATGCGCATTCTGAATTCACCGGAAGCCTCAACTTGTCTGTAGGTCAACAAATCTTCCCAGGAACACATATCATGTACCTGTGTGACACCGGACATAAGTGCATAGTCCATGGCCTTTTGAAGCGCTCTCCTCCGTTCTTCTTCCGTTGGTGGGGTAGTAGCGCGCTGAACCAGTTCCTTAGCTCCAGCTTCCCGAAATATTCCTGTTGGATTACCAGTCATATGGTCCCGATCTATGACACCGCCCGGCGGATCAGGTGTTTCGCCTGTTATGCCGGCCAGTTCCATGGCCTTTGAATTGGCAAAGGCCATATGCATATCAACTCTATGGACAAAGACAGGGTTTTCTCTGGAAACATCGTCCACCCATGAATGATGTGGTAATTCACCACCCCACTTTTCGTGATCCCAGTTTCCACCGAGGATCCATTGTCCCGGATCCATTACCTGCGCTGCGCTGTCAATCTTGAAAACGAAATCTTCAGGAGAATCCACTTCCCTAAAATTCAGACGGATAAGTTGAAATCCCCCATCCATAAAATGCGTGTGAGCATCCATCAATCCAGGCACAACAAATCGACCTTTCAAGTCTACAACAACCGTATTTGGACTTTTGAGACGCTCCACTTTTTCATTTGACCCCACCACAACAAGTGATTCACCTTTGACAGCCATGGCTTGTGCTCTGGTAGCACCTTCAACACCTGTCCATATTGTGCCGTTCAGATACACTGTATCAACATTGTTGCTGGTGCATGAGACCAGTAAGAATACCCAAATTATCAAAAAAAGTTTTTCAGATACGGACATTTACTTTCTCTTTTTCTTTTTTCTCAAGACGTCCATGGCTTTCCATACCATTTCGGGCACTCTCTCCATTTCGTTGAATTCTCCCGCCCCTTTCAGCCATTCACCTCCATCTATGGTCACCACTTCTCCATTGATGAAGGTCGCCCCGCCACTGATCAGGAAGGACGCAAGGTTGGCTAGCTCTTTATGCTCTCCAAATCGCTGTAAGGGAATTCGTTTTTTCATTCTCTTTTCAATCTTGAATCCGGGTGGAACAAGCCGCGTCCAAGCTCCTTCTGTGGGAAAAGGACCTGGCGCGATAGCATTGGTTCGGATACCGTACTTAGCCCACTCCACAGCCAGTGACCGGGTCAAGGCAAGAACACCTGCTTTCGCACATGCGGAAGGAACAACATAACCCGACCCAGTCCATGCGTAGGTGGTAATTATGTTTAGCATCACGCCCCCGCTGTTTTCTTTCATCACCTTTTGAACGGCCATTGAACAATTAAACGAACCAGTTAGCACGATGTCCACAACTGTACGGAAAGCATTCTCAGAAAGTCTTTCCGTGGGACTAATGAAGTTACCCGCAGCATTATTCAATAAGACATTGACAGGACCGAGTTTTGATACAGTTTCATCAACCATCCGTTGCACATCCTCACCGCTGCGAACATCACATTGCAGTCCCAGTACTTCCGCTCCTGTTTCTCTTAGCTCCTGAGCTGCCGCATCAATAACCTCTTTCCTACGGCTACATATGCTGAGTTTCGCACCCAACTCACCGAACTGTCTTGCCATAGATTTCCCCAAGCCGGTGCCACCACCGGTGACAATGACTGTCTTATTTTTCAGGAGGTCTTTTTCAAACATACACTATCCCCCTTGGATCTATGTTTTAAAATGAGGGTGTTTTAATTAGTATCTGACTATTTCGATCCAATCTGGCAGCACGAAGCGAGTGCTTCATACGCTTCAAGGTCAGCCTCTGTATCGTTGGCGCTATAGCCCAGTTTAGCAATAGCTTGCTCTATCTGGGATAGATCGATGACGGAAGCTTTATAAGTAAAAACCCCTATCTTCTTTTCTTCATCAATCTCAATATTCACAACACCATCCAGCCTCGAGATCTCGTTCTCAATAGTAGAAGAGCACATTCCGCAGACCATCGATTCGAGCTTTACTGCGGCTTTCGCATCTGCATTTGAGCATGCAAAAGCAACTAGAAAAATGAAAAAGACCAAAACTAATTTCTTCATCATGCCTTCAGATTAATCCCTGCCATAAGTTGCCTGTTTAACTGAAACCTGCGGAAAATTACGAAACATGTCATTTATCTCAGCAACCTCATTTGTGACAATGTTATTGTACCGGATCACGACAGCTTTAGTCTCTTCATCAAGCACACCTAATCTTAGCATCTGCGGTTGAGTAGGACGTGCCGTGGTACCATCAATAGCCCGTGCAAGTGATCTAATTTCTTCTCTTAATCTTGGTCTTTGACGATAAGAGAGACCATTAATCGGCCTTTTTAGGTCGGTATCTCGGAATTCTTTTATCAATTTCATCGTGGAATTGATTTTTTCTTCAGCGATAGAAACATCTATATCGCCACTAAATCCACTTGTCACTTTCTTTTTGAGTTCTTTCATTTGGCTCATCATTTTGTCTGTGCCGTTCAGCACAGTATGGACTTTTGACAGAAGGTCTCTTAATTCAAGCCCAGCTTCCAACTGCCTATCTAAATCACGTCTTGTTACTTCAATCCGTGGATCCGCCATTACTTCAACTTCCACCATGGCCGTTTTATCATTTGCGGAGATCAGAATTCCGTAAGTTCCCGGGGCCACTTTTGGCCCCGTATTTCCTCCACCCCAGCCGCCTGTGACGGGTCTGGCAAGTGATACTGAACCATCATAACGAAGATCCCAGGCAAGCCGATTCAGCCCTTTCTTTGGTTCATTCACCTTTAATTCACGAACCTGATTTCCCTGGCTGTCCGTTACCATGATGGTAACAGTGTCAGAGGAAGCCTGTTTTAGATTAAATGTAATAATGGTGCCATAGGGAGGATTGTTGGCGCGATATGATCTTTGTCCCTGACTAGCATCCATGCGAGACATTTGCCAACGGTAAGCGACCTGGGGTTGAAAAATGTGAATACCATCGCCACCTGCTTTTTCCATTTCTTGAAGAGGGGTAATATCATCGAGAATCCAGGCACCTCGGCCGTGTGTGCCAATAACAAGATCGTTTGCAATTGACTGTATCTTGATATCTCTCACAGAAACTGGCGGAAGATTATTCATGATAGGTGCCCACTCTTTCCCTCCATCCCAAGACGCATAAATGCCGTGTTCCATCCCAGCGTAAAGAAGGTTAGAATTCCGGGGATCTTCACGTATCACCTTAACGTAATCATTTTGAGGAAGACCCCGGCTGATGTTCTCAGACCGCTTACCAAAGTTGGTCACCTTAAATGCCAACGGTCTAAAGTCATCACTTCTGTGATGATCTACAGCAATGTATGCTGTTCCGGCGTCAACTTGAGAGGCGTCTATCTTTCCTATCCAGGAATTTTTTGGCATTCCTTTAATACGCCCTGTTATATCCGTCCAATTTTTGCCCCCGTCAGTTGTGATATGAACATTACCGTCATCCGTCCCTACCCATATAACCTCTTCCTGAACAGGTGACTCAGCAATAGTTAAAATTGAACAGTGAAATTCTGCGGCAGTATTGTCCTGGTAAATTTCACCACCGGAGGTTAGCTGTTTACTCTTGTCATTGGTAGTCAGGTCAGGGCTTATCACTTCCCATGAGTACCCTTCGTCTGTTGTTTTAAAAAGGACATTGCCTCCGAAATAAACGGTTTTAGGATCATGAGGTGAAATATGAATTGGAGAGTCCCAGTTAAACCGGTACTTGTGATCCTTAATGGCATCACCGGCTGAGCCTGTAATTTTCGGATATGGGTGGATCGTTCTTGTGTTACCAGTATTCATATCCTTCTGAAAAATGACACCGCCCTGGAGGTTGGAATAGATGATGTTCGATTTACCAGGCACGGGTACAGCATAATAGCCATCACCGCCCGTGATATAATTCCAGTCATCCTTTAGAATGCCCGCACTGTTTGTCGTTCTGCTGGGCCCGCGCCAAGTCCCATTGTCTTGTAGACCACCAAGAACATTATATGGATTTTCGTCATCTACAAAAATCTGATAAAACTGAGACAACGTAACATTATTGACAATATCCCAATTGTCACCAGCATCGTAAGATACCTGGTATCCTCCATCACTGCCACTGAGCAAGCGCCTGGAATTGACCGGATCTATCCAGAAAGATTGGTGATCACCATGCACACCCCCGGCAATTCGCTTAAATTCTTTACCGCCATCCGTGGATTTATAGAGTCCGCCTGAAAGTGAATACAAATGATCTGGGTTTGTTGGGTCAACTCTTATATCGCTGTAGTAAAACGGTCGAAAATTGATTCTGGCATCATCATGCACCTTTTTCCAGTTTTCACCACGATCGTCTGATCTAAACAGAGTTCCCCCACCTTTAAATTCAGTAACCAGATAAACAATATTAGGTTCACTCTGTGCAACCTGAACACCAATCCTGGTCATAGGGCCATCAGGTAATCCGTTATGGATTATTTCCCAGTTTTTCCCCCCGTCCATGGTTCGATATAGGGCTGTTTTCTTGCCACCACCATCAAAACGCCACGGTTTTCTGCGAAATGTCCACATGCCGGCATACATGATCCGTGGATTGCTGTTTTCCATGGTAATATCTGAACAACCGGTATCCTCATCTATGTAGAGTACTTTCTCCCATGATTTACCACCATCATGAGTCATAAAAACACCCCGTTCCGGGTTTGGGCCCCATTCACGACCCAGAGCACATACAGACACTGCATCAGGATCACGAGGATCAACAACTATTCGCTTGATCCTTTCTGTCTTTTCAAGCCCCACTTTCTCCCAAGTCATTCCTCCATCGATTGAACGATAGACGCCCCTGCCGTAACCAACACTATTACGAGGGTCACCTTCACCTGTACCGACCCAGAGTACATTCGGATCAGAGGGTGCCACAGCAATGGCACCAATGGAGTAAGCATCCTGGTCATTGAAAATTTCTTCAAAAGTGACACCGTTGTTTGTGGTTTTGAAGATTCCACCGTCTGCTCCACCTACATAATATGTACTGGGATTCCCTGTCACCCCCTCTATAGCACTCACGCGTCCCCCCATGTTAGCGGGACCAATATTTCGCCATGCCAAGTCACCAAGTAATGTCCGTTTTTCAGATTTCGCCGAAATGGCGATTGTAATGAGCGAAAAAATCAATAGTGATACTTTAGTTAGTTTCATTGCTTTTTCTCCTTATCACCCCATTGAAATGAAGTCAATTCTCCATCTTCCAGAAAATAATACCTCCCGCCTGTTTGCCGATGTCGGCCTGATCTACCAGTACAAAGGATGTGAGGTCTATGACATCCACGGACCCGGGTTCAGCACCAACACCCTCAACAGAAACGAATGCAAACTTGTTATCCGGAGAGATAACCACTCCGTGACTCACCCTCCTTGTATTATTGATCCTGGCAAGCTCTTTACCTGAATCTATATCCCAAATCCCTGTCTTGGCAGCTGACTTGTATGTCACCACCAGCTTTTTACCATCTCGACTCACTTCGCAGTTATAAGGACCTTTATCAGTCTGGAAACGACGGGTGATCATCCATTTCTTGACATCAACTTCCACCACCTCATCAGTGCCGTTATTAACTACATAAAGAAATTTGTCATTGGGATGTGGGTAGACCCAGGTTGGCTTTTCCTTCGGCATAGAATGGGCTCCCATTTTGTGCGTCATACCACCCATCTTTTTCATGTCATGTTTCCCTGTTGAAAGTGTACGGGTTATTACCATCCTCATGGCATCCAGTTCATATAGCTCACCGGACATCATGGCGACTGAGTAGTGCTTCAGACCGTTATTAAGCAGTCGGGAACCGTGAGGCATTATACCTGTTTCCACACGATCAATTTCAACCATTTCCTCAGGGTCAACAATAGAGATTGTACTTACTTCATCATGACCCCCATGCAAATTGAAATTCACCACATAAAGCAAACCGGTAGCCGGAGATACCTGAAGTGTCGCAGGGAATAGCCCAAGTTCCACCCTGTCAACCATCTCATCAGTTCCCGTCCTGTATTTGTACAAATGGCCAAAAGGGATACCGTGTGCCATGGTAAGATACCAGAATTCACCATCGGGAGAGATATTAATACCATGAGGCCCCTCAATATCAACCGGCCATACACCAACTGGGATTCGCTTTTCCACATGTATTTTTTTACCGTCAAATCGTATCAGAGCAACTTCATCTTCAGATTCAGCAGTTACATAAATGTAATAGTCTCTACATAGTGATGATGAAATAAAGAATATTGTTAAAAGAAATAAAACACTAATCCCTCTGTTTAATCTTATCATCAGTCTGTTTCTTTTTTCTCCTTATCAACAAATTTGACCGCATACAGACCGCTATTCATATCTGAGAAATAGACCAGTCCTTTATACGGTTGAGGACCCCAAGCGTTGGGTGCATTGGGGATATAACCGTCAGGTGAGTAGCCATGAAAGAAAGCGATCTCTCTCCCTTGTTTGTATATATCTCCCAGCAATTCACCGGAAATATCTACTACGCGTAATCCTCCCTGGTAATAAGCGGTGTAGAGTGTATCTCCTTGAACCCATAAATTGTGGGATCCGGCCTCCGGAACTTGGTAAAGAGCCACTTCTTCAGGATTATGGGTATCCGTCATATCGATAAAGTGAAATCCTCCGCGGGGATTGGATACACGTCCCATGGATTCAGCATTTGAATCTCTAAAAGGAAACCATTCATCACCCATGATCACAAAGAATTTTCCAGTGGATTCACTCAGGAAAGGAAAGGCGGCATGATTCCTGCCTGTCTGATCCTCCTTGTAAGAAATTGAAACTGGATTTTTAAAATTACCTTTTCCAGCGATCTGGAGAAGCGGATTTGACTGAATCATGGGAAGATTTCGCTCAATGAAAGGAAGACCTCCCACGTCAACCATTTGGACACCGTCCGTCCAGTTGGACGTGTAGGCAATCCCGTCTACCACCCATACATCATGGATTGAGTGTCCGGGAGTTTTCAGTTCAAAAACAGAAACCCGTTCAGGCTCGCGAGGATTTTCAATATTAATAATATCAAACTTGCGGCCGTTATTGACAGCAAAAACATGATTCTGATAAACAAATACATTGTGAACTCCACCAGTCAGGTCATCATTATATTCTGATAGAATTTCTACATTGTACGGATCTGAAACATCCAAAATGACGATACCGTTCTTGCGGTTTGATGCTCCTTCCCGTGAGATGACACATACTTTCCCATCTTCAGAAACTTTCACATCATTTACGGTTCTGGCATCTACTGTAATGGTGTCAATAGAAACAATATTTGATGGATCAGTGACATCCCAGAAATAAGCCTCGCCATTGGCTCCCCAAGTTCCCGTAACGGCAAAATCTTTACCCGCATGTTGGCCTACCCCGGGCCATACCCACAGATCAGATGTAGCCACAGAAGACACAAGACCATGACCTACCAGTTCCATCTCAGTTCTTACGTCGCGAGGTACCACTTTAATGATTTTACTTGCTGTGTATCCTCCGGTTGTGGCACGAACTGTAAATATGCCGGCAGTTTCAGCAACAAATTTCCCAGTTTGAGTCACTTGAGCATTGGCAGGCAATCCTATACCGTAGTCCGCCACACCTGTCCACGAAAATTTGACCGGAACATCTGGAACAGCTTTTCCTGACCTCGTGAGCGGAGTTGCTGTAAAGTGAATAACATCTCCAGTCCGGGCATCTTCAGCAGGAGAAGATAGGGACATGCCCCTGACCGGATTAGAAATGATGCGAATATTATGTGTGGCAGTGATGTTCTCCACGGATGCCTCAACAGTGATACGCCCCATAAGTTTAGCCGACAAATTCCCGTGCGGATCAAAGTCGGCTACCCTCGGTTCACGAGATTTAAGTGTCACAACGGCATTTTTCCTTTCCAATCCTGCTTCATCATAGACTGTAGTTTTAAAGCTAACAGTTGTACCCTCGTAAATGGTCTCGGCTGGATCCACAAACGTGACAGATTTCAACGGAGGATAGGGTATTTCCACAGGCATGGTACCTCTAACGCGGTCTTCTCTTTTTCTTGTTATGGTACGTGCATTAAGCTCATGAGACCCCGGCCTGAAAGCTTTCACTTTCACCACAGCAACACCCGATGAATCACTTAACCTAGGATCGGTGGTTAGAGCTCTTCGCCTGCCATATATATAGAAAGGATTTTCAACTATTGCACCCTTGTCATTCATGAGTGTAATGCGAACTCGAGCAGAATCACCTACCTCGATGGTAAGCTCTTCAGGTTCAAAGGTGAAATAAAGCGAATCTTTCTCAGATTCTTCCGATGCTTCTTCCTGTGCAAAAAGATTACAAGAAAAAATCAGAAATAAAATCGAAGTGATGTGTTTAGTCATGATTTTGTCCTTTTAGTTAATCGATCTCTTTTTTCTCATCCTCGGAAACGAGCCTGATGGCATAGAGACCACTGTTCATATCGGCAAAAAAGATAAGGTCTTTGTATGGCTGTGCACCCCAAACCATGGGTGCGTTGGGTAAGTATCCATCCTTATGGGATGATAGGAAAAATGCAATCTCTCTCCCTTGCTTATAGAGGTCGCCCATGAGTTCACCGGAAATATCAAGGAAACGAAAACCACCTTGATAAAACGCGGCCATGAGAGTATCACCCTTAACCCACAAGTTGTGTGAGCCAGCTTCCGGTACTTGATAAATAGCCACTTCCTCAGGATTGTCTGGATCATTAAAATTTACAAAATGGAATCCGCCCCTCGCGCTGGATGGTTCATTTTTGTTTGCGTTGAGCCCAAACGGAAAATCCTCATCACCGCCAATAATATAAAAATCTCCTGTCGATTCACTGAGGAATGGAAAGACTGCATGATTCCGGCCCGTGGGATCTTTTTTATATGAAATGGGTATCGGATTCGAGGGGCTTCCCTTTCCCGCTCTTGATAAAAGCGGGTTTGCCCGTATCATGGGCATGTTACGTTCATTAAATGCCAGCCCACCCACATCAACGGCATGAACACCATCAGTCCAGTTGGCAGAATAAGCAATCCCGTCAATCACCCACACATCATGTATGGAGTGACCCGGTGTTTTCAATTCATAAGTACCAACACGATACGGGCTGCTGGGATCCTCAATGTTGATTATATCGAATTTTCTTCCATTATTCACCGCATATACATGATTCTCATAAACAAATGTATTGTGCACACCACCCGTCATATCATTATTGAAGGTGGACAGGATCTCCACATTAAAAGGGTCAGACACATCGAGTATCACAAAGCCATTTTTTCGGTTGGAAGCTCCCTCTCGTGTAATGACCCCAACTTTACCATCATCGGAGATCTTTACATCGTTTACCGTTCTGGCATCAACCTTGACTGTATCGATAGTCTTCATATTCTCAGGGTCAGTGACATCCCAGAAATAAGCGTTTCCATCAGCGCCCCATGTCCCTGTCAAAGCAAAATCCTTCCCCTCATGTTTCCCTATGCCCGGCCAGATCCACAAATCTGAAGTATAGACATCTGGAACAAGACCATAACCCACTAGTTCTACCTCTTTTTTGACATCTCTGGGGACAACTTTGATCGCCTTCTGAGCCGAATAACCCCCAGAAGAAGCATAGATTGTGTAAAGTCCTGACGTCTCCGCCACAAATCTGCCATCCTGGGAAATCTGACCCGATGCTGGCAGTCCGATACCGTAATCAGCAATGCCAGAATAGGAGAAGTATACTGGAGCATCTTTCACTGTTCGTGAACCCCGGGCCAAAGCCGTCGCCTTGAAATGAACTACATCGCCTGTCCGTACTTCGTCAACCGATGATGAGAGTTCCATTCCCCGAACAGGGTTCTTGACAACTCTGACATCAACAGAGTTGGTAACATTGTCTACTTGTGCTATCACCTTCACTCTACCAGTGGATTTTGCGTTCAGATTACCAAAATCGTCAAATATTGCAACAGAACTGTTATTGGTTGTAAAGGTCAAGTCTGTTTCGTCGCGTGTCAAACCAGCATCATCGTAAACAGTCGCCTTAAACTGCACAGATGTCCCTTCATACATCTTAGCAAAGGACTGATCAAATTCAATTCGGGCTAGCGGTGGATACGGAACTGTTATTGGCATTTTATCCTTCACACGGTCAAGCCGTTTAGTCGATATACTCCTGACGTTTAACGAAAGATCTCCAGGCCTGTAAACTTTCACTAACACATTAGCGACTCCTGTGGAATCACTGATCCTTGGATATACCGATACAGTACCCCTTTTTCCGCCGTGGATATAAAATGGACTATTGGCAGATTCGCCCTCATTTTTCAACAACCGAATAGTGACCACGGCAGAGTCACCCACTGACAGATAAAGTGAATCGGGGTCAAACTGGAAGTAGAGTGAATCGCTTGATTCTTTGCTCTCTTCCTGGGAAAAAAGTATTGTGGCTGAAAATGTAACAACAATAAATACTTGGCTCAATCTCATTATATTATCTCCTTGAATCACGGTTTAGTTGTGGAATTCTTCCGGGTGTATAGGGTGCGCCAACTCTATCCAGTTCATTTTCGATTGACACAATTTCTCGTTTAAAAATCTGCTGAATCTCTCTCAGAACTGGCTCTAGCTCTTCTCTTGCAATCTGATATCCATCGCGATGCGTCTGAGTGGGAGCAGATGTGGCACTGATGGTACCATACACAGCACGATTGATCCGATCTGAGATAGATAGCGAACGATCGATATCCAGTCTGGAGGAAAGCCTATCACCATAAAGAGAGATTTTTATATCATTCAGACGTGATTGAATGTCCTGAATATCCGATAATATATTGACATTATCTCCTTTAACTGATTTTGCAGCCACCCTCATTTTATTAAGACGATTTTCTATATCATCAATAAGATTTCCGACAGCTCTCAAAATCGATTGCAGATCACTCACCTTTTGTTGAAAGTCAGCCAAATCACGTCGATTTTGAGTTTCCAGCGTCACATTGGCCAACGTCACAACATTAAAGGATACAGATTCAGTAAGTTTAGTTTCGATACCGTCAACAATTTTGGACATAGCGACCGTGTAAGTGCCAGGAGCAACATACGTACCCATTGCCGGTTCTTCCTTGTTTACATCACTTTCGGTAATTGGTCCTGGGGACGAATATCGAAAATCCCATTCCACTTCATGGACACCTGAAGAAGGGCTTTTCTGAAGACGTCTAACCACCCGACCAGCATTATCTTTCAAAGTAAACTGAAGCTTGGGCTTCAACTCCATATTTTGAGCTCTCAATTCATCCAGGGATGGATATTTGATGTCACCGCCCTCTTCACGAATTTCATCTTCTTTTTTGCGGCGTATTGATTCAAGGGTTTCAATATCATCTTTTAAATAATACTTGAACGTAGCAGCTACATTTGGATTTTCTGAAGTAAAAAAACTTGCACCTTGAAATGACTTTCCACTGCCACCAATTCGGGTACTTTCCATGAAAAGAAGAGCATCCTTTACCGGAAACAAAATAGCTTCCTGTTTCATTTTTTCCTCGGAGAAAGATCGAAATGTCGAGTAATCATCCAGGATGTAAAAACCACGTCCAAAAGTACCCAAAACCAGATCATCTTCTCCTCTGTGTATTGCAAGATCTCTGACGGCAATTGTTGGCAACCCACTCTTTAACTGCTTCCAATGTTTTCCACCGTCTACAGAAAAGAAAACGCCAAACTCTGTTCCAGAAAATAAGAGATCTGGATTTTCGTAATCTTCAGCAATAGAGTAAATACTTCCTCGTTTAGGAAGATTAGATGAGATCGATTTCCATGTTTTCCCTTTGTTAGTACTTTTTAGTAGGTACGGTGTGAAATCACCCCTCTTGTGATTATTAAATGCGGCATAAACCACATTTTCATCATGTTGTGATGCAATAATCATGTTGACATAAGTCTTATCAGGCACACCCGGAAATCTGCTTATTTTTTTCCAGGTTCTTCCCCCATCCTCTGTCACATGGATCAGTCCATCATCACTACCTACGAACAGAAGATCTCTGTTAAGGAGAGATTCATGAAAAGCCACCAAAGTTCCATACTTTGAGGTGGATCGGTTCTTTTCAATAGCTTCAAAACTCCAGACTCGTCCCATAACTTTCAACTGATTTCGGTCGATCTGCCTTGTCAAATCTTCGCTGATCACCTCCCAAGATTGACCTCGATCATCAGAGCGGAACATTTTATTAGCCGCGAAATATATTCGTTCCGGAACATGGGCACTCACATGTAATGGCGCATCCCAGTTCCAACGATAGGCATCTTCTCCACGACGAGCTCGAGGCTTGATATCGACCCTTTCTCCAGACTGTTTGTCGAATCTGTAGAGGTTGCCGTACTGATATTGGCTGTAAACAATATTAGCATCATCAGGATCTATCTGTGATTCAAACCCGTCCCCACCAAGTGTGACAAACCAATCATCATTCGTAATACCGTTTCGATTCGTAGTTCGTGATGGGCCGCCCAAGCTCCAGTTATCTTGAGTTCCACCGTAGACATTGTAAAAAGGAAGATCGTTATCAACGGCAACTTTATAAAACTGAGTAACAGGCAAATTTGCTTTAAAATGCCAGTTCAGAGCATTATCAAATGTTTCATAAATACCACCATCGCAGCCGTTTAGCATATGATCTGGATTTTCCGGATTTATCCAAAGTGCGTGATTGTCTACATGTTTATCTTTTTCACCCAAACGTTGAAATACCTTCCCACCATCGTAGGAAACCATGTTGTAAGTGCTCATTGAAAAAAGAGTATTAACGTCAGTTGGATGTGCAACAATTTCCTGATAATAATTTCCACTGGTCACATAATCACTCATCTTTTTCCAGGAGGAACCCCGGTTGGTTGATCTGTATGTGCCCTGCTGCCCATTCATGGCTTCAACAATAGCATAGATAACGTCAGGGTTGGCCGGTGAAACGGCCAGACCAATTCTGCCCATAACTGTTGAAGGAAGACCTCTTTTCAGTTTTTCCCAGTTAACACCTCCGTCTGTTGTTTTATACAGTGCTGAACCAGGGCCACCACCCACCAGTGTGAATACATGTCTCCTACGCTGATGAGCCGCTGCATAGAGCACATCTGGATCTCTGGGATCCATAATGAGGTCAGTCACGCCTGTGTGCTTATCAAGCTCCAACACAGCTTCCCATTTATTACCACCATCTGTACTTTTGAAAACGCCTCTGTCTCCGCCTTCACTCCAAAGTGGACCGATAGCCGCAACATAAATCAAATCAGAATCTCTAGGATCAATAATGATCTTGCCGATATGTTCTGATTCTTTAAGTCCCTTGTTTTCCCAGGATTCCCCGCCATCACGAGAAAGGTAAACACCATCCCCATAAGCAACACTACGCTGATTATTGTTTTCTCCTGTTCCCACCCAAACTGCATGAGGATTATTGGGATCAAGAGTTACACATCCTATGGAATAGGAGCCCTGCCCGTCAAAGATTGGTTTGTATGTAACCCCGCTATTAACTGTTTTCCAGACTCCGCCAGAGGATGTTGCTACATAATATTCATGATAATTATCGGGATTAACTGCAAAATCAGAAATCCGGCCGGATGTTAATGCGGGTCCGATTGTTCGAAACTTGTATGCACTTAAAGAAATATCATCCAAATAATAGTTACTTCTGGAGTTTTCATTTTCATCTTCACTAGCAAAAAGAAACGAGAATAATATTAAAAAGGCAAATAATCCAAAACGCTTAAAGCATTTCATAATTGTATCCCATATAAAAGTGATCACCACAAAGCGTTGGTTAAAACCAAAGCTTAAGTGATCTGAATATCTTTTTCAGCCTCGAGCCGATTATCCGGAAATGAATCCGGGATTGTAAACCGTGCTCTGAATATAGGAATATTTTAGATTAACCGCCTGTCAAAACAGGAATTTATAAACAGATTAATAAATCCTTTGAAATGCTCAGATTACTGATTCTTACTGTCTCCTTTCCCCTAATCCTATTTTCGAATGGGACGGGAGATGACCTCATTGACCCAGTTTCATTTCCCCGTCCATCCATTGAGGCCTTAAGAATCAGTGAAGAGATCACTGTTGACGGTTACTTGAATGAACCTGCATGGATGCTGTCAGATTCAATTACACAGTTTTTCCAGACCAAACCTTATGCTGGTGCACCAGCGACTGAAAAGACTACCGTAAGAACAATCTATGATGATAAATATTTTTATGTATCCGCCATCTGTTATGATAGCAATCCTGCAGGAATTATCGCCACCAGCCTGGAACAGGACTTCGATTCCCAAAATACAGATGTATTCGGTTTATCGCTGGACACATTTTATGACCGAAAGAGTGCTTTTATATTTCTTTTTAATGTCAATGGTGCTATTAAGGATCTTTATATAACAAATGATGGGGCAGGATACAACCCAAACTGGGAAGGTATCGTACACCGAAAAACGAGGACCTTTGAAAAAGGGTGGCTAATTGAGATGGCCATTCCATTTACCACCCTTCGTTTTGACAATAAACAGAAAGAACAGAATTGGGGAATCAATTTTCTTAGACGTATCCGGCGAAAGACCGAAGATGTCTATTGGTCTCCTCTTCAAAGGCATGAACGACTACTCAAGATCTCAAAAGCTGGGACACTAAATGGCCTAAGAGACATTCAACCATCCAGGAATCTTGGAATCAAACCTTCTGTTGTTAGCGATATGAGTTTGGGAGAAAACAGTGTGGCATCTGGAGAAATTGGTCTTGATGCAAAATATGGGATCACGCCTAGCTTGACTCTGGATATGACCTATAATACAGATTTCTCACAGGTTGAGGCTGATGATGAAAGAATTAACCTCACAAGATTTCCTATTTTCTTTCCAGAAAAGAGAGACTTTTTCCTTGAAAATGCCAACATTTTCACCTTTGGTGATATAAGCAAATTGGATTACAGGATGGCCCCAAACAGGTACAGTAGAGAATTTTTTCTTTTTAATTCTCGTCGTATTGGCCTTGAACAGGGCGCAGTAATTCCCATTATTGGTGGAGGAAGGCTAAGCGGGAATATCGGAAATTATGAAATAGGTGCCCTCAATATGCAGACCAAAGGAACAGACTTGGTTGATCCAACCAATTTTGGTCTTTTTCGTTTACGCCGAAAGATTCTTAAACAGTCCAATGTAGGATTCATGATGATCAACAAATCCTCCCCTGTTTCTTCAGTGAATCAGAGTTACGGGGTGGACGCCAATTTTCAATTCTTTAGATATCTAATATTATATGCCTATCATGCAAGGACAAAGGAACCGATTCCGTCAAATCAAAACAGTGCCTCAAGAGTAGCCATTGCGTGGCGAGATCAGTTCTGGAATACTTCCTTCTACTACAAGCAAGTAGGTGAATCATTTAACCCAGAAGTGGGATTCATACGTCGGACTGGTGTGAATGAAGCTTACGGCACCCTTGGTATCCACAAACAGCTGAGAGATCATCCTGTCTATGAGATCAATCCATATGTTGAAATCAATCAAATAGAAAAACCTAACTCAGAAATCGAAACCCAAACAGTGAGTATGGGCCTGGACTTTATCTTTGCGGATGGTGCCCGGATGATGAACAAAATCATCAAAAACAGAGAAGGTGTTTTTTATGCTTTTCCTCTCTATGGCGTGATGATTGACACAGGCGATTATAAATTCACCAGCTATTCTTCCTATTTTATTTCCAACAAAAGCCGTCCTGTTTCAGCTACCGTTGGAATATCCGGAGGCAGTTTTTACAGCGGGACACGCAGATCTGTCAATTTCAATACTGAATTTAGAATAGGATACCGCTTTTCAATGCAATTGAAAACACAGCGCAATGAGATTAGCCTCCCAGGATCAGACTTTACTGCAAACACCTATTCTGCCAAGATCAAGTACAATCATTCAACCACACTACTCAATACACTTTTCATTCAATACAATGAAGCAGACAAAAAGCTAATAGCGAACGCAAGGATAAACCTGATCCATTCGCCATTGAGTGATCTATTTGTCGTTTATTCAGAAGTACGGGATATGGAAAACACAAACGATAAAGTAGGATATATAGCTATCAAGATTACCAAACTGTTTGGTATTTGATCTTTCCTTTTAAGCTTCGTAAACCGTCTTCCCTCCCACAACTGTTCTCATAACACCAATATTTTTGATATTATCCGGTTCAGTGTCATGGGGGTCTTTTTCCAGCATAACAAAATCGGCCAGCTTTCCTTCTGTGATGGATCCTTTCAGATCTTCTTCAAATGAAGCAAAGGCACCGTTGATTGTGCATATTTTTAGCGCTTCAGAAACCGAGATACGTTGGTTCGGGCCCCAGATTCGGCCATCAAAGTCCTTCCGGGTTACCATACTTTGTATGGCCATAAGTGGTTCGTAAGGTCCCGGTGTGTAATCAGATGCCCCCGCTACCGGAATATCATAATCAAGGAATGAGCGGTGGGCAAACATAGACTTCATCTTCTCTTCACCATACTCCACCCATTTGTTTCCGTGATAGTGTACATAGGTGTAAAACGGCGTAGGTATTGATCCCGTTGCTTTAATCCGTTGCAACAGCAGTGGATTAATAAGGGAGCAGTGTTCAAGTCTGTGCCTTACATCCGGTCGCGGCCATTTCTTAATTACACGCTCATAAGCGTTCAGAACCATGTCGATGGTAATGTCTCCGTTGGCGTGAATACCCACCTGGAAACCGTTTCGATGAGCGTCTTCAACCGCTTCATGGATCTCTTCCTGAGTCATGGTAAGAATCCCGTAGTCGTTGGGCCTTCCTTCGTAAGGAGTACTCATACGCATGGTACGCTCCGAGGCAGAACCGTCAGCACCATATTTCACACCGCCAATTCTGAGATTCGTATCACCGTAGCCTGTATAGAGTGCTGATTCTTTCAAATCGTTATACAGTTCATCACCGCGTATCATCATATAAACGCGAAACCGCATCTCACCAGCTTCAAGTGCGTCTCGGTATGCAATCATATTGTTCCTGCTGCAACCAGCATCGTGTACAGTTGTCAAGCCAGAAGAGGTCATCAGTTCAGAAATCAGTTTTACACCAGCTTGTCTCTGTGCTCTTGTGATTTCAGACGGGATCAGTTTGGTAATCATATAGTTCGCCCGTTCAGCAATCCGACCATCAAGTTTTCCATCTCTCCTATAAAACTTGCCATGTTTCGGATCGGGTGTTTCAGCTGTAATACCCGCCAATTCAAAGGCTTTACTGTTATACCAGGCTGTATGTCCGCCCCGGTGTCGTATATGAACAGGATTGTCAGGTGCCGCTTCATCCAGATCTTCCCGTCTCAGTTTTCTTCCATCCTTGACTTTAGTATCATCGTACTTGAAGCCCGTAATCCATTCTCCTTTGGGCGTATTTTGGGCGCGCTCGTTAATGGCCTTCTTTATGGCATCTATAGAACGTAAATCACAATTAACTGATACAAGTTCAGAAACGCCACCTCCGGCTGGATGTGAATGGGAATCAATAAATCCGGGAACAAGGGTCATCCCTTTCGCATCGACAACCTTGGTTTTTCTCGTAGCAAGGTTCAGTATATCAGCATTAGAACCGACGGCCATGAAGCGGTCACTCTTAACGGCAAAAGCTTCTGTTTTAGGTATTACTGGATCCGAGGTATATATCTGCCCATTATGAACAATCAAATCAGGTACACTACCGACGCTGTTGCCTTTACCAAAATAAAGGACACCCGCCGCCATACCCATTGCTGCCGAACCGCCGCTGATTAAAAATTCTCTTCTTGAAATCATTTGAACCTCCTATTCCAAAAAGTGTTTTGAAACATCCAATGATAACTGTCTCAAAGAACCTCCAGGAGCTGAGTTCACTAAGATAGCAATAACAAACTCCTCTTCTGGTATTAAAATAAGCATCGCCATTCCCCCAACTGATCCCCCAGAATGACCGACCCATCTCCCCCCACTTTCCGTTTCACCCATTCGCCACCCGAGACCATAATTGGTACTCTCTCCATCTGTGGTAACCATGGATGTTTGCCAATAACTTATGGTCTCCTTATTAAGGATTGTTTCATCAAAATGAGCAAGCCCAAAAATAACCAAATCTCGTGTATTTGAGACAAACCCTCCACCTGCCCATTTGTAGCTGTTGTCAACATATGGCGCCTCTCTCCTAATATTAAAAAAATGGAAATCAGCAATATTGATTAAAGGTCTAATATTATAGAAGGTAGCGAGGTTCGTCAATGAAGAGTCCCGATGCTCAGGTGAGATGCTGTACAAACCCAAGGGATTGAAAACATTTCGCTCCATAAAGGTTAGAAAATCCTGTTTTGCAACATTTTCCATGATGGCGCTTACCAGATTCCACGCATAGCTGCTGTAACTATACCCAGTTCTAGGTTGGAACAAGAGTGTATCAGCAGAAAAGATTTCCAACCCGGCTGTAACTGAAGGATAGAATTGATTATTGAGCATTTCATCTCCCCGGTAATGCCGAACTCCCGCAATATGACCCATCAATTCACGTGTTGTAATGGGCCATCTTTTCTCAGGAAAGCTGGGAACATACTTTTGCACAGGAGCATCAAGATCCAGCAGTCCTTTCTCATACAGGATAGCCACTCCTGCAGCAGTTACCGTTTTGGAAACACTGCCGATTCTCATACGCGTATCAGGGGTTACCGGTTCACTATTCCCCTTGTCAGCGTAACCGAACCCTTGAGACCAGACTATTCTTCCCTTGTTGGCTACTGTTACAGAAAGCCCAGGAATAAAATGTTTTCGCATGAATTTTCGTATCGTTTGCGCCGCTTCCTCAGTCGCTTCGTTAATGCCAGCAATGAGCCCGGATGTTAAGGCAATAATTATCAGAACTGTTTTAAACTTCATCTTTAAAACCGTTTCTAACGCTCTCTCCAAGTAGTGATGATTCTTCCAGGTAAAGCACCTGTGGGGTTTCCCTTGTCGATAACAAACTTACCCGAGACTAGAACATACTCCATACCTTCAGGATATTGATGAGGCTCGAAAAAAGTGGCAGTGTCTCGGATCTTTTCCAGGTCCATGATCACAAGATCAGCAACATTTCCTTCTCTAACTGAACCACGATCCTTCAACCCAAGAACCATTGCCGGAAGTGACGTCATAGAACGAACCGCATCTTCAACTGAAAGGACACCTTTCTCCATAGCATATTTTTTGATTTTTCGCGGAAATGTTCCATAAAAACGGGCATGGACAAAACCGTCCTCAGGAAGAGCTAATCCTCCGTCTGAGGCTGTCATGACCCAAGGCTGAGCAGCATAGGTTTCTACATCAACTTCAGACATGGAAAAACCGCGTAGTCTCCCGCCACCTCGTCGGTCCTTATCCCCTTGCAAGGCCAGCTGAATGGCCACTTCCACCGGATCCTTTTTCATTTCTCCAGCCAATTCCCGAAGTGTTTTTCCGACATATTTCTTTTTTGGATGATCCATCACAATAATATTCTCAGGCCCGCCTCTTCGAATGATCTCAAAAGCGATGTCCCTTTTTAGAATTGCCAGGCTGTCCTTGTTTACCATAACCCGCCTCAGTCCTTTTTTGTGATCTTCACTGCTAACCCAGTCCGGGATGAGCCTGGTATTGCCATCACTGCCGGATGTATTATAGGGGTACTGATCGGCCCAGATGTTGACGCCCCTGTTACGCGCCCGCTCAATAAGATTGACCGCACCTGATGATGATCCCCAAAAATCGGATCCCCTAGCCTTGATGTGAGTGCAGACGCAGGTGACGCCGGTAGCTTCAGCAATTTTGATTGTTTCGTTGACTGACTCCAGGATTCCGGCCTGTCCCTTAGGTTCAGGTGAGCTTGGAAACCACCACATGGGCCCCTCTCCAGATCCCCTTTCATGTTCCACAAATACACCGTCGTACTCTTTTAGAACACTTACAACTTCGATCATCTCATCCGTATGGCTCCAACGCCCAGGGACGTATTCAAGCCCGGCTGACATTCCTGAGGCACCTTCTTCCATACCCTGTTTAAGAAGTATTTTCATTTGCTTGATTTCTTTTGATGAGGTTTCCCGCTTGTAGTCTTCACCCATGGCAAGAAAACGGATAGCACCGTGACCAACCATTAAAATTATGTTGGGACCGAGCCCCCCCTGGTTCAGTTTGTCAATCTGATCAGATATTGGCCAACCGCTCCGACCGTCCTGATTGGTAACCAGGGTTGTAACCCCTTGAGCCACCATATTTTTCCCAGGGCGAAGTTTTTTCTCCCGCTCTGGATCAAGATTTCCGGCGTTTATCCTATCATCGGGGAATGACCTGAAGCTGTCATAAGCATGAGAATGTATATCGATGAATCCCGGAGTAATGGTGAGTCCTCTAGCATCCACCACTTTCTTTGCTTTCACTTTTGTTGCAATGCGCCCTACATAAACTATCCTATCTCCGGTAATCCCCACATCAGCATAAATCCATGGATTACCGGTCCCATCAATAACACGGCCATTCTTTAAAAAAAGATCGAATTCCTCGGCTGAAAGAATCGAGAGTATAAAAAATGATACAGTAAAGATCCGGTTGAAATCCTGATTCATCTGTCCCTCCCTTTTGTTCTGAAGTTAATGAACGAGATTCACTTTTTCTTTATTAAACGCAACACAACCGTTTAATGTCAAACTCATTAAATTCGCCAGTCTATATCTAAGGGAGCAATCATGACAGACTATAACAAAACTAATTTACCTTTAGACACTTTGCCAGAATGGCTTACCTGGCTTAAAGAGCCTCTGGAATTAAGTGGTATAGGTATGACAACTTTCAATCTCCCCGCCGGAAAAGGATACACCTTTATGCACAGCCATGAGGAGCAAGAAGAGGTCTACATCGTACTTACCGGAAAAGGGGTCATCCAGCTGGAGGATGAAGCTGTGGAAATGTCAGCCGGAGATTTTGTACGCGTTTCACCGCCCGTTCGAAGAGCCATCAAAGCTGATAGTGAATCGTCCATGGCTGGCATTATAGTAGGGGGTGTTCCTAAATCTGGCTATCCTCGATACAAAGGTTCCAGTTCACTGATAGATGACGGGATTCCGGACTGGGACAATCTCCCGCCCTGGTGCGAGGGGAATGAAAAGATTGTAGAGATCAACAAGAAGCTCAAAACACAGCGGGAATCGATAAAGGCAGCAGAATAGTGACAAGATTGGAAAAGGTAGACTCGAAAGAGGTTGGTCTGGAAATTGGTCTACTGATGGCTCGTTTTTTCTTCAACTCGGAGGACCTCCATTTCGGATATTGGCCTCAAGGATGCCCTACGGGCTTATCTTCCATCCCTGAGGCACAGGCAAGACACACCGATCTGATTTTTTCCCACATTCCCGTAGGTATCGATAAAATACTTGATGTAGGTGCCGGCTCTGGGGAACTGGCGAAAAAACTCGTCCATAAAGGATACAGTGTAGACTGTGTGTCTCCCAGTTCATTTTTATCAGATACAATCCAATCAAAGCTTCCTCCTGAATCCACACTTTACCGGACAACCTTTGAAGCTCTTCAGACAGACCATCGGTACGACCTGATTATTTTCAGTGAAAGTTTTCAATACGTAAAGATTCAGCCAGGACTTTCGCAGTGTGAGCATCTGCTTAACCACAACGGACACCTTCTCATCTGTGATTTTTTTTCTCTTGAAACAGGCTCTAAGAGTCCCCTGCGAGGAGGGCACAAACTATCAAGATTTCTTGAAACTGTAGAACAATTTCCCTTTGAAAACATCACCGATTTGGATATCACTAATGAGACTGCCCCTACCATCGGTATACTTGATAAACTTCTCACTGAATTCCTCATTCCCAGTAAAGAGCTTTCAGCGAGATACCTTATTTCCAATTTTCCCACAGTAACGAAACTTTTGAGGTGGAAACTGAAGAAAAGAATCGCAAAGATCAATCGTGTTTATATGTCCGGCCAGATAACCGCGGCGTCCTTTATTAAACACAAATCATACCGACTCTTTCTTTACCGCAAAACATCAATATGACTGAATCAACCCGGCATGGCGGGCATAAAGTTGCTGACGTTCTCCTAAAATTTGGTACCGAGCATATTTTCACTCTGTGCGGCGGCCATATCTCCCCTATTCTGGTGGCTTCTAAGGAGAAAGGGATATCAGTTATCGATGTTCGACATGAAGTCACTGCGGTTTTCGCAGCTGATGCGGTAACAAGACTCTCTGATAAACCTGGTGTTGCAGTAGTAACAGCCGGACCAGGCCTGACCAATACCATTACAGCAGTTAAAAATGCCCAAATGGCTCAATCACCTGTCATCCTTATCGGTGGCGCCACGGCCACTGTTTTAAAGGGTAAAGGAGCCCTTCAGGATATTGATCAGATGGCCCTGCTACGACCTCACGTAAAATGGGCCGGTTCAGTTAATCGTGTCCGGAATATAGATGCGGTTATAGATAAAGCATTTGAACAAGCCTATAAAGGGGTACCGGGACCCGTTTTTATTGAATTCCCTGTGGATCTTCTTTATCCAGAATCGGTGATCCGAGAATGGTACGGCCTAACTTCAGGGAAAGGGAGCAATCCCTTAGAAAAATTTTACCTTAATTGGCATCTCAAGAGACTTTTTGGTGATAATGCTCGTTCAGACTTCTCACACCAAGAGATAACTGCTCCACAGCCGCGGCAGGATCACGCACAAAAAGCTGCCAGAATGGTTGAAGCTGCTAATAGTCCACTCATGCTGGTGAGCAGTCAGGCAATGCTGTCGGCAGAGGCTGTGCCAGCGCTACGGGATGCTATCTTGAAACTGGGAATTCCTACCTATTTAAGCGGAACGGCTCGAGGACTTTTGGGACAAGATGACGGTATTTTCTTCAGACACCGACGATCGGATGCCCTGAAACAGGCCGATCTCATTATGCTTGCGGGAGCTCCCTTTGACTTCAGACTGGCCTACGGGCGAAAAATTCCACGGTCTACCCCGGTAGTATCCATCAACAGAAGTAAGCAAGATCTCAATTTGAACAGGAAACCAGACTTGGGCATTCTGGCCGATCCGGCCGTGACTATCCAGTCCATTGCTGATATCAGTAAAAAAAACAGCGGTGGCTGGGAAGATTGGTTAGTTCACCTAAAGGAGTTGGGGAATGAACGGGAAAAAGAAATTGAGCAACAAGCTGTGGAATCTACAGGCAATTTGAATCCCATAAATCTCCTGAAAAAATTGGATAGTCATCTTTCAAGAAAAACAGTGTTAGTGGCCGATGGTGGCGACTTCGTCGCCACTGCTTCATACATCGTCTCTCCCCGGGGCCCACTGGCTTGGCTCGATCCGGGCCCTTTTGGAACACTTGGCGTTGGTGCTGGATTTGCTCTTGGTGCGAAAATTTGCCGGCCCGATTCTGATGTCTGGATCATCTATGGAGATGGATCAGTAGCCTATAGCCTTGCTGAATTCGACACATTCACCCGCCATAAACTTCCCGTTATCGCATTGGTAGGAAATGATGCAGGCTGGGCTCAAATCAAACGGGAACAGGTAGATATATTCCAGAATGATGTTGCCACTTTACTTACCCACACAGATTATCATGTTGCCGCCGAAGGATATGGCGGAAAGGGATTTTTATTGGATTCCATTGAAAACCTGGAAAAGGTTTGTAAGGACAGTCTGAGTATTTCGCGAAGCGGTCAACCTGTACTCATCAATGCTATTTTGGGAGAAACAGATTTTAGGAAAGGTTCAATCTCTATTTAACATTATGTAATTAGTTCAGCTGATTATCTCAATAATTTCTTTAAGTAGCTTCAGCTCAAAATTCTGGAAGAGATTGGAGTGTGACCGTTCGAGATCCTTTATTTTTTTTATATCAGAAGTGATTATTGCGCTCACCCATTGTGATTCTACAGATTTCCGTGAATCAATTATTTTTTCGATGCTTGCTGCCGCCTCACTCTCTCCTTTCGTCATCAGAACAATATATCCCAGATAAGTTCTGAGAAGATTCGAATCTGGATGCTCTCCAGTATAATCCATAACAACCCGGTACGCTGCTTCAGAATCAGCCTTCTGCCCCAAACGCTCATAACTGACACCAAGTAAATAATCCTGAAGACGCTCATCGGGATCATAGGGCCTACCTAAACCGAGATTCTCAGGCCATTCTTTGCTCTTTATCAGCGCAACAACAGCATCTGAATACTCACTTCGTTTCATGTGATCCAAGCCCTTTTTGATTAAGGCCCATTCGTAAAACTGTCGGCTGAAACGGGAATGTTCTGAAGGAAGCACCTTCGATGATCTCAGCAGTTCCGCAGCATCATTATGTTGACCTGTAAACAAGAGAGATCGGGCATGTGTTATCTCTACATTAAAATTGTTCGGAAATCGCTTCATGGCCTCTTGAGAAAGTCCATAGGATCTGTCCCACATATTATTACTCTGATAATACTGGATCACGTAAAGCCATCCTTGCCACAGATTGGTGTCTAATTCAAAGTAACGTTGTATATCATTCTCAATATTAGTTGTACCAAGATCTTTGTTCAGTGATACCCTTGAGATGTAAAATGGCCCATAATCAGGCTCATTTCCGAGTGATTCCATCAGTCTGATCGCTTCGGCATTCCTTCCTTTTCCCCAGAGGTTCAGGGCCAGGTAATAGACAAACTTCCAGTCATCACCCTGTTCAACGGTCCACTGTAATACGGGAATGGTCTCTCGCCTGTAGGGAAAAATAAAGTCAGGAGGGATTGCCCCAATAGCTGAAAGCGCATCTTTATCCTCCAACAAATAGGAAAGCCAGAGCAAAAGAAGAGGATTTTCTTTCTTGAAACGTGCTTGTTCAAGCAATGTCACTGCTTCATCCTTAAACCCTCTATTGTGATAGGAAATGGCCAGTTCAAGGATGGTTTGTTGAGCAAACTCATTTTGGATTAAATCTATAAATGAACTCCAGGTATTTGTGGATGATCTAAGAAACCACTTTTCAAGATTGGCAAAATGATGCAGAGGATCAATCTCCAGCAGCCTGGATAGATGCTTTTCAGCTTCCTGTTTATCCCCCCTCTTTCTGGCGGTAAGGGCCAGCACCTGTAGTGCTGATGTATTTGCGTCATTGTAAGAAATCGCTCTTGTGGCGTAGATCTGAGCAGAATCATAATTCTTTTCCAAAAGAGCGATTTCACTTATTTGTGTATAGGCCGCTGACCGGTATCCAACGGATCGTGCCGCCCAACCGAAGGATTCTTTCGCATTTGTGTAATCGCCCACAGCCCGGTAGAGATTGCCGGCCATAAAGTTCACTTCCGCATCATAAGTGTTGAGTTGAAGAACTTTAGAAACAGCATTCAAACCTTCAGGATACTGTCCACTTCTAAAATAGAGATCTGCCATCCCTTTTAGAGCACCCGGGTGGTTCGGACTGTCGGCCAGGACCAGTTCAAAAGCTTCCCGGGCCATCCCGTAACGCCGGGCTTTCAGATATTCCATCCCTTGATTGACCGTTCTTTCCGTTTTAGGAACACCGGCTAATACTTCAGAGTCTGTTGAAAAGGGGCGCTTCAGACGAAGACTCTGACGGTCAGATCTGTAATGTAAATTCAATTCATTGACTTTTACTTCATAAGACTTTTCACCAAGAACCGAAACAGAGAAGTCCTTGAGCACCATAGGATAGAATGAAACTTTTTCTTCTAACAGTTTCCGCCCATCACTGAAAACTTCTACCTCACCTTTCTTCTCCTTAAAAGAGTGAACTTTAACCCGGATCACATCGCCCTCTTTTTTAACACCCATGGCACCCAATGATGATGCTTCATCCATCCCTCCGGTTCCTTTTAGCGGAAACCAGGTTTCGCTCCAACTGTCTGAGGAATGCGGTTCAAAGCCTGCTTTTTTGATTGGATTAACATGGTCTGACGGTGAAAACTGAACAAACTGTCTTCCGGCCTGAAATTCGATGTATTGTCCGTCTGTATCAGTGAGAAGGTCCTCCCAAATCCCACCCTGCCTGGAAAGCGCCCACAACCAAAGCTTCTGACCCGGCATTTCTTCATAAGGCGCCCAGTGACCAAAACCGTACTCGGCATCATGGTAGTATCCGCCAAAGAAGTCTTTTTGTTCGCCTACAACATGGTATGACTTGTGACCCTCAAAACGATTGTTATCATAAAAAGAAAGGTCCCTCCCTTTATTATCAACCGGCCAAGATTTCACCTCACCGCTATGTTTCAAATATTGATTACCCGGAAATACAACCTCAAGATCATCGCGGGCAAATGCGGCAGCGGTCATCCAGTTGTAGTAGGGTTGAGTATGAGCTGTTGGGTTGTACCACAACGCCTTTGTTTCAAAACTGGAACGATCCTTTTGAAGATTGATTTCAACACGCCAATGAGTCCTTGACGGCAAGTCCATAGAACCCACAATAACAGACACGCTGCCATCGGAATTGGTGCGCGTCGTATAGTCCACAGGTGTGGCCGTAGAAGGGGTATGCCCGATGACACCAAAATTGAATTCAATACCCCCAGATGTCCACGGTCCTCGTAGGGCGATATTCCGAAACTTCATCACCTCATTACGATAGATGAACTCTTCCCCATTTGATTTGTCTATAGCACCCCACACCTTGCCCCCAACTTCCGGCAGGACAGTTACCTCGATAAAAGGATTCTCAAGTTTCAACACTTTCCATTCTTGAGATTTGCCTTCATGACTGTAACCATCGAACGAGTGATAGGGATATAATCGACTATCCTTCACAAGCATAGGTATGGGATTGGGGTCTGAAAAAGGGTAGGTTTTTATACTCCTCGTTTCTTCACTGATACTGACATCCATTTTGTCGCATCCGATTACAATAATTGACAGTAAGGCAATGATTTGAAAGTTGATATTGAACTGTTTCATTTGTTCAGTGTAATTATCTCACATCCGAGGAAAAAGATACTACGAATCATTGCTTTAGAGGTCAATTGGTTAATACCTTATCTTTAACTATGGGGATTAAGACAATGGCAATCATTATACGATCTTACAAGTTTTATTATCTCTTGGCTATTGTAGGGTTTTTCTTGATCCCACACCTCAAAGCAGGTGATAGTGTCAAACCGGATCGAAAATATGTAAAGGAAATCAAGAAACTTGCTGATCATCCCAAAATAAAGAAGGCCTTTAAAAGGGTCGTCGAACTTGAGTCTACAACGCATAACAATCTTATTTATCTTACTGAAATACCAGCACCACCGTTCAAGGAATCTGTCAGGGCCAAAGCTTTTGCCGATCTGTTGAGAAATGCAGGAGCGGATGAAGTTATTATCGATGAAGAGGGCAATGTTGTGGCAAGGCGAGACGGAACGGGTGAAAAAACGGTCCTTATTGAAGGACATCTTGATACTGTTTTCCCAGAAGGCACAGATGTAACAGTAAGAACACACGGTGACACACTTTTTGCGCCCGGCATTGGCGATGATACCAGGGGACTGTCTTTAATCGTTACCCTGCTCCAAGCTGTTATTGATGCTGATATAAGAACAGATGCAACACTCTATTTCGCCGGCACTGTTGGAGAAGAGGGTTTAGGCGACTTAAGGGGTGTTAAACATCTGTTTAACTCAGACAAGATATCTGTTGACAGTTATATCGCCGTTGACGGTGGTGGTCTTGATCGCATAGTTACCACCGCTGTAGGGTCTCACCGATACAGGGTAACATTCAAAGGTCCTGGAGGACATTCTTGGGGTGCCTTTGGACTTGTAAATCCACACCATGCCCTGGGCCGTGCCATTGAATATTTTTCTGAAGAAGCTGACCCGTACAGTCGCTCTCCGGGAAAAAAGGTTAGTTATAATGTTGGTCGTATCGGCGGAGGCACATCCGTCAATTCAATTCCGTTCGAATCTTGGATGGAAGTGGATATGAGATCTGAAAGTCCTGAACGTCTTCAAAAAATGGATGATATTTTTCAAAAAACCATTCAGAAAGCACTGAAAGACCAGAACACCTTGGGGCGAACCGATGCTCAAATGACAGTAGATATGCACATGGTTGGAGACCGACCGGCAGGGACCACTGATGAAAAGAGCCCCCTAGTTCAACGAGCAATGGCGAGTATACTTTATCTTGGCAGTACTCCCCGGCTGGGTTCCGGCTCTACCAATTCGAATATCCCGTTTTCAAAAAATATATCAGCAATCACCATTGGACGAGGAGGCACCGGACGACATGGACACTCTTTGAATGAATGGTGGTTGAACAAGGATGGACACCTCGCAATACAAAATGCACTTCTCATCCTTATAAGTCAGGCTGGTGGCATACAGTAATTTTCATGCCTATATTTAATCCAGTTAAGGTTCTAACACCCATGGTTAAGCCAATCAGCTCAACATATCGATATTTTCTTTTTTCTTGCCTCCTCCTTATCTCCTGTGATAAGACAATGGTTGCGGACCCCAATTATGAAAAGGAGGTTATGGACTTTCGCCAGAGCCGGGTGAAATTTCTTAAATCGGGAAAAGGTTACCTCAACCTGGTGGGGCTTTACTGGCTAAAGGAGGGTGAAAACAGTATTGGCTCCGGCTCGGACAATGATTTGATCTTTCCACAGGAATTCCCGGAGAACTTCGGAGTCGCCATTAAATCAGGAGAGTCTATAAAGTTTGACTACTCACAACCGGTTACTCACAATGATCAGGAAGATCGGTCAAGCCTCACATTCTTGCTGGATGAACGTCCAAATCTGTTCTCATGGAAGTCGTTTCAATGGTTCATTCTAGAGAGCGGTGGGAATTATGCAGTGAGATTGAGAAATTTCGAGAACCCTGTTCTAAAAAAACCGCTGAACCTGAACTTCTATCCCGTTGATAACGACTGGCGAATCATGGGACAATATGAGGCATATCCTGAAACCAGAACACGAACAATTACCAATATAAGGGATATCGAATATGATCAACAGGCGCCGGGTATAATAACGTTCAAAAGAAACGGAAATAAATACGGCCTGGAACCCAATACCAGCGGTGAATCAATGTCTGTCATTTTCATGGATGGAACTACCGGCGAGGAGACGTTCCCCGGTGGTCGATTTCTTTTACTTGATGAACCTGATGATCAAGGAAATATAATTCTCGATTTCAACAAGGCGTTAAACTTCCCCTGTGCCTTTAACGCTTTTACCACCTGCCCCATCCCGCCTGAAAGAAACAGACTTACTTTTTTAGTAGAAGCTGGAGAAAAGGCATACGATCATTGATTCTCAATCACGGTTCTACTTTCCAGAATAGCTAGTATAAAAAAAGCCCTCTAATCAGAGGGCTTTTTTTATTATAAGATAAGATGAAAGTTAGTTCGTCGGTGGTGTAGTCATACTTTCAATTAAAACATGAATTTCTTCTTCAGAACTCCAATGGGTGCTATACCAAGTATCCGCCATTTCAGAAGCTGTTTCTTCACCAAATGTTTTTTTCCACATTTCGAAAGCAGACATTTTCCCGGGACCCATGTCGACCATACCGTCCATTCTGAACGCAATCGCCAGAACTCTGTTTGCGCCACGAACCTGGTAAACACCCCAAGACCTTTCATATTTTGTTTTTTCAGCCGCTTCTTTAGCCTTCCTGATCAGGTCCAGTTTTTTTCCTACGGCCGCCGGGCTAAGATTGTAATATGTGAGTAAAAACATTGGGGAACGCCGGTCATTATAGCTGGCGTCAGGCACTTTGACATAGTAACGCATACCGCTGTTCTCTTCAACATAGGTGTTAAAAATTCTTTCCCAATCTTTATCGTGGGAGTCGCTGGTTTTTCGCTCATCGTAATCTTTCCAGTAATGGTTGGTTGTTCCAATAAAATATTGTCCTGATCTGGGACCACTCATCACTTTTGAGCCAAACTGATTCCACTGGCCTTCGCCGTGCCATTTGGAAACATGCGCTGAAACTGCTTTTTCGAAGGCCGCTTCTTTTCCTTTGTAAACTTTTGAGTAGGCACCACTGTTTACTACGGGTGAATCCTGGGCCATGAGAATCGAACCAAATAACAAGCATAGTATTGTGGTTGTTGTTTTCTTCTTATTCATAGGTCATCTCCTTCTTTACCTTTTCGTCAACTTCACAAAGTTCCAGTGAATACCCAAGTCAGTATGTCCCGGATTGAAGTATTTACCGACCTTCTCCCAGTACGCCTTCCTCTCTTCCTCATCAGGCCACGCTTTTTCATTCACTTCAGCCCACCCCGGGTTGTTCATGTCCTCAAGCGATTTGTATTCTCTCACCTCAACATAATAGAAGTCCCCTCCGCCTAACGTTCCGGACCAGTAGTGTCTCAGCTCTCTGTGACTCAACACTTTGTCATTCTTCATAACCGCTTTTTCAAAAAATTCATCGAGGAGTTTTTCCCTTTCTTCAGAAGAGCCCTCTTCCACCTCCGACATCGGTTTCAGGTTCCGAGTTTGAACGGAAACGATCGTGTTCTCATCGGCGCCTTTGTTGTACCGCTTGACGCGGCTCGCCACAAGTTCTCTTACAGGAAGATCGGTATGATTCCCCACCCAGTATTTATTATACTTGTCCAGAAATGCTTTGCGCTCTTCCTTGTCTGGCCAGGCCTTCTTGCGCCGATCTCCTCCGGACACGAGCCATGCGTCGGCGTCAGCCAATGACTTCCATTCAGCCATCTGTTTTACTTGGTTTGAGGAACCGCCGAAATAGTGGCCCAAAACAAGATTGCTAATCAACAGATCACTGGATTCATTCATCTTCTTGAAATAGGTTTCAAACAGCTCCTTCCGTTCTTCCGAGCTCCCTTCCTCCACGTCGCTTAAATAACGGAGATCGTAACTGGAAACTGTTACGACATGGTTCTCAGGGTTATACTGTGCAAAGAGAGTAGTAGATAAGAAAACTGAGGAAACAGCAAGGATTCTAAAGTTAGACATAGGTACCCCCCCTATTCTAGATTAAATGGAAGAACCTGTTACGTTGATATGCCCTCTCCCAAAGACCAACAACTCTAGTAAACTATATTTATAAAATTGAGGTACAAGATAATTTTGTTGTAAAAGGGCCAAAACCATAGATATAAGACACATCTGATAGACTCCAGGTTAATGAAGACGGATGAGGTTTTAGTTTATTATTCTGAAAGATTCTAATTCCGGGAAATGAAATCCACCACCAGCTTGCCCAGTTCTTCTCCCTTGTCCTCCTGAAGGAAATGGCCAGCACCCTTAATAATGACGTGATCCTGATCTCTCGCGCCGGGAATTACTTTTTTCAGATAACTTTCGCCTCCCCTTGTAATAGGATCGGAATCGCTGAAAGCGGTCAGGAACGGCTTTTCCCACCTTTTCAGTATTTCCCACGCCGCACGGTTTGGCACTGTGGCAGGATCTGTCGGTTTTGTAGGCACCAGTGTAGGAAAAATACGTGCACCCGCCTTGTATTTCTCTGATGGGAAGGGTGCATCATACCCTTTTTTCGCTGACTCGTCAATTTTGTTTACAGTACCCCTGTTTACAATCCTACTGGCGCTAAATAATTTCACCTTCTGTGAAAAATTCTGCCAGATTAAAAATGCCTTGGGCATCTTCAGGTCACCTGTTAGCAGTGTTGTATTGGCTGCCACAATCCTCTTGAACCGGTGCTCATGTTCAGCAGCAAGGCGTAGTCCGATAAGACCGCCCCAATCCTGACAAAAGAGAGTAATATTTTTCAGATCCAATTTGCGAAGAAAAGCGGCCATCCAGTCTACATGCTGCTGATAGGTGTAAACACTCTTATCCACTGGCTTATCCGATTTTCCAAAACCGATGAAATCCGGAGCCACGACCCTAAAACCGGCATCTCTTACAATGGGGATCATCTTTCTATACAGGAATGACCAGGTCGGCTCTCCGTGGAGCATCAGTACCACTTCATTGTCATTATCTCCTTCATCCACTGTATGCATTTGAACCCCATCACAAGATAAATAATTGGGTTCGAAGGGATAATCCTTCAAATCATGGAACCGGTTATCAGGCGTTATTACTACTTCCATATTTCAACCATATTTATTTCAAAATGAATAGTTGCGTTCATATCAGAAGAATCAATTAAACGGCTGAAGATATCTCACCCGGAAAAACATTTTTTACTTCAATCTCATCATCTTCAATGAATGATTTAATAATGTGCATTGCCTCATTAGGAACCTTGTGTCCTGCATCATAGGTTTGGTAACGGACACTATATCCTAAATTTTTCAAAAAATCCACGGTTTCTTCAGCTTTTCGAGGTAATACAAGTTTATCGTGGTTACCATGCAGAATGAGAATTGGTGTGCCAAGGCTCTGTTTGGTCATTTTGGAAGTAAAAAGTTCTCTGTTTTTTATGAATCCGGAAATGGCTACCACTCCCCCCACTTGAAAAGGAAGTCGTCCAGCTGTAAGCAGTGAGAGACCGGCACCCATGGAAAAACCAACAAAAAAGATATGTCGATTCTCAAAACCATCACTGGAAACCTTTGTAATAAGTTCAGGCATCATCTCAAGTGTTTTGTCATATTTCCAACCGGTTTCATCGCTGCCGCTAAACCATGTATATCCCTCTCCCGTATCAGCTTTGTAAGGTGCCCTGGGCATAACCCATTTTGCAGATGGAGCCTTGACAGATATTGCAATAGGCTCCATGGAATATTCATCACCGGTCCAGCCGTGGAGACCGATAACAGCCCGAGACGGCTTTTCAGTAACTTGATAACTGTTGAAAATCACTCGTTAAGCCTCTCTCGGATGGCCTGGGGAACCGGGCATGTCACTTGCGTTTTATAATTGAAACAGACCAAGGTTGCAAGGGTAGTAACAGTTGGATTTACTTCTTCTTCCCTGAATATGGCCCCCAGCATTTTGAAACTCTTGTTTCCCACATCAACCACTTTCTGTCCTATAGTAAGAATGGCGGGATGGGTAAGCTGGTTATGGTAATCAACTGTAAGAGATACCATAATAAAGGTGTGGGTTTTGTCAAAAAAATTGTGAGCAAACTCCAGTCGTGAAGTTTCCAGATAGGTAAGGTAAGCAGCATGATTGACGTGTTGGCGGAAATCCATATCACGCCACCTGGTCGGCATAGAAGAAAAATGTGTAAACTGATCTTTCGTTGAACGGTATTTGATTTTCGACATCAGATTGCGACAGATCCGTATATGGAATTCAGTCGCTCCTCAAGATAATCACCAGCCATAACAGGTTCAAATTTGGGAGGGTTCAAATCATCATAGCAACTTTCCAAACAAACAATCTCCGTATCATAATTTGTAGCAAAAAAGAAAGGAATCGAAATGCGATCGGCTGATGGATGATTCCGAACGCGGTGTGGCGTTGCCGCGAATAGACCGTTGGTCCACCGTGACATCATCTCCCCTATGTTGACAATAATTGCGTCATCGATAGGGGGAGCATCGATCCACTTTCCTGCCGCATTCATTAATTCAAGTCCCCCTGTTTCATCCTGAATAAGTAGTGTAAAACATTCGTAATCTGTGTGTGTACCTATGCCCAACTTTTCGTTGGAAACGGTTGATTCATTAGGGGGATAATGTATAAGACGCATCTGAGCAATGGGCATGTCTGTAATGGAATCAAAGTAATTCTCATTCAAGTTAAGAGATACAGCAAAAAGCCTGAAAAGTGTTTTAGCCAAGCCCATAGCGGCTTCAAAGTATGCTTCCACTGAACTCCGGAAATGAGGCAAATCCTCTGGCCAGAGATTCGGCGCACTCATACGTTTATAACCAGGATATTGTGGATCATCTATCTTTATCTGAAGCCCAACATCGAAGGCCTCCTTCAAATCCCCAGAATTATCGGGGTCGGTACTCTCGCCATCAATAGGAATATATCCACGATAATATCCAAGATTATCATCATGTATGCTCAGTTTAGTGTTTAGCGAAAGAGAGAAAAGATCTTCTGCTGCTTTTGTGGCATTCGCAATCACCTTCTGGCTCATGCCATGATTTCTAAGATACATAAATCCTGATCTTAAGCATGCGTTCCTTACTTTTTCAGCTACCAATCCCTTGGAGCGATTATCTGCTGAAAACCACCCCGACATATCTATAATAGGAATGCTGTCAAATTGTCCAGCTTTTTCCATACCGATCAGATCAAGGTATGAGGATCCACTCCGTCTGTCTGCCGTCAATGTACTGAACAGTCTCTCCGTTAAAAAATGCATCCTGTTCTAGCATGATAGCTACTTCTTTGCCCCACTCTTCTACCTGAACTTTGGCATTCAGTTCAATGGAGTAAGCTGTATTGGCATGAAGCGGGTAGTCACCGTGTCCCGGGACACCCCCCTGGGAATCCCACATGCCGATAGTGGTCCCGGCAGCATGGCCGTGAAAGCCAATTGGATGAGTGTAGATCATAGGCTTGATCCTTTCCTGTTTCGCTTGATCCAAAGACCTTTTTAGTACATCGTTCCCGCTTCGACCCACTTTAAAGTTACCAGTCAGTATGTCCTGTAATCGGTTCCCGGCTGCAAGTGCTTTTTTTAGATATTCAGGAACATCAGTCTCCCCTTTTCTCAAGACATAGGCGTGCTCTTGGGTATCTGTGTTCAAGCCAAGATAAGTAATGCCAAAATCAACGTGCAATACATCACCGGCCATAATGACATTTTGTGGCCGATCTGTCTTGGAAAAGGTGGTGAGAAAATCAAAAGAACCTGTCTCAGCTCTCTGAATGTCAACTGTAGGATGAAACCAGGTGACCAGCTTTAGTTCCCGTATTCGCTCTCGATACCACCAAACCACATCGTCTGTACTGGTGACGCCGGGCTGAATCACTTTTTCCGAGAAGCCTTCTTTAATGATTTCGTGTGCAATCCTGCATATCCGTTCGTAAACAACCATTTCGCCTGATGTCCGGGTTTCCAGCCACCCCACAGCCAGTTTCTCTCCGGAAATTATTCTCTTCTTATATTTGGGAGCCAGGGCTGCATTCAGCGCCTCATATTCAGTAGAGGCAAGGCCGTCAGCCAGTCCATAATTTTCAGACCGATTCACCGCTATCTTTTTGGGATCCCGTTCAGCAATAAGCTCAGCAAGGCGTTTCCACTGGTCCGGCTGTTTTTCCTTTTCCCACGCTTTTTTAAAAACCTCCCCTACATCGTACCGTGCCACAGCTAGCGTTTCCAACGGTTTATTTTTTCCTGGATCATAGATCACTAAGATTGTGCGCCGGCGGGCATTGAGCCAGGTACCTGGAAGCATGGTTCTTATGACCGGGTCTTCGTTGTACTCCCGTGCAATAATGAGCCACATATCTATCTTCTCCCGGCGAAGCAGGTCAGGGAGAACTGTCTCCACCCGATCTTTTAACCATCGGTCCCTAACTTCAGCCCTTTCCTTCATTGATAGGACCTTCGGCATCTCCCCTTGAGCAAACTGCACCAAAAGTGCCAAAGAAATCGTTTTTAGGCATAGTCTGTTTCTCATCTCAGATTCTCCACATTAATGATGTTTAATCCTAGCGTCTCGCCGGGCCTCTAAGCCACATTCCCGAACGTTCTCCAGTAAGCGCCCCCGCCCGAATAGCCAACTTACCGTTTACTATCACGTGATCAATACCCGTGGGATAACGGTGAGGATCAGCATAGGTGGCTTGATCCTGAATCGTTTCTGGATCAAATACCACAAGATCAGCGAAAGCTCCTTCTTCAATTCGGCCGCGATTCTTATGACCGATCCGGTCCGCTGTCATGGACGTCATCTTCTTGACAGCTTCTTCAAGGGACAAGACACCCAATTCCCTCACATATCTGGCTAGAACTCTAGGAAAAGCGCCGTAGCTACGAGGATGGGGATACCCAACACCATAACTGACTGGATCACCGTCCGTTTCGATCATGGCTAAAGGATGCTGCATAATTCTGATGACATCTCCTTCATCCATTGCATGATAAATGGCCGAAAACCCGCCCTTCAGTTGCAAATCAATGGCCAGCTGAATCCCTGTTTCCAAAATGTTGGGAAGACCCCGATCAGTTGCATAATCAGCTAACCGTTTACCATTGTATGACTGATCAATGGGCAGAACCCTGAACTGTATCCTGCGAAGATCACCTCCAGTGCGATCCTTAGTGAATATATCAACCATCTCGCTTTCAATCTTTCGGCGCTGTTCTGGGTCAGCAATGCGAGCAGCAAATCCTTCTCTGCCACCAGCCAGAGACCACTGTGGAAAAAGGATGGAAGACCCGGTACTGGAAGCCGTATACGGATACAGATCGTGAACAATGTCGATCCCTTCAGCATTGGCTGAATCAATGATGGCAAGGCTCTTTTCGGACCAACCCCACTGGGAAATACCGGATGCCTTGTGGTGGTTGATCTGTGCAGGAATCCTCGCTTCTGCTGCAACGCGAATAGTCTCTCTAACAGACTTTAATAGATCTGTTGCCTCATTCCGCATGTGAGAGACGTAAATACCACCATAGCGAGATGCCACTTTAGCCAGTTCTATTACTTCTTCAGGTTTTGCAAAATTGGCTGGTACATACAATAGACCTGTTGTAAAACCTATGGCGCCCTGTTTCATGGACTCCTCAACATACCACCGCATTTTATCCAGCTCATCTTCCGATGGGGCTCTATTCTCCAGACCCAGCACCTGTTTTCTCGTCCAGGTGTGTCCGGCATAGAATCCCACATTCGGTACCACTCGCAGAGATGCTGCATATTCATCCAGTGGCCACGGCTGATCACCACTATGTAGTGTGGCCAGAATCGTTGTGATGCCTTGCCTAGTGAAATTCTCTGCCAGCGGATGTTCGTGAATGGTTGTCTGGATGTGCGCATGATTGTCGATGAATCCAGGGCTTACCACACGTCCGGTGATATCCAGAACATCTAGAGCATCCTCTCGATTCAAGCCTTCTCTGGAAATTGAAACGATTGTAACCCCTTTTACAGCTACATCCGCTCGGTAGGATGGATTACCCAGCCCGTCCACCACGGTGCCTCCCGTGAGTATCAGATCATACTGTTTTTCGGGAGGCTTGTCTGTGCTGCACCCAAGCAGTCCGATGATTGCCAGAATGAGAAAATTGTTCTTCATTCTTGTGTCACCCATCTTTATTTGTCTCCGTTTCTTATAAGCTGGACATAAAATGTGACCCCGTCTTTGAGGCTTCTGACGCTCAGTTTTTCATTGGTACCATGGACACCCTCTATCCTGCCTTGAAATCTATCAAATGGAATAAACCGATATATATTAGGCGTTAGTTCCTGGAAATGCTTCGAATCAGTACCTCCCGGACTGAGACCAGGGACAACAACAATCTTTGGGAAAACTTCACGGATAGTTCTTGCCAAAAGATCGAATTGAGGCGCACTGGTAACTGAAACTTTGGATGCCTCACTAGCGAAACCTTCTTCAATTTCAATATCAACTCGCTCATCATTCACAATCCTTGTTGCCATCTCTAACACCCAATCTATACTGTCGCCCGGCCTGAGTCTGAAATTAACCACCGCTGTAGCTGTGGGAGGGATTACGTTGTCTTTGACACCACCCTGAATTATTGTAGGTGCCGTTGTAGTCCGCATCATAGCAGAGAGAGTTGGTTTTCCTGAAGCATATCTTACGAACGGTTTTTCCATAAGCCACAGATTAGCAACGAGGAATCTCAAGCTGAATTTCATAGCGGGCTCAAAGGCCATTATCATCTGTTTAGTAGAAGGAGTCATGGAAGCAGGCAACGGGTTCAATTGAAGTTTCTGGATCGCCATGGCCAGTATACCGATAGTGGACTCCCTTTCCGGCATGGAGGAATGTCCACCTTTGCCGCGGGCGGTTAACCTCAAAGACAAATAACCTTTTTCACCCATAGCAACAAATGCGACCATAGAATTAATGGAAAGCATATCCCCTGAAAGTATACCACCACCCTCGTCCAATACAAATTCCGGTACAATTTTCATCAGCTCCATATGTTCAGCTATTATAGCAGCGCCTTGCGTACCCCCGATTTCTTCATCATGACCAAATGAGATATAAATTGTTCTCACCGGTGAGAAACCTTCACCCAAGAGCCACTCTGCCGCTTCCATGATTGCGAAAAGGCTCGCCTTGTCATCCATAGCGCCACGGCCCCAGATATAGCCGTCTGCCACATTCCCGCTGAAGGGACCGTGGGTCCAATCATTTACAGACTCCTCTGTCACAGGCACCACATCCATGTGTGCCATGAGTACAACAGGATTGAGCGACGGGTCTGTCCCCTTCCATGTGTAAAGAAGGGATAAGTCACCTACGACCTCCCGCTTCAAATAGCGATGAACCTTCGGGTAGTTTGTTTCAAGATAATCATGAAAAGCTTTGAACGCCTGAAAGTCCATTCTCGACCGGTTTGTATAGGCGACAGTAGGAATTCTCAGGCCGCCGGCAAATCGTTCAGCAGCGGCTGATTCATCAATATTCAGAAGCGGGATCGGTTTAACATCGACGTCGTCTTCACCAAACGTGAACGTCCGGATCAACATAACGGCAACAAGCATGATGAGAGAAACTCCAAACCACTTCAAAATGCTTTTCATGTTCGTTTGATAACCATAATTACAAGTGGACCTGAAGTTAATGACCCTCCCCGTACCTGCCAACGTGGGACGGGTAGCATGTGACACCCTTTCAACAACTCACAGTAATTATATCTTCGAACCGTGCCTCAACGTTTCTTTTCTTCGAATACTAACAGACCTATATTCACAGTTTCCGGGGTTAAGTGAACTAAGGAGTAAAATGATGAAATCGCCCTTGAAGCATTATATGCAAACAGTTTCTTTCTTTTCCATTCTTTTGTCATCCCTGGCAGCTGTCGAAATAGACACTTCCCTCTTCCAAGCCATGGAGTGGCGAAACATTGGTCCCTTCCGGGGTGGTCGATCCACAGCGGTGGCGGGAGTTGTAGGTCACACTTCCACCTATTACTTTGGTGCCACCGGAGGCGGTGTCTGGAAAACGGATGATGCTGGTATATCGTGGCAAAATGTTTCAGACGGTCACTTCGGCGTCGGATCCATCGGCGCAATCGCCGTTTCTTCATCCAACCCGAATGTTGTTTATGTGGGTACAGGAACAGCCTGCGTCCGAGGCGTTTCAAACTCTCATGGTGATGGTGTTTATAAATCCATGGACGGTGGTGAAACATGGTCCCATCTTGGACTGAAAAATACACGGCATATTTCCAAAGTGATCATTCATCCGGACAATCCCGATCACGTCTATGTGGCGGCACAGGGAACTCCATGGACAGGCAGCAAAGAAAGGGGCATCTATCGTTCAATGGACGGTGGAAAGACATGGGAACAGATATTTTTTGTGGATGAGCTAGCCAGCGCTTCTGATCTCAGTATGGATATGACCAATCCACGAGTACTCTACGCAGCTTTTTGGCACCATCAACGTCTGCCCTGGCAAGTACGAAGCGGCGGACCGGGGAGCGGTATTTATAAATCGACTGATGGTGGCGACAGTTGGGATAAACTAGAAAAGGGTCTGCCTGAAGAAATGGGAAAAACTTCGGTAGCGGTTTCCCCCGTAAATCCCAAACGAGTCTGGGTTTTGACCGAGTCTAATAAATGGGGACTCTATCGCTCCGATGACGGCGGGAAATCGTTCACGCGAGTGAACAAAGATCGTGTCCTTATCGCCCGGTCTTGGTATTACATCCATGTGTTTGCTGATCCCCAGAATGAGAATACGGTTTACGTCCTGAACGCACCTGTGATGAAATCCACTGACGGCGGTAAAACATTTGAAAATGTTCGCACTCCTCATGGTGACAATCACGACCTTTGGATCAATCCCCATGACAACCAAATCATGATTAATGGTAACGACGGCGGCGCCAATATCTCTTTTAATGGCGGCAGAACGTGGTCAACTCAACAGAACCAGCCTACGGCTCAGTTCTACAGGGTCATTACTGACAACCGCTTCCCTTACTGGGTTTATGGCGGCCAGCAAGACAACAGCTCCGTGGCTATCGCCAGCCGAGCTCGAGGCGGTATCGATTGGAAAGATTGGTACTCGGTAGCAGGCTGTGAGAGCGCTTATCTCGCTTTCGACCCGGACAATCCCGTCCTTGTCTACGGTGGATGTTACCAAGGGCTCATCAATGAACTGAATGTTGAGAGCGGCAATAGCCGGAGTATCATGGCCTACGAGTATCTTGGTCTGGGCTCAGACCCAATTGATCAAAAATACCGATTCAACTGGAATGCCCCTATTGTGGCTTCACCCCACGATCCGCAGATGATCTACCACGCGGGGAATGTTGTCTTGAAAACGGAGGACAGAGGTGAATCGTGGGCAGTCATCAGTCCTGATCTTACCCTAAACAAAAAGGAAAATCTCGGCAAAGGGGGCGCGCCTATTACAAACGAAGCGGCCGGCGGCGAGATCTACCACACCATCCTTTATCTCGAGCTTTCTACCCACGAAGAAGGAACAATCTGGGCAGGAAGCGATGACGGGCTGGTACATGTCACCAAAGACGGCGGAAAAACATGGAATAATGTGACCCCCAACGGCCTTAAGGAAGGGATGGTAAATGCCATCGATGTTTCCCCCCACGATCCCGCAACGGCCTACATTGCCTTCACACGGTATAAGTTTGCCGATTTTAAGCCCTATATATACAAAACAGACAATTACGGTAAAACCTGGAAAAAAATCATTAGAGGAATTTCTGATGACGCTTATGTAAGAGTGGTTCGGGAAGATCCAGTGAAAAAAGGTCTCCTTTATGCGGGTACGGAACTGGGACTATTTGTCTCTTTCGACGACGGTAAGGCGTGGCAGCGTTTTCAGTTGAATCTCCCCATCGTTCCCATTACGGACCTCACATTCAGAAACAATGACCTGGTAGCCTCCACTCTGGGTCGGGCTTTCTGGATCCTGGATGATCTTTCCCCACTTCAAAACCTGTCGGCCGATCTTGCGAAAAAGGAAGTCCATCTCTTTAGTCCCAAAGAAACACTTCTCATTTCTTACGGCGGAAGATCAGACGGCTCATCAGCTGGGAAAAATCCGCCCAGTGGCGTGGTGTTCCAATATCTTTTAGGTACTGAGAGTGATTCAACCACTTCTGTTAAGTTGAATATAGTAAACAGTCACGGCGACACTGTAAGGAGCTTTACCAATAAAGCCGGTGACCCGATACAAACCCGCTGGGGTATGCAACGGGCACCCGGTCTCAGCACCAAAAAAGGGATGAACCGATTTATCTGGAATATGCGGGTGGCTGACCTGACAAAAGTACCAAAACTGTTCACCTCCGGCTCCCCAGCTGGTTACCGGGTAGGACCGGGAAATTATACGGCTATTATTAACCTTGGAAAGAAGAACTCAGAAACATCTTTCAAAATTGCACCTGATCCGCGGAACGATCTCACCACCCGCTACGACCGGCAACAGGACATGCTGGAAGAACTATATGATACCACCAATGATCTGTATGGCTCTGTCAAATCACTCCGTTCCATTCGAGGTCAATTACAGGGCATCACGAAAAATATTAAGGGGATGGATGACACGGAGAAACTGGTGGAAGCCGGCAAAGCGGCGGTAAAGGCGCTTTCCGACTGGGAGGAATCCGTGGTCTCCCTGAAACTGGAAACATATCAGGATGTGGTCAACTTCGATAGCGGCCTGGATGCAGACCTGAAAGAGCTCATGTCCAAAATTGACGGATCGGGACCCGTTGTTTCAGAGGGGAGCAAAGACAGGTTTGACGACCTTATGAAACAGTGGAAAGAAAAACAATCAGAGTACAACGCCCTCGTATCAGACCAGGTTGGCCAGTTCAACAGGCTCTATCGTGATATGGATATACCAGCGGTAATAATCAAAGAAGATTAGTTATAATTAATCGGTATTACCCTGAATTAAAAGAAAATAAACCACCGTCTGAGTTTTCTTTTGCACCGCTTATACTGGCTCTTATATATGGACGCGCGTTTATCCACCCTATTGGCGATTTGTATGAGCCCTTTTTTCTTCTTGTAGGTTCCCTTTCTGTAGCCGCCCCACCCTTCATGGTAGGCAAGGTAGAGCGCCTTAGCGTTAGACTTCGAAATCCCGAGCTTTTCATGGCTCTTAGCATTGAACCAGCCGACAAAGTCAACAGCATCGTCGAAGTCCGTTCTTTGTGAGAACATACCTCCTGCATCTTTTACATACTGTTCCCAAGTTCCATCAAGTACCTGGGCATAACCTTTAGCACTGCTTTTACGTTTCCATGGGATTACCCACAACAGCTTCCTTCGCTCCGCTTTAACCTTGCCCCTGTACGAAGACTCCTGATAGATGAAGGCCATGGTGACGCTGATGGGTACGCCCCATTTTTTTTCGGCGCGCCTGGCAGCTTTATACCAGCTTCTTTTTTCATTGAAGATTTCACAAATATTTTCAGGGGATTTGGGCGGTTGTACGGTACAACCTTGAAAAAGAAAAAGAATTATTAAACAATGGATTAATCGCTTAACCACAGTAGAGGTTAAACGATGGGAGGATCTCAAGCGTTCCACCCTTACAAGGGTATTTCTATCTTCCCTTCCAAATACTTCACTGCCTTTCCCTCAAGTAAAACCCGGTCCCCTTGCATTTTGCAAATCACCTCCCCTCCTCTTGCTGAGAGTTGCCTCGCCACAAGTTTCGACTTTCCTAAACGATCTACCCAGTAGGGCGTCATCTGGCAGTGGGCTGAACCAGTGACAGGATCTTCATCAATACCTGTTTGTGGGAAAAAACATCGGGACACGAAATCACAGTCGTCACCCGGCGCGGTAACGATAAGACCTCGCGATTTTAACCGGGCAAGTTTCCTGAAATCCGGTGCCAGCTTTTCAATCTGCAGCTGTGTAGAAACGACGGCCAGGTAATCAGTTCCTTTCATGACCAAGTCAGGTTCAAGCCCAAGACCTTCAGTTAACGGTTTGGGGACATCACAAGAGTCAGACGGTTCAGCAGGGAAATCCATAATATAACCGCTGCCTCCACATTTTACGGTAAGCGGACCACTTTTTGATTGGAATTCGATCGTTTCACCATCAAACCCAAGTTCACTGAAAACCACGTGCGCTGAGGCCAAGGTAGCATGGCCGCAAAGGGCCACCTCCACCACCGGGGTGAACCAGCGGATGTGATAGCCATTTCTATCAGGTACCAGATAGGCCGTTTCTGAAAGATTGTTCTCCAGGGCGATAGATAGAAGAACAGTGTCAGGTAACCACTCCTCAAGTGGTACAACGGCGGCGGGATTGCCCCGGAAAAGCTCGGAAGCGAATGCATCCACCTGATAGATGGGAAGCATCATAATGAATCCTCAGAAGATTAAAAACTGACCCGCTTTGTATCGCACTGACCGCGGGTTTCGGAATACTCGTATTCGATGCATTCTGAAGCGCTGTGGTAGAAGCACCGGACCTTCTCATCCTCCAGACACTCGTAAACGTATTCAACCGAGATATAGTCCTTTGAATGCACTTTCAAAGTGTCATCAGCAACACCATAGGGTGCTTCCGGAATGGCTCCCCTTCTTCCAAAACCGCCGCAGCTGTCGCAGCCACTGGATGTGACCACCACAATAAGCGCGACCATGGCTATGATACTAACCGGCAGCCTGAAGTTCTTTAGCAACTCTTTCAACCTCGTTCCAGACACGCCAGACGTTCCTGTAACAAATCTTCGCAATATCCTCATCGGAATACCCCCGCTTCAGCAGGTGAAAGATGAGATTAGGATAATAGGAGACATCCTTCAATTCATAAGGAAGACTGTCCCCTACACCATCAAAATCTGATCCAAAGGCCACATGGTCAATTCCCGCCAGTTTCACCACATGGTCAATATGGTCTGCCACATCAGTTACATCTGCGTAAGTAGGATTCTCGCGGCTCACTTCCCGGGCATATTGCATAAACTCTTCGTCGCCCATTTTGAGGCCATTTTCTTCAGCATAAGCCCGGATCTTTTCACGGTTTTTATTCGATTTGTCACGGGATTCCTCACTGAGAAAAGAGGAGCCGAAATTGATCTGGATAACACCACCATTAGCGGCCAACGTCTCGATCATCTCGTCATTCATGTTCCTTTCAAAACCCGGAGTAAAAGCACGACAAGAGGAATGAGAAGCAATGGCTGGTGCCTTGGTAATTTTCATTACATCGTAAAAGGCGTTATCCGAAACGTGGGAAATGTCCACCATAATGCCCACCCGGTTCATCTCCGCAACTACCTGCCTGCCGAAATCACTAATCCCGCCCCAAGTGCTCGTGGTATCGTATGAAGAGTCGCAAATCTGGTTGTCTTTTCCGTGAGTAAGGGTAATGTACCGGACGCCCCGCCTGTGAAAGTGAGCCACATTGTTCAGGTCATCTTCAATGGGGGCACCGTTCTCCATCCCCATGGGGAGTGCGATCTTTCCTTCAGCCACAATTTTCTCAACCTCCGCTGGTGATGTCGCTACAGCAAATTTGTCAGGGTGATCCCCGGCAAGATTTTCCACCAGATCGATAAGAGAGTCAGCTTTTGATTTTGCACCACCTGTTTCCTGATACGATGACGGCACATAGATAGACATGAAAGGCGCATCCAGTCCCCCCTTTTTCGCTCGGACGAAATCAAAGTCGCCCCCTTGGGTCCTCACCGATATATCTTCCATCTTTCTCGCAAGACGATAAGGAATATCCACATGACCGTCCGTAATGATATGTTTGTGGGCTAGTTCATCAGCTTTCTTCCGGAGGGTTGCATCATTTGTGCATCCAGAGAAAATTATTCCTGCCGCAAATAAAAGAATCCATTGTTGTTTGATCATTCTCACCTTCCTCTTTGAATTAATCTGAGAATCTATAACCCCCGCCCCTTTCTGGGTCATTGTAAAATCTTATTTAATTTCTCCAATTCTTCAAATGTAAGATTCAGAATGGGGTAATCATTCCAGGTTTTGTAATCGAAATGCCACCATTCTGCCTCATATACAGTGTACCCTTCTGACTCCATGGCCCACCGTAGGAGTTCCCTATGCCACCGCTGCCGGGAAGTACCACCCATGTAATCCGGAAAAGAGCGGTCGGTCATCTCATCATAGCCGCCCACCATTTCAACCACCTCTCCAGTGCTAAGATCATAAAGAGTGAGATCCACAGCGCATCCCCGGTTGTGTCGGGAGCCGTTGTCAGGATTGGCCACAAAGATCTTTTTATCATCGGGGGTGGCATCCCAGAACATTTTTGTCACATACCACGGCCGGTAGGAATCGTGGATAAGCAATCCGTAGCCATAGGTCTTCAGTTTTCTATGGGCCCGAACCAGTGCCTCTGCCGCCGGCCGCTGCATGTAAGCATGAGCCGACTGGTAAAAGACTGTACTCATAAAATTATTCGTAGTAGCATATCGGATATCGTATTTGACTGAGGCATCTAAACTTTCCAATTCTACCAGATCCGGTTCGTTCTTTTTCCGTTCGGCTGGAGGTGAAGCAGAAAGAGCGATCTCCCGCAGTTCATCCACTGGTTTCAAAAGTTCGATTCTGAATGTTTCGCCCTGTTCTACCCCAACATCTCTTCTATAGAAAATAGGGCCGTTCTCGATTTGAACCTGAGTGGCGATACCATCTCCATTTCGTTTAAACCTCAATTGTTCACCGTGATACATTCCTCCCGTTGAAGGAAAGGCAAACAGATCTTTCTCCACTTCTGTAAGAATGTCTTTTTCCATCCACTCAATAAGGGCCGTCAGTTTCCCGTGCTCTTCGTAGATATAAAGGATATTGTGGTCCCACCCGTATTCTCCTATTAAACCCCGCCACCCTTGTTGGACCGGTGTTGGTTTTGAGTATTCCAAACGATAGTAAACAGTTCCATCTATGATAACAGAACTACCATCTTCAGAATAGTCCAAACGGGCACCGTAACTGATCTTGTCATCAGTCACCAGCTTGCCATTATGCCGCCTTACTCTCGCCTGGATCCTGTCGTTTTCCATATATAGCGTGCCGTACCTTTTAATTAGTCTCAGATGTCTCCCGTTATCAGAAATAAAATGCCCTGCCAGCAATTCCACGGTTTCTTTATCTACAGGTCCTGTTTTGTCATAATGCGGAAGAGGTTTTCCCTTTTCAACGGCCAAGAGGCAATCGAGGGCATAAATAGCCAGCCGCCGTGTAATGGTGTTGGTCACATCCACTGAGGAAGTGACTGCTACCCCCAGTTCCACTTCCGGCAAAGCATAAAGCTGTGTGGAAAATCCGTACACTGCACCGCCGTGGCCCACCCGTTTGTAACCGGCCTGTTCTGAAAGTGAGAAGCCGATACCGAACCCTATGTTATGCTGCTGATCTTTCCCATCATTAAACTGGCTGGTGAGCATCAGCTTAAGTGTCTCCGCTTCGATCACCTGTCCGTTAGGTCCTGCACCACCGTTGAACAGTATTTTCATGAATTGACCCAGATCCACAACAGGTGCATACATGCTTCCGGCTGGAGACATGCCAAGTTCAAAAGTAGGCGCATGGAAAACTCTGCCATCATAAGACCACATGGTGGCGTCAGCTAGGCGATCAATGATATCAGGCAACGGTTCAAAAGCGCTGTGAGAAAGCCCCATGGGTAGAAGAACGTTTTTCCTTAAATAACTAGCGAACGGTTCATTCTTCAATCTCTCCAGCACATATCCCACCGTAGCAATGCCGCCGTTGGAATATTTAATCTTACTTTCAGGCTCATAGATTATATCAGAATCGATGATACTCTTTACTGTCGCCTCTAGGGTCGGTTCATCATCAGCAAAATAGTTCCCCACCAAGGGTTCCCTCAGGAGTCCTGATCGGTGAGACATAAGTTGTCGAAGAGTGATATCCTTGTCAAACCTGCTCCTAGGGCGAAACTCGGGAAGATAGTCGGTAATGGGGGCGTCCAGATCCACTTCCCCCCTCTCAACCAATTGCATGATTCCAATGTCCGTGAAAAGTTTCGAGACTGAACCGACTCGGTAAACAGTGTTAGCATCGGCTTTTGATGGTTTCCCCAAATCCTCATAACCGTAACCACGAGCCCAAAGAATTTCCTGATCATCCACCAGTACAATGGAGACGGCATTCAGCCCCTTATCACTCATCTCATAATTAACAGCATCCGTGAGCTTTGAAGACACTTCTCTGTATTCCCCGGACGCTCTGATATGACCTGGACGATTTTCACAGGACGAAAAAAGACCCAACAAGAGAAGAAAATAAAATTTGATGGAAACCTTACTGTTCATTGATTCTCCCGGTTTTCTAAGGAGTGGAATTACCACCATTATACATCAATACAAATGTTATGATTCGAGATGCCTCTTCCATGGTTTTAGCCGAAAACCGGATAGTATGTGAACCGGTTCTCTCAAACAGAGAAAGATAACTTAAAAGTTCCACCGGGCTGTAGTTTTTAAAGCCCAAGTCAACAGTTGCCGGGTTCTTTACCCTGTACGGTTTATATTTTTTTATATTCTTCACCGCCCTAGCAGCTTTCTCACGAATAAGATCATAAGCAGCTTCAGGTTGAAGAGTTTTTGCCGAATGCAAACTGAGGGCCCATTTCACCACCGCACCTTCCACGTTTCCAACAAGTGAACTGACCTCCTCCACAGCTGCGTCATCCCCAGATACCATGATAACTGGCACACCCAGTTCACCTGCAATGGCTGCGTTCCATGCACCTTCCGTGACAGGCGTTCCGTTGAGCTTAACGGATGTAAGACGGCCACTGGAAAAGGTATGAGCCCTCACACCGGTCAGGTTATCCGAACTGGCATGATATCCCAGAAATATGACACCGTCAAAAGAATCATCCAGCCCCCCAACCATGTCAAGAGGCCTTGGCCATGAACGGACAATCTTCACATCTTTGGGTAATTTATCGATAAGAAGGTTCTGGCCGTTTCCGTGGGAGTCGGCAACCAGTATCTCACCTGCCCCCGCGGAACGCGCCCCTTCGATGGCTGCATTCACTTCAGCCGTCATAAATTCACGGAATTGCTGGTACTCAAAACCCGAAGGTCCCATTTGTTCCCCCGTGACAGCACCAACCACACCTTCCATATCGGAAGAGATGTAGATTTTTGGGCCGTCTGCCGCCCAGGCTAAACTGATCAGTAACAATGTAATTAACTTTTTCATGATTTAACTCCCTTGATTAATGAAACAAATTTCCCGTTAATTCTTCTCCACAAATTCATAGTCTACTGGTGCGTGGAAGTCGTCAGGATTGAACGCCTCTTCCTCAATATTTAAAAGTTCAAAAAATGCTCTCATCTTCGGGTCGTCTTCATCTTCTTCAAATCCCATCAAGTTCATTTTGATTAGGGTGCCGGGGATCGGGTCAAGATCAAATTTATTTGAAGATGACATCACATTTGATATACCTGTGAATTCTTCTTCACGCACAGCCAACCCTATTTTCTCATTGATATTTCTCTGCATCTTTGTCGCCTTTTTTCTCAAAGGAAGATCTTCGGCCATCCACTCCTCAAATATCATTCTCCCATCATCACTGACAATTGAGGTAACCCATTTGTGGGCAATGATACCGTTAACTGTTTCTATCCCTTGATCTGTTCTCGAAACAACTGGCTCTTCCCTATCTTCATCATCGTCACCACCCATTGTAAAGGAGACTGACTTTCTATTAGATGAGTCCGGATTGACCCTCTCCTCTATTAAGTCCTCAAAGGTAGTGTACCAGTATTCTTCATCCTCATTATCATAAGATACCATGTACCCGTTGGACTGGTCAATAATGGATCCCTCAGAGCCACTCATCCATCTAAAGACAAACCTGTCTATGTTGGACTCCTCTTTTTCATGCACCATCCCATTGGCGACCACTGTTGTGGAAATCATTTCTACCTTACCGATAATTGGGACCTGAATCTTCATCGACTCCCGATAGCGAATTTGAGTGGTTGGCTGGGCTTGAAGGAAAGTCCACACCAGCATGAATAGTATATTTAAATATTGAATCTTCACGATAATTTTAGTTTAACATCAGCCGTTAAGATTTAGTAATCCTTACCGCCACTGACTTAAACCCTGGTGTCTTACTCTGGTCGTCCACAAGGTTAGGAATAAGCACATTCGCTTCAGGAAAGAACGCTGCAACGTTCCCTTTGGGAATATCGAACGCTTTTACCTTTACTTCGTTCATTTGTCCTGTTTGATTTTTTATGTGAACATGACCATTTTCCTGAACTCCTATGGAAGTCATATCGTCACCGCTCATCATGACAATCCACCGATCATCAGTCCCACGAAAAACATCCTCCTCTTCATAGATAATGGTGTTGAACTGCCCCTCACTTCGGACAGAAGAAAGAGTGAATTCTCCTTCTTCGCGTTTTAAATCGGGAATGGAAACTGTAGAGAATTTTGCTCTGCCATTCTCCGTGGCAAACAGGGGATCGTGGAATGTCCTGCCACCGATCTGGAACTCTTCTTTGGTCTTATCTATGGCACCTATTTTTTCAAACCCGGGAATTGTCTTGGCAATAGCTTCTCGAATGTGCCCGTGTTCTTTGAATCGAAGCCAGTCTACGGGATGATCTCCGAGGACAGAATGGGCAATTTCTGCAATAATATCCGATTCGGAACGGACATTGTCCAGCCGAACAATTCCACCATCACTCATTCTCACAAAGTTGAACATGGATTCCTGTGTGGTTGGCTGTTTCTCCTCGTCTCTAGCCGCCACTGGAAGAATAATACATTCTCCTTCAGTGGCGGTTACATGAGTCTTGTTGAGAGTTGTTGTCAGAAAAACCTTGAAAGGAATATTGTTCAACGACTGTTCAGCAAACCGAGAGTCAGGATTCGCAGAATACAGGTTACCTCCCTGTAAAAATGCCAGGTCTATATTTCCGTTCAAAGCCGACTGCATGCACTGCATTGTGTCCATTCCCGGTGCCTCGGGCATCACCACACCCAGTTCCAACTCTAGCTTTTCCATGACACTGCTTTTCAGCGCTGGGGTGACACCCATGGAACCCAATCCCTGAACATTGGAGTGCCCTCGAAGTGGCAAAAGACCAGCGTGTGGTTTGCCAATCATGCCCCGAAGCAGGGCCAGGTTCACAATGGATTGAACATTCCCAACACCAAATTCATGATGGGTAATCCCCATGGCCCAGGAAAAAATAACCTTCTCTGCTTTGACGTATTGTTCCGCCAGTTCCTCAATGATTTTCCTCTCTACGCCTGATGAATCGGATATTTCTTTCCAAGAAACAGTTTCCAGCTCCTGCTGGAATTCCTCGAATCTATCTGTATAATTCGCCACAAATTCATCATTCACCCAACTCCGTTCCACCACAGCTTTTGCAACCCCTTTCAAGAGGGAAATATCTCCGCCGATATTTGGCTGAATATATTTGGAGGCGATTTCACAATCCCCCAGCATCATAGCCCGCCAGTCGCTGGGTACCCTAAACTTTACAAGGCCCGGCTCTTTCAGAGGATTGATGACGATCACCTTCCCACCTCGACGACGACATTGGAGAAGTTCTTTCATGAACCGGGGATGATTGGAAGAAGGGTTCGCTCCAATAAGCCAGATCATTTCAGTGTGTTTCACATCGTCCAGCACAACGCTGGCTGTTCCTGAGCCGATGGTTTTCGCTAAACCCACACCTGACGCCTGATGACAATAGTAGGAGCAGTTGTTTACATTGTTGGTACCAAAAACCCGGGCAAAGATCTGAAGGAGAAAGGCTGCCTCGTTAGAGGAACGGCCTGAACTGTAAAAGAAAGTTCTGTGGGGTGACAGCAACTTTAAACGTTCACTGATCCTGGATAAAGCCTCATCCCAGGTCACTGTCAGAAAATGATTGTGCTCCGGCGTTTTCAAAAGGGGAGAATTGAGCCGGCCAAGACGTTCCAGCTCCCGGGGCAATTTCTGCCTCAAATCACTCAGAGGCAATGTGAGTAGTTCTTTAGGAATGGCAGGCTGAAGGTCGGTAAGCTGCGCCTGAAGGCTCTTTTTGCAAACTTCAATATAGTTGCCCGCTTCATTACGCATGCCTCCCTTCTGACCACCCATACCATAAGCGCAGGTTTTGCAGGTATTCTTGGAGGTGGCTGATTTAAAGAACTTCCGAAAGCCAACTTCTTTCCCAACTTTCAGGGAGTATCCAATTGATCCAAATCCTGAAACGGCCTTGCTCACTAATCCCACTTTTCCAGGTTATCGTAGAAAGACATCATAGTTCATTATCTGATAGATAGGAATATCTCACGTAGAGAGGATCAATTCAACCTGTTTTCAGTAAGGTCTGTTCGTAATTTATACGGCGTTACGGTTTGACTCTAATCTGAGAGTTTCCGACAAATGAGAGCAGTACTGTTCGAAACCTTTGGAGAACGTCCCTCACTTCACGACGTCTCCGATCCTCATCTAACAGATGATGGTGTTATCATCCAGGTTAAAGCCAACGGCATCTGCAGAAGTGACTGGCACGGGTGGATGGGCCATGATCCTGCCATCGCCAATCTTCCCCATGTCCTTGGCCATGAACTGGCCGGTGTTATAGAATCTGTGGGAAACAATGTGAGCACCTGGAAAAAAGGTGATCGGGTCACTGTCCCTTTCAGCGGCGGATGTGGTTACTGTCCACAGTGTAAAGATGGTTTTTCCAATATTTGCGACAACGATTTTCAGCCCGGCTTTACTGCCTGGGGTGCATACGCTGAACTGGTGGCCATACGATACGCCGAATGGAACCTGGTCCGCCTACCGGACGATATGAACTTTGTGGGGGCTGCCACTCTCGGGTGCCGCTTTGCAACCGCATTCAGAGGCGTTTTGGACCAAGGCAAAATATCAAAAGGGAACTGGGTTGTGGTTCACGGGTGCGGTGGTGTGGGGTTGTCAGCCATCATGATCGCCTCGGCAATAGGCGCAAGAATTGTGGCTGTGGACATAACCGATGCCAAACTTGAGCTCGCGAGATCGGCCGGTGCACAGCACACTGTTAACATCACTGAAACAGAAACTATGGTTGAAAAAGTGTGTGAAATAACAGGCGGCGGTGCTCATGTCTCCATCGATGCCGTCGGCAACTCACGTGTGAGCCGAAACTCCATCAATTGCCTCAGGAAGCGGGGTCTTCATGTTCAGATCGGCCTGACTGTCGGAAGGGACAGTGTGGTAGGTGTTCCCATGGACAAAGTGATCGCTCGGGAGTTGAAGATTGTAGGAAGCCATGGCATTCAGGCGTTTCGATACAAAGATATGCTCGAATGGATCAGAGATAAAAAAATCGATTTAAATAGTCTTGTGAGCCGAACCGTCTCCCTGGAAGAATCGATTGATGTGCTGGTGGGAATGGGGAATTTCGATGGCGAAGGCGTTACGGTCATTGACCGGTTTTGAAGTTGATGAAATAATAACCGGATTATAAGTATAATGTTATACTTTAATAAAATATCCTATATAATTTATTAATTGAGTTAAGGGAGATTATTCTCAAGATATTTGAGCATCTTTTTCTGCTGGCTCAGCCACCCCAGCCGGACTTCTATATTCACATACCTTATCCCTTTATGTCCCATGAGCCTAGAAAGGGAGCCGTCATCGAGATCGTCATCATTTGACTGCAGCACCACATTGTAGGGCGACTTGGCCAATATCTCATAATCAGTTCGGTCGGTGCAAAGAAAAAAATCCTGACGCTTCTGACTCGGCTTGACGGAATAGACAGCTGCATTCTCAATCTCTGAATCGATGGAGTATCCGCGAAAGTTGTTGTGCAATGCTATCACCAGACCCCCTTCTGGCGGGAGTAGTTTTTTCAAAAAAGTCTCCCTCTCCCCATCCAGCATCTCAGCAATTACCCTTCGTTTATTCTTTGACACTTCCGGGTGGTACTTAAGCAATGACTTCTTTGTCCCTTCCGTGGAAAAGATCCGGTTCGGATCCAGCCTAACACCGTTCACAAGGACGACACGGTCATCGTTATTAATAATAAATGCCGTCCCTTTGTAGCGCTTAATATGATACTGGAGCGCCATCTCCGCTGTCTTCTCATCTCCGTGAAGCCAGATATAACGGCGGTTCGATTCGCCGTTTTTCACAGCTGTGAACTTAATAGTGCCATAGCTCAGTGTCGTCCGGACTGTCGCATCATCCGCACTTAGAAGTGTAAGAATGAGCGCTACAATAAAAGAAAGACGCACGTTACAGGTTAATTCTACTCTCCGTCAGAACCGTAGGGAAACCACCAATCTTTCTTTTCCTGGCGGTAGTCGATGAGGATATGCTTTGGCTCTCTGAATTCGTTCAGCCCCTCTATGCCCAATTCCCTCCCCTGACCAGACATTTTCATGCCACCGAAAGGTGCGGCATTATTTTCTGAAAGAGGATTATTGATCCAAAAGCTTCCCGCTTTTATATCGTCAGCGGCCGTCATGGCCAACTCAAGGTCTTTGGTATAAATAGAACAACCAAGGCCATACTTGGTGGCGTTGGATAGTTCGATGGCTTCCTGAAGTGATTTTACCCTTTGGATTGGTACAACAGGACTGAAAGCCTCCTCGTTCATTAATTCCATATCAGCCGACATTCTGTCAAATACCGTTGGTGAATAGTAGTAACCCTTGTCGAAAGCTTCCGGACGGCCTCCTCCTGTCAACAGTCGCGCCCCCTGTTCCACAGCAAGATCTACCTTTTCGTGGGCCTTTTCATATTGCATTACGGAGGCCATAGGGCCCATATCTGTGTTGACATTCATGGGATCGCCTAATTTCACTTTTTTTGCCTCTTCTACAAGCGCTTCTATAAAAGTGTCGGCCACTTCATCGAACACATAAACCCGTTCAACGGAGGTGCACACCTGCCCCGCATTCATAAAGCCACCCAGTCACTATTGATAAAATTCTTGTAAACACGCATTTACTATCCCCTAAGGTCAGGAGACTTGTTACTCAAATGACCTGAGTATCCCTCTACTTAGTCGTAATGGAGATGGCACCATCAGGAACATCCGTGCCGAAACGCGCCGTAGCGTCAAATGAACTGAGATAACGGATCTCATGAATAGATGTTGGAGAAATATCATAAAGAGACTGCATCCCGCTCATCATTCGAATACCGTTCACATATACGGCTATACCAATACTTCCTCTTACACGAAGCATCTGAGGCCTTAATATCTGGATGACATCATAAGCGCTTCTGACATCTAAAGTAGCTATTTCTCCTTGAGTGATGAGATTTCTCTGCTTGCGAGGACCCGTATTTGATACACCTCCACCGCCAGCACATCCAATGACGAACAGCACCACGGCACAAGGAATAAGTTTTGACCTTTTCATACTTTTTACCTTATTTCTCCAATTCCCTTTAATGGTCTTTGACATAAAGTGAATATAGTCCTTTCACTAAGAAACCACCAGTTCAAGATAGGCGGCCCAGCTCAATGAATAAAATCTATTTTTTTACGATCTTTTCATCGATCCTATTCCAATAAAAAAGGACGATATTTACATCGCCCTTTGTTAAATGGTATTGAGTCCGATTTATAACCGGAAACTAAGTTTCCACCATATCCATGTCGTGATCGCAGCACATGGGCGACTTGATCTTTCCACAACCATCAGGACATTGACTCACATCCACAGTTGAGCCGTCGTCCTTGGTAAGAGTATTGTGGACAAGAGCAGCACCACATTTGGAACAGGTCAGTCCTTCTACTCCCATACCGCAGTCGCAGCATTCGTATTTAGTCATGATAAATCTCCTTCATTATGATTCAGTTACTGGCCGAAATTTTCCCCTTTCAATTTAAGAAAGTAAATAACCCTTAGCATCTTTTTTGCTTGGAAGCAGAAGCAACAAGTTAAATCAAAAGTTCGCTGTGAGGGCCAGCGTAAAAGCGTCATCAATCCCTGGTACATAGACGCAGACCCCGCTGTCGCACTTTAACCCCCCCTGAATGGATCCGTAGAATAAAGATAAAACTGTGGAGGATGTAATATAAAATGATCCCTGAATTCCGAACCATTTATTGGTTAAGTCTACCTCATTTCTCCGCAAAACCTCCTCAAGCCAATTATCCTCTTCAGGATCCGTATTGAAGAAATTTCCTGTCTTGATCCTGGAAGCGTGATCAAATAGAAAACCGACACTGAAAAGCGAAGCTTTACCAATATTCAGTGCTACATAACGATAATAGTACGGCACAACATCCACATTCACCGCTTCTAAACTGTCGGGGCGGTTTTCACCATGGAGAGTATAAGAGACCTGAGTCCCCAACTCCAGCGCCTCCCACTGGTGCTCCACATCCAAAGTGATATTAAAACCTCTGGGTAAACCCAGGGTCAGCTCTGACGGTATGGAAATTAGGTTTCGCCTCTCAAAGAATTCAGTCAGCTTGGAACGCTCAGATTCCCAACCGGACGATCCCGCTTTATAGACGTTCAGAGCACTATAAAGCATCACTTCACTGGAATGGGACAGCCCTGTGGTAAACATGAGCTGGTCATAACGGTAATTCACTTCCGCGTACCCTTCGTGGAACGGATAGAACCCGTTATCAGTCGTTGGAACAAAAACTTGAGTGTGATCTTTCTTTCTCAAGGTACTGTTGTATTGTTCATCTACCTCATTCACAAAAGCAGTATGCCGGCTGCTCCGAGCGTAGTTAACAATAAGAAAAAGGTTGTCATTAACCTGAGAATTGAACTCGATCTGGAAACCTAGTTCATCTTCAGGATCCATAATGTGTGGTGTCCTGGAGAGCAGTGTTGAGGTGTGCTCCCTGAAACCGCTGGGCGGCCCGTAGACAAGACTACTCCTTCCCAGTCTGAACGGTAGATGAACTCTTTTCTCTGGCGAACTGGTGTCGAAAAGGTAATCTTTTAATTCAACAGTAACGCCCCACTGACCGGGGAAGAAGGATCCCGAAAAATAGAGACCTCGCCCGGACAGTTTTGAATCATAACGATACCATTTATAAGCCGTTACGGAGTAGAGACTGTCTACATTTTTGATGGTATTCGACCGGAATGCCGTCTCAAAAAAGAGATCAAAATTGTTACCGGACATTTCAGCAATAAAACCCGGTTTGAATGATGACACTTTAACTGTATCCAGATCTTCACCGCGCCGAACAGAAAACCACTGCCTGTTGCCGTTCATAAGCATGAGGTAAGCACCAAGATTCACTCCCGGCATAAGCTGTTCCATTCTGCCTGACAACAGCGCCACCGTCTCATCCTCTTCAAAATCTCGTATTCTGGGATCGATACCGGGACCTGCACCCAGATGTCGACCTCCGCCAGCCTTTCCCGCAACAATATCAACTTGCAGCATGTCTCTTGGCCGGGCCCTGATCCAGACACCACGAAGTGAAGAGTCCCAGTCGATGGCCTGGTTTTCCCACAGGTTCAAGCCGAGTCCCCGGCCAATCTGCCCGTACAGATCACCCACCATAAAAGAATAGGAACTGCCTTCCCGGGAAATTCTCAATTTTCGTAAACCGGCAAAACTGGTTCCAATCCTTGGGGGGGAGCTGAACTCCAGACTTGTCCATAGGGTCCAGTCGCCGCGCCATCCGGTCACATCCAAAAAGTGCTCACTGTATTTGTAGTCATAGTAATGGCTCTGACCAAACTGTAGGATGGGCGTTACACCTTCCCCGTAAAACGATGAAATACCGATGGAGAACTGACTCTCCTGTCCCATTAAATGTGAACAGAAAGCAAGTGAAAAAATAATGCGCAACTTCATTGGGATTGCTGAATCAGGAATTGTCGGGTGAAGCGTGCACCAGAGCTTCCACCTTTTGCCACAAAACTTTCTCATCACCCGGCGCGTAGCCGCTGTGGCGGTAGATGATCTTGCCGGTGCGGTCCACCAGCAGGGAATAAGGCATGGCCTTGCCGTTCAGCATGCGGTAGGTCTCCTGTGCTGGATCGAGAGCTACTTCCAGGTCATAACCTTTCGAGCGAATATAGCTCTTCACTTTGGAGACACTCCGTTCTGTATCGAGATTAACAGCAAGAACACGGAAACCTTCATCACCGAACTCATCCTGTAGCTTGTCCAGGTGTGGCATCTCTTTCAGGCAAGGGCTGCACCAGAGCGCCCAGTAATCAATTAGGATAGGTCCTTGCTGGATGAGATCTTTTAGGAGGACTGACTGCCCGTTCATCAGCTTGAATTTCAGGGGCGGAGCGATGCCAAACTGGCCGTTGAGCACCGAAAGAAAAAGTATAAGGGAAGCCAGGAATCTCTTCAAGAAAATCCTCTCAGTTTGCTGCGGTTAATCTCTGTTCTCCGGTAAGCCCCTTTTCGAGGAACTGGATGAACTTGCGGGTATCCCGCGTAAGGCCGGGGAAACGGGCAATCTCTTCACTGTCCGGACTGAGGATAACGTAGAATGGAAGAGCAGCTGTACCGAATCGGTCAATCTCCATCTGTTGATACTCCATACGGCGAGGCCCGCTGTCAGTAAAAAGTTCAATGAGAATGTAATTCTCAAGCCTGGAGATTACATCTGACAACACGAAAATAGTTGTCTCCATCCACCGGCAGTTTGTACAGGTGTAGCCCGTAAAATTGACAAACATGGGTTTCCCGGTCATTTCTGACATGGCGATCCCCTCATCGTAGTCCAGTATCCATTTTAGACCATCGTGTTGTGAATCCTGTTGAGCCAAGGAGCCGGATTCCGCTCTGGTAGCTGGCGGCAGATAGGAATCTATAAGGCCGTGAATGGGCTGCCCGAAGAGTCCACGCCCCATATAGAGGGCAAATGAAAAAAGCACAATACTAAGCATAAGCCTCGGCACACCTATGGTCGCCAGTTCTGAATCATGTGGCAGACGGATCTTACCAATAAGATATAGACCAGTAAGAAATACAATCACTACCCACGTAGCTAAAACAAACGGTCTTGTAAATACATCCCATCCCCAGACCAAGTCTGTATTACTGAAAAATTTGAATGCCGCCGCCAATTCAAGAAAACCCATACTTACTTTTACCGAATTCAGCCATCCACCACTTTTCGGCAATTTCGAAAGGTATTGAGGGAAGAGTGCAAGGAAAAAGAATGGTAGCGCAAAAGCAGCTGAGAAAAACAGCATTCCAATAAACGGCCACAACCAGTCACCTTGAACAGCTCTTACCAACAATAGTCCTACAAATTGTACCGTGCAGGTAAATGATGTGATAGTAAAGGTGAGAGCCATAAAAAGGGTGCCGACATAACCCCCTCTTCCTTCCTGGCGTAGCGTAAACTGCCGAAGAGATGCCGGGAGCTCGATCTCATACATTCCAAAAAGTGAAAGTGCAAAATAGACGAAAAGACCCGCTATGAAAAGATTAACCCACGGATTTGAAGCCAATTGATTGGCACCCGAGGCACCTAGGGTAGCAGCCAAAATAAGACCCAGAACAGTATATGTGATAATAATACCAATTGAATAGACTGACGACTGCTTCAAAGGATTCTTTCCCTCGGTCTCTCCCAATTTCGTGAAAAAGGAAACGGTAATCGGGATCATGGGAAAAACGCACGGAGTTAGAAGAGCAAGAAATCCCATAGATATGGAAAGAAGTAAAAAAGAACCAAGACCTGCTGAAATTGCATCTCCCAGATCAATATTGTCATCATCTCCAGGCAATCCTCGGGAAGTCGCTGCCACAATCTCAGTCCTGTCTGATCTTGCATCTCCTTGAACAACGGTGAAAGTGAGATCGAATGTTTTTGTGGTAGGCGGAAAACAAATGGTGGGATCACAGGCCTGAAAGAGTAACCCTGCTGTGAGTGTGTAGTCACCGGGATCAAGACTTGCCCTTATCCTAACATCGGTCTCAAAAGTGACGGTGCCATCGTGGTAATAGGTTTCCGTCATGAATCCTTCATCGAACTTGTTAGTGGGCGGCGGCTCTCGGGTCTCACCCACAAGGTCAACCACATCACCCTCAACGGTAACTTCAGAAGGAATGGGCCCCTCTGCCACATCGTTGACAGCATAGATTTTAAAATCGGGTTCAGAGGTGGCTGTGATTAAAACAGTGAGCACCTCCCCTGCCCGGATCTGTGCCTGTTCGATTTTCGCCTCAACGGTGACAGGCGCTTCCACCTGGGCCATAATTCCCGTCGACAAAATGAAAAGCGAGAGAGACGCAACAATTCTTTTTCCGATTCCCTTTGTCATATCGGGTAAAGTTACACTTTGTATGCCTGAGTATTCAAACGAGAAGTGATGACTGAATTTTCTCCATTTACCCCTCATTAACACGAATCACAGCTATTGGTTTCATTGCATCAATTCTTTGATTGAAAGGTTCATATATGTCGTCCAGGTGCTCTTGAATCTCTTTTTCTCGCTCGCGATTTATCTCGTGAGGAAATGACTCAATATCGGCATTGGAAATATTCAAAATATCGAAGAATTCAGGAAGGTGGCTCCACAGCTTCTGGACATTCACCGCGATAATGTTGTAATTCTTGTTGATACCCTGTGTTACACAGTTATCGAAGAACTGTTCATAGCCGATAAGATCTTTTCCCCTTTCGAGATACTCAGCCTCGACATCTTACTCACACTTCGTAAGTTGGTTCTTGAGACACCGATACTCCTTAGGTGGCGGACGCTGAACGCCCTTTTGGAGAATATAGAGTAGACAGGCTTTACATAAAGGTAAAGGACTCTACAGATTGAAGTGTCCTGAATATTATCACTGGGAGAGTTGATGAAGTGTTCCTTTATCCCACCGCCGAACCACCAGTGGAAGATTTTCCGCGAAACCGGCAATGAGAGGTATTCGGGTGATTTTCGGGAATGGATGTGATGAACGGTACCATATCTGCTTAAGAATCGGGCTACGCTCCAGCTGGCACAGCCACCATAACTGCAAATAAAGAATTGTATTGGTTGCATTTAATGGTAATCGAAAGTCAAGAATATAGCAGAAAATTTCGTCGGAGCGATCAATCAGTACCCGGGGCCGGACTTGAACCGGCACGGCCGCAATGGCCAACGGATTTTAAGTCCGTAGTGTCTACCAAATTCCACCACCCGGGCATAAACGTAATTTACTGACGACAAAATGAAGAAACGACTTTGATTAGATACGGCTTGTTTTATAAGCCTTTTATTATACTAGAAACAAAAAACCCCGCTGAGCGGGGCTTTTTATAGTATACCTGTTTTAGCTATCGGCAAAGTAAACCTTCTTCCTCTAATTGTTTTAAACACTTATTGAATATTTTTTTTGCC
>JYMV01020172.1_pt1 | contig 84297 bp, 58 predicted proteins | sample 338911 | NCBI WGS metagenome assembly JYMV01 (sample SAMN03354496, study PRJNA234377) | hydrothermal vent metagenome | biome: Deep sea; feature: Hydrothermal plumes at the Eastern Lau Spreading Center, Western Pacific Ocean; material: Seawater | place: Tonga | collected 2009 | depth 2000 m m | reverse complement strand
TTAATTTCCAGATATATTTCTTAACTTTGCGCCCCGAATAACACAATATGTTGTTCTAGGGATATCGGCGATCCTAAAATATGTTTAACCGCTTCCGTGAAAGCCGGCAAAGTCACGGAATACAAAAGTGCACCCGGGTGCATACTTAAAATGACAGCAAAGAAAGACGAGACCACTGACGTGTCCTCGGAAGCCATTGAGAAAGAGAAGGCTACTGACAGCGTCAAGACAACTGCTGAGACTGCAGTAGAAGAAAAAGTCAGTACTGATACCGACTCCACGGATCAGGAAGCCACAAGTGAATCTAAAGAAGAAGCACCAACTGATATTACTGAGGAGGTAGTGGAAGAGAATGCCAACGCGTCTGCAGAAGAATCAACAGACGTAGAAAAGAACAAAGATGACGCTCCAAAGAAGTCATCGCAGAAAACAACAGCTAAGGAGAATAAGGAAAAGGACGCTGCACCTGATAGCAATGGCAAACCAGTAGACCTGAAGAATTTCGACTGGGGAGCTGTTGATTCCAATATAGACGATTACTCTCCTGAAGAGAGGAAAAAGCTTGAATCAGTTTACGAGGCGACATTAAGCTCCATCTCTGATCAGGAAGTCCTGGATGGAACAATCGTTTCTATCAGCAAAAGGGAAGTTGTGATCAACATTGGCTACAAATCTGAAGGTGTCATCTCAATTTCAGAATTCAGGTACAATCCTGACTTGAAGGTGGGTGATGTAGTTCAGGTTTATGTTGACATTCAGGAAGACAGACTCGGCCAACTGATTCTTTCTCACAAGAAAGCACGAATTCTCCAAGCCTGGGAGCAGGTGAACGCAGCATTGGGAACCGACGAAGTAATACAGGGTTATGTGAAATGCAGAACCAAAGGTGGTTTGATCGTCGATGTTCTTGGACTTGAAGCATTCTTACCTGGAAGCCAGATCGATGTTAAGCCTGTTAGAGATTACGATATGTACGTCGGTAAACAAATGGAATTCCGTGTAGTGAAGATCAACAAGGAATTCAAGAATGTTGTGGTTTCTCACAAAGCGCTTATCGAATCAGAGCTTAAAGAGCAGAGAAAGGAGATTATTTCGAAACTTGAGAAAGGACAAGTATTGGAGGGGATTGTTAAAAACATTACTTCTTACGGTGTCTTTATGGATCTTGGAGGTGTTGATGGATTGGTTCACATTACAGACCTGTCATGGAGCAGAATTTCACATCCTGAAGAGATCGTCAAGCTAGATGAAAAGCTCAACGTTGTGATCCTTGATTTCGACGAAGGTAAAACAAGAATTCAACTGGGACTTAAGCAACTTACTGAACATCCATGGGAATCACTTGGCAAGAAGTTAGAGCCCGGGATTAAGGTGGACGGAAAAGTTGTGGTTGTTGCAGATTACGGTGCATTTGTAGAAGTTGCACCTGGTGTGGAAGGATTGATCCACGTCTCTGAAATGTCATGGTCACAGCACTTGCGAAGTGCCCAGGACTTCCTTAAGGTAGGAGATAAGGTGAAAGTGGAGATCCTGACAATGGACAAGGAAGACCGAAAGATGTCCTTAGGCATGAAACAACTTGTTGACGACCCTTGGAAAGGCGTAGATAAGAAGTACCAGGTAGGCTCTAAACACAAAGGAATAATCAGGAACTTCACCAACTACGGGATCTTTGTTGAGCTTGAAGAAGGAGTTGATGGTTTGATCCACAAATCGGATCTATCATGGTCTAAGAAGATCAACCATCCTGCTGAGTTTGCCAACCTCGGTGACGAAGTCGAGATCATTATTCTAGAATTGGACATGGATGAGAGAAAAGTAAGTCTTGGCCATAAGCAACTGGAAGAGAATCCTTGGGAGGCATTTGAAACGGTGTTCACTATTGATTCGGTGCACAAAGGTACTGTCATCAGCATTCACGATAAGGGTACCATTGTCACACTGCCGCACGGTGTGGAGGCATTTACTCCTGGACGTCATGCGATAAAAGAGGATGGCAGCAAGCTACAGATGGAAGATACCGTTGAGTTCAAGGTGCTTGAATTCTCAAAAGAGAGCAAGCGTATCCTGGTATCACATACCGCAACGTATAAAAGTGATGTCGGTGAGCCTAAAAGGCCAAAGAAAAGCAAAGCAAGGTCTATTCGTAAATCAGTGAGTGAGGTACGCCAGAATCTTGAAAAGACAACGCTCGGAGATATCGATGCATTGTCAGCTTTGAAGAGTGATTTGGAGGCCGTAGAAAAGGGCAAAACCCCGGATGAACCAGATGGAAACGACGAATAAATTGAAAGGCAATCAAGAAAGAGTCCCGAAACGTTCCGGGACTTTTTTTTTGGCTTTTTTTGGCGTTGGACTGCCTGCAGTTCGAGAAGAATGGAAAATAAATACTTACTTTCACCCTGCAAATTCCGGGTACTAACAAGATGAAGTCCAAGTCAATTCTTGATAAGAGAAGCTTCGAACTTACCATCAGTAGGTTGTGTCACCAGCTTATTGAAAATCACGGCGATTTTTCTGATACTGCTCTTGTAGGAATACAGCCCCGCGGCATTCCATTTGCCAAGAGAATAAGTCGGCAGCTCCAGCAGATTCTCGGCAAAAATGATCTGGTAGTAGGAAATATTGATGTTACATTTTCCCGCGATGATTTTCGACGCAGGGAAACGCCTATCCTTCCCAAAAGCACTAAGATGGACTTCATTGTCGAAGACAAGAAGGTGGTGCTAATCGACGATGTGCTCTTTACAGGCAGAACGGTTCGTGCAGCTTTAGATGAGATACTTTGTTATGGGAGGCCGAGAGAGGTAGAATTACTTGTCCTCATTGACAGGAGATTCTCCAGGCATCTACCAATTGAACCGAACTATGTAGGAAGGACCATTGACACCATTGAAACAGAGAAGGTCAAGGTGGAATGGGAGGAAATAGAGGGGCAGGATCGCGTATTGGTTCAGAAAAAATAACGGCAGAATTGATGAATAAATGGAAGATCAAGCGACTATAACAGACCATCTGAGTACCACCCATTTATTGGGAATAAAACAGATTAATGTAGCCGATATCAATTTGATTTTTAAAACGGCCGATCAGTTCAAGGAAATATTGAGCAGGTCTATAAAAAAGGTCCCCTCCCTCAGGGATATCACTGTGGCTAACTTGTTCTTTGAGAATTCGACAAGGACTAGAATTTCCTTTGAGCTGGCAGAAAAGAGGTTAGGTGCTGACGTAGTAAATTTTTCTGCTTCCTCTTCCTCCCTAAAGAAAGGGGAGACACTGATTGACACTGTGAATAATATTTTGGCGATGAAGGTGGACATGGTGGTTATGAGACATCCCAAACCGGGTTCGTGCATATTCCTTTCAAGACATATAGATGTGCCAATAATAAATGCAGGTGACGGTGCTCATGAACATCCTACACAGGCGCTATTGGATGCCTATTCTATCCGGGAGCGGCACGGTTCTCTTCAGGGAAAGAAGGTGGTTATTGTGGGTGATATTCTGCACTCGCGAGTCGCTTTGTCAAATATCTCGTGCCTACACAAATTGGGAGCTGAAGTTATGGTTTGCGGTCCTACTACGTTGATGCCGAAGTATATTAGGTCCTTGGGGGTAAAAGTTGAGCACAATTTAAGAAGAGCATTGGAATGGTGCGACGTAGCCAATATGTTGAGGATTCAGCTGGAGCGCCAGGAAATAATGTACTTTCCATCTCTTCGGGAATACGCGATGATGTATGGGTTGACGAAGGAGATTCTAGATTCTCTGGGTAAAAAGATTACGGTTATGCATCCTGGACCGATAAATCGGGGGGTGGAGGTAACCAGTGATGTTGCTGATTCTGAAGCTTCAATTATACTCGATCAGGTGGAAAATGGGGTTGCGGTGCGAATGGCAATTCTCTACCTCCTTGCAGGCAAGATTAAAAGGGAGGAATAGAAATAAATTTTTATACATTTGCGTGTTACCAATGACATAGGGTAATAGCAGATAAATACTTTCGATGGCGAATTTCTCAGTAGAAAAAAAGGATCGATATTCAGTGGTAACTCCCTTTGTGGAGAAGCTGGATAGTAGAGTTTCTCCGGAATTGAAGTCAGAATTGGTGATGATCAATAGTACCGGAGATAGGAACATCATTGTTGATCTGATCAATTGCAAGTATTGTGATTCCTCTGGACTCAGTGCGATACTGATCGGCAGCCGCCTCTGCAGAGATTCTGACGGGAGTTTTATCCTGGCTAACTTACAGGAATCTGTAAAGAAGTTGGTAGCCATTTCTCAATTAGATACCGTTCTGACGATCACGCCTACGCTTGACGAAGCGGAGCAGATGCTCATGATGGATGAGATTGAAAGAGGCATTGATGAAGATGAAGAATAGCCTATCGTGCTATTTTCTTTTATTCCCTACCGCCTTACCTATCAGATCATATCGGCTTTAGCTGTTCTTTTAATTTCAGCTAATTTGTTAAACGCCCAGGTGGCTTCTATAATAAGGAGCGACGTGCCAGCATCTAATAACCGAGCCCTTACATCACGTGGCAGTTTAAAACTGCTTACCTGGAACCTGCACTTACTTCCAGCTGTTGTAATCAACAAAAATCAAAAGGCCAGGGCCAGGGGAATTGCAAAGGTCTTATCTGATTCTAAGTACGATGTCATTGTATTTCAGGAGGCGTTGCATAGGAGAGCGAGAAAAATAATATGGAAAGTGCTATCAGGGGAATTCCCCAACCAATACGGACCCCGGAAAGGTGGGTTTATTAAGTACTCCAGTGGTCTGTGGATTGTCAGCAAGCTTGAGCTAAAGAGACAGCAGCACATTGCTTATAGCAGATGCAGCAAAGGAACCTTAGACTGCAGGGCGCGAAAAGGTGCCCTTTTGGTAGAAGTTGAAAAAGGTGGAATCACGTTTCAAATTATTGGAACTCATTTACAGTCAAAAGAGGGAAGCCAATATCAAGACGTCCGTAATTCGCAACTGAAAGAGCTGAAGGACTTACTCATCACTAATAAAGCGGAATCGACACCGTTTATTGTTATTGGGGATTTAAATATTGCCATGAACATGACAACTGATTATCAACAAATGTTAAGTATCTTGGATGTTCAAAATGGTGAACTTTCTGGAGATTATAAGTTTACTGCCGACCGTAAAACAAATGATATGTACCCCTCGGAGGAAGCCAAAGGTAAAGTCATTGATTACATACTCATTAACTCAATGGGAGTTGAAATTGAGCAGGTGAACAGGGCGGTTAAGATATTTAGAACGAATTGGCGAAAAAAAAATAAAGATTTATCTGATCACTACGCGGTGGAGGCAGAAATAGTTTATTGATTATGAGATCTTACAGGAAGGAATCGTTAGGATTGTTGATTGGGTTTCTGTTGCTTACCAACGTAAGTTTAGCACAACAGAAGCCGGAATGCAGAAAAGTAGTTGACGAGATGATTCGGACAATAGGCACTATTAAGTCGTTGCGCTATACATTGACGCAAGCTGAACGCGTGGATGGTAAACTGGGCTCAACGAAACAGGATTTCAAGATTATTTTTCACCCTTTGAAGCTATATATCTATAGTTATGAACCTAATGATGGAGCAGAGGTTTTATATATAGAAGGCCAAAACGATGGAGATGCCCTTGTAAATCCGGGGTCTTTCCCCTACATCAACTTAAATCTGGATCCCATGGGGTCCCTGCTCCGCAGGGGACAGCACCACACCATGTTCGAATCGGGTTTCAATTATTTGAGCAACATCATCAAATTTGCTATCGATACTGCTGGTGCCGATTTTGACAAGTATTTTAAACTTGATGGCACTGTTTTTCACGATGGAAGAGCATGTCATAAAGTGGTTATTACATTTGATGACTTTAAGTATGTGGATTACAAGGTCAAAAAGGGCCAAACCGTATTGGATATTGCTACCGAAAGGATGGTTTCGGAATATATGATCGTGCAGGTAAATGACGACATAGATAATTATTATGATGTTAAGGAAGGACAAGTGATTAAAATACCTATTCTATATGCCAAGAGAACAGTATTGTACATTGATAAGGTCAAACACCTACCGATAAAACAAGAGATGTCAGATGACAAAGGTTTGTTTGAGCGTTACTCGATGACGAATCTGAAAGTAAATCCAACTATTGCTCCTGAGGAATTTCAAGAGGATTACAAGGATTACGATTTCTAATTTTAGGAAATTCCTACTTTTATAGCCAAACCAAACGGATTCACAATGAAAACACTTCAAAACTGGCTCGACGAATATGGGGAGAGTCACCAAAACCCAACAAACAAGGCGGTACATTGGATCTGTGTTCCCGCTATTTTCTTTAGTGTGGTAGGCTTGATTTGGTCCATTCCGTTCCCTGACTTCCTTGAATGGAAGGTGATGGGCCAAGAGTTGAATTGGGCATTCATTGCTTTGAGCTTGGTCTTTCTGTATTATTTAACACTGTCATTTTCACTTTCGGTTGGACTTTTCCTCTTTGGCGCCCTTTGCCTGGCAGGAAACAGCTATTTGGATGGCCTTGAGCTAATGCCGCTCTGGGGAATCTCACTCATAATATTCGCAGTCGCCTGGGTCGGACAGTTTTGGGGGCACAAGATCGAGGGGAAAAAGCCGTCCTTTTTCAAGGATATTCAGTTTCTCATGATCGGGCCCGCCTGGCTGATGCACTTTATATACAAGAAGATAGGGATACCGTATTAACGCTGGGGTTAAATGAGTAGGGCCTTGTGTACGTAACACTAGTGTCTACTCAAACGGCCTTTCCCAATCAAATACCCGCCAATATCTTTAATAGAAGCAACATTCAACGGGAACTCAAATACAATGTGCAATATGGCGACTCCGAAGAGCACAGTGTACCCAACTCCGTAATCATAAATCGTCAATCCAACCATGCCCGCCCAAATAAGCAGGATAACTGACAATTGGGGTTTTGATACATTTTGATACCACCCGATTAAAGAAGTCTTCGAAAACCAATTCAGATAATGATAGGTATAGCTGAATGCAATAAAGATTTGCAGCTTAACTGCACCTGCCGTTAATGGAATGAACTGTTTGTTTTGCATAACATTAAAGTATTCCCCTAGAAACTGTATGAACTCAAAATTCCTGACTGTTGACATTATTTCCTCCGTATTCGTGCTGAGATAATCGGTGGGGTCAATTGGGAAACGCAGGATGATTAACGGACTCAGCAGAAGTAAGACAATTGAAGCAATGCCCAACTTGCTTTTGGATTTAATCGTTCCCACTATCATGAACAACATGGTGAATATATACACATGGATAATAGTAGGAAGGAATATCCCAATAATGAATGAGAAAAATATGTATTTCGCAATCAGCTTGCTCAGGATTACACTGATTAGCAGAAATGGCAGCAGGTGACTCAGTTTCTTGAAGTGAATTAACCCAATAGCAAAGAAAAATGCAGTGAAAAGAATAATATCATCAATGCTTTTCACTTGATATACCAGGCGATTGACAACCGGCAATTCTCGGATATCAGAAAATATGGGTAAAAATAATACAGTCGGGAATGCGACTGCTGCCGTTAAAAAGGCATAAAACCAGACCCACCTTTTATCCTTGATAAAATAATTCCTATCCCGTAACCAGTTGATTTCAGTAAGGTAGTGAATGGGCCCTAAAACCGCATATACCAAAAAGAATAACCGAAACGGAACGATGAATGCAACCAATAGGGATGCAAGCATCAAAAAGAGCTGCAATCCATCAATATTTAACTTGCTCATCAACTTCATGTCCCATATCCATCTTTAATGTGCGCCAACGGTTTGGTTAAAGTGAATCCCCTGCCGGACCTTCACTTTAGGATTTGTTAGCAATCATTTTGTTTTTGTGTGATTTATGATAGTCTGTCTTTTTTGTCCATTGATTTAGCCAATACGTCTCTACAATCCCCCTCATCACATTTTACTTCAGGGTTCATTGCTAACATCCGGATGCCTCCACTGCATCACCTCCGCACTATACAAATTATCCCAGTTCTTGGCAATGAAGATAAGCTTCACAGGATCAATAATTTCAGTTGACCAGGTTATTGACTCTCCATCCTGATATTTGTTGAGATATATTGTATCGCAGTCGTGTCTATTGTCATCAGAGTCAATATAACCTACTATTTGGATTGGACTGAAATAATAATTTTCCATAGCCAGAGTCGAATCGCTGTTGTCATAATAAGCATTCAAGGAAACGAAGGTAAATGGCGGAAGGTTAAAGATCGTATCGCTGACCGGGAAAGGACCCAAATTGTAGAGTGGAGGAGTACGGTATTTTAAATCTCTGAATCGTTCAAGAGCTACCAGTATTCTTTCTGAATTGTGATAGTAGAAGTCTCTGTTAAATGTGTACGTACTATCATTTTCCTGCAAAAGTTTTTCGCGTTTTCTTAGATCTTCGTCCAATGTATTAAATATACTATCCAAGTATGTTCTTTTACTAAACTGAACAAGATATCGGTAGTACTTTTCGTTAAATGAAGAGCTGTTAAAAGGTGCAAACGGAATAATTTTTCTTTTACCGTTTATGTTTTTTACGTGTTGTTCTTGGAAACCAAACAAAGGACGTCTATGTTCATCAGTAAACTTTCCAGGTACACAAATGTCATAGGCAATTGGTTCCAACCTTTTTACTTCTGAATCATAATACCAACGTCGATTATGGGTCTCCATTCCATGTAGGATTTTACCTAAATCTCCCAGAGCATAAAATATGGCGTATTTGTCAAGTAACACGAGGCTATCTATAGGTTGAGACCCATTTTTGTGTTTGAAAAGCAAGGCTTGTCCTTCGTAAAATTTTTGTGTTAATGAAGGGGAACGAAGAATTCTGTTTTTTTGAAAAGGTTCAATGACACAGGCGTCATATATTGGCAGGTGTGATGAATAACTTATTGAATCCATTTTTCCCTGGTTTGTTACTTCCCAGTATCCGTCTTCGGCAATCTTCAATATTGGTCCATCTTCTCGATCATTAGCGGAGAGTAACTCCTTGGTAAAATGCTCTTCAATTGCATACACTCCCTTTTCTTCACCATTAACCATCACCGGTACAAAATCATATCGCGTTGTTAGTACGCCTTCACCTTTGAGCATTTCATGCATGAACCATTCGTCCACATAATCCCTGGTCTTTGGGTTCATTATTGAAAAAATCTTAAAGCCCTCATAATTGCCTTTGTTCAAGATTTTAATCCTGAAAGACCATTGATCCGTTGTTAAATGATCTGTCCAGTCTCCTTTTAGCCTTAATTCAACTGGTATTGTTGTCTCATTAACTACTATGGTAGCATTAACATATTTTTTGAGGTCATTGGTAATTACGCCTTGCTCCAGGGCTTTTTCGGCAAAGCCTGTTAGTTGCTGCATACTTTTTTCCGGAATGTTGATCACGAGCACCTCGTTGTTATTTATGGTAGTATCACAAGAAAATAGCAACATGCACAGAAATGTGCCATAAGCGACGTGGCGCATGAAATGCCTTGAGCTGAGGTTCCAGAGAGTCACTTATCGTTTTAGGAATTATAGAAAGCACTGCCCTTCTCCGCGGTAGGTTAGCACTTCATCGACTACTTTACCATCAGAGATCAACAAGAGCGTATTAAAACGTTCACACAACTCTCCCGCTTTGCTGTGGCGCATTAAAACGGGATCGCCAAGTTGCAATGTTTCTGGCCCATCATATGCTATTGGTGTTTGTACCTCACCAGCCCCTTCATTGGGAGTTAGTTTGGCGCCTTCAGGCAGATAGGGTTTCGGCAGCTTATCAGCAGCAACGGCCCCAGAGGCTGTATAGCCACCACCGTGGCATGTATATATTCCAGGCACTGGCTGCCTAACGACTTCAATGGCGTAACCCGCAGAAGGAAGGTGATTGAATGTTTCAAAATTATCGAATAGGCCAGAAGCATAAAATCCTGAGCCAACGGTCACTTCTGTGACCAGCTCCTCTTCCCTTGTCGATTCCAGGCTGCCGGTCCCGCCACCGTTGACCAGGCTGAGGTCAGCACCCATGGAATTCAGGGTGTTCACAGCTGCTTTGCGACGAGCTGAGAGCAGTGTGATAGATTTGCGTTTTAACATCTTCACGACAGAGTTTTTGATGGCCTGGCCTGGATAATTGTCGCCTAAGCCTGCAATCTGGGCTTCATAACCCATTAGTCCCACCAATTTGAGATTGGGACACTTCAATATTTCCTCGTATAACTTTGCTGCCTGTGCTTCATTAGTAATATTGGACCTGAGAACGCCAAAATGAATGCCTGGGAATTTGGATGACATATCCACATCCATACACACTTGCAGTGTAACACCTATTTCTGCTGCAGCGCTTTGGTGGGATGCTAAATGCTCCCTGGAGTCTACCATAAGCACCAACGACTTGCCCCCTGACACCTCGCTACAGGCAGATTTTAGCTGTTCCCGCTGAGTGGTGGGATAGGCCACCAGCAAATCATCAAATCCCAGCTGCGACAGGTAAACAGCTTCTGCCACCGTGAAACACATTAAACCCTGATACCTGGCGTCCGAGTCCAGCACGCGCCTAAGCAGGTTTGTGCACCGCACAGACTTGGAAGCGACACGTATTTTTTTATCCCCGGAGCGAGTAATGATGTTTCTTACATTTTCATCGAACAAATCGAGGTCCACATATGCCAGGGGCAAACGGCGACCTTTGAAAATGGATTTGTAATATGTGTAATCTTGCTTCACCCTACAGAGGAGAAACTCCTTTTAGCCAGATCCTCTTCCGAAAATATATCAGGTTGTGTGGCTTCATCAAAATTCCGCTCTGATTCCGGCTTGAGCATCTCCCTGGCCATGTATTTTAGCTTCGTGCTATAGGCGGCATGTGTCCATTGCCCGAATACGGTATGCCCCGCCTCATACAATTGATGCTGATATTCCTCATACGTTGTTATATACCCGGAATAGCAGTTGGCATAAGGGGAGAGGATCACCTCGTGTACCCCCCGCTCTTTGAGGACTTCTTCAATTGTTTTTTTTAACCTTCTTCCCGCCACAACAGATACTTCTGCAGGAATGCCTACGATGGCCAAGGATCCAATGATGAAGAATTGCAGGGGTAGTACCTGTGGCGTCCAGGGCTTATCGCTTAATCCTCCATTTCGGTAATGCTGCTTCATTACCGCCAAGGTGGGATCTATAGCCCCCAATGGCCCCAGTGCGTTAATGTTGCCGTTTCCCAGGACTTTCCGCTCACCAGTTTCGATAAGAATGTCTTTCTTGCCATGAGTTTTGTACTTGTGTTTCACCCTATTGCAGTTTTCCCGGGAGCTGAACAGTGATTTGAACTGCTCTTTTGATTTATTGGTGCGGGCCAGAAGCGTAGCGAAGGAGGCCGCTGGTTCACCGATCCCTTTTCCGTCAACTGTCCCCTTAAAAAATGCTACACCCAAACACGCCGGGCCCGTAGCAGCATCACCGTTCGACACCTGCACCCCATCCGGGATAAACTCATCACCTGCTGAAACATTGGAAAAATCTACGTTCATTAACCCGTAATCCAAGGCAGTGTTTGCCATCCTCTCTGCCGCTGCAGCATTTTCAAATATCTCCTTGGCCTTATTAAACTGCAAGCTCCCGTTGTAAGCTGCGCTTTTAAAATCATCTTCGTCTATCCCCCGCATTTTATCCCGCTTGGGCTCCCAGATAAAATTAGGCATCACGTCTCCACACGGTGCCTGGGCAAAGATGGCATTGAAGTCGGGGTTGGAGTCTTTCTGGTCCTTTTCAAAATCAGCTGATGCACAGCCCTTGTTGTCGTAATGGATTCTTTTGTTCTGCTTTCCAATTGACGTGGTATGCACTCCAAACCAGTTGATTGATCCAATGGCTTCGCCAGTTTCTCCGTCCACTCTCAGCAGTGACATCTCCCGATCCAGGGCCAGGTGCCAATCCTCATCCTTAAGCTTCTCTACATCGGGATTGGCATTGTACGCCTTCATGGAGCGGTTGAAAGCTACTTTATCCTCCGGAGCGAAGTAGCCCTTTCCAAATTTTAGTGTCGCTGGCTTCAGGTTATTATTGGCCTCAATTATGGAATCTGCAATGCCATTGACTATTTGATCATAAACCTCAGGCACAAAGCCCGGGATGCTGAAATTAAAAAAGGCATAATGAGAATATCCACCTGCTGCGTTGTGGGTATGCTGTGCAGTGAGCATTACATTATCAAAATCGAACCCAGTATCAGGGATAAGTTCATTTAATCTCTTGATAACTCCCTGCTTTACAGAGATGGTAATGAAGCACATTTCAGCATTGGCAAACACGATTTTTTTGCCAGTCTCTGTATCATTGAAAACAAAGGCACGGCATGAAAGCGGGGTTTCCACATCCTCCACCTTCTGGTCAAACATACCATACCCCATCATGCCCACACCTTTCACAAAAGCTGTTATGTCGGCTTTGCCTGATCCAACTTCTAGCATGGTTGAAGAATTACTATGGAATTAGAAGTGGATTGTGAACATAAGTTGTCCAGTCCTTGGTGATTCAATGTTGAGTGGGCGAATCATATATTCCCTGTTAAGCAGGTTGTTGACGATAAGCGACACCTTCGTGGTCTTATTCAACTTGTACATTATCCGGGTGTCCATTACATGATCTCCTTTTCCACCTCTTGCTCTGCGATACTCATAAATACCCGTTTCCATGGTACCCGCAAATGCAAATGTATTCCCTTCATACGTATCAAGATCCTCAAATACCTTATCCACATTCTTCATGAAACTATTGTAACGAAGACTAAATCCAAAAGCAAATTTCTTATAGAAGATGTTGATGTCAATCTTTGTTAGGTGCTGAAAACGGTATTTGAGTAGGTTTCCCACCGTATCAGAGCTGGAGTTTTTATAGGTAATGTACATCGTATCAGCAAAAAAAGCATTCGGCAAACCCAACGCTACTGTATCATTAGGTGTCATTGCCACAGGTTTAGTGAATGTGTGGCCCGCAAGAATTTGAACCTCAAAAGGGCCTATCTCCCCCTTGCCAACCAAGGATACATCAATACCCCTGATACGAGCTAAGCCTACGTTAATAGATCTGAATCCCATTCCCTTCAGTTCATCATCCTTTGCACCCCACAATCCGAAATTGAATTCGATAGCATTTGTAATCTCCTGTTGAAATGCCGCAACATCTAAATAGCCGTAGAATTTTCCCGCTTTTACACCTTGTTTAATTCCAATTTCCGCATTCCAGCTCTTCTCACTCACGATGTCCTCATTTGGATAGATAACCATTGGGCCAACGGAGGTCCTGATGTATTTTTCTGCGATTACGGGAAATCTAAACCCTTCACCATAAGAAGCTCTCACATAAGTTTCTTTTAGAATTCTCGCGCTAACACCACTTCTAAACACCGGTTTTGCTTCCTTATCAGTGTCATTAATTTCAAAGCCTTCATATCTTGTTCCAAGTGAAATGGTCAATCTATCCCAGTATTTTTTATCCAATTGAGTAAAGAATGCATAATTTCTGGAAAAGTTGATAGGACTTCCTTCTGCATTACCTCGATACAATTCGGAGTTAGATTTTGAAGAAGTACCCATTAGTCCTGCCGTAACCACGAAATCTTTAAACTTGACAAACTTCTTCTGATACTGATATTGGCCGTAGTAAAGAGTCGACTGATTCGCCTGATTATTTGTGTTAGCATTGTCAACATAGTAAACTCGAGTCCGTACACTATGCTTTCCGCCTTTACTGCCATAATAATTCATAAATGGATCAATATTGAAAACCTTTTTTAACGTTTTAGTTATTGCTCCAGGGAATGATCGATACATTCCGGTATCAGTGTTAAGCATTAACAATGTACCAGCTGTTCTTGAATACATTGAGTTAAAATTGATACCGAAATTCAGACCTTCAATTTTTGGATGACGATATCTGAGATTGGCATTTAACCTGATGCGATTCTCAAATTCACCCACGTTTTGAGACACATGCTCAAATGTAGTGTCAGACTTTGTTATTAGGATCGGCTGCCCATTGATGAGCGCAGAGTTTGTTTTGTATTTTTTCACTTTTAGCGTTTCTGGAGCAGGACCTACATAGCCATTGTCACCAAACATATTACCTCCTATGACAAGGTCCAAATTCCCAATTTTTCTCGAGTGAAAGAAATTCATACCCGTGAACATTGGGTTGGAGTCATCCCAGTAGATTGCGTGTTTCCTTTTGGGGTTGTCATAAATACCAGAGTACACATTGATCTTAGATTGAGGTTCATCCTTAGGATATGCAGTACGGATGTTAATCACCCCACTCAGAGCAGCTGATCCATACAATACGGATGAGGCTCCCTTAATAATCTCAATTTGTTCCAGGTTCTCGACAGGTAAAAAGTTCCACGATGGTCTTCCAGCATCTCCTGAGAGTATGGGCAGGTCATCAACCATTATCATCACCCGTGAACCCGCACCAAAACTGTATCCGCTTCCGCTTCTTATTTGCGGCTCCGAATCAATAATCTGAACGCCAGGAGCCTGGTTTATAGCTGTTTCCATGTTGGTCGTGCCTTTATTCTCCACTAAGTCGGGATCAATGACTGTCATCGAAACTGTTACTTCTTCAATTCTTTGTTCAAACTTACCCGCAGATACTACAACGGTCCCCAACTCTTCAGCTACTTCTTCTAACGAAACGTTCAGCGTGAGCTTTTCCCCCGCAGCAATTGTGACACTCTGTGTTTTTGACTGACAGCCAAGAAAGCGGGTTAGGATCTTATGGACACCAGGACGAATCGTAATTGTATAATTCCCATCAATATCGGTGGCCGTACCTGTCGAATCGTCCACTACGACGTTGGCTCCGATCAACGGCTGACCGGTTTTTGCATCTACAACCTGTCCGTTAATAATTCCATCCTCCTGCGCATTGGCCGATAATCCAATTCCAATAATCAAGAAACCGAATGCCAAAAATATTTTCATAAGCTCTTTCATTGCCTATATTTTAGATCAAATTTCACGTTTCAATAAGAATCCTTAGTCCGCAAAATAATCAAATTAACGCCCATAATTTGAGTTTATAGATGCAAACATACGTTAATTTAAATTTTCGTAGTTTTGAGTGAATTTAATATGCTTGCATAACATTTAACGAATAAATAACCGCAATTATGATCAATAAGTTACTAACGCTCTTAGTTTTACTGCTAATGGTTGGAACTATAACTGTGTCGGCTCAATCGTGCACACCTGACGCACAATATACGGCAGTTGGTATTTATCCAGACACTCTTGTTGGACTGCCCTGCGCGCAAACAACAGTCTTGTATCAAACGACTATAACTGTAATCACTCCAACGGATTCATTGTATGATCTAGGGCCGCCACTTGGAACAATCAATGCAACTATCGACTCTATCGTTGTGCAGGACAATACAGGAGATGGTATTGCTGTAAATGGACTTCCTCCTGGATTCGCATATGTTTGTAACCCGCCATCATGCTCATGGCCAGGTGGATCAACTGGGTGTATCTTGCTGATTGGGACTCCTGGTACTGGTGATGCAGGAACTTATAATGTTGTGGTTGAGGTTGACGCTTACGTGAATGAGTTGGTTACTTTTGGAAACCCACCTGTTAATATGGACAAGGTTGACCAGTACTCAATAGTGGTAAGCACTACGGCACCACCTGTACCGGTGATTACCTCAACCGATGATTCCCAGGGCTCCCCTTCTTGCAATGGGACTGGAACGGTTTCAGGCGGCGTCACTTATCAGTGGGATAACAATGCGGGTGGAGTAACTACTCCAACTGCGGCGGGATTATGCGCTGGAACGTACAATGTTGCTGCAATTGATGTCAATGGCTGTGCAGGTGTAGGTTCTGCAACAATTAACTATCTGCCATGTACACCAACGGTAGCTGGGTTTACTTCCAACAGTGTAGGACTCGATGCTGTGTTTACTGATGCTTCCAGTGATGCGGTATCATGGTCATGGGACTTTGGCGATGCCAGTACTTCGACAGATCAGAATCCTGTGCATACCTATGCGGCTGATGGCACCTATAATGTTTGCCTGATTACAACCAATGCTTGCAGCTCAGATACCACCTGTACTTCTGTTACCGTGTCAGCTGCCGGATGCCCTCCATGTGTTGCTGGATTTACAAGTGCAAATTCTGGGCTTGAAGTGATGTTTGCGGATGCTTCTGCCGATGTTACTGGCTGGTTATGGGATTTCGCCGATGGAAATACTTCAACAAGCATTAGTCCAACTCATACGTATGCTGCAGCCGGCACTTACAACGTGTGTTTGTACACGACCAATCCCTGCAGTGTGGATACCTTTTGCATGGATGTAACAGTGACTCCAACAGGAATTGAGCAATATCCAACAGAGTCTTTTAATGAGGTTAAAACCGTTCCAAATCCATTTTCTGGAACGACCAGTATCATCTTTGATCTTGGTGAACCTGGCGCGGTAAATTTTGTGGTGATTGACAGGATCGGGAAAGTTGTTCATTTTGAATCGATTAACGGTTCAATCGGAGCAAATTCTATTGAGTTTTCTGCCGAAGGATTGGCGCCCGGGATCTATATGTACAACCTTGTTAGTGGAGTACATAGTGTGACGGGAAAGATGAGTGTAGCTAAATAATCGCTATTCAGTATTCATAGATTACAGGTAAGATCGTGGTGCGATTGACTATCGTGAAGACACTTTTGTTGTTGGCATTTATGTCGATCGGCGGTATTGTGTCTGCTCAGAGTTGTTCCTTATGCATCATCGACCTAACTTGTGATTCCGTCCCGGCTCAACCCAAGCTATGCCCGGCAGTACTGCCAACGGATACCGCGCAGCAGTACTATGAGGCTGATGTGACATTCTACATGCCGCAACAGTTTGATATCACAGTCCCAATATCGGCTACAGTTGATCTGACTCAGATTGATGTGGTTGGACTTTCAGGATTGCCTGCGGGGATGCAATGGACGTCCTATGATTACACGGGAGCGGTCGCCACCACTTTTTATCCACCAGCAAACCCACCAGCATCTGAACGTGGCTGCGCGAAGATTTGCGGTACTCCTTTGATGCCTGGCAATTACATTATTACGGTTAGCGTTTTGGCATATGTTGACGTGGGAAGCCAATCCGTAACGCAGGCGGAGTCATTTGATGTGCCCCTTACGATTGTGCCTAATTCTAGTGGCAATTCTGTGTTTACAATGAGCGCCAATCAGGGGTGCGATAGTGTGAGTACAGACTTCTCACCTATATTGCAAAGTGGGGGGGATCCATTGTATTCGTATAGCTGGGATTTCGGTGATGGCAATACATCCACGGATGAGTTCCCCACTAATGATTACACAATACCCGGTACGTATGTGGTATCATGCCAGATGAGTATTTCGGAATATGTACTTGATGCGGCATCTGTCAATGTAACCAATGATGATTGGTGCGGTGATATTGAGGAGCCTTTTATTTTTGTTTGCACTGGTAATCCCGATATATATTTCAGAGTAAACGATGGATTCTCGCTGTACGATTCGCCGGTTGTTGACAATACTACATCTCCGTCATGGTCTGGTTTAGGACACGTCCTGGAGGACAACCAATTCACGATTCAATTTTTCGATGAAGACAATATTTCCCAGCACGATGATTTGGGATTGACTATTGTCAATATCACTGGACCGGCTACGTATAGTGTGGCTACAATATCACCAAACGCAGGTACTCAGGCCATTAATGGTACCATATCTATTACTACCCAGATTGATACAACATACATTGATTACGACACGGTGTATGTATATGCATCCCCTAGCCCAGATACGATTACCTATGCACTGAATGACTCTGTTTGTACTGGTGATTCTGTTATGCTAACAACAGGCGGAGGCACATTCTATCAATGGTATAATGATACCAATTTGATAGTTGGGGCAACTGATTCTGTGTATTACGCAAATCAGAATGGAAGTTACTGGACAACGGTTACGAGCAGTGTTGGATGTGAGAGCAGTACAGGAATACAGGAGGTAACGATCGTTCCTTATCCAATTGCGCCAATGTTCTTTCAGAATGTGAATGTGCTGACATCATTTTCTACCGAACCCAATCTGCAGTGGTACATGGATACCATGCCTGTCACTGGAGAAACGGGTACGACACTAACGATTACACAAGATGGTATATACTTCCTGGTGGCGTCAAATGCTTTGGGGTGCACCAGCAGTTCAGATACATTGTTCTTTGCATATACGCTTCCTATCGTTAATCCAGTAATAGCGCCGGATGTCTTGACAGTAACTACACCTGAGGATGTATCCATAACTATATGTCTGGACGTAACGGATGCGGATGGTGATTCTCTTGATGCAACGGCTGTAGCTTCAGGACCGTCAGATGGTACAATATCAGGACTTTCGGACGGAGATACATGCTTTGTATACACGCCGGATAATGGATTTGTTGGAGTGGATGTGGTAGAAATTATCGTTTGTGATGCAAGTGGTGGATGTGATACCGCTGAAATTACCATTACAGTCACATTGGTGAATGTCGCACCTGTTATCGATCCTGATGTTATTCTGGTATCTATGCAGCAGGCAACTTCTTTGACCGTATGTTTAGAAGCAACTGATGGTGATAATGATCTTATAGATGTTACTGCAATTGCTTCCGGGCCATCCAGTGGAATGGTATCAGGTATTGCTGATGATGACACATGTTTTACCTATAACCCGGTTCCAGGCTTTTATGGAGTGGACAGTGTGTGGGTAGTTGTTTGCGATGATTTCGGTGGCTGTGATACGGCATTGGTGGTGATTACTGTCATTCCGAATGATCCGGGTGTTGGCATTGATGAAACCGCTGGAGCGACCATGCATTCATTCAATCTGTTCCCCAACCCAACGGATGGAATTTTCAATATTGGCCTGGTCAGTTCAGAATCCCAGAAATTTAAAATGGTAATACATGATTATCTGGGCCGGAAAGTATATTCACAACAGTTTAAAGCAGTTAATGAAAATTTCACCGCAGAAGTGAGAACTGATAATCTCTCCTCTGGAATCTATCTTGTGAGTATAGAAATGGGTACCTATTCGCTCCATCAAACGTTATTGGTTAAATAGTAACCTGTATTTAGATTATCGTTGCGCCCTTTGCTTCTGGTATTGGGCTTTTTTTGTGTGATAATGAAGAGGATATTGTCATCAGTTAGTTTATTTCTGCTATTGGGCTACTTTACTAGCTCCATTGGGCAAGATCTTTATTCAGGACCGCCGTTGAGCACAGAAGCAGAGAAGGGATTTACTCCGTGTCCTGACACCGTGTTCAAGTTTTTGTTTTTAAGGAAGGTTATTGATCTTGATTTCATTCTTCCAGCATGGTTGCCAGTTCTGGGATATGAGGATATCACGGTGCTGGAGGGAACCGTTATTCCAAAGCCTGGTTCAAAACACGTTGACACGCATGTAAGCCCCAGTGATTTCCCCTTTCACCACTACACCCATGACTTTAGCTTCAATGTAATGCCTGATTCGACTTTGGACAATAGGTTCACAAACTTATTGGCTAATAGGGTAATTAAGGATGAGAAATCGAATGAGATCGTTGACACGGTCCTTGTGCCCTATGTGCATTGCGAATGGGAATCTGGTTTGGGAGCTTATAATGAAGGAAATCCGTGCTCAGAACTGAATAACGCGGGGGCAAGCGCTGGATTTTACTCTTCTGGACACGAGCGAAGAGATAGAATTTGGAATTGGCCGACATTAGGTGATTGGGTGCATGTTGAAGGATTGTGGCTATGGGATAGGGGGCATCCTCCAGCTCGTACAGAAATTCATCCGGCAAGATTGGTGGCGGTACGACGCAATCTTCCTGAATTGATAAAGCTCAAGGACGAGGCTAAAGAGGTCTATGCAACTAAGATTGATATCTATGCCAGCGGTGATGGAGGTGCACTAAACAACAATCGAAGAGGAACACCTGAATACGTGCGAAAGGTTAGAATGGGGGATAAGGATTACGAGTTTAGAGTAGAACATATTGTCCCCAGGCCATCTCCCAATGCCGTTTTGAAGTACCTGGTTAAGACGCAAAAGGGAGACTCATTTCCGGGTAAGCCAGGCATAAAATTGCATGCCGATGGTGACGGGAGCACTGAGCATCCTTTCATCGAGATTAAGATCCCCTGGAAGGGTAAATCGGATGAGCTGGTATTTGGTCGAACAATCTACACGTACTGGGATGAAGGCAATGGCAAACCGGAGGACTATGACGTCACTGCCTACAAGGTAACCTTACATTCACTGAAATTCAAAAAGATGAAAGAGGTTTTTGGAAAGTCCGAATTTCGCGTATTTCTTGCCGTGAATGGCCAGTATATATTCCTGAATGAGTTTGTTGATGTCCCCAATATCTTAACCGATGGACTGGGAAGCACCAAACAGCGGAAGTGGGATATAAACCAGGAATTCATAGTTTATTTGCCGGAAGGAGAAAACTTTCGTGTGCATGCAGGAGGATGGGAAGCAGATGCCATTGACAGTAAAATGGGTGCTTTGATGGATCCTTATTCACCTTGTAATGGGACAACCAGGGACTGGGTGAACAAGAATATGGACGTCGCTTCTCCTCTTAGGCCAGGAGGATGCCTCGATGACCATATAGGAGAAATTCATGCCTTGCATACAGCCGGTGATATTGGAGATTCTAAAGAATTTGAATCGCTCGCTGATGGTAGGAAAGAGACCGATTTCTGTCCCTGTGATAACGGTAAGCAAAACAACGTCTTTAAGTTGTCCTATACCATCGAAAAAATAAAGCATGAATTAAAAGACCCTGATGCCGCTTCCAACTTTTAGCATAACTCCACTTGGTTCAGGCTCTTCCATGCCGACAGCAGACAGAAACTTGTCAGGGCATTTTATAAATGTCTCTGAACGTTTTTTCCTGATTGATTGTGGAGAAGGTACGCAATATCAGCTGATCAAATTCAGACTCAGGTTCCTGCGTATCAATAACATCTTCATCTCTCACTTGCACGGCGATCATTTCTTTGGTTTACTTGGACTGCTCTCTTCCATGCATCTTTTGGGGCGCAACAGGGAGCTGAATATTTACGGTCCTCCAGATTTGGACAAACTGTTAACAATCCAAAGCCAATATGCCCAGGAAGCTTTTAGCTACGACATTATTTTTCACAAGCTGGGGTTTGCAGGCAATGAGCTGGTGTATGAAGACAAGACGGTCACAGTCACAACCATCAAACTCAAGCATAGGATTCCTTGTAACGGCTTTCTGTTTCGCGAGAAGGAACGGCCGAGAAAGCTATTGGCAGAGGCAATTGTGAAATACGATATCCCCGAATTTGAGAGAAATAATATCAAGGCAGGTAAGGATTTAACACTTTCATCTGGTGAGGTGATCTCGAATGAGCTAATGACAGCTGATCCGGTAGGGGTGCGCTCTTATGCGTATTGTTCTGATACTGCATACAATGAAGGAATAATTGAGCAAATTGAAGGTGTTGACATTTTGTATCACGAAGCAACATTCACAGAGGCTCATACAGACAGAGCAAAAGAGACGTATCATAGCACGGCCGGCCAGGCGGCTCAAATAGCTGCAAAGGCGAATGTGAAAAAACTACTTCTTGGTCACTTTTCTGCGAGGTATAAAGATTTAGTGCCTTTGCTAGATGAAGCTAAGGCGATCCATAACAATACAGAGCTTGTTGTGGAAGGAAAGGCCTATGACATCTGACCTGAATAGTGGGGCTGCTTATCTAAATTGGTTCATTTTTCGTACTTTTACACATGATTCTAAGAGAATAATTGACCATGATCGGTGTATTTATAGCGAACGAGAGTTTTCTGCTCCGCGAAGGGATAAAGGTCTTGATTAAACAGGCCAGAGGCCTGAGGGTGGTGGGCGAAGCTGCATCTATTGCAGAGCTTGAGAAAATGGTGATTGAAGTGCAACCTGATGTTCTTCTTATCGATTATGCCAATGGGGCGTTCAGTACAGACGATATTGGGCACCTTAAGAACTTCTTGCCTAAAACAGGATTTTTGGCGATTACCACTTTGCAATCTAAAGCCGATATGGCGGTTGCGATTGAGGCAGGTATACAAAGCCATGTTTTGAACGTTTGCAGTGCCGAGGAAATCACTGAGGCAATTTTTGCCACTGTAAATGGCGATAAGTTTTTCTGTGGCACAATACTGGAACAAGTATTTGATGCTGACTTGCACGCAGAATATTCTGAAGATGCTAACTGCGACCCGGTTAAAATATCTGCTCGTGAGCTTGAAATAGTCAGATTGATAGCCGAAGGTTTCACCAATAAGGAGATTGGTGATCGCCTATTCATTAGTACACATACCGTGATGACACACCGCAAGAACATAATGAACAAGCTGGGGATTAATAATACGGCAGGTTTAGTAATTTATGCGGTGCAAGAAAAACTGATTAGCCCGGATCAGTTTATTTTTGATTCAACAGTTAACTAGTCGGTATGTCCGTTGAGAATATACCCTCTTTTAGGTATTGCTCTTTTCCCTCCTTTCCAAGTACATTTGCGGATAATTAATTTCATCTGGAGATGCAAGAATTTATAATCACTTTTCGCGAGACATTTGAGGTTGCCCTTATAGCTGGTATTGTGCTCAGTTTCCTCAAGAGGACCAAGCAAAGCAGGCACAATATTATCGTTTATTCCGGGATCGGGTTAGCTGTAGCTGTAAGCATAGTATTGGCTCTGATAATAAATCAGGTTGCCGGTGGTTTCTCTGGTGAAACTGAAGAGATATTCGAAGGCATTATGATGTATCTAAGCGTCATCTTCCTATCGTTCATGATCCTCTGGACCATAAAGCACAAGCACCACGTGAAGGAGATTGAAGAGCATGTGGCGACGGACCTGAACGCAAATTATAAAACGGGCCTGTTCCTGCTGATTTTTGTCGCCGTACTCAGAGAGGGTATTGAGACCGTTTTGTTTTTGAGGGGGATAATTGTCGCTTATGAAAAGAGCATCCTGGCATTCTCGCTTTTGGGGATTGTTGCAGCAGTGGCTATAGCATGGGCCTTATTTAAGGGGATGGTCAGGTTCAACATGAAGAAGTTCTTCAATATATCCAGCACCCTGTTAATCCTTTTTGCTGCTGGATTGTTAGCGCACGGCACCCATGAACTTCAAGAGGCGGGTATCTTGCCCGTTGTGGTTGAGCATCTATGGGATATCAATCCGGAGAGTATCACTCACCCATTGCATGAAAAAGGGGTAGTTGGTTCCGTCTTTAAGAGTCTCTTCGGTTATAATGGCAATCCTTCTTTAATCGAAGTATTGAGTTACCTTGCTTTCCTTCTTATCACTCTGGGATGGTGGAGAAACTATGAGAAGCAGCAGGAGTTGAAAGCCATAAGTGTATAAGTAGTACTGGAAATCTTTTGAAAGAAGCAGTCTTCCTTATTGGAGCGTAAATAGCTCTACTTCACTCCAAGAACAAGTATTTTTCAGATCAGCTACCTCAAGGATGAACACCTTTCCAAAATACCACAAATGTGGTATTGCTCCATCCTGATTATGACAGTACTTTTGTACACAAATGAGCGCGTGAAAAACACGTCAACGATAGTAGACAGAAGAGTGGTGAATGGATTTGGTGTGATACGAGCGCTGTTTGTTGCGGTTTTAACAACTTTCCTCCTTGGCGAATCCGCCCTGGCCCAAACTGGGATCATTAAGGGCAACGTAGTTCAATTAAACTCTGATGCTGTACTGGAGGATGTGACGATCTACATCCCCAATACCCCCTTTGGTACCATAAGCAACGGGCAAGGGGTTTATGTTCTGAATGAAGTTTCAGCGGGTGAAATAGTGCTCGTTGCTGCTAATGTTGGATATGGGAGTGTAAGAAAGACCGTTACCGTAGTTGCAGGTGAAACGGTTACTGTAGATTTTGAGCTGGACGAAGTCGTGATGGATCTGCCTCCTGTTGTTATCGCCAGCATCACTATGACAGGTGGGAACAAGGGTGTAAATGAAATTCCAGGTTCAGCACACTATATTTCTCCTAAGGAAATCCAGAAGTACAGCTATACCGATATTAATAAGACGTTGAGGGCTGTTCCGGGTATCAATATTCAGGAAGAGGATGGTTTTGGCTTGAGGCCCAACATAGGTTTGAGAGGCACAGGGGTCGAGCGAAGCTCTAAAATAACGATTATGGAAGATGGAGTGCTCATGGCTCCAGCACCCTATGCAGCACCAGCAGCTTATTATTTCCCCACTATCGGCAGGATGCAAGCCGTGGAGGTGCTCAAGGGGTCCAGTCAGATCAAGTATGGACCTTATACAACGGGAGGCGCCATCAACTTGATTTCCACTCAAATTCCGAGTGAATTCGCAGGGAAGTTTGACATGTTTGTCGGGAGTTTTGGCGGGCGCAGTCTTCATGCTGTTGCTGGAGATAGCAAAAAGCAAATCGGATATAGCGTGGAGACTTTTCAGTATATGGCTGACGGATTCAAAACATTGGACGGTGGAGGGAGTACCGGTTTTGATAAGAAGGACTATCTGGCCAAATTACGGATTAACACGAAGCTTGATGCCAAGGTGTACCAGTCCTTAACCTTTAAAGTTGGGCACGCCAATGAAATATCACATGAGACGTATTTAGGCCTGACAGAGGAAGATTTTGATGCTGACCCTCTTAGGCGCTATGCTGCTTCCCAGAAGGACTTAATGAGCACCAATCAGAATCAATTTCAGATTCGACATGTGGCGAGTTTTTCTGAAAACCTAAATCTCACTACCACCATGTATCGTTCTGAATTTGCCAGGAACTGGTACAAACTGGATAAAGTCGAGGCGGATTCGATTGGCGGTCAGGCTAAAATTGCAGAGGTCCTGGATAACCCGGTATCAAATTCAGCCGCTTATGCGGTTATTACCGGTGCTTCTTCATCTGATGATGCCCTTCACGTGAAGGCCAACAACAGGAGCTATTATTCAAAGGGAATACAAAGTGTTATGAATTATGGTTTTGGGAAGGAAAAGGTGAAAAGTGAGGTGGAAGTAGGTGTAAGGCTTCATCAGGATCAGATTGATAGGTTTCAGTGGGTCGACAAGTACAAAATGAACGAGGGAAGAATGCTAATGACCACCAGGGGAACCCCTGGTACTGAAAGCAATAGAGTCGAAACGGCCAGGGCTTTTGCGGCATATATCCAGTACAGGGCAGTTATTAATAAGCTGACACTGATTCCCGGACTTCGGTATGAGAACGTTACCATCAACAGGGTTGATTATGGAAAGTCAGATCCTGACAGAGAGGGAACATCTGTCACAATCAGGAACAATTGGGTCGACGTGTGGATTCCGGGTATCGGAATAGACTATAAGTTCAGTAAGGTGATCAGCAGTTTCGCCGGTGTACATAAGGGCTTTTCACCTCCCGGTTCAAAGGAGGGCACTTTACCAGAGGAAAGCATCAACTACGAGCTAGGTATCCGATTCCATAAGAGGGCCTTGACAGGTCAGGCAGTGGTTTTCTTAAACGATTATAGCAACCTATTGGGTTCAGATCTAGCAGCAGCAGGTGGAGGCGGTAGCAACGATCAGTATAATGGAGGTGAGGTACAGGCTATGGGGGTGGAAACGCAGTTTACATATAATTTGCTTACCAGGGTTAGCACCAGGTTTAATATGCCATTTACCATTGTATATACCTATACTGATGCAGCATTTAAAAGCGATTTTGATAGTGATTTCGAAGGATGGGGAGAAGTACAAGCGGGAGATAAACTCCCTTACATCGCTGCGCATCAAGCGTCCTTTTTGCTAGGCATTGAAAACAAGACGTTCGGTTTTAGTATAAGCGGCAAGTTGGTTGATGAAATGAGAACAACAGCAGGACAAGATGACTTAGATGTAGTGGCTATGACTGACGAACAGTTTATTTTAGACCTTAGTGGGAACTATATAATAAGTAATAACATGTCCCTTTTTGCCAATGTCACCAATCTTACCAATAATGTTAATATTGTTGCTAGAAGGCCAGCGGGATTAAGGCCAGGGATGCCAAGAGCAGTAAAGCTTGGAATCAAGGCATCGTTTTAGACTGAAAAGCCAGGAAAGCAGCTCTGCTCTAGAGTTCAAACACGCCAAGCCCCTCACGAATTATCTCTGGCTCTTCACCAGTACAGTCTATTACTGTTGACTCCTCATTATTCCCAAAGCCACCATCAACTGTGATGTCTGTTACGTGCTTATAGCGCTCGTATATTACTTGCGGATCAGTAGGGTAGGTCAGCAAGTCTTCATCCCGAGGAATGGATGTGGAAAGCAGTGGATTGCCCAGCTCCTCCAATATGTCTAAAGCAATACGGTTGTCTGGAACCCGAATTCCTACAGTTTTCTTTTTACTCTTGAAGAGTTTCGGTACGGTGCTCGTCGCTTGTAGAATAAATGTATAAGGGCCCGGCAAGGACTTGCGCATAAGCTTGTAGACAGGGGTGCTCACATTTCGCGAGTAATCAGAAATATGGCTGAGACTGGAACAGATAAATGAAAAGTTCGCCTTTGACATTTTGATACCTTTAATACGGCATACACGTTCCAGTGCCTTGTTGTTGTAGATGTCGCATCCAAATGCGTAAACGGTATCAGTTGGGTACACAATCACACCTCCATTTCGAAGACATTGTACAATATTAGTGATAGAATGCCGGTTGGGATAGTCCGGGTGAACTTCTAGAAGTAGGCTCATGATTATCGAAAGTGCACCTGGGCTTTACTTGCTAAATATCAGTTGCTCCATGAAGTCTTGCTCGTCAATTTGAACCTTAAGCAAATAAAAACCATTTACCAGGTGATTCAGGTCAATTGTGAAAGTTGTTTCCGGGCCGTTCACATTGGACATGTGTATGTCAGCGCCACTTGAAGAGTACACTACCTCGCCCAGAAGATTGTAAACGGAAACGAATATGCTCTTGGGCATTGTACGTACTGACAGATTGAGTAACCCATCAGTAGGATTTGGATATACTTCCAAAGCGGTATCATTTGTTGCATCATCTATTCCGGTGAGCCCAACTGTTACCAACATGCAAATCGTGTCAGACATGCAGGCACCGATAGCCGTCAGGCACACCATGTAACTTCCGGGAAGAGCATAGGTATGCATAGGGTTTTGTGTTGCGGCATTGAAACCATCTCCAAAATTCCAACTCCAGCTATCTGCATTCACCGATAGGTCTGTGAAGTCAACCGCCAGTGCGGAGTCTGAATAAGTGAACGAAGCGATCACGGTTGCGCAGGATGTTACCGTCACGGAATCACAGAACATATTTGTGTCACAGTTGCTGGTAACCGTTAAGCAAACGTAATACGTGCCACTGGTACTATAGGCGTAGGTCGGATTCTGAGAGATACTCGTATTGCCGTCACCAAAGTCCCATGCCCATGAAGTGGCATTTGTCGAAAGGTCAGTGAATGTCACTATGAGTTCGTTGTCTGATGAAACAAAGGATGCCACCGGAGTCGAGCAAGCTGTAACGGTGATACTGGTACAAATACTATCCGTGCTGCATGGATTGGTCACCACCAAGCACACGGTGTATGTTCCTGGAACTGAGTAGGTGTTGGATGGATTGGCAGTTGTTGCCGTATTTCCATCTCCAAAATCCCACGCCCACCCTGTCGCATCACTTGAGCTATCAGTAAAATTCACGATCAGTCCATTGTTGGAAGACGTAAAAGCTGCTATGGTCGGTGTGCAGTTAGAGGCAGCTACCGTGACGGTGTCGCAGATCGTATCTGCACTGCACGCATTGGTAGCGATCAAACAGGCCGTGTACGTACTATCTGCTCCATAGGTATGAACTGGGTTTTGCGCGGTTGAGGAATTACCGTCACCAAAGTCCCATGACCAGGAGGTAGCATCATTTGAGCCATCTGTAAATACCACATCCAGGCCTATGCTGCTCGAAGAAAAGGAGGCCACCGTAGGCACGCAGGGTACGGTATTGCCTGTGACGGTTACCACCATACATATCGTATCTGAGCTACACGGATTGGTAGTAACCAGGCATGCATTGTACGTGCCATCTGACAGATACGTGTTAACCGGATTTTGGACAGTAGATGTATTGCCATCACCAAAGTCCCATGCCCAGCTATCTGCGTCTGAAGAACTATCTGCAAAGATTACCGTCAGGCCTGATACAATAGTATCAAATGCAGCAACTGTATTTATACATCCTCCCAGGGCCACAGTAACATTGGCACAAAAGGTGTCCGAGCCACAAGCATTGGTCGCTGTCAAACAAACATTATAGGTGCCATTGGCATTATAGGTATGTACAGGATCACTAATGCTTGCCTGAAATCCATCGCCGAAGTCCCATAGAAAAGAGACTCCGTTTGTCGAAGTATTGGTAAAAGTAGATTCAAGATCCACTGATGTCTCCGTAAAGGCGGCAGTGGGTGGCATATCAATCGTAACGCTCACTGTATCACTGGTGAATTCACAACCTGCTGTGTTTACCACCGTAACCGTATAGTCTGTGCTGGAACCCGGAGATGCTGTTGGATTTTGAATTGATGCATTACTTAACCCTGTTGCAGGGTTCCACTGATAGGTGGAGAGAACAGTATTGGCTGTAACGTTTAACTGTGCCAAGTCAAACTGGCATATCACCGTATCTGCAAATACTGAAATAACAGTTGTATCCATAAAGATCATCACGGTATCTGTTTGAATACATCCATCGTCATTGACCTCAACAATATATGTTATATCACCAGATGGAGTGGCGATTGTGCTGGAAGCTGTTGAATCGGCCAGCGTACCCCCAGGGGTCCAACTGTAAACCAATGTAGTATCCAACAAAGGCGCCGTTAGCGGACTAAACCTGAGTCCTTCATTTACGACGTTCCAGGTTGCCGCATTTCTGCCTAATACCGGATGTGCTATGGACCCATCAATATTTTCTAACCCCATTGTACCAGGACTGATGTTATTGGCGTAGGCGGTATGTATGTCGATATGGTTTCCATTTTCATACAATACAACTTGTGTATTAACCTCTGGAGTTGACCCGCAGCAGAAAGGGATATCACTATAGTTCATCACCAGTTGCCGGTTAGGCGCTGTACCAGTTGTGAAGTAGTCAATTGTACCGTTCCCAGGCGGGAACATATCATCCCAAACGAAGGCTACCAAATTGTTAGGACTATTAAGATCTGGAATTAGCTGCCCCGAGCAGCACCCGCTATTCGGATCGTTGGTAAACGTAAGGAACCCATTGGATGAGATGTAGAACGTTGTATAATCATTGCAGTAAAAGTTGAACGTAAAGCCGATAGGCAATCCCACACTTACCTCATCGTCGTTCAGGAATACAGCAGTTCCAGTCCCACCAACAGGGGCATACCCAACATTTGTGATATTGTAGTCGTTGCAATCTGATATTCCCTCTGCTGAGAGCAACACAGAATCTCCAGGCGCACAAATGAATGTTTTGTCACTTATTGCGGTAACAGGCATTCCATTCACTTCAACAAAAACGCTGTCCATATCAGAGCAGCCAAAGCTATCTGTTACCGTTACATAATAGGTCATATCCGTCTGAGGATTGGCATTGGTCTTGTCACAGGCCGTACAACTCAAGAACGAATTTGGCGACCATAAATAAGTCACGCCACCAGTAGCTGTGAGTTGTACACTTCCTCCATAACAGAAATTGGTATCAAGCCCCGCATCCGCGGTTGGGATACTCTTAACCGGGAATGACATCGTATCTGTATAAGTGCCACATATGTTGGTTACATTTACCTGATATACCGTCTGTGTTGTTGGAGATGCGTAGGGCCCTGCTGCCGTTGTATCCGACAAACTTGAGCCTGGCGACCATGCATAGGTCCATCCAGATGTGTCAGGTTGTCCCGGAGAACCCGTTACTTCCAGCATTATAGAATCACCCAGGCATAGCTGTGAAACCGGTGTGATAGATATGAAATTGCTGGTGTCAACATATACGGTAATAGTATCGCTTATACTGCAAGAGCCAATTTGCGCTGTGACCACATAAGTAGTGGTTGAATCAGGGCTCGCTTTTGGATTGTAGATATTTGGATTGTCCAGTCCTGTGGTTGGTGTCCATGTATAGGTCAATGATGTATCCACACCACTGCATGGTAATTCTACATCGTCAATTGACCATCCCCAGTACGCATTGAGTATACCGTCAATGGTGTTGAAGAAGAACCCAATTTGGATGCTGTCTCCGTTATATGCGGTAAGATCAATCGAATGACTGTGCCAGACATTCATGGCCTCGCCTGAGAATTGTAAGAATGGAGTAAACGGGCCTCCATTACTGGATATCTGGATCCAGCGCTGGTCAAATGTGGTCCCCAGGTCTTCCGTTTCGTAAAGACAATTGAATGTCAGCATCGTAGTGTCACCAGGAGCTTTACTGGTTAGGTCGATCATTGGTGTGGTCAGCGTACCCATATTCGTGCCTATGTCAAAGTTGTAGATTGGAGTACCTGTATTATACGTCCAGCTGGTAGTAGGGCTACTGGATTGTGCTGTTTCCAGATGCCAGAGCGTACTATTTCCGTTCCATCCGTTAAGACCTCCTTCAAAATCCTCTGAAAGTGGGGTACAGGTAGTTGCTAACAGCTGAACGCTATCGTTCGGGCAGATTGTGTCTTTGGAAGTTGAAGTTATCAGCTGGTTCACGCTATCTACCGAAACCGTAAGCGAACCATTACCATTGCAGCCTTCTGCCGATGTAGCGGTGATTGTATATACCGTGGTAGCGTTCGGCGATGCTATAGGATTGGCAATAGTAGAATCATCTAAACTTGCACCTGGAGACCACGAGTATGTTACACCTCCTGTAGCACCTAATTGAACGGAATCACCTGGGCATACCGATGTATCTGAGCTGGAGATTACTGGTAGCAAATTAACCGTCACCATAACAGTATCAGTATCACTTCCACATCCATTCGTTGCTATCATCACATAATCCTTGGTCATTTTTGGCAAAGCAAGCGGATTGGCAATAGTCGAGTCCGACAGGTCTATTCCCGGGGACCATTGGTAAAGAGCCCCACCTGAGCCATTCAGTTGAACATATTGCCCTTCACAACAAGAAGTGTCAACACCGGCATCTGCCACCGGCAACGAACTAAACACGTTAACCACCGCTTCAACTGAATCTACAGCTGCTGAACCATCCGTTATTACAACTACATAGGTCACGTTGGCCGTAGGACTCGCGTAGGGATTCTCACAAGTTGTACAACTTAAATCTGCTGTAGGTGTCCAGGAGTAGGTATAGGGTCCTGTACCAAAGCAAAGCATAGAATCAGCACTTAGTTGCACAGAATCTCCAATGCAGATAACCTCGCTGAATAAGACCGGGTCTGTTAGTATAGCAGTGTCACTAAACATACACCCCTTGTTATCTGTAACCTCAACGGTATAGGTCCCTGCTGGCAAACCGGTGGGATCTTCAATCGTATCTCCTGATGACCAAGCATAGGTATACGGAGCGGTTCCGTCTATCACGCTTAGATCGATGGAGCCAGGGCCGCCTTTACAAGCCGGGTCCGCAACTACGATGTTGGTATATAAACTGCAAGCTGCATATTCAAAGATCACTGTCATGACCTGTGTCGGGGCCGTGCAGGTGGCCCCGGCAATACCGCCCCAGTTACTGTTACCGATTGCTGGCCTGAGGATATAACCAGGACTAGTACAAGCGCAGTTGGTACCATCAGCTGTGAATTCGATCGCATCTGCTAGAAGGGCGCAGCCTGCTACGCATCCTGTCCCTACGTGCCAATCGTTACCACTACACCCAATCCAATCACCGATTGTACCTATTCTTAGAGCGGTTGCCATTTCGTTCACCATAACTGTATCACTGCATGACCGGCCAACAGTATCCAGTGAGCCTTTTATCGTCACTTTGGTGAACTCAAAGACAGAAGTATCCAGGGCTAACCTGAATGAGATCCAATTATCGTACACCGGATCTGTAGGGCAGTAAGAAAGTCCCGTAGTGAAAGTCTCTGAATAAACAATAGTCTGAGCATTTGCAATATTAGCCGGCATTGCTACCAGTAGGCTAATAGTCAGCATCTCACCTAACTTCACCTTGAGCTTTTGACAGACTGATCCCATCCTGTAACTTAGAAATAATCAAGAGTCAAGATGTCTCTGTCCAACTATTTAGAGAGAACAACTTGCTCTGTAAATAATTTATCCCCTGATTGGGCCTTTAGTAGGTATGAACCATTAGCCAAGTATCCAAGGTCAATTGAATAGCGCTTCTGTCCTCCATTTAAAGTTTCACCCTCCAATTTTGAGGCTGATGTTTCGAATACCACTTCACCTAAGATATTATAAATAGTAAATATCATATCCTGTTCCACATTGGCTGGAATGCTGATATTCAGGATTCCCTCCGTCGGATTAGGGAATAATTTCAGGTTGTCCAACATGCTCTCTTCAAGACCAACCGTTACCACTGTTACTACAATACATGTGTTATCTGAAGCACACGCACTTGACGAAGTAAGGCATACCGTGTACGTTCCTGAACTGGCATAAGTGTGCGATGCATTTTGTGTAGTGGAAGTAAATCCATCCCCAAAGTCCCAACTCCAGGCATCTGCACCTACAGACAGGTCTGTAAAGTCAACAGTAAGCATAGAGTCAGAATAGGTAAATGCTGCGATCACCGCAGGACAGGAAGTTACCGTTACTGAGTCACACATCACATCAATAGCACAACCGCTATTGGCAGTCAGGCAGACATTATATGTTCCTGCTGCGCTATAGGAGTACGTCGGATTCTGAGAGTTACTGGTATTTCCATCGCCGAAATCCCATGACCACGATGTTGTATTGGTAGATGCATCGGCAAAGGTGACTGTTAGATCACTGCTCGATGAAGTGAACGAAGCCACCGGCGTTGCACATACCGTAACTGTGATATTGGTACAGGATGTATCCGCACTACACGGGTTGGTCACGATCAGGCACACTGTATATGTGCCTGCCGAAGCATAGGTATGTACAGGATTCTGATCTGTCGAAGTACTGGCATCACCAAAGTCCCAGTTCCATGCTGAAGGATCCGTAGAAGCATCGGTAAATGTCACTGTAAGTCCTGAAGGTGCGGAAGTATAGGCCGCAGTTGCTGGGGTACACGTTGAAGCTGCAACTGTAACATTCATGCAGCTTGTATCTGAGCTGCAAGCATTGGTTGTAATCAGGCATACATTATAGGTGCCATCAGCCGCATAGGTATGCACAGGATTCTGATCTGTCGAAGTACTGGCATCACCAAAGTCCCATGACCATGCTACCGCATCACTGGAAGCATCAGTAAACACAGCATCAAGGCCTACACTGTTGGAAGTAAACCCAGCTACCGTTGGCGTACAAGGAGGACCTGAGGTAGTGATGGTTACCATAATACAGGTAGTGTCAGAGCTGCAGGGATTGGTGGTCACCAAACACACATTGTAAGTGCCGGCAGCAGCGTACGTATATACAGGGTTTTGGACCGTGGAATTACCACCGTCACCAAAGTCCCATGCCCACCCCGTGGCATCCGTTGACATATCTGTGAACACAGCGGTTAGGTCTACTGTGATCGTGTCAAATGCTGCAACGGTATTGGTACATCCACCCAGGGTAACGGTAACGTTCGTACAAGAAGTGTCGGTACCGCAATAGTTCACTGCAGTAAGACATACATTATAAGTACCGTTACTATTGTATGTATGTACAGGGTTGGCTACCGTAGCTAAAAACCCATCGCCAAAATCCCAGAAGTACGAAGTCCCGTTAACAGAAGTATTGGTAAAGGTAACTGTAAGATCTGTGGACACTTCGGTAAACGATGCCGTAGGCAAGGTATCGATTGTCACCACTAAAGAGTCAGTGTACATACAGCCAGCTGTATTGGTAACATCTACGAAATAGGTAGTGGTACTCGTTGGAGTCGCTGTAGGGAACGGTGTGGTCGTACTGCTCAATCCCGTTGCCGGTGACCATAGGTAACTGGCTGTCGGCGTATTAGATGTAACGCCAATTACTCCTGAATTACCCTGGCAAAATGCGGTGTCACTGGTTGTAGTGATAACCGTTGAATCAATATATATTGTAATAGTATCCGAAGTGATACAACCCTGGTCGTCCACCGTTACTATATAGGTCATCTGTCCACCCGGCACAGCAATGGGTGTGATGCTGGTAGAATCATCCAGCGTAACACCTGGAGACCAGTTGATGATCGACGTAGAATCCAGTGTGTCACCAATGGTGTTTATAACCACATCATCAATCGCCCAGTGGTCGCAACAAGACCCTGAGTGGTTGAGCTGGTTCCAACGGAATCTGGTAGCTCCGGTCTGTGCCCCAGCGGGGATTAGTTCAGAAACGGGGGCAAATGCTGGATAAGCAGTGGTTAGGTAAGTGTTAATGTTCACCCATGTACCACCACCGTTAATGGAGTAATCCAGGTCCACTTCCTCACCAGGATCAGCATTTTCACAAGATCCAACTGTCACATCGGCAATGTGGAGCCAGAAATCTACGGATCCACCACCAACTACGTTGACGTCAACGGTTTCAGCTGTTCGGGTTGTATTGCCGTCAAAATACAGTGCATCACCAGATACAGACAGGCAATTTACTGACTCATATCCACCCACTATCGAGGTCCATACAGTCGGATCCAAGGCAGGATCAAAGTTGTCAGAAATGTCAATTGAACCAGAAACCTCTAGCTGAACACTGTCACTAGGAAAGCAAAGCGTAGAAGGAACAGCCGTTGCAGAGATAGGAACCCCATTGACCTCAACAAGAACACTATCCGTATCCATGCAGCCAAAACTATCGGTTACAGTTACATAGTACGTCATGTCACTAGGAGGGTTGGCATTTGTTTTATCACAAGCCGTACAGCTCAGGAACTGGTTAGGGGACCATAGGTAGCTAACACCACCTGTTCCGGTTAATTGTACACTCCCACCAAAGCAGAAGGTGGCTGTTGGCCCTGCATCTGCTACCGGCACAATGATGGATAATGTAATGGAATCTGTCGCTATTCCACAGCCGTTATCCACGGTCAATGCATAGGTTGTTGTGGTCGACGGGGTAGCTACAGGATTCGCAACGGTACTATCGGAAAGACTTGTTCCCGGGCTCCACGCATAAGTTGGCCCACCACTTCCATTCAGTGTTACAGAAGCACCTATGCAAAACGAAGTGTCGTTACCTGCGTTTGGTGTTGGTGTTAGTGTAGCAACTGTTACTGTTACGTTTATTGAATCCATAGTTCCGGCAGAATCTGTAACAAGAATCTGATAAACCGTAGTAACCGTTGGGAATGCAAAAGTGGTATCGCAGGTCGTACAACTCAAGCTATCGGTTGGTGTCCACGAATACGTATAAGGTGGAATTAGTAAAGTAGTTGTATCCAGTGATACAGTAAGCATACCTGAATCTCCAATACAAATTACAATATCAGATACAACAATATCCGAGGTGTTTCTCTCTGAACCAACAGCAGCTGATGGTTCCGGACTAAAGGTTGTATTACGGGTATAACCGTTTACAACAAAGCCTCCAATATAGCTGTCGTCCCAAGACGTTTCATCATTGAAAAAACGTCGTACGAACTTACCGCTGACATCGGTGTTAGTAGTACCGCAGACTGTTGGCGTGCAGCTTCCGTCTGTAGTAAAGGTTCCAGTAGGGCTCACTCTCCATTTTATCCCCTGGCCCCAAAAGTGATAGGCGCTGTCAGCAGTAAAGCACAACTCGAAATCACCGCATGTGGCGTTGCCTCGTGGAACCGCTGCCATCTGGCTTGTTAAAATGCTGAGGTAGCCATCAACATCACAAGAGTCACTTCCGTTAAAGTCAGTTTTACATACATCCAGGTTGATGGAGATATCAACGTCATTTATACCTCCCAGGTCAAAGCACACAGTATTGCCAGGAAGGATGAAAAACTCGTCAATATTCTGATACGTGAAGCCTTTATAATTTCCATAAGTTCCACTACCGTTGCCGAATGGAATACAGTTGGCGACTGTAGTAGCGGATGTGGGAATAGCTCCATTAGAATAAGGGTCAAGTACTGAGTCAACATTCGATACCGACAAAGCAAGTGGGTTACCATAGAAGAAGTAGATCGTAACTGAATCATTTGCCGCGATAAACGGAACCTTTACCCATACATTGGTACTGATCGTATTCATTCCAGATTCTACCCAAAAATTCAACAAGGTAGATCCTGTTATATCAGCTCCTACACGTAGGTCGGCCCCGTCAACTTCCATCTTGCCTGCAGTAATTGGCGTTTGGGTATCAAACTGGACAAGTACTTGATAGTCCGTGGCTGGCGCACCGGAGTTTTCTGTGATTACAACAGGTACAACGTAGTTCCACGCCGATAATTGAGCAAAGGCTGTATTACAGATTGTCAATACTGAAAATAATACAGCGGACTTAAACAAAAGGTGGCGATACTTCTTCATAATGTTAGTTTTAGATGATAAATTGTTAAACAAAAATGCTGTCAGGCAGTGACAGCATTAACTTTATTATAATCTGCTATAAATTGAGCAAGGCCGATGTCCGTTAGCGGATGCTTCATCAGGCCTAAAATTGCACTGAGCGGACAGGTAGCCACATCTGCTCCGACCTCAGCACACTTAATTATATGCATTGGATTTCGGATAGAGGCAGCTAATATTTGTGTTTCGTATCCATAATTGTCATAGATATGACGAATTTGAGCAATTAGCTCAACTCCATCCGTGGTAGCGTCATCCAATCTCCCGATGAAAGGTGAAACATATGTCGCACCAGCCTTAGCAGCCAAAAGGGCCTGTCCAGGGGAAAAGACGAGCGTGCAATTCGTTTTAATACCCTTATCTGAGAAGTATTTTAGCGCTTTAATCCCGTCTTTAATCATCGGCACCTTCACCGTAATCTGCGTATGTAATTTTGCGAGTGCTTCGCCTTCGTTGATTATTCCTTCAAGATCGGTAGCAATTACTTCAGCACTGACATCGCCATCTACAATTTCACAGATATCAACATAGCGTTGCAGCTGATTTTCATCTCCACTGACGCCATCCTTTAACATCAATGATGGGTTGGTGGTCACTCCGTCTAAAACGCCTAACGCCTGGGCCTCTTTAATCTCGGCTAAATTGGCGGTATCAATAAAAAATTTCACCCTTATAATCTTATTGTTAATCTATCGTTTATGCCTCTCCTTGTGGAATGGACAGTTTCAACTTGTAATTTAGTAATTTATTTTCAGAGTTAAAGAGGTGCAAAGGTAATTATTTGTCTGGAGGTAAACGGGAGGAATTGAGCAAAAAATGTATTCTTGTTAAGATTCAGTCAATTATAGCCATTGATGTCAAATTCTTAACAAGTGTGTAACCTGAATATATGACATAATCTTACTTTACGATGGCTTCAGAGGGCAACAAAAAATGGGTAAGTTACTTATATCGCACCGCTACAACCGCCTACCCTTGCTCCATTCCTGGCCTGGGGGAGTTCAGCGGGAGCTGGTCGTATAAGACTTACCCAGTACAAAGATAGTGAATAATTTTGGTAGTAAATAAGCGTTATCCACGAGCACACATGGGCTATTTTCCTAAATTTGCTTCCGTAACCACAATTCTGGCTTAAAATGTTTGATAAAGAGTTTAAAGAATTTGTTCTTCAATCTGGTATGGTGCTCGGCTTGGTATACGGCATAATTAGTTTCGCGACCTATTTTATGGGTGTGGAGACTATGGTTAGCCTTTGGACGATAGTCATTTCTCTGGCCATTGCCATTGGCGCTCCTATTTACTATGGAGTTAAATGGAAGCAGTTCAAAGGAGGTTATTTGGATTTTAAGCCGGCTTTCATGGTGATTTTTCTGGTATATGCGCTCTCTTCACTTATTTCAACGGTCTTCAGTTATACGTTAAATACGGTCATAGACCCGGAATTGCCGGAAGCGCTATTTAATGAAAGCTTGAAGTTTACAGTGAGAGTAATGGAAATGGTTGACGCACCAGAAGCTCAAATTGATAAGGCCTTAGATCAGATTAAAGCAGAAAAAGAGGTTTATGGATTGGGTGCCGAATTGAAGCATTTCTTTACTGGATTGGGATTTGGTGCTGTTATAGCTCTGATAGGTGGAGCAATTATTAAAAAAAGACCCGACGTTTTTGAGCAGGAGTAATAATGAGTGACCAACCAAATATAACACTGGTTATTCCTTTATTAGATGAGGAAGAATCCATTGTGGAGCTACATGCTTGGATCAAAAAGGTAATGGCTGAAAATGGCTATTCCTATGAGGTGATATTTGTGGATGACGGTTCTAAAGATGGGTCCTGGGTAGTTATTGAGGGACTTTCGAAGTCTTACCCGGAAGTAAAGGGAATTCGTTTCAGGAGAAATTATGGGAAGTCAGCAGCGCTTAACCGGGGTTTTGACATGGCAAAAGGGGATGTTGTAATAACTATGGATGCCGATTTGCAGGACAGCCCTGACGAAATTCCTGCATTGTACAAGAAGATTACCGAAGATGGATTTGACCTGGTCTCTGGCTGGAAGAAAACGAGGCATGACCCGATTACGAAGACAATTCCCAGCAAGTTCTTTAACCATGTAACAAGGAGAATGTCTGGGGTGCAGCTGCACGATTTCAATTGCGGATTAAAGGCGTATAAGATTGAGGTGGTGAAAACCATCGAAGTTTATGGTGAAATGCATCGGTATATACCGGTGATAGCCAAATGGGCGGGATTTGCCAATATCGGAGAGCTGGTAGTACAGCACCAGGCAAGGAAGTATGGAGTTCCTAAATTTGGCTTGGAGCGATTCATCAATGGATTTTTGGACCTGCTTTCTATCATTTTTGTTTCGAAGTTTGGCAAGCGGCCCATGCATTTATTCGGGCTTTTGGGGACATTCATGTTTGTACTTGGATTTATCTTCTCCATATGGTTAGGCATCGATAAGCTCTTTTTAGACAAGGGAGGGCGCCTGATCGCTGATAATCCACTTTTCTATATAGCCCTGGCTACTATGGTGCTGGGAACTCAATTGTTTCTGGCCGGATTTCTTGCCGAGATGATAGCCAGGTCTTCACATGACAGAAACAAGTACCATATCGTAGAAACGGTAGGAACATAAAGGTGTTGAACATTCTTAAGCAAGATTCTCTTGAAAATTATTCTCGTAGGTCCGGCGCACCCCATTAAAGGAGGCATTGCCAGCTTTAATGAATCTCTGTGCAGAGCGCTCAATGCTGAGGGCCACGATGCTCAGATCATCTCATTTTCCATGCAGTATCCCGGTTTTCTGTTTCCGGGTAAAACGCAGTACCATGCAGGACCCGGACCGAATGACCTGAAGATTACGACACTGATAAATTCCGTTAATCCACTTTCGTGGAGCCGGGTGAATAACTTGATCGAGAATGAAAAACCTGATTTGGTGGTTGTGCGCTATTGGATTCCATTTATGGCTCCTTGCCTGGCTTCAATTTCTAAAGCTGCGCGCAGACATGCAAAAGTTGTTGCTATTGCCGACAATGTCATTCCTCATGATAAAAGGATGGGCGATAAAATGTTGACGGGCTATTTCGTAAAACATGTAGATGGCTTCGTAGTGATGTCAAAGTCAGTGGTAGAGGACTTGAAACCTTTTACAAACAGCCCTTCTGCCTTTCTGCCCCATCCAATATATGACGTGTATGGTGACAAGATTTCCAAAACTGAAGCGCAGAATAAGCTTGGAATCAGGTCAGAAGATAAGCACTTATTGTTCTTCGGCTTTATCAGAAAATACAAGGGACTTGATCTTTTGCTCAGGGCTATGGGAGATGACAGAGTTCAGGCTTTAGGTGTGAAGTTGATCGTTGCCGGTGAGTTTTATGACGATCAACAATACTACATGGATTTGATCGATGAGTGCGGTATTAAAGATCAGGTCATCATGAAAACCGGGTTCATTCCTGAAGAGGATGTCAAGAACTATTTCTGTGCAGCGGACATGGTGGCCCAGCCTTACAGAAGCGCCACACAAAGTGGAATTACGCAGATCGCATATAATTTCGAGCGCCCAATTCTCGTTACCAATACGGGTGGACTCCCGGAAATCGTTCCGGATGGCAAGGTGGGATACGTGGTAGAGCCCGAACCCAAATCTATAAGCGACGCTGTTGTGAAATTTTACCAGGGCAATATGGAGAAGGCGTTCACGGAGGCCGCCGCGGTGGAGAAGGAGCGATTCTCCTGGAAGTCATTTGTAGGCGGACTGGAAAAGCTGGCATCTGGCTTGTAGCAAGAATGCTTAATTTTGCACAAAGCACGACCTGTCAGGGAGCAGGAGATTAATGACCATTTAATCAATGGTAGACCTATGAGAATAGTGATTGGGACAATATTAGCTCTTTGCGTAACATGCGGTGCCATACTCGCACAGACTGCGGGCGATTCTATTAATCAGGTAGATGCCCAGGGATTGAAGCAAGGTTATTGGATAAAGAAGTATAGGAATGGCAAAGTTGCTTACGAAGGCCACTTCAAAGATGATCGACCGGTGACTCTACTGGCAAGGTACTATGAAAACGGTGATATCAAATCCACGTTCGTTTACTATGATAATAATAAGGCATGCGCTGCCCATATCTTCTATAAGGACAGTGTACTAATGTCTCAAGGATTGTATCGAGGGGAGAAGAGAGATAGCACCTGGTTATTTTACAATGGCGGGGGAGTTAAAGTGTCAACTGAGAATTACAAGCTTGGTGTTAAACATGGTACCAGCACGGTATTTTACGCGTCAGGTACGATCTATGAGCAGGTGACCTGGAAGGATGGTGATAAGATTGGAGCTTGGAAACAGTTCTTTGAGTCTGGGAACAAGAAAGTAGAGGGCAATTATATCGATGACAAGCTCGATGGGTGGACCAGATTTTACAATGTCAATGGAAAGGTTTCTCACGAAGGTCTCTACCGCAACAATGTCAAGGATGGTCCCTGGAATCATTATGATGACAACGGTGAACTCGATATCCAACAGCGCTACGACATGGGACAACTGAAGAATAAGAAGGAGGTCAGCGCTTATATTCAGAAAAAGAGCGAAGAGAAGAAGTAACCTGGCATCAAATATCAGCAGTTCTGATTCCACGGACGGAATTTAGAATATCCTAAGATGAGTAAGAAAGGAAAGATACTAGTGGCTATGAGTGGCGGAATTGACAGTTCCGTTGCAGCCATGATGCTGCATGAAGAGGGGTATGAGGTGATTGGTATGACCATGAAGACCTGGGAATACGCTTCGTCGGGTGGCAATAAGAAGGAAACAGGTTGTTGCAGCCTGGATTCAATTAACGATGCCCGCAATCTGGCAGTGAAGTATGGGTTTCCGCATTATATAGTGGACATACGGCAGGAATTTGGAGATTATATTATTGAAGACTTTATTGGTGAGTATATGGCGGGCCGTACGCCAAATCCTTGTGTGCTGTGTAATACACATATTAAATGGGAAGCATTGCTGAAGAGGGCTGATCAGCTTGGGTGTGAGTTTCTTGCCACCGGGCACTATGCGCAACTGAGAGAGGAGAACAACAGACAGGTGGTATCTACCGGTACAGACAAGAATAAGGATCAGTCTTATGTATTGTGGGGAGTGAGCCAGAAGAATTTGGCGCGCACAAGGTTCCCCCTTGGCGGCTTTAAGAAGGATGACATAAGGCAAATGGCGATTGATGCCGGATTTTCAGCGCTTGCGAAGAAGCCTGAGAGCTATGAGATATGCTTTATCCCTGATGATGATTACCGCGGTTTTTTAAAGAGAAAAGTGCCTGAAATGGATGAACTGGTTGGTCAGGGGGATTTTCTGGGCGTGGATGGCACTTATTTAGGAAAGCATAAGGGATATCCGTTTTATACTGTAGGTCAGCGCAAGGGCCTCGAGATCGCTGTAGGAATACCTCAGTATGTTACAGAGATCCGTCCAGACACAAATGTGGTGGTCTTGGGGGATGAAGAAGACTTGCAGCAGCAAGAGATGATGGTTAGAGATTGCAATTTCATCAAGTATGATAAAATTAGAGGTCAAATGGAGGCTCTAACTAAGATACGATCACATGACCCTGGTGCCATGAGTACAATTTCAGGCAAGGGTAAGCGCGTTAAAGTAGTGTTCACGCGAAAGGTGAAGGCTATTGCACCTGGGCAATCTGCAGTATTCTACGAGGGGAATGACCTCATTGGTGGGGGCATCATTGAATAAGGTCTTTCCAAATACGTATGTGCAACCGCTTAGCCATGCGAATGTATCAAGGGGGAGCAATGCATCGTCGAATGTGTACATTCGTATTCATAATAACAAAACACCACGATTTCCGTTTAATTGCGTATGATAAGCTATAGACTCTCCATCCTAGCTTGTGCTATCCTGATACTTGTGTCTTGCAAAAAGGACGACCCGGTAAAGATAGATGTGGGGCATAGCTACTTTCCTGTGGAAATAGGTTCCTGGATCATCTATGATGTGGATTCAACGGTGTGGAATGATTTTGATGTTCCGTCTGTAGTTACCAATTACCAATATCAAATAAAGGAGGTTATCGAATCTGCCTTTATCGATGATGAAGGGCGAGAGGCATTGCGCTGGGAGCGCTACAAGAGGGATACTGTAACCGACCCGTGGGTCATAAAAGACGTTTGGATTGCCAACAAAACAGTCTCAACTGCGGAAAAAGTGGAAGAGAACGAACGCTTTATTAAACTGATATTTCCAGTAAGACTGGCGAAAATATGGGATGGTAATGCAGCTAACACTATGGATGAATGGGACTATCAGTACACCGAAGTTGATGCTCCCAAAACAATAGGCGGGCTGTCATTCGATTCTACGTTAACCGTGGCCCAACAGGATTTCAATACCTGGGTGACTTATGATTTCTTTGAGGAGTATTATGCCAAGAACGTGGGTATGGTCTATAAAAAGGGACTTCACTGGGAAAAAGGCGATGCCAATTTGAACTGGGATGTAGACTATAAGGCCGGTTACGAGTACACCATGACCATCAACTCCTACAGTAATCAATAATCGGCGAATCCCAAATTTACGAATTGCCACTACGACTTGCATTAAGTTCATGTTCGAAATAAATTTGAGACGATACGTTCGAATTTGCTGTACGGTATTATTCCTCTCCATACCTGTCCTAACCCTGGCCCAGTTGGCACCCTCAAAGTACCGGGTTACGTTTAGCGACAAGGCCAACACCCCTTACAGTATTGCCGATCCACTGGATTTTCTATCCCCCAAAGCAGTAGATAGAAGAGACAAGCAGGGAATTTCATTGGAAGAAGAAGATTTGCCGGTTGATCCCGTCTACACAAATGCCATTTTGAGCTATGGATTTGAGCTATTGAATAGATCTAAATGGTTCAATTGCATCACCGTTTATACACAAGACTCTACGTTATTGGATAGCATCAAGGCCTTGCCCTTCGTTTTGGCAATAGATACCTTGGGAAAGGTCAAGTCAGGGCATCCAGTGCTTCAGGAAAAGACGGCGATCACAGATAAATGGGAGAGTGAACAGATGGGCGCGGCAAGTAATGAGGCTTCGTCTACCAATTACGGGCAGGGGTTTAATCAGATCTCCATGCTCAGAGGGGATATTCTGCACGGCATTGGGTATAGCGGAGAAGGGATGACCATAGCAGTAATTGATGCGGGCTTCAGGGATGCCGACTCAAATCCCGCATTTAATTATCTGTTTTCTTCGGGGAAGGTGTTGGGAACCTGGGATTTCGTGGATGGAAATGATAGCGTATATGACAATGGCCAACACGGCCTGTGGGTGCTTTCCATCATTGCATCTAATATTCAAGGTGTGCTGGTTGGAGTTGCTCCCGAAGCCTCCTTTTACTTGTTCCGAACGGAGAATACGAGCTCTGAATACTTGATAGAGGAAGACAATTGGGTGTCGGCAGCTGAATATGCTGACAGTGCCGGGGTTGACATACTCACCACATCCCTGGGCTACAAGACATTCACTGATACCAATATGAATCATACATATGCCGATATGGACGGCAATACCACCCGTATTAGCAGAGGTGCGGATAAAGCGGCAGGAAAGGGGATGCTTGTGGTGAACTCAGCAGGCAACGCAGGCGGTTCGAGCTGGCAATACATTGTGGCGCCAGCGGATGGTGATAGTGTACTGGCGGTCGGATCTGTTGATGATAGTGAAAACTACTCTTCTTTCAGCTCTACGGGCCCGTCTTCAGACGGACAGATAAAACCCAATGTGGCGGCTATGGGAGGGGGGACAACAACGATAACTACCTTTGGGGGAACACAAACCGGAAGCGGGACTTCATTTGCGGCCCCTTTGATAGCTGGGTTGGCGGCATGCCTATGGCAGGCCCATCCAAACGCTGCAAGCATGGATGTGTTTAATGCTATTCAACAAAGCTCAAGCCAGTACTCAAATCCGGACGACCTGCTTGGTTATGGTATTCCTAACTTTATGACAGCCCACTATATTCTGGCTGGCTTACCAGCTACGAACGATGAGGACGGGGATGGCGTTCCAGATGTGGATGATAAATGTTTGCTCACCCCATTTCCTGTTATTGTCGGTACGGACGGTTGCCCGGTTAACTTCGAACTCAATTCATTTTTGGAAGCAATGGAGAATCCTTTTGGCTCGTCGCTCTCTTATCTGTACTACTCAGAATCAGATGAGCGATTGGAGGTTTCATTCTTTGATATCTTAGGGAAAAAAGTGGCTGAGCGTGAGATCACCCTTGTAGGTGAAGCCTATAACACCATAGTTTTGGCTGGTTTGGACGATTTATCCCAGGGACTGTACATTGTCAAAATCAAAAGTGGAGAGAAGAGGGGAAGCAGAAAGCTGATTAAATACTGATTGAGGGTACTCCGTCTGGCGACTTAATTTTATCTAATGTTGAAGGCCAGAAGCTCCTCTTCTTCAATAAAACATGCCAATCGATCTCCGGCCTTGACAGGTCCCACACCCTCAGGTGTTCCTGTGTAAATCAGATCACCTATCTTAAGGGTGAAGTACTTTGATACATGTTCTACTATTGTATCAATACTGAACAGCATGTTACTCGTATTGCCAGTTTGAACGCGTTTCCCGTTGATATCCAGGTGGAAGTTGATGTTTTCAATATCACTAAATGTTGACTTAGGTACGAACTTTCCCAATGGGGCGGAGCCATCAAAGCCCTTGGCTTTCTCCCACGGCAACCCCTTTTCTTTCATTTTGCTCTGGAGGTCCCTTGCAGTGAAGTCGATCCCAATGCCAATTTCGTGGTAATATTTATGGGCGAATTTTTTCTCGATGTGTTTTCCAAGCTTATTGATCTTTACGACCAGCTCTACTTCATGGTGCACGTCGGTGGAGAAATCAGGAATGAAAAAAGGTTGGTTGTTCCTGATTAAGGAAGAATCAGGTTTCATAAATATAACGGGTTCTTCCGGAATCGGATTGTTGAGCTCCTTAGCGTGGCTGGCATAGTTTCTTCCAATGCAAATTATCTTCATTGCCGTTTATTTTTGTTCCAAATTTGCTCTATTACTTTGATGGTGTACTTGGGGAAGTCTCCTTTTTTCATCCAATTCAAATAAGATGGCTCTACCTCCCGAACTTCTGTGACCGGCCTTCCCTTGTGCTTGCCGAAGTTAAACACCTCAACCCCATCATCGTTGTATGCAATACGCCCTGCAAAATCCGCAGTTTTTCGCATTGTTGAGTATTCTGCAAGTGATGGGATGTCATTTTTAATGGGAGTGAGGCTGTTCTCCTCCTCGCTGTGGTACTTTATTCCTTCATAACGCGCTAATTGCGCGAGGAATACCTGGAAGGTTGCCTCTATATCGGCCATGGCATCATGGGCGTTTTCCATCACCGCGCCTGTGTAAAACTTATATGCGCCTCTCAACGTGCGCTTTTCCATCTTGTGAAATATGTTTTGGACATCAATTAAGTGCTTATCCGCGAGGTCAAAATTTATTTCGTTCCGAAGAAACTCCTCCATGAGCAGCGGGATGTCGAACTTATTGGAGTTATAGCCTCCCAAATCACAGCCTTCCAGCATCCCAACTATTTCTGCTCCCACCTCTTTCAATGAAGGCTTGTCGGCCACATCCGCATCTGTAATTCCATGAATTGAGGAGGATTCTTCAGGAATAGGTATGCCTGGATTGATCAGTTGATTGTACCGTTCTAAGGTTTCATCTGGGTTTACCTTAAGTATACCAATTTGAACAATCCTGTCGTGGGAAACATTAACACCGGTAGTTTCCAAATCAAAGAAGGCCAGTGGCCTGGTGAGATTTAATGTCATTTATGTCTTTTTACGCACAAGATGCTGGTTCTCTTCCCGAATCCACGGATTCAAGTCATATTCGTACAAGGTCAATGGTTTCGCGCATTGCTCATATCCGCCAATGTTCACCACCTCGTGTAATATCCTCGTCTCAAAATTACAGAATACACCTGAATGATGGGTACTAATTGGTTTTGAGGTTGATGAACTTAAACGATACGGAGCCTTCTTCAGCTTTGCCCTTAAGGGTTATTGTTTCTTCATACATTTCATATCCATCTGATTCTATCGTCAACGTATAAACTCCCGGGTTGTTAATAATCAGCGTGTAAAATCCCGTTTTCTGATTAGCACCAAAGCTCAAAGGAATTTCCAGGTTGGGATTGTCGATTTGAACATGTGCGTCCTTGATAAAGGGGTTATCGGGATCGTTAGTGGGCAATTGTAGGCGAATTACAATTTGATAGGGGAAACGGACCCTGTATATGTCCAGGTCACCAAATCCGCCCTTGCGTAATGCGGAGATATAAGCTGTCTTGCCATCATCCAGAAATGAGATGGTTCTGTTATCCATTGCATCATTAATGGGGTATCCAATGTTCTTTGGCTTTGACCAGCTGTTGGATTCTCCTTCCCACTGGCTGGTAAATATGTCGTAACCTCCCATACTATTGTGTCCCTCCGAACAGAAGTACAGGGTTTGCCCATCAGCGGAAAGGGTAGGGAAGTCCTCATTGTACTTAGAATTGACTTGAGGGCCCAGGTTCTGCGGAAGCCCCCATGATTGATCAGGCAATCTTCTAGACATATAGATGTCCAGGCCTCCTTGTCCTCCGGCTCTGCTACTGGTGAAGAACAATGTATTTCCATCTGCGGAAATAGAGCAGGAAGTTTCCAGGGCCGCACTATTGACATTGGTGCCAAGTTTGACAATTTTTCCAATGCGGTTTCCGTCTTTTTTGGCAACATAGATATCACCCACTTCCTTAATGTTGTCGATGTACACAAACAACCTGTCAGCATGATCAGAAAGGCCGACCGTTTGGTCATCAAATTCGGAGTTTATGTTGGCATTTCCCCTACCTGCTTTTAAAAAGGCACCCTCTCCATAAGGCGCTAAATAAATATCGGATTGATAAAACCCATCAAACTCCAGTACGCCTCCTCGTCTCGACGTAAACACAATGAACGACTCGTCTTTGGCTACAAAGGGATAATAGTCCGGATACTTGGAATTAATGTTGGTGCCGAGCTTTTCAAACACAATTGCCAGTTTATCACGTACCAGCCATTTCCCATTATTACACGTTTCTATCCTTCGATCAACCTGATCGGATCGCTCTTTACCTCCAACTTCCTTGTACTTCTCAAACGACGCGATCGCTTCCTTGAATTTTAGACTATATTGATAGCCTAGCCCAAGGTCAAAGTACACTTCGGGGTCTACCTTGGCGTGTTTGGTACACTTTTCCAGGTATGTAATGGCCAGCGTTTTATCAATATTGGTACGCAAATAGCAGATTCCCAACTTATGATTGTATTCGGCATTGCTCCTGTCTCTCTGCAGCAGTTTCTTATACACGCCCATAGCGGCTTTGTAATTGCCATTGTTGAAGTGCTCTTTCGCCTCTCTGGGATCAAGGAATTGCCCAGCACTATCTGGGGCAATGAACACGAATAACAATATTGGAATTAGTAAACGATATTTAAGATCAACCCGCATGCACCTATCTGAAATGACCTAAGAAAGCTACAAAATTAGTACCAGTATAACCAATGTGTTGCCTATTAGATGGATTTGAATTAGTCTTCCCTTTCGAACACATAGTCTTTAATAATTTCAGCCTCATACGAGCCTTTGTCATATATGTTCAGGGGTATTGCCTTCGACTGGTAACCTTCAGGTTCTATCAGCAGCTCATATTTGCCTGATGGCAAGATAATAACATAATTGCCTTTTTGGCTCGGGACATAGGTATACCTATCTCCGTAATTAATATCGGTAATATACATTTTTGTATCAGGAAGTGGAAGCTCCTCATAAAGCACTTTAGGGGCGACATAGCCTTTTTGCTTTACCTCTGCGTTGCGGATCTTTACAAATGTCCATTCCGGATTGTCCTTGGGGAATTTCTTAGCCGAGAATGCTTTTTGCTCGCCATCTTTTGTGAAGTACAACATCGTTTTGTATTCATAGCCGGGTTTTACAAGTACTTCTTTACTGCTTTCATGGGCCCATCTCCCATCATACCAGGGGTGTAACTCATCTGGTACCATGATCGTTTTGCCGCCTTTGGTGTAGTAGTGGATAGTTTTGTAAACACTATAGTCAATCAGTACTTTCTTCCTTATCTGTCCTCGTATTACGGTAAGCTGATTTTCCACATCGTTAAAGTTAACTCTGTATATATCCAAATCTCCAAACCCGCCTTTGCGATATGCAGAAACGTAAGCATATTTGTTGCTTTCCGTTTCACTGGCCCTATTCCACCTTGCAGAAAATGAAATGTTCATATTGTCTTCAGCAGTGTTCAATGGGTATCCAAGATTGGCGGGAGAGGCCCACTGGTCTTTTTCAACATTTCTTTTTGACACAAAGATGTCGTAACCTCCCATACTTGTATGGCCTGCAGTGCTGAAGTACAACGTAGCGCCATCATAGGAAATTGAAGGATATTCTTCGTCATATTTGGTATTGATCTGTGGGCCAAGATTGAAGGCCTCACCCCAGCTGCCATCAGGCATTTTCCTTGATACGTATAGGTCCATTCCGCCAAATCCTCCCTGAACATTGCTGGCGAAATATAAAAGTTGGCCATCTGTTGTAATAGATGCGGATGACTCTATTGTAGTTGGTGTATTTACGAAACCGCTAACAGACTGCAAGGATCTCAAAGAGCGACCTTTCTTTTCTGCCAGGTAAATGTTAGCAAAAATGTTTTGGAATACATCATCTACAAATATCAATACGTTGCCGCCTTCAGGAGAGATGCCCCCTACCTCTTCATCTGATTCAGAATTCACAATACCTACATTCGCCGCTTTTCCAAATTCTCCTTTTTTGACACGCGACATGTAAACGTCTGAGGTATAATATCCATCGTAGTCCAGAAGATTTCCGCGGTTGCCCTTTCTTCTGGAACTGAACACTAAATAAGATTCGTCATTTGGCACGCAAGGAGTAAAGTCGGGGTACGGTGAGTTAACTTTTTTACCAAGGTTTTCGAATGTGATCTTCAACGGGTATTTAATCAGCTCTTTTCCATTGTGACACATTTCAACTTGTCGTTCAGCCTCTGCCATAGCGATGGGATCTGTGGTCAGCTGCATGTACTCATTGAACAACTTGATGGCTTTATCAAATTCTAAAATAAAATGATTGGCTTTGGCAAGATCTGCAAGTACTTCTGGATTTGATTGGTCTTCCTTCCAGACGGATTCCAGATAGGGGATGGCCAAAGATTTATCACCATTGATCTTAAGATAGCACTGTGCGATGATGTGTTTGTATTCCAAGTTGTCTTTGTCGGCATCGAGAAGTAACAGATACTTTTTCAGTGCACCTCGAAAATTCCCCATTCTTAACAAGTCCTTTTCGCTCATCCCCTCCTCTACACCGAACTCCTGGGCGCTTACGCTTGAATGAAGCGATACCAGTACCAAGATGCTGGTGGCTGCTAAGAAAAGAAATCGCTTGTATAGGCAAACCATAATGGTGGTAGCATATTAACATTCTTGATTAATCAATATTTTTAACCATTAAGGGGTTAATAAATTTTCAATGTCTTTAAAAAACTGTGGCAATTTTGCTGCAAATGAATTATTAGCTGAACCCTTAAAATATCAATAAATGACAACGGGAACGGAAGGTTAGTTTTTCTTTTCTAAGTTGATGGGAGAAAGGTCAATGCTCTTTTCAATTTCCTGATAGGCAGATTCTTCAGGCACAAAAATATGTTCGACGTGCATTGTAACACCATCTACCTTATATTGAATACGATAATCTTTCCCCGGAGTGAGCATTATTATGTACTTACCAGTATTTGCATTCGGCTTGTACAAGTCAGGCATACGCAACGTATCTGCGTTATCGTATACGTAAATCTCAACAGCTGAGACGCCATCTTTCTCCTCTTTTATGGACAGCACACCCCTCAATACAGTAAGTGCTATTTCGTCAAAGTCATAAAATTCGGCTTCGTAGATATCTGAAGCCCCTAATCCCGAGTTGGTAAAAGAAGAATAGTACGCTCTTTTACCCTCAGAATTCAGCGAATAGTAGCTGTCATCTGCCGTGCTGTTGATAGGGTATCCCACATTGATAGGCTGTCCAAAATTACCTTCGTCATCTATTTCAATGAAGAAAATATCCTGTCCTCCAATTGTCTGATGGCCGTTGGAGCTGAAAAATAATATACCTCTATTGGGATGGAGAAACGGTGTGATTTCATCATATCTTGTGTTAACGTCTGCGCCTACGTTTTCCGCCTCAGCCCAATTACCATTGGGCAATCGTCTGCAGCGATAGATGTCTTTTCCGCCATAACCACCTGCTCTATCACTAACAAAGTATAAGATCTGTCCATCAGCGGATATTGCGGAATGTGACTCCCATGATGCTCCATTTACATTTCCCACCAATATTTCTGGTTTAGACCAATCTTCACCCAGAAAGTAACTGTGAAATAGATCTCCATTACCATCTATGTTCTGGTATATGAATAACTCTTGGCCATCTGGCGATAAAGATGTAGCCACCTCTGAACTAGACGTATTAATGGCTGAACTTATGGGTTTGGGTACACTCCAGGAGCTGCCTTCCGCATATGAAATGTAAATGTCCTCTTTGTACTTGCTCTCATTGTCTTCGTCATTTCCCGTGGCGTCTTTTCTCTGAGAAGAGAATATTAGCATACTCTCGTCACCTGAAAGGACAGGACCTATGTCGTTGTATTTCGAGTTAATACCATTAGGCAGGTTGCTAACCTCAACATTCAATTTATTGACGATCTGAATTTTACCAAATGAACACATGGCTATGTGTCTGATAATTTCTGTTTGCAGTTCGTGTTTGCGCGATAGCAGTATCGCACACCTTTCATAATGATCAATCGCTTTGTCAAACTTGTTAATAAGGTGATACGCCCGCCCGAGATAGAAGTAAGCGGTAAGAGGGACGTTGTGTTCTGTAGGTGAGCTTGGATTATAGCTTTTTGATACGTTTTTAACCGCCCTCTTCAAATAAAATACGGCGAGCTCAGTTTCAATACCGGATTCGAGGTGACATCTTCCTAGTTTATAATAAATGTTGGTATTCCCCCGATCAAGCTCAGCAAGCTTGTTGTATGCCTCAATAGCCAGAGCATAGCTTCCTTCCTTCATGTATGCTCCTGCTTCCTTAAAAAGAGATTTAAAGTCAAGTGAATTGTCTGGAGGTGAAACTGGCGAAGCGACTACCGAGAAAGTAAAAGTCAGGGTGAGGGTAATGTTCGCTAGTACTTTCTTCCAATGTCTCCCCACCCAATCCCTTTTCATCGGATTCTTATCTCGTAGTGATTTTCACGTATTGCGATTCTTTATATACTTCCCTGTTGGTGATCGCATCGGTATTATAGTCAGGACCTTGCACCATCGGTGTAATTTCAAACTTGATCAGGCTGAGCTTAGCTCCTTTGTTTTCCAATGATCTTGAGAGAACCCATTTTGTTTTATCACCTCTTACCTGAGCCAGCTTTTCATTGGTGCCATATTTTGAAGTTGGAACCTTTGAGGCACTGGCTTCAATCAACACTACTTGTTCATAGCCTTGCTTGCTATTGGCTGCCAGCTCCTCTATCATTTTCTTATATTCTGCACCATTGGTTTTGATGAGCTTAACGTTGTAGCCAAAATGTTGTTCAAATGAAGAGACCGTTACCTTAGCGGCTTTGACTGGTTCATCAGTTTTGAACGTGAACGAGCCATCATCCGTTTTCTGGAGAGAAAAGACAATCTCCTTGCCATCAACTATTCTCAACACTCGAATTTCTGCATCAACCATTGGCCCATCCGTCGGGTCCAGCTGAAATAGGTAGTTGTCCATCTCAGGCAGATTGGTAAAAATAAATAAACTGTCCTTGTTCATCTCTGCTGTCATCAAGGCAGCTCCTCCCCTTGATTCCAGTAACAACAGTTTCTGTACAATGGGCTCTTTTCCTGAAGGCGGCTCCACGGAAGCAATATCAACTCCGCTCGTTGTTATCTTGCCCTCCTTACTGATCATCTTGTTAACTTCCTTGTAAGATGTCTGAGAGACCTCGTCTAATACTTCTGTTGCAATTACCGAGCCTTCTACCATATAACTCACTTCATATGCAGCTCCTGGAAGTAGGATAATAGTATACTCTCCTGTTGCCGCATTTGGCGTATACTCTGTTACTTCTTGAGTCGCTGTGTCTTTTACAGCTATTTGGGACTCTAAGGCAATTCCATCTTCAATTTGTACTTCCATAATACCAGTTAACATGGTAAGTGGAACAGTTGGCCTCGATAGCAGATCAACCAAATAGAGATCCGATCGACCGTACCCTACATCAGCGTTGATGGACGAATAATACCCACGTTTTCCATCTGGAGACTCCACGTAGTAAATATCGTCCTTGGTAGTATTAATTGGATACCCTACGTTGGTAGGTGTGGTCCAGGTGCCATCATCGTTCAGATCTGAGTAGAAGATGTCATATCCTCCCATGCCCTGGTGGCCCTTGGAACTGAAATAGAGCCTTTTCCCATTTGGATGGATAAAAGGTGCATCATCGTCGCCAGCGGTATTGATCACATCACCCAGGTTGGTAGCTTCAGACCACCCCCCTGTTGGCAATTTAGTTGCCATGTAAAGATCCAATTCCCCATACTGGGTAGTATTCTTACCACTTCTATTGCTTGAGAAATAGAGTGTCTTGCCATTTGGTGTAATAGAGGCGTGCGTTTCCCGAGCAGGCGTATTAATAGTTGGCCCGAGCCTATCCGGAAGTGTCCAGTCGTCACCCATGCGATAGCTCAAATAGATGTCACCACCACCCTCCGTGTTGTAGGTAAATAGTTTTTGGCCATCGGCAGAAAGACTGATCACTGCATCGTGGTCAGGTGTATTGATTCCGCCCCCAATCTGTTCTGGTGCTGTCCATTCTCCTCCTTGCATGAACGTGATGTAGATATCTTCAAAATACCTATTGTCAAATTCCAGGTTGTTTTCTGGCCCGGTGCTTCCTTTTCTGCGAGAGGTGAAGATCATCATTGTTTCTTTCGCTGTAACCACCGGAGTGTAGTCTCCGTACTCCGTATTAATATTTTCTCCCAAATTGGTGATCTTAACATTAATTGGATTGGCCATTTGTTCCTTGGCATAGCTACACATCTCCAGCTGTCTTGCGACGTCTTCTTGCATGTAATGCTTCTTATTCAGCATTTCCGCAAACTTATTGTAATTGCTTACCGCGGAATCTAGCTGATCGCTTAAATGGTAGGCTTTAGCTAGCTCGTAGTATGCTTGCTGAGGAGCGTTCTTTTCAGTAAACGCAAGATCATCGTAGTTGCGCGTTGCTTTCTTTATTGCCTTTCGCAAATAGGGAATTGCTATTGCTTTATCATCAGCAAATCTGTTATAGCTAAATCCTATTCTGTATTGGATATTGGCATTGTCCGGTTGCAATTTTTCCGCTTCCAGATAAACGGGAACTGCCAGGTTGAAACTTTCATACTCCATGTGATACCCGCCCTCTGTAAATAGCTGCCGAAAGCTCTTAGGTTCATCTGAATTGTCGTCCTGCGAATGTGTAGCTCCCGCAGACAATATAATTCCCAGCACTAAGGCCGTTCTGATAGAGCATAGGGTAATGATTTGCTTAATGATTGATCCTTTCATGTTGATAGGTTATTCTTACAGACTTGTGATTCTATAAATACATTGTGCAGATTCGTCTCTAAAGGTATAAAAACTAACCTGATTTTAGTCCCCTAGATCAAGAACTTTTAGTTCCACGCGACGGTTTTTAGCCATTGCTTCAAGATTTTCATTGCCGTCATCGTCCAAATTTTCGGCGATAGGCTGAGTTTCACCATAGCCTTTAGCGACCATTCTCTTCTTTTCAATGCCTCGTTTGATAATTTCATTAACAACTGCCTGTGCCCTGTCGTGGGAGAGCTTCATGTTGTAATCATGTTTCCCTTTTGAATCTGTATGTCCTGATATTTCAACAACGAGTTCAGGCATGTTTTTCATCAGCTCAAACAACTTATCCAATTCTGCCCTTGAATCTTCCAATATTAAAGTTTCATCATGGTCAAAGAACAAGTGTTCAAGAACAATGCTCTTACCTACTTTTATTGTTGATAGTTCAATTGGTCTGTTGATCTCAGAATATGCTGAATTATTGGCGATGTAAAGATTTTCAGAATGGTACAGGTGACCGTCTGCTTCAAATGAGATATTATAATTCCGTCCTTGAGGAAGAATTAGGAGATATTTACCAGTGACTGTGTTGGGATTATAAATTCCATATAACTCACCAGTTTCATTATCTGTAACAATAATTTCAGCCAGGCCAGGCACATTTCCGAATTGATCAGCCACCACCCCGGTAAGTACAGTAAGCTTTTTGTCCTCCGCTTCAGGTAAGCTGATCATATAAAGATCTTGCTCTCCAAATCCCCCAGGTTTATTGGCTGCGTAGTATGCACGTTTTCCATCAATGGAAGTGATGTAAAACATGTCATCGTCCGTGGTGTTGATTGGATAGCCTATGTTTACCGGTCTTGTCCATTTCACTTCCTCAGAGCGCTCAGATGAGAAAATGTCAAATCCTCCTATGCTCTTATGGCCATTCGAACTGAAAAGCAGTTGGATGCCATCAGGATGGAAGAAAGGTGCATCCTCGTCATAAGGCGTATTTATCACAGGCCCAAGGTTGGTAGCCAGGCTCCATGATCCGTTGGGTAGCATCGTGCATGAATAAATATCACGCCCTCCAAAGCCCCCTGCTCGATCGCTGACAAAAAACAAGGTCCTTCCATCTGCACTGATAACTGCATTCGTCTCCCAGGCTTGAGTATTGACATTTGGCCCAAGCTTCATCGGTTTTGACCAGGTGTCGCCCATAAGCTCGCTTCGATAGATATTGCCATTTCCATCGTCATCTTTATAGATAAAAAGTGTTTGACCATCAACTGACAAGCCTATTGTGGCTTCATGACCTGAAGTATTGATATTCGTGTCGATAGGTAATACTGGTTGCCATACTCCGGATTCTTTGTACGAGACGTAAATATCCTCATAGAACTTCCCGTCTTCCGCCAATTGCTTTCCAGTGCTCTCCTTTCTTCTGGAGGTGAACATCAATAGTGCTTCATCTCCGGAGATTACAGGACTATGCTCTGTAGCATCACTATTAATAGCTGATCCAAGATTGGTTATAATGACATTTACCGGATTCTGTATCGTTTCCTGTGCATTTCGACACATTTTTATCTGGCGATTCGTCTCTGCAATTTCATCCGCTTTTTTCTCATCAAGGTATTCCTTGAATTTCTTATAAACGGCAATAGCAGTATCCAATTGATAATCCAGGTGATACGCATGTGCCAGATCGCGCAAGGCTTGAGGAGGGGCTTCCCTCTGTGTATGATCATCATAGGTATAATTATCAGAGATGTGCTTAGCAGCGTTTTCCAAAAAAGGAATGGCTCCTATTTTTTTGCCACCGGCATTGATAAAACACACTCCTATCTTCCACTTGATATTGTAATTCAGAGAGTCCATCGCATTGAGCTCAAAGTAAACCTTCAGGGCTTCCAGGTAGTTCTCAGATAGCAACAGGTTCTCTGCAACAAAAAACTGCTCCTTGAAAATCTTGTCGGTCTTTTTATCCAACTGCCCAAGGGAGGCGTTGAGGAACAACAACAAACATGACATTGTAAGAAGAAGTTGTGATCTCATAATTGGCAACTGTAAGGTCAATCAAATTTCTCTATTCAAGTCAAATTGCTCCAAATAGTCTGCCACCTTTCGCAAAAACCTCCCCCCTAACGCACCATCTACGACACGATGATCATATGAAAGCGAGAGAAACATCATATGTCTGATACCAATCGTATCTCCATCTGGAGTTTCTATTACGACCGGCTTTTTCTGTATGATGCCTGTAGCCAATATAGCTACTTGAGGTTGATTGATAATTGGTGTGCCCATGACATTGCCGAAAGAGCCGACGTTAGTAAGTGTAAATGTTCCGTTCTGAATGTCATCCGGCCCCAATTTATTGTCTCTTGATCTTTTGGCCATATCGTTTACGGCTTTAGCAATGCCGTACAAATTCATCCTATCAGCATTTTTGATAACGGGTACAATCAAGTTTCCCGACGGAAGCGCCACTGCCATTCCGATATTGATGTTCTTTTTCACGATAATATTTTTGCCATCAACCGTGACATTGATCATCGGGAAATCCCTTATGGCTCTCGACACAGCTTCCACGAAAATTGGTGTAAATGTTATCTTTTCACCTTCCCTGGCCAGGAAATCATCTTTGATAGAATTCCGCCATTGCACCATTGTCGATACATCGGCCTCCACAAATGAGGTAACATGAGGCGATGTATGCTTGGATTTAACCATATGGTCAGCAATGAGTGTTCTCATTCTGTCCATTTCAATAATTTCATCCTCACCTGAACTTACGCTGAGTGTAGGTTGAACCGTGTCTGAGGTGGCTGGCTGGACTGGTTCAGTAGTTGTGTCCACAGCGCCCGTTGCGTTAGTCTGTGGTACACCACGCGTTTTTACATACGCCAGTATATCTTTCTTTGTAACCCTCCCATTTTGTCCATTGCCCGAGAGACGTTCCAATTCCTGGATGGTAACATTTTCCTCGTCTGCTATTTTCCTGACGAGCGGAGAGAAAAATCTGCCTTTATGAAATCGTGGAGTTTCCGAAGCAACTGCGCTTGCAGATGGAGCTGCACTTGCGATTGTAGCAGCAGTTTCAATTACCAGTTCTGGTGTAGTCTCAGGTGGAACCGATTCTCGCGTTGATACCTCCTCTGGAACAGGTGCTGACGCTGGTTCTGACGACGCAGCTGGTTCAGCATCTGGAGTGCCGGGAAGATTGGGTTGTTCTCCAGCTTCACCAATTATTGCGATAGCAGTTCCCACCGCTACCGTATCTCCTTCACCACACAAAATCTTTAAGAGTACACCAGCCACAGGGGCTGGAATTTCTGAGTCCACCTTATCAGTGGCAATCTCAACTACTGATTGATCCATACTGACTGTATCACCTTCCTTCACCAGCCATTTGGTAATCGTTGCCTCCGCAACGCTTTCTCCCATTTTAGGTAATATCAGTTCTGTTTGTGCCACTTCTGCCTCCATTTTACGGACAGCCAAAGTTAAAATTTTTCGAGTAGAAAACGATAGTATTGAAGGCTAAAAACGACGGGTTTTATAGGACTATTTGCGACCTAAATTCTTTAGTCCTCTCCAGATAACCAAAAGATCATTTAAGATACTATAGTCCTTGGCATAGCGCAAGTTGAGATCGTGAATCTCATCCTCTGTAAGCGAAGTCTTTTTCAATGCGTCAGACGGGTTGAGTACACCTCTTTTAATTTTTGGGTATAAGGAACCTGTTGTCTTTTGATGCGGTATGTAACCCACCAATGATTTGGATCCCAGAAGAACAGATAATAGATTCATATAGAATCTTAAAGGGTTGCCACAAATAAAAAGCAGCACGGGACTCAAGGCAAGAAGGCCCGGTACGACTATCAAATCGAGCATTCTTTTGTTCCGTTGATTCTCCAGTTTTGCAATGGTGCTGAGCTCTATCATGTACAGATCTTCTGCAGCATTGATGGTACTGCTTCCAATAATGTGCATACTCTCTGGCGGGGCGATTTTATATTCCATTTTACTTGCACCTAAAGTGGCCATTTGGGTTATTATCTGGCTGATTGGCAGGTCATCAATACAAAACACGATTGCGTTTATTTTGTGAACCTGGACCACATCCGCTAGTTGTTTTAGCGTTCCCAAGTGAGAAGGCAGATCAGAACCACTTAATGGCCCAGGAGAAATCCATCCTCTGAGAATAGGCTTATCAACGGCTTGATTCAATAAATGAGTGACTCGCTCAACCTCAGTTTCATTTCCTATTACGACGGTATTCTTCGCTTTAGCTTGATCGCCTATAATGGCACTGGCATTTACAAGTTTGAGAATCCCTCGCACGCCAGCCGTAACCAACATTGCCGAAATAGCCCCCAGGAGAATTAGAGCGCGTGAAAAACGCCAGGACTCAGGTATGAGTGCGTACAGGATCAATATAACAAATGTCCCAAGAACAATGCCTCTTGTACTTTTAATAATTCCAACGGGTTTATCGTACCCCCCGCTTAAATATACAGCGCCTAGCCATATTAAAATATATGCCGGCACGGCTATAGAAATAAATTCAATCGGGTAGTAGGACCCATCTGATAACATAACTTTTGTCTCCCAGATATCTCGCATAATGATCATACTTCCAAAGATCAGAGCACTATCAAAAAGTGGAAGCAAAATCTTTGTCATCATGCGATTAATTACAGATAAACCAGCTCTTAGGTAGATGGCCCCTTTAATAAGCGTGCTGAACAAGTTAGCATTGTTCTTGCTGAAATGCTTGTTAGCAAAAATCACCATGGCATTGTAGAATATGAACACGTAGTTCAAACTGCTTTTCTTAGTGCTTTCACCTTTGTAATGTATGATGCGTGTTTTTGGAAAGTAGTAATTCTGATAACCTTCCTGGAGGAGACGGTATGACAGGTCAATGTCTTCGCCATACATAAAGAAAGCTTCATCGAGCAGCCCTGTTTTGTCTAAGGCCGACCTCCTCAGCAACATAAAAGCCCCTGATAATATTTCCACTTTATGGACTTGATCTTTATCGAGATATCCTACATGATATCCATTGAATGTTTTCGACTTTGGAAATATTCTGGCAAGGCCAATCATTTTACAAAAAGCAACCCAGGGAGTTGGAAGGCCTCGTTTAGATTCGGGAAGGAATTTGCCCTTTCCATCAATCATTTTTACGCCTAACCCTCCAGCCTTCGGGGTATCATCCATAAATCCAACGGTTTTAGAAAACGTGTCTTCTTCAACAATTGTATCTGGATTTAACAAAAGGACATATTCTCCCGTGGAAATAACGATGCCCTGATTGTTTGCTGCAGAGAATCCTTTGTTGTCAGTATTTGCAATTAGTCTGACTTCCGAAAATTTCTTGCCGAGCATTTCCAGAGAACCGTCTACCGAATTATTGTCTACAACTATCACTTCCATCTCTGGCAATAGGGTTTTTGCCTTTAATACAGAAGTAAGGCACTGGTCCAGAAAGTACTTGACGTTGTAATTGACAATGATTACAGAGAGCTTCATAAAAGCCGAAAAATTGGTGCTGCTGGATTGAGGATGCTTATACTGTTATTCTATCGGGCCAGAACAGTTTCATAGGGTGTTCTATTGATCATACACCGTCCCAAAGTAACATCATCGACATATTCAAGTTCGTCGCCTACCGCAATTCCTCTTGCAATGGTTGTGATTTCAACGTTGGCGTCTTTCAACTTCTTGAACAGGAAGAAATTGGTGGTGTCTCCTTCAAGTGTGGTGTTCAACGCTAATATCACCTCATTTATTTCACCCTGATTCACTTTAGAAATTAGGCTGTCAATATTCAAATCATCTGGTCCGATCCCATTCATTGGTGAAATGATGCCACCCAGAACATGATACACTCCTTTAAATTGTTGTGTGTTCTCTATAGCCATGACATCCCTAATATCCTCAACGACGCATATCAGGTTTTGATCCCTGGACGAGTCTGAGCAGATCTCGCAAATGTCGGTATCAGAAATGTTGAAACACGATTTACAGTAACTGAGCTCTTTTCTCATTTTAATGAGGGATTCACCGAGGGAAACTGCCTGCGCTTCCTCCTGACGCAGTAAGTGAAGTACCAATCTCAGCGCACTGCGCTTTCCGACACCAGGTAACCTGGCAAATTCATTAACCGCATCTTCGAGGAGTTTAGACGAGAAGTTCATATCTCAAAAGTACTATATTACAAAGAGAATTCCTGATTAAGAGTCCAAAATATCAGCGGTCTTCTCTGCAATGATTTCCAACGCTAGATCGATGGTTCTCAAATGTGACCTGAAGGCCAGCACAGCGAGGCGTATGGTAAATTTTCCCTCCAGGTTGGTAGACGACAGAAATACGCGCCCATCTTTCAGGATTGCTTCCAGGAGTTTCTTGTTGAACCCATTAGCATCTCCGGATTCAGGAACATAGCGGAATGTAGTCACCGATAGTTTAGGAATTTGGCCAACTTCGAAACCAGGTATTTCGGCCATTTTCGCATGGAAATACTGTGCAAGAAGGAGTTTTTCTTCCAGGCAAGCTGTGAACGCCTTTGTTCCGCACAATTTCAGAGGCATCCACATTCTCAATGCCCGAAAATGCTTGGTCAACTCAGGCGAAATGTCGGCAGGGGAGAGCTCATCTTCTACATCTATGACATCCTGCAAGTAATTTGCTGAGAATCGATGTGTGTACTGCAAATGCTTTCTATCCTTAACAAGCAGAACACCCAAACCATAGGGGAGAAATAGACTTTTATGCGGGTCCATCACTATCGAATCAGACAAATTCATTCCTCGCAATAGTTCCTTTCCACTCTTGGTCAGTGCGAAAAAAGCACCGTAGGCGCCATCGATATGATACCAGATGCCGTGCTGGTTGGCGATTTTACCGATTTCCTCCAAGGGGTCAATTGCGCCAACATCTGTAGTTCCAGAGGCAGCTACTATCAGCCAGGGAATTAGGCCTGCTGCTTTGTCTTTTTCGATTTGTTCTTCCAATTCATTCGTAAGCATTGCATAATCTTCATTAACTGCAATGAACGTCCTTTTCGCTTCCGCCATTCCGGCAATATTGATAGCCTTATCAATGCAATGATGAGCTTGGGTGGTAGTATAAATAACACATTTGTGGTAATCTGCTCCTTTTAGTCCCTTTGCGTCTCTGGCGGTAACAATGGCAGTCAGATTCGCAATACTTCCTCCAGAACACAAGTTGCCTGCAGCCGACTCAGGATAACCTACCAGATCAGACATCCAGCGAATTAGCATATTGGTCATGCGAACAGCCCCCGGGGAAGGATAAAATACACCAGCATATCGATTTGTGATTGCGGCGATGTAGTCGCCAAGGGAGGAGTGATAAAGACCACCCCCAGGTATATATGCCAGGTGTCCTCCAGATGCGGGGTTCAGCCCAGGTTTTTCAACGTTTTCCTCGAAAAGGAGAAGTGCTTCCTCTATCGATATCGGTTCCCCTGAAATAGGGGAGCTATACAATCCAGCACCCTGGTCTTCGGTGATATTGAAGGCCTTATTGTCCTCTATTTGCTCAATGAATCTCTCGGTATATGCGACTACCTGATCCCGAACTTCCTTGCGCTGGGCAGCGTTAGGTTCGAGCGCAGCGGATTGACGTTCGAGATACAGGATCTTATCCCTCATAGTGTCTTAATAAGTATTTATGAATTGGAGCGTAATTATAACGATTTCTTTTTTCTTTGCTCCATGTCGCCTTTGTTCGTCCTCGTAATTGTTATCGCCTATTTCTTGCTCCTTGTGCTCATTTCGCACTATACAGCGAAAGGTGCAGACAATGAATCATTTTTTGTTGGCAATAGGAAGGCGCCATGGTATTTGGTGGCATTTGGGATGATTGGAGCCTCCCTTTCTGGTGTGACATTTATTTCAGTTCCCGGATGGGTTGAGGCCAGCCAGTTCTCTTATATGCAGATGGTTCTTGGCTATCTGGTCGGTTATTTTGTAATCGCCACGGTGTTGATGCCGCTGTATTATAGATTGAATTTAACCAGTATTTACACCTATCTGGAAACAAGATTTGGATTCTGGTCCTACAAGACCGGGGCGATGTTTTTCTTAATATCCAGGATAATTGGTGCATCCTTTCGATTGTTTCTGGTTGCCGGAGTACTTCAAATAACCATGTTCGACGCCTGGAATGTGCCTTTTGAGTTAAATGTCATTATTACCGTTCTTCTCATCTGGCTGTATACGGCGAAAGGGGGAATTAAGACCATCATTCGCACTGATGCCCTGCAAACCTTGTTTATGCTTGTAGCAGTGGCTTTGGGCATTTCTTTGCTCGCCTCAGATCTTGATTGGGGCATAGGGGAACTGTATACACAAATATCGAATAGCGACTATTCGAGAGTCTTCTTCTTTGATGATTGGAATGATAAAAAGCATTTTGTAAAACAATTCTTGAGCGGTGCGTTTATGGCCATTGTGATGACTGGATTGGATCAGGATATGATGCAGAAAAATCTGAGCTGCCGAAATATAAAGGACGCTCAAAAGAACATGTTTTGGTTTAGCATAGTATTGGTGGTCGTCAACTTTGTGTTTTTATCCTTGGGTGCATTACTGTACTTATATGCGACCGAGAAAGGACTTACATTACCTGAAAGCTCAGATGATCTCTATCCTTTTATTGCTACAAAGGGATCAGCAGGGCTTATCGTGGCAGTTAGCTTTTTGCTAGGTCTCATCGCAGCGGCTTATTCCAGTGCAGATTCTGCGCTTACTTCCCTAACTACCTCGGTTAGTGTCGATTTTTTTAACGTGGATAAAAAGACTGAGAGTGAAGGGGTGAGAATTAGGAAATGGGCTCATGTTATCTTATCCGTCATCTTGGTAGGGGTTATCCTGATCTTTTCTGCTTTTGATGACGAAAGTGTGGTAAAGAGGATATTTGTCTTCGCTGGATACACCTATGGACCACTGCTGGGAATGTACGGATTTGGGTTGTTCACCAAATTCCAGGTCCAGGATAAGGCCGTGCCGATCATTTGCGTGCTCTCTCCGATCATATGCTATATCCTAAGCAGCAATGCCAAGGACTGGTTTAATGGATATGAATTCGGATTTGAACTGCTTATTGTAAACGGGGCAATTACCTTTTTGGGAATGATACTTTTTCGAAAGAGTACAGATGAGCCTGTAAATGTATAGGATGGGAATTTGTAATCCCCTTAAGAAGATGGCTACTTGAACTTGGCGATCCCGCCTTTCCATGTACCAACCCACTTGACGTTCTCATCATCAACGGTAACGGTGTAAACAAAGTCTTTTGGAAGTTTGGAATTGGTATGGTCAAATACTTCCCAGTTATAGCCGTCAAATTTGGCCAGGCCACCTCCTCCTGTACCTATCCAAACATCACCATTGTCCTCCATTGCAATTGAATAAACAGAATTGTTCGGAAGCCCGGAATTGTACATATCAAATGTTCTCCAGGTAGTATCAGTATCAAATTTTGAAAGTCCTCCGTTTAATGTTCCTACCCAAACATTGTCGTCCTTATCAATAGTGACGGTCAGTACCCAATTACTTGGTAATCCGGAGTTTTCCATATTATAAGTTCTCCATCCCTTGCCATCATATTTCGTGAGACCTCCTTCTTCTGTACCAATCCATTTATTCCCTTTACTATCAATTGCAATAGCGTTTACTACATCGTTGGGAATTTGCGAATTGAGTGTGTTGAACACAAACCACTCTGTTCCATCAAATTTAGTTACTCCCTGATCGCCCGCTCCAACCCACAAGGCTCCTTTACGGTCAATAGTAGTAGCGAGTATCCAATCGTGGGGTAGGAGGGAGTTAGCAGTATTAAAATTAGTGAACGAGGGCTCCTCTCCTTCTTTCTTTTGCATTTCCATTTTGGAGAGTCCATTGCCATAGGTGCCAATCCACTTTTCTCCTTTCGAATCAATCGCAATAGCGTAGATAGAGTTGTGTGGAATTCCCGAATTACTCGTTTCGTAAATTGTCCAATCAGTCTCTTTTTGCAATCTTACCAGTCCCCCCTTCTCTGTGGCAATCCACTTGCTTCCATCCTTATCCAGCACGATCTTCAGGGCATTATTATCAGGCATATCTGAATTCGTCTTTTGAAATATCACCCAGTCGCCTGCACTCTCTGCAGCAGTAGAATCCTGTGCGGATACGCTGGCAAAATTGAGAAACGCGATGCAAAATATGAATATTGTATAGTAGCGAGCTCTACGCATTATGCTGTCAAAGATCCACTGTTAATTATTGTATTCTACGCATCAATTTTAGTAATAAATGTTTAGATACAGAAACATTATTAGACGAAAGGTATCTAATCGCGGTTAAACATGAATTCAACGTAATACGTAAGGAAAAGCATGCCTAAAGCCTAAATAAATTTGATGGACAAGTCACCTTCTATATCTGGCAGAGCCAAATAATTGTCAATCCAAGGATTGCAAAGTTGAAGAATTACCGTTTACTGAGGTTCTTCTTCAACAACAGCGCTAATAGACAGACGGGTGTCAGCTGGTTCAGTGTTTGCTGTAACCGTAACGGTTTTCTTCTGGCTACCCTTTTGACTACCAGGTTTGTACTCAACTTCAATAGTTCCTGTGCCTCCCGGTGGAATAGGCTCCTTGGGCCATTTGGGAACGGTACAGCCGCATGATCCCTTTGCATTCGAAATAATCAAAGGATTTGTTCCAGTATTGGTGAAAGTAAACGTGTGTTGATTGGTTGTGCTGTTCTGTATAATGTTCCCAAAATCATGGGAGTTCTGTGCAAAGATCATGCTCGTCACCGGTCCTTTTGGTTTTTCAATTTTAGTCGCTTGTGCAGCTATAGGGTTCGGCGTATTGTTCAGTGATTGGGGTAAAGCTGCAGGAAGAGGTGACGCTGCCGGATTCGACATTGCTTCAGGTTCAGCAACTACAGCGTCCCCGTAAGGCGAGATCACAACTTGTACTATTAGCGTTCCAGCAATAACTGCCAGTAAGGCAATCTTAATTTGCTCTTTCATATCCTCCATAACTCAATTTCTTTTTTTTGTTATTAATAAGCAGAACAGCAAAAGTATTAATGAAATGAATCAAATGCAATAGTGGATTAAAATAGGGAGCGTAGATCTAAGCAGATGTTAAACTACTTTAATCATTCTGGTCTTCAAGTTCAAAAGCCTTGTCTAGTGTGATACGCTTTCCATTTAGGAATACTACTACGAAAGAATCTTTGTAACCTATCCTTCGCATTTGATTGAGCAGTACATCACTGGCGTATTGAAAACTTGGTGCTCCTCCATAAGTGTACTTGAATAAACCATCATCTTCATATTCTTCCACGTTTTCAAGTCCCTTAAAATTCACCGGCACCATATAAATCGGATCTTTTGACGCATATATCTGAATTTTAAACATAATTCCCTGCTTTTCTGGTGTCGGTATGGACACTCCTGCAGAATCTAAATTCTCCTCGTCTCGGGTGATTCCGACATCAGCCAAGGTAACTCTTTCCCCGCCTCTGTAAACTACTATAAATGCATCGTAAAAGCCCTGGTCGATCATCTCCAATTTATGAACCTCCGCAGCATCATAGTCGTTTTTATAATTACCGGTGACATATTTGAACAAACCATCCTTGCCTGGAATCATAACGACGTCAGATACCTTAAAGAAATCGGAAGGAATTAGCCTGCTAAAAGCGCCAATTTGTACACGGAAGAACACATCTTCTTTGCTCAATTGAACAGCAGTGTCCAGCATACTATTTACCTTATCCTGATCAATCTTTGCATTGTAAATTATCATAGGTTTCCATAGAATGACTTTACTGTCTTTGATATCTGTATTACTCGTGATATTTAATCGCTGTACTTCCGCCTCCTCCGGGTTGTCATAGAGCTTGTTAATATAATACGTAGTGTCATTTACTACCTCCGTCCATACATCTGGAATACTGAGTACCTGATTGATAAACTCAGGAGTTGGGAATTCTCCAGGGCCATATTTTCCGAGGAGTACGGTCCATAACGAGTCGGTTTTAACAGAATCTTCTACAATGGTGTCTGTGGGACAACCTACGGAGTCTACAGCCACCGAATCAGGCGTGTCGGGGCACTCATCGATGCAATTGTTTACTCCATCACCGTCATCATCAACCAAACATGTATCCTCTGGCTGCTCTGGCGGCTCAGGGACATCCTGACCAATATTATAGCGTAATGCTATAGAAGTGTACAGGAAGCGCTCAAGATCTGCAGATCCTTCTCTAACACCACTCCCATATGAGTTCACATTATCCAAATTATCGGTAAATGTGAAGTGCATTTCGGTGCCTAAATCAACCACCAGCCTTCGGTTAATGCGATACTGAACACCCACACCAACAGGTACTGCGAACGAAAACTGCGAGTACCGGTCCAGTCCATCTAAATTCGCTTCTCGCAAATCCGATTCATACAAGAAATCGCGTTCAGTTGTTGATGCGTTGGTATTGCTGCCAAGCTCTTGCTCCGTGCGTATTGTACCATCAGACCAATAATAGTATGGGTTGCCATTAGCGTCAAGCGTATCACCTTTTGAGTTGAAATTAAATCCTTCAATTCCCAATGACATATAGGGATGTATTCGACTTTCTTCAGGTATATAATTCATAAAATTGTGCGAAAAGCTAAGTCCTCCAGCTTCCACACGTGTTTGAAAATTGAGATTTCTAGTCTCAGTCTGCTCATCTACTGTAAACTTCCCTTTCAAAAAGTACAATTCCAGCGTGATATACTTGTTCGTTCTAGTTGATATTGAGAAGTCAAAAGCGAGATTATCAGTAATTCTGTTTCCTGGTTGGAAAGGTGCCAGGTCTCCAAAATAGGTTAGAAAGCCAACTCCAAGCCCGAGGATAGGTTGAAAATAAGGAAGGGGTTTGTATTCATCACCAACGGAACTATCCGTAGCTGCATCGGTTGATAGGTCGGCATGGGCGCCACTATTATCTGTAACGGAAATCAAGGCACCAGTTGAATCCTGACCTCGAGTTTCCAGGCCACTGAAGCACACTAACATCGTAAGTACCAGCCCAGATACGCGAAGAAATTCGCCAATATTTGCCATTCTCCAACTCATTAATTTTTCCTTTTTACTTTGTGCATAGCACCTCATATCATTGCAATAAATGTAGGAAAATTATAACGAGGTTTTAATTCCTATCTGGTATTCCTGATGTGAGGGTATCCTGTTGGACATTTCTATACGTAAAAAAAACTATTTTGTTTGCTTTATTGCGCTTCCTACCGAAATCCTTTGTCCGCCCTGATATGCAGTAATGAAGGCACCTGCCACTCCCTTTTCATTTTGGTACATTGGTAATTTGCCCTTAGCTGAACCATAAGAGGAATAAGATCCAATTGTGTATTTCCAAAGGCCGTTGTGCATTTCCATCCGTACACTTTCATTTACATTGTATTTTGCTTTAAGCTGATCGATATTCAACTTGCTGGCAGATGCCACCATTTGTATTCTGAATTCTATAGGGAGATTAGTTTCAGTTACTTTGGGTGGCTGTTTATCGTCCTCTTGCATCACAACAGGTATCGTACTGGTTACAACGGTTGTGTTAGTTTCTTCTGTTGGCACGCTTTGTTCAACTGCATCAATTTCAGGTATTGGTTCTTCTGTGGCAACTGAGGCCGATTCCGGTTGTTGGATCTTTATTGTTTTGGTTGCTATGGCGATTTCCTGCTTTTCTTCGTTCAAAATATAGGCGAAATGGCCGTTTACTCCTTTCATCCCAGAGAAGTCCGGGTTAGTCGTGATTTTGAATTTTACAAGCAGCTCATTTTTTGTGGGCATCCGATCCCATATATATTTGACTTTTGATCCATCTTCCGTGTATCGCCCACTATCGCTATCTGAGGAATCCACGTGAAAACCAGGTGGCATCTCCAGTAGTACTCTGGCAAAGTTAGTATTCGTCCCTTTTGATATATGCACAGCTATTTCAAAATTATCACCAGCGAGAACACTGTCTGGCACAATCAGTTTTACGGAAACCTCCTGCCCGTGAAGTTTCAGGAATGCAATGCTTGAGAACAGCAGGATGAGAGGTAGACGAAATTTGCGTACCACGTAGATAAAAATCTAGCTGACTAGAAGTTTGGTTTGAGGAGATACTTTGAGTAGAACTTGTCAATCTGGCTAACTGATTCGTCTGCAGTATCCACAATAGTGAATAGATCTAGATCTCCAACATTGATGTTATTTTCTTCCAACAAGGTTGCCTTGATCCAAGAGACCATACCGCTCCAATATTCCTTGCCTACCAGAACAATTGGAAATTTGCCGATCTTCTTGGTCTGGATCAGGGTCATGGCCTCAAACAACTCATCCATCGTCCCAAATCCTCCAGGCAGTACAATAAATCCCTGTGAATATTTCATAAACATCACCTTTCTCACGAAGAAATAGTTGAAGTTAATCACTTTGTCAGGATCAATATATTTGTTTGCTTCTTGCTCAAATGGCAGTACGATGTTTAATCCCACTGACTTCCCTTTGGCCTTCTTGGCGCCTTTGTTCGCCGCTTCCATGATTCCAGGGCCTCCTCCGGTAATAACACCATATCCATTTTGCGTTAATTTAGCTCCGACGTCTTCAGCCAACTTGTAGTATCTATTGGACGGCTTAGTACGTGCAGATCCAAATACCGAAACACAAGGACCGATTTTGGAAAGGGTCTCAAAGCCATCAACAAATTCGCTCAGAATTTTAAAAATCTGCCATGAATCAGAAGTTTTGATCTCGTTCCAGTCCTTTTCAGAAAATGCTTTTTTGATTTTGTAGTCACTCTTTTTCACGATCATGATTATTTAATTTAATTCTAGCTCTAACTCCTTTTTGAGGTACTTAGCTGTAATGCTTTCTTTGTTTTTTAATACTTCTTTAGGGGTTCCAGTACAAACAATTTTCCCGCCGAATTTGCCTCCTCCTGGTCCAAGATCAATGATGTGATCGGCAACCTTGATAATGTCCAAATTGTGTTCAATTACTACCACTGTATTTCCCTTTTCAACTAATTTTTTAAGTACCGCAAGGAGCACTCTGACATCTTCAAAATGGAGTCCGGTGGTAGGTTCGTCAAGAATATATAACGAGTTACCAGTCATTTTCTTGGATAGCTCTGTTGCGAGCTTGACGCGTTGTGCTTCTCCACCGGATAGCGTAGTAGATGCTTGTCCAAGTGTTACATATCCCAGACCTACGTCTGCAAGAGTTCTTATTTTTTGAATAATCGCAGGAACGCTTTTAAAAAATTCAACGCCTTGATTGATGGTCATGTTTAGCACGTCACTGATGGATTTACCTTTGTAGCGTACTTCCAGGGTTTCTCTATTATATCTCTTTCCGTTGCATGTTTCACAGTTGACATACACGTCGGGAAGAAAATTCATTTCAATCGTGCGCAGTCCTGCACCTTTGCAAGTTTCGCATCTTCCCCCTGTTACGTTGAAAGAGAATCTGCCAGGCCTGTAGCCTCGAATTTTAGCCTCGGGAATATCCACGAATAATTTCCTGATATCTGTAAACGCACCGGTGTAAGTGGCAGGATTTGATCTTGGAGTGCGACCGATGGGTGATTGGTCAATTTCGATGACTTTGTCGATATGTTCAAGTCCTTCAATTTTACCGTAAGGCAATGGCTTCTTAACCCCCTTGTAAAAATAGGTGTTGAGTATTGGGTACAGAGTTTTGTTAATTAAGCTGGATTTTCCACTTCCGGAAACTCCGGTAACACATATGAACTTCCCCAACGGTAGTTCCAGATCTACAGAGTCCAAATTATTGCCCTGTGCACCTTTGAGAATCAGCTTTTTAGAGTTGCCCTGTGCACATTTTGACGGAATTTCGATTCTCTTTTTTCCGGTAAGATAATCTGCGGTCAGTGTGTTCTTTATAGTAGCCGGAGGACCCTCGGCAACAATATTTCCACCCATGATTCCCGCTCCCGGGCCAATGTCGATTATGTGATCAGCTGATTCGATCATTTGCTTATCGTGTTCTACAACAATGACTGAGTTTCCGGAGTCTCTTAACTTTTTCAGCGCTTCAATAAGTCTGGTGTTATCCCTTTGGTGCAGCCCGATACTCGGTTCGTCCAGGATATAGAGGACTCCAACGAGTTTTGACCCAATTTGAGTAGCAAGTCGGATTCGCTGTGATTCTCCTCCTGACAACTCCTTGGATGCACGATTTAATGAGAGGTAATCCACTCCTACATCCAATAGAAACTGAATTCGTGTTTTAAGCTCTTTCAAAATTTCGGCGGCAATTGTCTTTTGTCTTTTGGATAGTTTCTTGTCCAAATTGTTGATCCATTCTGCCAACTGAGTGATTTCCAAATTGGCAACATCGGCGATGCTCTTGTTGTCAATTATGAAGTGCAGAGACTCCTTTTTCAACCTGTTTCCGTTGCACTCATGGCATTCAATTTTATTCATGAACCCGGTGGCCCATCGTTTAATAGCTGGTGTGGGTGCCTCATTGAATTGTTTCAAAAGGAAATTAATAATGCCTTCAAAACTCAACGTGTAATCAGTTGATACGTGCGTTTTTTTGTCATTTTCGTAAGACATGTTATTAATCTTGAGCATGTCGTCGGATCCATAATAAATTATACTCAAAGCTTCTTCACTGATATCTATCACGGGGGTATCCAAGGTAAAATTATGCTTGTCACCTATGGCAGCCAACTGCCTGAAGATCCAATTGTTCTTGTGTTTACCTAAGGGTTCAATAGCGCCATCGTTAATACTTAGCTTGTTGTTCGGTGTAATTTTCTTAGGGTCTATCTCTGAAATTGTCCCTGTGCCTTTGCATACCGGACAAGCTCCGTATGGAGAATTGAATGAAAACGTATTGGGTTCAGGTTCAGCATATGAAATTCCTGTACTGGGACACATCAGGGATTTACTCAAGTAGGTAGGCATCTGTTCAGAGGTGTCATTCTCGTCATCCAATACGACCATGATGGTGCCGTTGCTATGAGACATTGCCAGATTAACTGATTCGGCAATTCGCTTTCCAATCTTCTTGGTAACCTTAAGTTGATCAATGACAATTTGAATATCATGAATCTTATACCTATCAACTTTGAGCTTTGAGGAGATCTCCTTAATTTCATTGTCTACCCTTACTTTGAGAAACCCTTTTCTCAATATTTGATTAAATAATTCACTATAATGTCCTTTTCGCCCTGTGACCACGGGAGCTAATATCAGTATATCTTGGCCTTCAAATTTCTCTACCAACAGATCGATGATTTGGTCAGTGGTGAACCTGATCATTTTCTCGCCGCTATTGTAGGAAATTCCCTCTGCTGTTCTTGCATAAAGAAGCCGCAGAAAATCGTAAATCTCGGTGGTGGTTCCCACCGTAGATCTTGGATTTCTACTCGTGGTCTTTTGTTCAACTGAGATAACTGGACTTAAACCTGAAATTTTATCAACATCGGGCCTTTCCGAACCACCCAGGAACTGTCTTATATAGCTTGAATAACTTTCAATATACCGTCTTTGCCCTTCCGCGTAGAGCGTATCAAAGGCAAGGGATGACTTACCACTTCCGCTAAGGCCTGTGATGACTACCAGTTTATTTCGTGGAATCGTAATATCAATGTTCTTGAGATTATTTTCTCTTGCCCCTTCAACATGAATATACTGGAGGCCATACTTTTCACCTTTGGCTTTTACCGATTGCGCTTGTGACGGTAGCACTTTTGTTTTCTCCACTTCTTGTATATCAGGAAACCGCTCTTATTCCTTATTTGATGAATCAGCAGGGGCTATGCTGTCATTACTTAAGCCAACATTTGATGAATCAACAATTGCCTTAGCTGAATCCATTTCTATATGAGTAAATACGTAATAACCGCTATCCGGAATAATAATATTATAGGCCTTTCTGGATTTGTTGGGTAAGTTATCTCTTCTCAACCAGGGATTGTGAAGTTTAAGTATTCGATAATTAATTTCTAATGATTTGGCGAATGTAGCGAGGTTCGAAATAGTGGTGTCGACAGTGATAATATGGGTGGAAATATTTGGGTAAAGATCTTTCTCTCGGAAGTGGTATCCATATTTACTTGGATTGGAGACGATTTCTTTGATGGCCAACAACCGAAATATGTATCGCGATGTTTCCGTATTAAGGTACAGATCATAATAGTTATCAGTATCTTGTTTCTTGAGTTGTCTTTTTATGCCATCTATACCCCGGTTGTACGCTGCGGCTGCCAACGTCCAATTATCAAATTCACTATAAGCTGCTCTCAGATACTTGCAGGCGGCTTCCGCGGCGAGCTTCATATCGTACCTTTCATCTACCTGCTCATTTATTTCAAGATTATATGATTTCCCAGTGGCTTTCATCAACTGCCAATATCCGGTAGCACCAGCGGGTGATATGATGTTGGTTAAATTGCCCGTATTTCTTAAGAATTGGTTCGATAACGGGAAACCAGCGGTTCGCTCTTTTGATATAAAGGAGCGTGTTCGATTGGTAGTAGGTGTTCGAGAGTAATTCCCTGTCCAGCCTATCTCTAATGTTACGGTCGTGTAGGGGTACTGGTTCATTACAGAAGCGTATATCTTCAGGGGTTTCTACCGCGAATATCTTGTAGCTGGACAGAAAATCAATGACATAGGCATTGTCACTATCTGAGCTCGAAGAAAAGAAACTGAACAACCTAAGTACTACAAGAAGGACAATCAACCCTCCGAGAGATATCAGCACCTTCTTGCCTTTCTGAAATATGTTATCAATGCTCCACATACACTTCTACATCTACCATTAATGGTGCCCTGCTAGTCCTTCTGCGCCTCTCTATCGCTTTGTTCTGGCGAACTGATCTTGGTTGTGTAAAATAGCAAACTGAACACCAACAATATATATGCTGAAAACAAGACCAGGTAACTATAGTCCCATGGGTTAATATACCGAATGATCACATTTACCAGTAACACAGAAACAGATGATATGCAAATGAAAATAATTGCCACTTTCTTATCTGAGAGGCCCAAATAAAAAAGATGATGAGTTGTGTGGTCTCTTCCACCTATAAATGGCGAGGTTCCTCTGGATAATCGATTAATGAAGACGGTAGTAGTATCAACAATAGGAAGAATGAACACTAAAATCGTCACTATGGCTTTCTTTGAGATTGCCAGTAAGCTCGTGTCATCATTCCCAATAGCTCCTGCATTTCCGTTCAGGTTTTCTGGTAAATTCCAGAAATATAATATTCCGATTGCGCCAAGAAACAGGCCAAGGAACTGACTTCCTCCATCGCCCATGTATATCTTAGACGGATGCCAATTGAAGTAGAGAAAGCCAAGTATTCCTGATAGTACTCCCAGTAGCAATAAGAAGTAGACACTTGATAAATCATTTTTGAGGTAGATAATAAGCATAGCCGATAGAATAATAAAGATCGATACGACACTCGAAATAGCATCCATGTTATCTAACAAATTCATCGCATTCGTTATTCCTACTATCCAGAACATTGTGATGGCATAGTTCAACTCGGGACTTGCAAATAAGTCAATGTAGATTCCCGAGTAAATGAGTATCAGTCCGCAACATATTTGCATGGTAAATTTTAGGATTGGGATAGTATTATAGGCATCGTCGGCAAAACCCACTAGGAATGCAAGGGTGCTGGCGGCAATAATTCCGATTAACTGTTTGTTCTCAGTCACTTCTTCAATACCTGAGAGCATGGTGAACACGCTCAAAGAAATTAAGAAGAGTATATAGAATGAGATGCCTCCAAAGGAAGGCTTGGTCGTTGACTGCCACCTAATAATCTTCTTTACCTTGTTTCTTGGGGCCCATGCCGAGGACTTCAGTGCTAAACCGTTAACTAAACAAGAGACAACTACCGTAACCAGGAAGAACCCCGAGTAGGTTAACAACATATCATCAGACAGATTCATCATTTTCTAATCCCGCCTCAGAGTAAAGGCCTCCTACTAAAACAAACTGTTAAACGAATCAAAGGATTCTCCTTTTACGTCTTTACCGGATAAAATAGGCTGGTCTTCATCCCAATTAATTGCTAGATCTTTATCGTTCCAAAGCAGTGTTCCTTCCGATTCTTTGTTGTACACATTCGAACTTTTGTAATTCACAACGGTATCATCTTCAAGCGTTAGGAAACCGTGTGCAAACCCCACGGGTATTAGGAGCATCTCTTTCGTTTCACCGGTGAGCTTTATACTGAAATTCTGCCCATATGTTTCAGAGGATTTTCGAATATCTACAACAACATCCAATATTTTCCCACGCACTACCCGAACCAATTTGGCTTGTGCAAATGGGGGATTTTGAAAATGCATCCCTCTCAGGACTCCACGCTGGGATTTGGATTCGTTGTCTTGAACGAACGAATCAGTAAAGCCATTACTACTCAATATGTCCTGCCTGTAATATTCGAAAAAGTAACCCCTTTCATCTTCGAAAACATTCGGAGAAATTATCAACAGACCTTCAAGTGGCGTAGAACGAATTTCCATACTCTCAGTGCCAAAAGCCTCGCTGAATTAATGTTCGGCCGAAGAGGCGTTGCCAGAAGGACCTCTTCTTGCTATCCGACTCTTCATCGTAATATCCATACCCATAGTTGTATGCATATCCATACCCGTAGTTATAGTCATTTCCAAATACACTGTCGGTGTCAACACCATTAAAGACCACGGCCAGATTTTTAACCTTGCTCTCCGTAATAAGCCTGTCCACATTACTGATATAATTCTTCTTCGAGCTATTGGCCCTAAACACATAAATCGGATAATCAGCCTGTTGAATTATACTAATTCCATCTGTAACAATTCCTACCGGTGGATTGTCAATCACAATCATATCGTATTTAAGCTTCAGCTTTTCGATGAGGTCCTGCATCTGTTGGCTGAGGATCATTTCAGATGGGTTGGGTGGGATAGGACCGGCAGTAATCACATCCATATTTGGAATTGTGCTTGTATTAATGCAATCCTCTAGCTTATCTTTTCCACTTAAAATTGTGCTAATACCATGCTCATTATCATAATTGAATCCGAGATGTATTTTGGGTTTCCTCAAATCCAGATCGAGGATTACCACCTTTTTGTCCGAAAAAGCAATAATTCCGGATAAATTTATCGCCACAAACGTCTTTCCTTCCCCTGATACAGTCGAGGTGATTGCAATAACTTTCGGTCCTGGATCACTGTTGCTGGTGTGCAAGTTTGTTCGGATTGATCGAAAAGCTTCCGCGATAAGCGACTTGGGATGTTTGTCGACCAATAATTGTGATACTGGTATGTCCTTAGTATAAGATGGAATGATGCCGAGCAGGCTTTTTCGACCACCACTGGTAAGTTCGTTCACCGAGGTGATTTCATTATGCAATAAATAGCTTGTCACAAGCATAGCTACAGATAGAAAAAATGCAATGATAAGAACAAGAGCAATTATTTTGCTGCTATCAGGTGAAATGGGAGAGGTTGGCACAGCCGCGCTTTCCAGGATCATGTTCTTCGATACAAACCCAGCTTTCGAAATTGAGTATTCTGCTTTCTTCTCCAATAAGTTTGTATAAAATTTTTCATTGATGGTAAAAAGGCGCAGGAGCCTGGCATATTCTAATTCTTGAGTCGGTAGGTTGTAAAATTTATCTTCAACCTCCTTAATCTTGGATTCCAGCGTCTGTTTCTTGAGGTCGAGTTTCTTGCTCAGTGACTGAATGCTGGCGACCAGTAACTTCTTCTGAACATTTATCTGATAGTCAACTTTTTTAATTGCTTCACTTTCCGGAGTAGCAGTATAGAGTATCTCTTCCTTTTTAGCCAATAGTTCGTGAAGAGAATTCACCAATCTACTTATTTCATCCTGAAAAGAAGATCCTGTAAGTGCTGGTAGTAAGTTATACACGTCAATATCCTCTTTGTTTGCGATCATGTTTTCAATATCGTCCAACATAGAAGACTCTAGTTCCAGGTCAATTAGTTCTGTTTCAATATTGTCCAACTTATCTACATAGACTGTAATAAAGTCACCCTGTCTGGTGAGTTTGTTCTCCTTCTTGAAATCCTGCAACTTATTCTCTGTGTAGTTGAGCTTATCATATACCAGTACAAGCTGCTGATCGATAAACTCAAGGACCTTGTTCGAACTTTGAGCCTTTTTTACTACATCATATTCAATGAATTCCTTCGCAATTGAATTCACGATGTCAGCAGCTTTGAGTGCGTTATTTTCTCTCACCGTAACTTGTAGTGTTTTTGCTGCTTCGTTCAGAATTCTGACGTTTAGCAATTTGTAATACCTGTCTATTTCACTTTGGATATTGTTCACAACAAAGAAATAGGGTATCTGGTCAATCTTGTTTTGTTGGGCATCAAAGATTTTTGTAAAGTCACTTACCTCAATCTTGAGTTCCAGGTGCTCCAAGGGGATCCAGGAGCCTATTTCAATAGGTTTCTCGTATAGATCTTCGCCAATGTAATAAGAGGTGTAGATTTTTTTAGTTGTAGGGAAGCTGATGTGAATGGATTGCCCTATTACTTCAGGTTTGACATTCCTGACTTCAACAGTAAATGGCGAGGCCGTATACATTTCAGAGTTTTGGTACACCCCTTTGGAATAGTAAGATGTTTCGAGATTAATTCTCCCAAGGGCATTGGATATGAACGCCTTTGATCTAATCAGCTCGATCTCAGCTGCCAAGTCTTGTTCATAAATGTTCTTAACGTTCAACACCTGTTGGGCGGTGTTTTGCGAAGTCATTTGTAATACGACAGAAGCCTCAAAGAGTAAAGGTGTGTATCGCAGGTACACTTTCGCGCCGATTCCTGCGATTAGAAAAAACAATATAATCCACAGGAAACGCTTTTGTAAAACACCAACGAAAACTCCAAGATCGAAATCCTCCCATAGGTTAAATGCCTTTGTCTGATAGGTATTTACACTATCTGTCCCTGATGTAGGTTGTTGGTACATAGCACGCCTTTAGGTGGCAGGATTGAGGATAGTCCAAAGCAATAGAACAGTAGTAAGAAGAGAAAGTATAGGCGTCAGTTCACCGAGAATGGTCTTGGTAACCTCAAGAACTGGTTCAACGTAGATAATATCATTGGCCTGGATGACCATATCGGCATTTTTCATCCCTTCTATTGTAGAAAGATTAATTAGATAAACATCCGGATTTCTGGGATTTCCCCGAATCAACTTTATCTTGCGTGCTTTACCCGTTGAAATTCCTCCTGCCATAGCCAAAGCTTCTAAAACTGTTGTGTTGTTATTCTCTAACCTTAACACTTTGGCTCCTCCTCCACTACCTGGAAATATGATAACCCTTCGATTAGAAACTGTCAACATCACAAATGGTTTATTGTAATGTTCAGCATATAATTTTTCAAGATACAGTTCCGCCTCCCTTAGTTTTTTACCAGCTATCTTAATTCGGCCAACGATAGGTAGTTTGACCGTTCCATCAAATTCAATAAGATAGTCTAGCGTGATTCTACCAACCCCGCCAGCAACATTGGTGTTAAAGTTGGTCAGGTCAATGAGTTTGAAACCGTTATTTGAGAAAATCCTGAATTCAATTACGTCGTTATTCGCAAGTTTGTATTCGTAATTAGGAGTGGATGGTATTTCCGCGTAAGGATAATTATTCCCAGTACGTAACATCCACGATTGCTTAAACACGCTACAAGAAGTAAGGATACTTAAAAACAGGATAACAATAAGGCTCTTCTTCATAATAAATTTACCAGATTGATTTTTCAATGGTTAGCGGGCAAAGGTAATAAATTTATCTCCTATTTAATCAGACGCAAGGAGATTGGCGTATAGTTGCCTGGTTTCATCTGCAAGGCGATTGTAGTGGTAGTTTTTCACTACTCGGTTAATGCCTTCGCATCCCATCGACTTTCGATCCTCAGCACTTTCCACCAGTTGAATTAGATGTCGGGAGAATGTATTCAAGGACAATTCAGATAACAGGCCAGTTACACCGTGCTGTACGATGTTCTCCACCCCGCCTACTTTGGTGGAAACTACGGCTTTGCCAGAGGCCTGGGCTTCGATCAGACTCACGGGAGTTCCCTCGTTTAGTGAGGTAAGACAGACAATATCCAGCCCTGCATATGCGTAGTCTATTTCCCTGATCCATGATGTAAATATTACGGTACATTGCTTTGATAAATCATCACTCAACTCATCTTTTTTCCCTGGTGTGAACGCCCCAGTACCTGATTGTTCTGTATGAGAAAGAGCGAGTGAATCTGCATCATCCTGCACCTGCCGTTTGGCAGAGCCATCGCCGATAATGAAGGCTCTTACGGGCACATTACTCCGTTTCAAAACTTCTGTTATAGCCTGAAGAAACAACTTGTGATTTTTGATGGGTACAACCCTTCCAACGATACCAATGGCAACTTCATTGTCTTTCAGATGATAAAAGGAGCGAAATCGGGCGCGCTTAGCTCCCATATCCTCCTGAAATTTATGCAGATCAAAACCAAGACGAATGACGGTCATCTTTTCAGCACTGCAGATTTGGTGCTTCTCAACCAGCTCTCGTTTCTGTTGCTCACTAATTGCGATAATCATGGAGCTCTTTTTCGCTAAATACCTCTCGAGCGATTTGAAAAGTGCGGATTTTAATTTTCCGAAGTATGAGTGGAAAACATGCCCATGAAACGTATGAACAATCACTGGGACTTTCTGCCGAATCGCTGCCATCCTTCCTAAGAACCCGGCCTTCGACGCATGTGTATGGACGATATCTGGCTTGAATGATCTGATGATTTTTAATATTTGCAAATATGCTTTCCAGTCCTTTCTCAGGTTTATGGATCGCCTCATATTCTTAATGATCAAATAATCTATTTCTAGATCTTGCACAACAAATTCGGAACTGTCTTCTGATTCGTCCTTGAGGCCTCCTATTAGTTTGGTCTCGAATTCTGGCTGCAGGTACCTGGTCAGGTAGGCAGCATTGAATGTGGGCCCCCCCAGATTAAATCGATTTATTATTCGCAGGACTCTGGGCATTTTCTGGTTCAGTTTAGAAAATGTTTTTTCCACCAGTACTGGAAAACAATGATTGCCCACACGGTGGCTGCGCTGTCTCCAGGATTATTTGAGAACAGTTTAGCCTTCAGGTTGACAATTGCTTCCCCATTGAATATTCCTTGTTGTTCTATGAATTTATTACCCAGCAGATCATTCTCAATCATGGGTTTTAAGTCAGTTCTCAGCCATTTCAGCATGGGTACCTCAAAACCTTTTTTGGGCCTGTCGAGCAGTGCTTCCGGAAGTAAATGGCCAAACGTATCAATCAAAATCTTTTTGCGCGTACTGCGATTAATTTTAAAATCTACTGGTAGGGAGAAGGCATAATCGACAACATCGTGATCCAGAAACGGGGTTCTTACCTCTAAACTATTGGCCATGGACATACAATCAACTTTTTTTAGCATGTCATTTTGAAGTACCAAATTCATATCAGTTAACAGCACATCATTGATGTCCCCTGTTTTTTGAATGGTATGGAGAAAATGCTCTTTCCTTTTCTTATAGGAGAAACCGTCATCAGAGAGGCGCTGCAATCTGTTGCTCTTCTTCTCTTTTATGAGATAATTGGCTTCTTCTTCATCAATAATGGTTGCCCATTGCCAATACCGAAGTTTGTTCCCCAGTTTCGCACCACTCGAAAATTTACTCAGTTGACGGCTTAGATTTGAAATACTGCTATTTCGGGATTGCGGTAGTTTATCAATAATAGGAGCGAGGCTCTTTACAAGCTGCTCCTTGAGGCCTGGGTTACGGGCTTTGTATTCAGCCATGTGTTTGTTGTAACCTGAAAATATTTCATCAGCGCCGTCACCTGAAAGCGCAACGGAAATATGCCCTTTTGTTTGCTGACAGAGGATGTAGACTGCAATTGCAGACGAGTCAGCAAAAGGTTCGTCGAAATAGTCAAGCACATTTTCCAGGTTTTCAAACAGGTCTTTATTGGACACTTCAAAAACGGTGTGCTTTGTACCCGCCTTCTTAGCCAATGATCTCGCAAATTCTGTTTCATCAAAGAAGGGCTCATCTTTAAACCCGATGGAGAATGAACTGAGGCCCGAAACTTTTTGAGCGGCCAAACTGGTAATGATTGATGAGTCGATGCCGCCACTCAAAAATGTGCCTAAGGGCACATCTGAGACTAACCTGATCTCGACTGCTTGATCCATTTTTTTATACAACGTATCCTTCGCACTTTGATAATTATCTACCTCAACATCAACTGTCTTGGATGGGTTGTACGCAATTTCATAGTAACGCTTTGGAGGGAGAATTTCTTGGTTGCTAACAGTTAGGGAACACCCTGGTTCCAGTTTTTTGACATTGTTAAGCATGGTGTATGGAGCAGGGACATAATTCAGCTGCAGGTAGGTAAAGAGAGAAACATGATCAATTTCACGAGGGATTTCGTATTGAATAAGCGCCTTTAATTCTGATGCAAATATGATTTTATCTTCATCCTGAAAATAAAGCAAGGGTTTAATTCCCAAGCGGTCTCTTGCTACAAACAGACTTTGCTCTTCTTTGTCATAAATAGCAAATGCGAAAAATCCATTCACCTTTTCGACACATTTTTCTCCTTCCTTGATATACAATTGAAGGAGTACTTCAGTATCCCCTTCCGAACTGAACTTCACCCCATCCGCCTGCAATTCCCTGCGCACACTCTTATAGTTATAGAATTCCCCGTTGTACACTATCGTATACCTCCCGGACCCGTCGGTCATCGGTTGTGCACTTGCTTCTGAAGTATCAATTATTGACAATCGGGTATGTCCCAGGGAAACGCAGCCATGCTGATAGACACCATGTGCGTCTGGGCCTCTCTTATTGAGAGTTTGGATAGCGTCATTGGTTTTAGAGAGGAGTTTTTTTCCTTGATCATTAAGGGCGAAGATGCCTGCTATTCCACACATACAAAGTGAATACCTTATAAATGAATTACTTCCCCATATGCGGCGGCAGCTGCTTCCATCACAGCTTCACTCATTGTAGGGTGCGGATGAATAGTTTTGATCAGCTCAGGCCCCGTTGTTTCCAGTTTTCGAAGAGCGACAATTTCCGCGATCAACTCAGTTACGTTGTAACCAATCATATGAGCACCCAAGAGCTCTCCGTACTGTCCGTCAAATATCAATTTCACAAAACCATCTTTGTGTCCGGCTGCGCTTGCTTTTCCTGAGGCCGTGAAGGGGAATTTCCCCACTTTTAACATGTATCCTGCGTCAAGAGCTGCTTTTTCCGTGTATCCAACGGAAGCCACTTCCGGTTGGCAATAGGTGCATCCAGGAATATTGTTATAATCAAGGGGATCTGGTGTATGGCCGGCCATTTTTTCAACAGAAATTATTCCCTCTGCACTGGCTACGTGAGCCAAATCCTGCCCACCTATACAATCTCCAATTGCATAGACTCCAGGTATATTGGTTTCATAGAAATCGTTTGTTAAGATTTTACCCTTGTCGGTGGTAATGCCAACTTCTTCCAATCCAATTCCTTCAATATTGGCTTCAATACCAACAGCTGACAAAACCACATCAACTTCAAACTTCTCAATTCCTTTATCTGTTTTTACGTCCACGTGACATTTGCCTTCTTTCACCTCAACTTTCTCAACAGAAGAGTTAACCATGACTTTCATTCCCGTCTTGCCAAAGGACTTAGCCAGCTGTTTGGAAACATCTATATCTTCCAAAGGAACAATGTTTGGAAGAAATTCTACGAGTGTCACTTCCGTACCAATTGTTTGAAAGAAGTAAGCGAATTCGGATCCTATGGCTCCCGAGCCTGCAATAAGCATGGACTTTGGCTGCTTGGGAAGTACCAAAGCCTGGCGATATCCAATTATTGACTTCCCATCAATTTTAAGGTTTGGTAATTCTCTTGAGCGTGCACCGGTCGCGATGAGGATGTTATTAGCTTCTACATCTGAGCTGCCATTTGATTCGCTGCTGACATTAATCTTGTTAGCACTTGTCAATTTCCCAAAACCTTCAATTACATGTATCTTGTTTTTTTTCAGAAGAAATTGAACCCCCTTACTCATTCCTGCTGCCGTGTCCCTGCTTCGCTTTACAATATCTGTGAGATTGGCTTTAGTCGCCGGTGCCTCTATACCATATTCTTTGGCATGTTGCAAATAATCAAATACTTGCGCACTTTTTAGCAATGCTTTGGTGGGTATACATCCCCAATTTAAGCATACTCCACCGAGCTCTGCTTTTTCCACTATCGCTACTTTCATTCCCAATTGAGCAGCACGAATGGCTGCCACATAACCTCCGGGGCCGCTCCCTAAAACAACTAGATCATAACTCATAACGGGGACTTGTCCTTATCATATTGACTAGAGGCCGAAGTTAGTAAAATTGGCGTGAATGTATGAGTACAAGCCAGCTCCTAATATGAGTATATATCCTGTTGAAAAGTCATCAGTTGATGAATGAACGGAATTTTTTGTTAAATAAAACTTTGGTTTGAAAGAAAAAATTTGTTTGTTTAACCTAATGATAACCTAAAACACCTAATCATGGACGACTCAAATAAAGAATCTGAAGAACAAGAAAATAAAGACGAATCCCAGGAAAATGCTTCCCCGAAACCTGAATCTACACCGGAATCTGAATCTACACCGGAATCTGAATCTACACCGGAACCTGAATCTACCCCGAAACCTGAATCTACACCGGAACCTGAATCTACACCGGAACCTGAATCTACACCGGAACCTGAATCTACACCGGAACCTGATCAAGCTTCTGAATCAAAACCTGAACCTGCTCCTGAGCCAGCTCCACCACCTATTTCTGCGCCGGCACCTGAAGCTGCACCTGAGCCAGCGCCAGAACCTGTTTCTGCGCCGGCACCTGATCCTGTTTCTGGACAAAAACCAGCACAACAAAAGATCACAATGGCCCTGATAGCTTTTTTTCTCGGTTTTTTGGGCATTCATCGATTTATGATGGGGTACACAGGATTAGGTATTTTAATGCTTCTCACAGGAGGTGTTTTTGGGATTTTGACATTAATTGACTTTATTCGTATTTTGACTGGAGGCCTAAAAATGGCAGATGGGAGAGATTTAACATGAAAATAGAATTAGGAAGTGAATAAGTCGTAACGTATTTATCTGCTTCCTTCTCTTTTACATTCTCACCCTTCTTATGGAAGCCTTTACAGGTCAATCTCCAGGTAAGAAATTGTTGAAGATAAAGAATGCGAATGCAGACGGTACTGCAACTTGAACCGGAAAGCTGGTTATGCGCGCCTTATTAAAATATGGCAGTACTGTATTTACAATACTTGCCGGAGTAGCCGGAGTAGCGGTTTTGGCTACTGTTGGTCAGGTTTGAGGTCTGGTAATTTTCATTGGATGCTTCTTTGTCCTCGGAGCAAAGCGACAGGCAATTCATGATTTAATTGCTAAAACCGCCGTCTTTAAGAAGAGCGATATTAAGTAGAGAATATCGTGTTAATAAAAAAAGCCTGGACCATTAGTCTGGGCTTTTTTTGGTGTTTGGAGTTTGTGTTACAGAAATTTATTCTTTTATACGATGCACATCTCAATAATGCACATACCCAAGCTGTCTTAGTCTTTTATCAACCAAAAATTTTGTTGTGTGCCAGCGTGCTTGTCATTCCTGTAAACTTTCTTTCAATTTGTCCCATGTTTCTTGAGTTATAACTGGG